>Ga0335079_10008089_pt1 | contig 11968 bp, 8 predicted proteins | sample Lox_Sample_33_FD_206719 | JGI IMG/M metagenome (GOLD analysis project Ga0335079, IMG submission 206719) | Soil microbial communities from Loxahatchee National Wildlife Refuge, Florida, United States - Lox_Sample_3.3 | ecosystem: Environmental > Terrestrial > Soil > Wetlands | place: USA: Florida... | reverse complement strand
CCCTCGGGGGCGAAGACCTGGGCGGCCGCCGCGTTGAGATCGAGCACCCGCACCGCGTCGTCCACCACGAACGCCCACACCGGCAGGGCATCGAGCAGCGCCCGGTACCGCGAGTCGGCCTCGTCCTCCATGGAACCCACCCCGGGCGTGGCGCCTCGTGGCCGCGCCGCCGTGCGCTATAATTGGAGAATGACCCCTACCCTCAGCCGGCGCCGGTTTCTCGAGGCCACCGGTGCGTCGGCGCTGATCGGCGCATTCGGGAGCACAGGACACGCAATTACCGGACCACCTCCCGCGCCGGACCGCATCCGGGTGGCCGTTCTCAACGAGCCCGGCTTCCCCGCGGTGGACGCGCCGGGCGGTGCCGTGAACGAGCTGGCCCGGGCCCTGGGGGGGGCGGAGACGACGTGGCTGCGGACCCAGGATCTCGCGGAGACCCTCTCGCCCGACCGCTTCGACGTCTTCGTCACGCCGTACGGCAGCGCCTTCCCGCGGGAGATGTGGCACACCCTGGTCCGCTACCTCGAGGCGGCGGGCCACTGGGTGAACCTGGGCGGCGTTCCGTGCGCGGTGCCGGTCGAGCGCGGCGACGGCGGCGGCTGGCGCGTGCTGCCCCGCGAGGACACCTATCAGCGCCAGCTGGGCATCGTGCTCGCGTGCGCCGTGCCCGCGTCGGCCGTCCAGGCCTGGCGCGCGAACGACGCGCTGGCCTGGACCGCGCCGCTCGCGGCCGATGTCGCGGCCGAGCACGTCTGGGAGCCGTACTGGCGCCTCTCCGGCGTAGCCGATACGCCCGGGGAGTCCGGCTCCGCGGGGGCGCGTGAGGCGACGGTCCAGCCGCTCGTCTCGGGCCTCGACGCCCGGGGGTGCGCCGTGGTCGCGCCCTACCTTCTGGTGAGCCGGCTCGAGGGCCGGTTCGCGGGCGGACGGTGGATCTTCGCCACGGGGGACGGCCTGGTTCCGGCCGCCGCGATCCGCACCCTCGTGGAGGCGGCCGGCACGCCCCATTGGGAGCTCGCCGTCTGGCCCTCGTCGGCGTGCCGTCGCGAGGGCGATTCGAGCAGCGTCGCGGTGGCCCTGCGCGGCTTCCCGCGCGGCGCGGCCGCCCGGCTCAGCGCCACCTGCGCCCTCACGATCTCGGATGCGCGCGGCGAAGTGCAGGACACGGCGGAAGTCACCGTGACCGGTACGGACGCCGAGGCCACCGGAGCGGCGGCGCTCACCGATCGGCTCGAGCCGGGACTGTACCGCATCGACGCCAGGCTCACGGTCGGCACGCCGCCGGTGGAGCTGCGGCACTCGACGGGCTTCTGGGTGTGGGACGACGACCTGCTCGGGTCCGGGGCGCCGCTCACGGCGGGCCCCCGCGCCTTCGCGCGCGGCGGCGATCCGTATCCGGTCACGGGCACCACGTACATGGCCTCGGACGTGCACAGGAAGTTCCTGTTCGAGCCCAACCCGTGGCTGTGGGATCGCGACTTCGACGCGATGAAGAGCGCCGGCGTGAACCTGGTCCGCACCGGGATCTGGACCGGGTGGAAGCGCCTGATGCCCCGGCTGGGGGAGCTCGACGAGGGCGCGCTCCGCGCGCTCGACGCCTGGCTGCTCACGGCCCGCCGCCACGACATGCCGGTCATCTTCACGCTGTTCGCCTTCCTGCCGGAGACGTGGGGTGGCGAGAACCCGTACCTCGATCCGGCGGCCGTCGACGCGCAACGCGCGTTCGTCACCGCCCTCGCACGCCGCTACGCGCGGATGCACGAGCTCGCGTGGGACCTCATCAACGAGCCCTCGTTCTGCAACCCGAACCACCTGTGGAGCTGCCGGCCGAACTACGACCGCTTCGAGCGGGCGGCGTGGGCGTCCTGGCTCGCGAAGCGCGGGCAGCCGGCGGCCGACCTGCCGCCGCTCGAGGACTTCGCCGAGGGCGACGCGGCGCCGGACCATCCCACGATGGTGGTCGAGTACCGGCGGTTCGCGCAGGCGATGTTCGCGCGCTGGGTGCGGACGATGCGGTCCGCGCTGGCCGCGGCGGGCGCCGGCCGGCAGCTGGTGACGGTGGGCCAGGACGAGGCCGGCACGCGGGACAGCCCCAACAACCTGTTCCTCGCGTCCGTCCTCGACTTCACCTGCGTGCACACCTGGTGGCTCAACGATGGGCTTGCCTGGGACGAGGTGCTGACGCAGGCGCCGGGCCGGCTGAACCTGGTGGAGGAGACCGGCGTGATGTTCGCGCAGCATCCGGCCGGGGTCGAGGAGCGCTGGGAGGCGTACGCGCGCGACCTGCTGGAGCGGAAGATGGTCCTGGCCCTCGGTCCCGGCGGCGCCGGCTTCATCGAGTGGGTATGGAACTCCGACTGCTACATGCCCTCGGACAACGAGGCCGCCATCGGCCTGTTGAGGGCGGACGGCACCGCCAAGCCGGAGTTGGACGCGCTGCGTGGCGTGGCCGCGTTCGCGGCGGAGGCGGGTCGGCACCTGGTGGGACGGGAGGCGGAGCGCGTGCTGCTGGTGGTGCCGCACTCCAACATGTTCTCGGCCCGGAACACCGCGACGGACGCGACCAAGCGCGCGGTGCGCGCGATGCTGTACGGATGCCGGATGGGCCTGACGGCGGTGTCCGAGTTCGCCGCGTCGGCGGCGCTGCGCGCGCCGGGCCTGGTGCTGGTGCCGGCACCGCGCGTCCTCGCCGCGCCGGCATGGAACGCGCTTCGCGCCTGGGCCCGGCGCGGCTCGACGGTCCTCGTGACCGGCCCCCTCGAGCAGGCGGAGCGGCTCGGTGCAAAGGCCCGCCCCGCGGCGAAAGGGCCGAGGGGCGCGGTGCGGATCCGGGCCGGCAAGGGTGCGCTCCTGTGGTGCGCGGAGCCCGTCGAGCTGTCGCCCGACGAGGCGCCGGCCGTCGAGCTGTATCGCTGGGCGCTGGCGCAGGCGCGGCTCAGCCCGTCGTTCACGGTCGAGGGCGCCGACGCCGCCACGCTGGTCCACGCGGCGGCCTACCGGGACGCGGTCCTGTACACCGTCGTGGCGGAACAGTCCGCGGTGCACCTGCGGCTGCGCCACGGCCAATTGCGTACGGCCCTGGAGCTGGCGGTGCCGGCGGGCCGCGCCGCCCTGCTCCTCGCGGACCGCCTAAGCGGCCGTGCCCTGGCGAGCTACGCCCCGGCCTGATCCCGGCCGGCGTCGCGCGCCGGTGACCCTCGCGGCGCCGCCGCCTAGGGGCCGGCCCGCCGGACGCGGATCGCGGCTTGGCCGTGCCTGGGCGGGCTCCCCGAGCCGAGGGCCTCGGCGCTGACCACGGCAATCCCGACCCCGACGGCGGTGACGAACCCGGTCGAGTCCACGCGCACCACGTTCACGTTGTTGGACGACCAGGCGTAGCGCACGCCGGTCGCGATCACGTTGCCGCCGGCGTCGTAGGCGAGCGCACTCAGCCGGTGCGTCGCGCCCACGCGCAGGTTGACGTACGGGGGCGCGACCTGCACCTCGGCGACGGGCTTCTGCGCGAGGCCGGCGTCGGGCAGCGCCAGCTGCAGTGACGCGGCCAGAAGGGCCGGCGCCAGCGAGAAGTACTTGGTGATTCTCATGCCGCACACTCCATTCTCGTAACCACTCGCCACTCTCCGTCCCGCACCTCCACCGTCCACTCGCTCCCCTTGCCGCTCACTGGGCGGGCGAGATCGGCACCTGCGTCCACGCCTCGACGGGCTGCCCGTTCTTCTGCGCGGGCATGAACTTCAGGTTCTGCGCCGCCGCCAGCGCGGCTGCGCTGAATTCGCTCTCGCTCGAGGTCGCGAGCGGCACCACTCTCTCGACGGCCCCCGTGGCACCGACCTGGATCCAGAAGGTGGCCGGCGTGGGCGTACCGGGTCCGGTCCACGGGATGGTGGGAGCGGCCATCGGCTGCGGCCGCGTGTCGAAGCACGCCCGGCTCGGGTTGCCATACGCGTAGTCCCGGCACTGGGAGGGAAGGGCGACGGCGGTGCGCGCCGCCTGGCCGGACCGGATCGCCACCGAGACGGTGGTCCACGCGTCGGTCGGCTGTCCGGCCTTCACGGCCGGCACGTAGATCGCCTGCTGCACCGCGGCGAGGGCGAACGCGTTGATGTCGTCGTGGTTGGAGGGCGTCTTCACGCGCACGTCGGTCGCGTCGCCGCTCCGCGCGACCCGCACCAGGTACGTGGGCACGGTGGGCGGCGGCTCGCCCGGCTGCGGCACGTCGGTCACCGCCAGCGCGTCCCTCGGGCGCGCCGGCGTGTCGTAGCAGAGGCGACCCTCGTTGAACTCGGGCTGCGTGCACATCGCGGTGGCCACCGGCGCCGCGAGCCGGTCCATCACGGCTTGGAGGCTGTCCTCGCTCCCGGAGGTCTCGCCGTGCGCGAGGCGGGTGAGGTTGTGCGTGTCGTACACGTCCACCGAGAGAAGCAGGCTCTTGCCCGACCCGATGGCGGAGCCGATCACCATCTGGTTGGCTCCCAGGCCGTAGGCGAAGGCGGCGTTGTCGGCCAGCGGCGCGACGATCTTGCGGTGCTGCTCGGTCCAGCGCCCCACCAGGTCGCGCGTGTCCACGGCCGGCACCGTGTAGCGCGCGGACAGGCGGTCCGCGAGGATCCTCGGCAGGCTGTTCGCCAGCGAGGAGTCGGCGCCGGAGACGTCGAAGGGCAGGACGGCGATCCTCGGGTCGCTCGAGCGGGCCGAGTCGGCCCGCGCCGCGGACGCGGCCGTGCGCGACCCGCGGCTCCGCCACAGCAGGGCGGCGCCCAGCGCCACCACCACGACCGCGCCACCGACCGCGGCGACGAGGGGCACGGGCAGGCCGGGGCGCCGGGCGCCGGGCGCGGCGGCCGCGCAGGCGCGGAGCGCGTCGGCCAGCTCGCCGGCGGTCTGGTAGCGGTTCTCGGGCTTCTTCTCGGTGCAGCGCGCCACCACCTTGCCGAGCTGCGCATTGACGGCGGGGCGCTTGGTGCGGATCGCGGGCATCGCCTTGGTGAGGTGCTGGATCAGGATGCCCTGGCTGGAGGTGGCGTCGAACGGCACCTCCCCGGCGAGCATCTCCCACAGCACGATGCCGAGCGAGTAGATGTCGCTGCGCGCGTCCACGTCGGGCGCGCCGCTCGCCTGCTCGGGACTCATGTAATGCGGCGAGCCGATGATGACGCCGGTGCCGGTGAGCCGCTCGCCGCTGCCCGCGGCGGCCTTGGCGATCCCGAAATCGGCCACCAGCACCCGCTGCTTCGGGCCCTGCAGCATCACGTTCTGCGGCTTCACGTCGCGGTGCACCAGCTGGTGCGCGTGCGCCTCGGCCAGGGCGTCGGCGATCTCGGTGCCGACGCGGAGCACCTCGGCCTCCGGCATCTGCCCTTCGCGCCGGAGCTTCGCGTCCAGCGACTCGCCCTCGACCAGCGGCATCGCGAAGTAGACCAGGCCCTCGCCTTCGCCCACGAAGAAGATGGGGAGGATGTTGGGGTGGTTGAGCTTCGCGGCCGACTCGGCCTCGCGGACGAACCGCTGCACGCTGGCCCGGTTGCCGGTGAACTCCGGGCGCAGGACCTTCACGGCGATCCGGCGCGACAGCTTGCGATCGGTCGCCGCGAAGACGTGCGCGAACCCGCCCTCGCCCAGCTCGTGCTCGACGAGGAAGTTGGGCCCCAGCGCGCTCTGGAGCTTGCGGGCCAGCTCGTTCTGCTCCAGGAGCTGCGTCTCGTCGCCGGACGCGGCCGCCGTGGCGGGCGCGTCGGGGTTCGGCGTGCCGCAGGAGGGGCAGAAGGCGAACGCGGGCGGAATGTCCCGGCCGCACTTGGCGCAGGTGGGCATGGCTCAAGCCTAGCAACCGCCCCGGTCCGGGGCCAGCCCGGAGGCTTGCCCGCGTCCGTGAAAGGGCGATACTTAAGGCGGTGCCCTTGCCCCATCTCGAAGTGCCGTCGCGGAGGAGCGCGTGAGCGTCGACAGGTCGAGTCCCCCGCCCTCGGAGCGGCGCCGGACCGCGGCCCGGCGTGCGGGGAGCGTCAGGCGGCGTGAGCCCGAGCGTCGGAAATCCGAGCGCCGGCTGGACATCGTCATGGTCGCCTACCACCGCCGCGTGGGAGGCGAACGCAGGTCGGGCCGCGACCGCCGGGACGGGCACGAGCGGCGCATGGTGGGCGACCGGCGCCGTCCTGTCGCGGTGAGTGGCGCTCTCCGCTAGCGTCCTCGCCGGGCGGCTCGCGCACGGTCTCGTGCCGGCCGTCCCGGTGCCGCACCGCGCCGACGGCGCGTTCGACGCGGCGGCGCAGGAGCGATACGCGGCGTGGATGGCGCGGCAGCGGATCGCCGGCGTCGCGGTCTGGGCCCACACCGGCCGCGGTCTCCATCTGGCCGAGGAGACCGCGGCCGCGGTGCTTTCGTCCTGGCGCCGCGCCCTGGGGCCGGAGCGGCTGATCGTGGCCGGAGCGGGCGCGCGCCCGCGCGTCGCGGCCGGGCAGCGGGCCGCCCGCCTCACCCCGCCGGCCGACCCGCTCGGCCTCACGGCGTTCGTGATCGAGCGGACCGTCGCGATGGCGCGGCAGGCCCGCGACCTCGGCGCCGATGCGATCCTCGCCCTGCCGCCCGCGCTGCTCGCCAACCTCGAGGACCACGAGAGCCGGATCGTGGACGTCCACGCCGCGCTCGCCGACGTCGGGCTCCCCGTGCTCGCGTTCTGGCTCTACCCGGCGGCCGGCGGGTGCGCCTACGGCCCCGAGCTGCTGGAGCGCCTGCTCGCGCTTCCGCACGTCGCCGGCCTCAAGGTCGCGACCCTCGACAGCGTGGTCCGCTTCCAGGAGATCGCCGCGCGCGTTCCGCCGGGCAAGCTGCTGGTGACGGGCGAGGACCGGTTCCTGGGTTACTCGCTGATGATGGGCGCCGGCTCGGCCCTCATCGGCCTCGGCGCCGCGCGCACGGCCCTGCCGGCCGGGCTCCTCGAGGCGCACGCGCGGCGCGACCACGAGCGGTTCCTCGACCTCGCCGCGGCGTGCGACCGCCTCGGCGCGGCCGCGTTCACCGAGCCGGTGGACGGCTACGTGCGCCGGATGCTGTGGCTCCTGGCCCTCGGGAACGTGATCCCGCGCGAGGCCGCCTTCGATCCGTGGGGGCCGAGCGTCCCGGACTCGCAGCTCGAGGCGCTGGAGCGCGTCGCGCGCGGGCTCCCCGACTCGTGACCTCCCCGGGCGTCGCGAGCCCCATCCAGCTGCCCGACCGACCCGTCGTTCCCCGCCCCGTGCACGCGCGGCTGGTGTGGGACTTCGAGCGGTTCAAGGCCGGCCTGCCGGCCGACCTGCCGGCGCACGTCCGCGAGCACTACCGGGTGGACCTGTCGGGCCAGTACGCGGGCCGGCGCATCCGCGTCCCGTTCGGCAAGGCGTCCGGCCAGCTCTCGATGACGGCGGCCGAGGTGGAGGCCGACGCCGCGGCCGGCCTCGGCTTCGTGGTCCTGAAGACGGTGATCGGCGAGGACGCGTCGGGCGCGCGGACGATGGCGCCCTGGGCCGTGAGTGAATCGGCGATGCGGGTCGAGCCCCTCGTCTCCCGCTCCGGGCGCGAGGGGTGGACGGTCACCTGGAAGGGCAGGGGCTGGGACCGCTCGTTCGAGGAGTACCTCGCGCTCTACCGCGACGCGCTCGCCATCGGCGGTCGCGCCGCGATGCCGGTGGCCGCGTCGGTCAAGTGCCATCTTCCCGCGCTCGGCGAGCCCTTCCACGAGCCGGAGTACGCCCACACCTTCTCCCGCCTCGCGGCGGTCGCCGGCGAGGACCTGATCGTCGAGAAGGACTTCTCGCCGACCCTGGCGGGCGACGCGCGCTCCGGCTCGCGCGAGGCGGTGCTGCGGTGGATCGCCGAGGTGCCCGCGCTGATCCGGCGGCAGGCCCCGCTGGCGCTGGGCCTGAAGCTGATGAACGGGCTGCTGGGCGACGATTTCCAGGTGGAGATGCTGCGCGCCGCGGCCGGCTCGGGCGCGGATTACCTGGTGCTGTTCAACCGGCTCTTCGACCCGGAGCGCGGCGTCGCCTACGGCGGCTGGGATCTCTCCGAGCGCAACCTCCGCGTGCTGGACGCGTATCGCGCGTCCACGCCGCTGCCGGTCCGCCAGTCCGACCCGTACGTGGTACGCACCTCGCGGCTGCCGCCGGGCGCGGTGTTCTCGGCCACCGGCAACATCTGCTCGGGGCGCGTGATGGTGGAGTACGCGCTGCGCGGGGCGATGTCCGGGCAGCTGCACACCTACTTCCAGCTGCCGTTGGCGCAGTACCCGGCGACCGCGGGCAGCCGCTCCGAGCGCGCCCTCCACGCGCTGGTGTTCGATCCGGAGCAGGGCCTGATCGCCTGGATCGTCTCGCTGGGCGGGGCCGGCCTCCTGCACCCGCGGGACGGCCTGCTGCACTTCGTGGACATCGCCCATGGGGCCGCCCGGCAAGCCGCCTGACGTCGCCGCGGGGCCACGCGGCGCGCGCCGCGGCCGCCGACCGTGACGGCAGCCGAGTCGCTGGACACGCCGCTCGAGATCACCGGCTGCCGCCTGTGGGTGGTCGCCGTTCCGCTCGTGGAGCCGTTCCGCATCAGCGGCGGCACCCTCCAGGCCAGGCGCTCCCTGATCGTCGAGCTGACCGGCGCCTCGGGCGCCGTCGGCTACGGCGAGAGCGCCCCGTTCGAGGCGCCGTTCTACTCCGGGGAGACGCTGCAGTCGTGCACGGGGTGCATCGTCTCACACCTGTTCCCGCGGCTGGCGGGACGGACGTTCGACTCGCTCGAGGCGGCGGTCACCGCCCTGGAGCGCGGCGTGCGCGGCAACCGGATGGCGCGCGCGGGCGTGGAGACGGCGCTGTGGGACCTGGTGAGCGCCCGGAGCGGCGTGCCGCTCCGGCTCCTGCTGGCGGCGCAGCTGGAGCGGCTTGGCGTGGCCGAGGAATCCCGGATCCCGTCCACCCGGGTCGAGAGCGGGGCAGCCCTCGGCATACCGCCGGACGGGCGGATCGAGACGCTGGCGGACCGAGCTCGCGACGCGGTCCGGCGCGGCCACCGGCGGGTCAAGCTCAAGGTGATGCCCGGCTGGGACGTGGAGCCGGCGCGCGCCGTGCGCGCGGCGGTGGGCGAGGGGGTGCCGGTGTGGGCCGACGCCAACGGCGCCTACGAGCTGGAGCGCGACCGGGCGGCGCTCGAGGCCCTGGACGGGGAGCGGCTGGCGATGATCGAGCAGCCGCTCCCGCCCGACGACGTGGTCGGCACGATCCAGCTGAGCCGTGAGCTGCGGACCCCGATCTGCCTCGACGAGTCGCTGACGGACGACGGTGCGGCGCGGCTGTTCCTCGCGTGTGACGGCCCGGTGCTCTGGAACCTCAAGGTGCAGCGGGTGGGTGGCCTGTGGGAGTGCACCAGGATCTACCGTCGCGCGATGGAGGCCGGCGTCGCGCTGTGGGCCGGCTCGATGCCGGAGACCGGCGTCGGGCTGCATGCGGTGCTGAGCCTCGCCGCGTTCCCCGGCTTCCTCTACCCCTCCGACGCGGCGCCGAGCGCGAGCTGGTACGAGCCGGGCGCGGACCTGGTGGAGTGGACGATGGACGCCGAAGCGAAGATGCCGGTCAGCGATGCGGCGGGGCTGGGAGAGCTGGGCGTGCGTGACAAGCTGGCCGGGATCGGACGGGTCGTCGGTGGGTCGTAGGTTGTGGGTTGTAGAAGTGCTCGCAATGCCACGCTCCGACCCGCCGAGGAACGATCAGCTGGCGGCGCGCTGAGAGTGTCACCGTTCCCTCGTGAAGGTGCTCAGCTACCAGGACCTCAGGGTGTGGCAGGTGGGGATGGACCTGGTCACTCGGGTCTATCGTCTTAGCCGGCGGCTGCCCGCGAGCGAGAGATACGGGCTGGCGATCCAGATGCAGCGAGCGGCGATCTCCATCCCGGCCAACATCGCCGAGGGGCACGGCCGTCGTCATCTCGGCGACAAGCTGCACCACTTCTCGATGGCCAACGGCTCGCTGAAGGAGCTTGAGACTGAGGTGTTGATCTCGGAGCGTCTGGGCTTCGCGACGTCCACTGAGGTGCAAGGGATCGGGCAGCAAGCGAGCGAGCTGGGACGGATGCTGACCTGCCTGATGCGCAGCCTGCGGCGTCACGGCGTTTCCACCACAACCCACAACCTACCACCCGCCAACTAGAGACTATTCGAAGATCCCGGTAATGCGCTGCAGCAGATTCCTCCGCACCGGCGCCTCGGGCAGATCGCCGGAGGCCCGCATCGCCCGGTCGAGCGCCCGCTTGAACGTCGTGGCCGATGCGTAGCGGGCGCCGGGATCCATGGACGCGGCTTTCTTCAGCACCCGGATCAGGCCGTCGGGCACGTCGTCGCGCGCGGCCTTGAGGTCGGGGAGGGTGCCGCCGACCTGGCCGCGCAGCACGGCCTCGGGGGTCCGCCCCTCGAGGGGCGGCTTGCCGAGCAGCGCGAAGTAGCCCACCAGGCCGAGCGAGAACAGGTCGCTGCGCGCGTCCACCTGCCCGCCGACGAGCTGCTCGGGCGCCGCGAACTGCGGCGTGCCGGAGCGCGAGGTGGCGCCGCCCCACATCCGGCCGCGGGGCAGGGCCAGCGCGAGGCCGAAGTCGGTGACGCGCACCCGCCCGTCCGGTCCCAGCAGCAGGTTCTCCGGCTTGATATCCCGGTGCACCAGCCGCCGCTCGTGCGAGTGCTCGAGCGCGGCCAGGGTGTCGTCCAGGATGCCCACCGTGCTCTCGGGATCCAGCGGTCCCAGCTCGGCCACGAGCTGCCCCACGTTGTCGCCCTTGACCAGCTCCATCGTGTACCACAGCAGGCCGTACCGCTCGTCGATGTGGTAGATGCTGACGATGTTGGGATGCTGGAGGCTGGCGGCGAGCTGCGCCTCCTTGCGGAACCGCTCCACCACCTCGGGGTCGGCCGTGAGGGCCGGATCCAGCACCTTGAGCGCGACCTCGCGCTCGAGCCGCAGGTCGCGCACCCGGTACACGCGGCCGAAGCTGCCGCTGCCGATGTCGCCCAGCAGCTCGTAGTCGTCGCCGAGGGCCCGCCGCAGCCGGCCCTCCCACATCTCGGAGCCCGGGACGATCTGCGCGGGCGGCGGGCCGGCCTCGGTCCCGGCGAAGTCGCCCATGTCGGCCGCGAGATCGGTCAGCATCTCGCCTGCCGTCGGATAGCGCCGCCGGGCGTCGGGGTCGAGGGCGCGCTCGAGCACGCGCTCCAGCGCGGCGGGGCAGGTGGGCCGCAGCTGGCGCGCTGGCGTGAGAGGCTGGGCCGGCCGCGCGCCCGTCACCGCGAAGTAGAGCACCGCGCCGACCGTGTAGACGTCGGCCCCCGGATCGCCGGGCTCGCCGCCGCGGATCTCCGGCGCGAGGAATGGGAGGTTGATCGCCGCGTCCGGGATGGCCACCGCGGGCAGCACCTGGTTGGCGTAACGCAGATCGGTGATGACCGTGCGGCCCGAGACGTCCAGCATCACCGTGGTCGGGAGGATGCGGCGGATCACGATGCCGCGCACGTTGGCGTGCTCGACACCGTCCAGGAGGTCGCGCGCCATGCCGAGCACCGCCGGGATCGGCCGCGGCCCCCGCTCGCACGCCTCCTCGAGGCTCTCGCCCTCGATCCACGTGCCGCTGCGCCAGGCCAGATCGCCCAGCACGCCGGCGGCGTACGCGTGCCTCAGGCACGGGTGGTCGAGCTGCGCCACCACCTCCGCTTCCTTGAGGAACCACGCGCGCCCCGGCGCCGCCGGGTCGGTGTGGACGCGGAGCGCCACCCGGCGCTTGAGGACCGGGTCGCGGGCGAGGAACAGCAGCCGCTCGTCCGAGCGCGCGACCAGCCGCTCGATCTCGAACAGGCCCTTGAACTTGGCGATGTAGACGGCGAGGTCGTCCATGCGCGGGGGGAAAGCTAAACGGGAGCGGGCGAGTCGGCAGCGCCGGCACCGCGCGCTTGACCGCGTCGTCACAGTGTGCC
>Ga0335079_10008088_pt1 | contig 11969 bp, 14 predicted proteins | sample Lox_Sample_33_FD_206719 | JGI IMG/M metagenome (GOLD analysis project Ga0335079, IMG submission 206719) | Soil microbial communities from Loxahatchee National Wildlife Refuge, Florida, United States - Lox_Sample_3.3 | ecosystem: Environmental > Terrestrial > Soil > Wetlands | place: USA... | reverse complement strand
CCTCTTCTCAGGGCTTATCGCCGGCCAGATGGGCGAGTCCTCGTTGTCTGCCGGTGTGAAGCACTCCTGTGTCCTCCTCATCATTGCGCTGGTTGCGTTCAACTTTATCCTGGTATGAAGGGGAGACGAGGAGCCTCGCGGTACTTCGAAAACCGGCCGGCATTCCTTCTCATGCTCTTTCGTTTTGAGAACGATCGGGACACCGGAGATAACATTAAATAATGCAGCAGAGAGTTCGTACTGAGGTGACCCAAAGGGTATGTGCACTGTTGGCGGGCCGGTTGACATCGATCTCCCTCCCGAGCGCGTGAAGGGGAAGGATTACCGGTGCAATGAATGCGGCGAGCGGTTCAAGGGTATCGGCAAAAAACCCATGTGCCCGAGCTGCCAGTCGGAAGACGTGAAAGAGATATGAATTTCCCTCTGCTCGATGAGATTGCCCTCATCAGCGGAGAGCAATCATTTTTGCTCGTTGCAAAGGCGAACGAACGTTTTCCGCTCTGCATCGAAAATCCGGAAGGCGAAATCTGCCAGGGAGTGGACCCCACGGATCTCGTTGTGGTCTCGGCACCCGGCGGAGGGCCGGTCGAACCCGGTATCATGCTCATTGAACTGGTGCGGAAGCACCACCTGCCACTGCTCGTCCTGCCAAAAGATCACCCGGGATCGGGGCGGCTGGGATGGGTAATTTCGGTCGGCCCCCGAATCGAAACGAATTGTGCGATCCGCAGGGGGACCCATCCCGAGCAGCAGGTGATCTGCTCCCACGATGAACTCTCGGGTCTCACCCTGACGGGGACGCGGGAAGGTTTCGCGACGACGCCGCTGCCCGGCGGTGTTTTTGTGAAAATGCTGAAGAGCCGGCTCGAAACCGAATTTTGCTGATCCTTCCCGTTTTGCAGCAGTTTCCCGTCGGTAAAGAAATCGTTTGATCGTAAATAACAATACATATATGGTTTTTTTTACCAAGTACTGAGTTGCCGTAAAAGGAGGGTTGGATGAAGACTGAGGTCCTAAAAGACATCAAGAAAGCTGAAGAAGAGTACCAATCGATGATCAGCAAGGCCCAGGATGAGAAGAAACATAACCGGTCCCAGGCGGAGCTGGAATCAGACAATCTGGTCACCAAAGCGCAGAGCAATGCTGAACAATACAAGAAGCTGAAACTGGAAGAAGCACGGGGCCGGGCGGCAGAAAAGCACGCTGAGATCATCAAAAGCGGCAATCAGCGGGCGGCGGCACTGAAAGAGAAAGGGCAGAAGAACCTCCCGAAGGCAGTGCAGCTCCTGGTCACGCGGTTCAAGGAGCAGCTGCATGTTGGCGCCTGAACGGATGAGCAAGCTGCTCATCGCTGCTTCAAGGGATCAACTGTCCACAGTAATTGCAGAACTGTACCGCTACCACCTGTTCCATATCGAGGAGTATGTCGATCAGGGGGCGGAGGAGTACGAGGGGTTCAGGATCGGGACTCCTCTGTCGGGTGCGAGCGAGGCGTCGGTCGACCTCGTCAAGATACGGGCGATCGAGAACGCGGTCGCGGTCAATTCTGCCGATGTCGAGCCCGCTTCGATGACCAGCAAATCGGCGGTCAGGGAGAAGATCGAGCGGGACCTCCCTGCGCTCGAACGCGAAGTCGAGAATCTTACCGGAAAGCGCTCGAAGATCGAGACCCGGGTAAAGGAACTCGAGCAGAAAATCTCCGAAATAACCCCGTTTCTCACGGTTCCTTTTGACATGGAACTGCTGAGGGGCTACAAACGGTTTTCCGTTCTGGCAGGTTCTGTAGCCGGTGAGGTTTCCCTCTCAGTACCAAACGAGATGTATCTCGCCAAAGGGAAGGACAGGAATTTCATCGTTGTTGTTGTGCCGGCCGGGCACCGCGGCGAAGTGGAAAAAGCGCTTCAGGCAGTCTCCTTCCAGTCAGTCCCGATCCCGGAAGAATCGGGCTCTCCCAGGGCCCGGATCGATGATCTCTCCGGGCAGATTGCGGCGCTGAAGCAGGAGATTGCCGGCATCAGCCGGCAGCTCGGGGAAGTCCGGAAGAAACATACCGATTTTCTGGTCGCCTGCGAGGAATTCCTCAGGGCGGAAGTGGAAAAGACAGAGGCCCCGCTCAGGTTTGCAACGACAAAACAGACGTTTGTGGCCGAGGGATGGGTGCCATCGGGACGTGTCGAGGAGATCACAGGCGATCTCGTGAAGGCGACGGGCGGCAGAATCTTTGTCACCGTACTTCCGACCGATCTCGAACATGATTCGGTCCCGGTAGAGTATCAGAATCCCCCCTTTGCAAAACCGGCACAGTTGCTCATGGACATTTATTCCCGGCCAAAATATACCGAAATAGACCCGACGCTGATGCTTGCCATCGTGTTCCCTCTCTTTTTCGGGCTTATCCTCGGGGACGTAGGGTACGGGCTGATCCTTCTGGCGCTGTGCTTTGGCCTGCGGAAGTTCCTGAAAGGAGATGAGGGAAGACAATTCCTGACCGTGCTCCGGAATGCGAGTATCATGAGCATCATCTTCGGTGTGCTCTTCTCCGAATTCCTGGGCTTCGAACTACCGTGGCAGCCGTTCATCTTCTCGAGGCATCTCAATATCGGTGCCGGCGAAGGGGGGGCCGGCCCGGCGATTCCCGAACTGATGGTACTGTCCATCTGGATTGGAATCCTGCACATCTCGCTCGGTCGTGTCCTCGGCATGGTCAACCATGCACGGCAGGACCACGGTGCCCACCGCATGAAAGCGGTCATGGCCAACTTCGGCTGGCTTGCGGTCATGTGGGGGATAGTCATCGCCATCTGGTCGTATGCGGCATTGCCGCTCATGCCCGATCTCCGGGGTCTCCCCGCGATCGGGCCCGGCATCAATATCGGGTACATCATAGGAATTGCTCTCATTGTCGCCGGCGTGGTTTGTATCGCTCGGGATGCGATCCTCGAAGTTGTTGAGCTGCCCACCATCATCAGTCACGTGCTCTCGTATGCACGTCTGGTGGCAGTCGGGCTCTCATCCGTTGCGATAGCCATGGTCGTCAACTTCATGTCAATCGGGATGTTCATCGGTCCCGGACTTGCAAACCTCTCAATTATCGGAATTGTCATGATCGTCGTCGGTGTCGTGATCTTTCTCGTGGGGCACGCGCTCAACACGGCACTGGGAATCCTGGGGGGAGGTCTCCACTCGATTCGTCTGCATTACGTCGAATTCTTCACCAAGTTCTACAAGGGTGGAGGCAAAAAGTACGTCCCCTTCGGGATGAAACACAGATTTACGGAGGATTAAAAATGATTGGAGAAATTGGACCAGCAGTAATGAACGAAACCACCATGAACACAGCGTACAACGTGACCGAGATGGTCAGGATAACCGCGGCCTCGCAGGTCGGCCTCAAGGCTGTCGGGGCGGGTCTCGCAGTGGGCCTTACCGGTGTAGGTACAGGAGTTGCAGAAATGGGTATCGGTGCCGCAGCCGTCGGCGCCATCGCAGAGGACAAGGACTTCTTCGGTCTCGGTCTCCTCTTCACGGTTATCCCGGAAACGATCGTCATCTTCGGGCTTGTCGTCGGTCTCCTTCTGTTGTTCTCGTAATAGTTGCGGAGCAGACAATGGGACTGGAAGCAGTTGTTGAAGAGATCAGGGAAAATGGCAGATCCGAGGCGGAAAAAGTCCGTGCAGAATCAAGACAGGAGACAAATGCGATCCTGGCGGCCGCAAACAAGCGGGTCGAAGAGATAAAACTCGCCGCGGAAGCGGAATCCGCCAGACAGGCTGAGCATATCGTAAGCCAGGAAATCTCGGCGGCAAGCCTCCTCGTCAAGCGCGAGCTCCTGAATACCCAGAAGGAGCTCCTGGACCAGGTCTATGAAGCAACCCGTGCCGAGATTGCCCGGCTCCCTGAAAGCTTCCATCGGGAAGCCATCAAGAAACTCCTTACCGTGGCAAAATCAGAGATCCCGAAGGGGAAAGTCTCCTGCAATGCCCGCGATGCAGCAGCCCTGAGAGCAATCATTGCCGAGAACCCGGTATTGTCAGGGTTCGTGGTTGGCGCCCCTGTCGATATTGACGGCGGGATCCTCATCGAAGGCGAAGCAGGAGAATTGCAGATCGATTACAGCTATCGCACATTCCTCGCAAAAGTGTGGGAATCCGGATTGAAAGATGCGTCTGACATCCTGTTTGGATAAGGGGGTACCCGTATGGTGAACCTATCTGCACCGTACATTTACGTATGTACCAGGATGCGGGTGAGAAAGGCAAAGCTCCTCCCCAAGGAGGAGTACATGCGGATGCTCAACATGAGCCTCGCCGAGATCACCCGATTCATCGAAGAAACCCAGTATAAACAGGAGATTGATGAACAGGCGACCGCCTTCAAGGGGATCAATCTTATAGAGATTGCCCTGAGCTGGAATCTGGCAAAGGAGTACCGGAAGATCCAGGAGATCACGCCCGGATCCCTGAAGCAGTTTACCCAGGCGTATCTCCGCAGCTGGGATATCCAGAACGTGCTCAACCTCCTGCGGGGAAGGCTTCAGGGAGCCAAGACCGGCAAGATTAAGGAGATCATCATCCCGGCCGGCAGCCTCGGCATCGCCGAGCTCGACCGGATGCTGGCGGAGGAGAGCGCGGATCGTATCGTCGATCTCCTGAAAGACCACAGGATGTATCCGGTTCTTGTGCGGGAATTCCCCGCGGCAAAAGAGACCGGCTCGTTTGCAAAGATGGAGAACGATCTCTACAAGCAGTTCTATGCCGAGATCATCCGGGATGCCCGGGGGGGCGGGATTGCGGGGGGAGACCAGTTCCTCGCTTATATCCGGCTTGAGATCGATATCAAGAACGCAAAGACTCTCTTCCGGCTGCGGGCGGAAGCTTCCGAGAAAGATGCAGGCGAGTTGTTCATCCCCGGCGGTTCTCTCTCGGCGCAGGATTTTGCAAACCTGAATACGATCAGGGAAGCAAACGAGTTCATCGACGCGGTTAAAGGGCAGATCAGGAACGAGTCCCTTCATGTTCTCCTCGATGAACTCAAAGGCGAGAAGAAGGTGCACGATATCGAGGTGAGGCTGACCCGGGTGCAGCTTGCGCAGATGGAGAAGATGTCCAAACGCAACCCCTTCTCCATCCACCCCATCCTCGTGTATCTCGAAGAGAAAAAGTATGAGGTCTTCAACCTGCGCGCGCTTGCCCGCGGGAAGGAGTCGAAACTGCCGTCAGAACGAATTGCGGATTACCTGGTGATATGAGATGGAGATCGCAGTTATCGGTAACAGTGAGTTCATCCTCGGGTTCAGGCTCGCAGGTATCCGCAAGACCTACGCTGCGGAGAGCGATGAACAGCTCTCCGAGCGGGTGACCAGTGTGCTGCAGGACACGGATGTCGGCATCCTCGTCCTCAACAGCAGCGATATGGAACGCATACCCCGGAGGCTCCGGACAACCCTCGAAAATTCGGTAAAGCCCACAGTCATCGCCATTGGAGGCGAGGAAGGGGGACTGTCGATGAGGGAGAGAATCAAGAGATCGGTGGGTGTTGATCTGTGGAAGTAAAAGAGAAAATAACCAAGGAAACAAAACAAGGCGTCCTGAAACGGATCGCCGGCCCTGTCGTTACGGCAGTCAATCTTGACGCCCACATGTACGACGTGGTAAAAGTCGGCCATGAAGCGCTGATGGGGGAAGTCATCAAGATCCAGGGGGACAGCACCATCATCCAGGTGTACGAGGATACCTCCGGTATCCGGCCCGGGGAACCGGTCATCAATACCGGCCTTTCCCTGGCAGTCGAGCTCGGCCCCGGCCTCCTGACCAGTATTTATGACGGAATCCAGCGTCCTCTCTCCGTCCTCGTGGACAAGATGGGCAACTTCATCCAGCGCGGTGTATCAGCCCCCGGCCTCTCCCACGAGAAGAAATGGACGTTCAAACCGCTCGTCAGGGCGGGCGATAAGATCGAACCCGGCGCAGTTATCGGGGAGGTCCAGGAGACGAACATCGTCCACCGGGTCATGCTTCCGCCCAACGCGAAAGCAGGCGTGGTAAAGACGATAAAAAGCGGGGACTTCACGGTCGACGAGATCATCTGCACTCTTGACGATGGGCGCGAGTACCCGATGATCCAGCGCTGGCCGGTCCGTGTTCCCCGACCCGTAAGGGAGAAGAAGAACCCGACCATTCCCCTGATCACCGGGCAAAGGATCCTCGATGGCCTCTTCCCGATCGCAAAAGGCGGCACCGCTGCGATTCCCGGACCTTTCGGGAGCGGCAAGACAGTTACCCAGCAGCAGCTGGCCAAGTGGTCGGACGCCGAGATCGTGGTCTACATAGGCTGCGGTGAACGCGGCAACGAGATGACCGAAGTGCTCACTGAGTTCCCGCATCTCGAGGACCCTAAGTCGGGCAAACCCCTCATGGAGCGGACGGTACTTATCGCGAACACTTCGAACATGCCGGTCGCGGCCCGCGAGGCATCCGTGTATACCGGTATCACCATAGCGGAATACTTCCGGGACATGGGCTACGACGTCTCCCTGATGGCAGACTCCACCTCCCGCTGGGCGGAAGCCATGCGTGAGATCTCATCCCGTCTTGAAGAGATGCCGGGTGAAGAGGGATACCCCGCATACCTTGCGGCACGCCTCTCTGAGTTTTACGAACGGGCCGGCCTCGTCGAGACACTCAACGGAGCCTCCGGGTCGGTCTCGGTCATCGGTGCAGTCTCGCCGCCCGGCGGGGACTTCTCGGAGCCGGTCACCCAGAACACCCTCCGTATCGTCAAGGTGTTCTGGGCGCTTGACGCCAAGCTCTCCCAGCGCCGGCACTTCCCGGCGATCAACTGGCTGAACTCGTACTCGCTCTACCTCGAAGCCCTCCATGACTACTATGACAAGGAAGTCTCGCCCGAATGGAACAGGATCCGCTCGTGGGCGATGGAAGTCCTCCAGAAAGAGGCGGAGCTCCAGGAGATCGTGCAGCTCGTCGGTTCCGATGCGCTGCCGGAGTCTGAGCAGGTCACCATCGAGGTAGCCCGCATGATCCGCGAGATCTTCCTCCAGCAGAACGCATATGACTCCGTCGACACCTTCTGCGACATGAAGAAGCAGTACGACATGATGAAGGCGATCAGGGCATTTGCGGACCTCGCATACGCTGCCCAGCTTGCCGGTGTCAGCCCGACCCAGATCAATGCGGTAAAGTCAAAGGGCGAACTGCCCCAGATCAAGTTCATCAAGGACTACAAGCCCGAACTGGCCAAGATCGCGAAACAGATGGACGCTGAGTTCAACACACTGAGGTCGGCAGCATGAAAGAATACAGGACGATAAGCAAGATTGCCGGTCCCCTCGTTTTCGTCGAGAAGACCGAGCCGATTGCCTATGGGGAGCTCGTCAACATAGTCCTCTCCGACGGCTCAACCAAGCGCGGCCAGGTGCTGGATACGAGCGACGAGCTCGTCATCGTCCAGATCTTTGAGACCACGACCGGTATCGGCAGGGACAGCGGGGTCCGGTTCACCGGAGAGACCATCAAGATGCCCGTAGGCAGGGAGATGCTCGGCCGCATCCTTTCCGGCGGGGGCAAGCCCATCGACGGCGGCCCGGAGATCGTCCCGGAGAAGCGCCTCGACATTACCGGCGCCGCAATCAACCCGTACGCCCGGGGCATGCCTGCAGATTTCATCCAGACCGGTATCTCGACCATCGACGGAACAAACACACTGGTCCGTGGCCAGAAGCTCCCGATCTTCTCGGGTGCAGGCCTCCCGCACAACAACGTCGCCCTCCAGATCGCCCGGCAGGCAAAAGTGCCCGGCTCGACCGAGAGCTTCGCCGTGGTCTTCGCTGCCATGGGTATCACCAAGGAAGAGGCCAACTACTTCATGGCCGACTTCGAGCGGACAGGGGCACTCGAACGTGCCGTGGTATTCCTGAACCTTGCAGACGACCCGGCAGTCGAGCGTATCATTACCCCGCGTCTCGCCCTCACCACGGCCGAATACCTCGCATTCGAGCTCGGCATGCACGTACTGGTCATCCTTACGGATATGACCAACTACTGCGAGGCGCTCCGGCAGATCGGCGCGGCCCGCGAAGAAGTCCCTGGCCGCCGCGGCTACCCGGGGTACATGTACACGGATCTCGCATCGCTCTACGAGCGCGCCGGGATGATCAAGGGCCAGAAGGGCTCGGTCACCCAGATCCCGATCCTGACCATGCCCGGCGACGATATCACCCACCCGATCCCCGACCTTACCGGTTACATCACCGAGGGCCAGATCGTGGTCAACCGCGAGCTGCACCGGAAGGGCATCTACCCGCCTATCAACGTGCTGCCCTCGCTCTCACGGCTGATGAACCTCGGTATCGGGAAGGGCCACACCCGGGAAGACCATAAAAAGGTCTCCGATCAGATGTACGCCGGCTATGCGGAAGGGAACGACCTCCGCGGTCTCGTGGCAATCGTCGGTAAGGACGCCCTGTCCGAACGCGACCGCCTGCTCCTCGAGTTCGCGGATCTCTTCGAGAACCGTTTCGTGCGGCAGGGATATGACGAGGATCGCACTATTGCGGACACCCTCGACCTCGGCTGGGATCTCCTCTCTACCCTGCCGGTAGAACAACTCACCCGTATCGACCGCGATCTGATCAGCAAGTACCACCCGAAGTTCCGGACCGGGGCGAAGAAGGAGTAAGTGGGTCCATGGCGCTGCGCGATATCAAGCCCACCCGTTCGGAGCTGATCAACCTCAAGCGGAAGATCCAGCTCTCCGAGCGGGGCTACAAGATCCTCAAGATGAAGCGCGATGGACTGATCATGGAATTTTTCAAGATCCTTGCCACTGCCAAGGACAGCAGGGGGGAGCTCCTGAACCGGCACGCGAGTGCTGTCGAGATGATGGCACTTGCCAATACCCTCGAAGGCGCGATAGGCGTCAAGTCGGCAGCATTCTCCGTCAAGGAAGTGCCGGAGATCACCCTGAAGAGCAAGAACATCATGGGGGTTATCGTCCCCCAGATCGAGTCCTCGAAAGTCAGGAAGAGCCTCGTCGACCGGGGGTACGGGGCGCTGGGCACCTCGACGGTCATCGACGAAACGGCGACAACGTTCGAGGAACTCGTGGAATCGATCATCGAGAGCGCCGAGATCGAGACTACGATGAAGCGCCTCCTCGATGAAATCGAGAAGACCAAACGCCGTGTCAACGCCCTTGAGTACAAGGTCATCCCCGAGCTCACCGCCGCCCGCGACTTTATCAAGATGCGCCTCGACGAGATGGAACGCGAAGAACTCTTCCGGATGAAGAGGATCAAGGCACGGAGCACAACCTGAACTTTTCCGGAGGATGAGGATGCCGATAGGAACAATCCGGGACCTGGGATGCGAAGGAAAGGCCGTCCTTCTCAGGCTCGACCTCAACTCCCCCATCGATCCCACCTCCAGCCTCATCCTCGATGACAAACGCTTCCGGGAGCATATCCCGACGATTCATGCCCTTGAAGGGAGCCGCGTTGTCATCGTCACCCACCAGAGCCGGCCCGGCAAGAAGGACTTTACCACGCTCGAGGCCCATGCCGAGAAGCTCGAGCAGCTCCTGAAAAAACCGGTGCAGTACGTGGACAGCATCATCGGGAAACACGCGAGGGAGGCGGCGGGCGCCCTGAAGAACGGAGAAGTGCTGATGCTCGAGAACGTCCGGTTCAATGCCGAGGAGAACCTCACCCTCAAACCCGAGGAGGCAAAAAAGACGCACCTCGTCAAGAGGCTCTCGTGCATGGCGGACTTCTTTGTCAACGATGCGTTCGGCACTGCCCACCGGTCGCAGCCTACGGTCGTCGGCCTCCCCCTCGCGATGCGATCTGCCGGCGGCCTTCTGATGGAGAAGGAGGTCTCCACCCTCTCCCGGGTCTTCCATGGTGCCCCCCGTCCTGTATGCATGGTGCTCGGCGGGACGAAGGTCGACGACTCCATTGCCGTGGCTCGCCATGTGCTCGATAACGGCATTGCGGACTCGGTGATCGTGATCGGGGTCGTGGCAAATATCTTTCTTATCGCCGCCGGCCATGACATCGGGAAACCCTCGACCCAGCTCATCGCCCAGCTCAAGTACGAGGAGGAGATCCCAAAGGCAAGAGAGATCCTCTCCCGGTTCCCGGACCGTGTAGTGATGCCCGAATCGGTTGCCGTGAGGGAGGACAACCACCGGGCCGAGTACCCTGTCACCAGGATACCCAGGGACACCCCCGTCCTCGACCTCGGCATGGACTCCCTCGCAACCATGGTACGGACACTGAAAAAATCCGGTACCGTCGTCTTCAACGGCCCCGCCGGTGTATTCGAGGATGCCGACTTTGCTACGGGAACCTACGAGATGCTCAAGGCGGCGTCCCAGGTCGAGTTCTCGGTCTGCGGGGGCGGGCATACGGCAGCGGTCATCGAGAAGATGGGCCTTGAGCGCGAATTTACCCACATTTCGACGGGCGGGGGGGCCTGCATCGAGTTCCTGACCGGGAAGAAGCTGCCGGCGGTCGCCGCACTCGAACAGTCGAAGAAACTGTTCGGATGAGAGTCACCCGTTTTTACCTTTTTTTGTTATATTTTTCAAAGACGCATGTGCGTTTCCGGGTTGCTTCATGGTTTCACCCTGCGGGCAGCAGGTTTCCCCCGGATCTTTCCCGGGCGGCCGGAAAGCAGCTCCCGGGGATGTCCCGTTTTCCACTAAAAAACCATTTCAGGGCCTTTTATTATCCTTTTTCATCAATGCATCGACGATAAAATTCGGGACAGGCCTGCGGGACCGTTTCTTCGGGGCGCCCCCCCTTCCCTCGGCGGGCGCTGTAACCGTGGTGGCAACGATCTCCTGGGGGGTGGAGACCGGGACGGCCTGAAGGACCGGATTCTCTCTGGAGATCCTCCGGCGCCTCATGGCATGCAGAACTGCAAATGAGAGGATCAGTGCGGTGAACATAAAGAGGATGCCGGCAAAGAGCGTCGTGATTCCGATGATCACCATATACGTATTCTCCTGGATGAGAGCATATCCCCCGACGACAAAGAGGAACCAGTAGATCCCCACCGCGATCCTCGTGGACTCGACAGGGCTTGAGAGGCTTCGCTTCCGGTTCGATTCATCGCCGACCGGGAATCGGTCGATAATTTTTCCGAGCGAGATCAGGGCGATGCTGCAGGCCACGGAGAAGACCCCCCCGATAACAAGAATAAACAGGAGTATCTCGTTCAATTCGTGATCGCCTCCCGGCTGAATTCTTATTACATTACCTGTCAGGATGCAGATAAAGTACACCTTATGAACTCCCTGAAGTTTTCCGGCAGGAAAAAGGTACGGCGCAAAAATACCGAGGAGCTGTTCGTGTCCTTCCCGTACTGCCAGGGAATGGCTGAGAAGGGACCAGCAGTACGCGGCGAACCTGCATTCCCGGTGAAACCCGCTGAATCTCTCCGAAGAGGTAAATAAACCTGTGTACGGGGAAAACGCCTTCCTGAGTCCTCCAAACGCGTCACGCAGCTTTATTATCTTCCTCGATAACCACCACGATACAGTCCGGTTCAATGATCTTGTTCCGGACCCGTGGCCCCGATAAAGGCCGGAGCTGATGAAATATGATGGAAGAGATACTTACGTACGTGATCTCCTACCGGGGGCCTGGGACGAAGGAGCAAAAAACCAATCCAAAGGGAGATAGAATTTTGCCATCCCTGCTCCGGTGTCGGGCGTGTTCCCTCTCCGGCCCTTTGGGTGAATTTTAAGTGGTTTCCCGTATGCAGATAACCGTAATTGCTGTGGGAAAGATCAGGGAGAAGTACCTCCGGGACGGCATCGCGGAGTACGAGAAGCGTCTTGGGCCGCTCGTGAAACTGAAGATCATTGAGCTCGCCGACGAGAAACGCCCCGCGCACTGCTCCCCTGCACAATGCGAGGCCGCGAAGGCTGCCGAAGGGAACCGGATC
>Ga0335079_10008086_pt1 | contig 11969 bp, 9 predicted proteins | sample Lox_Sample_33_FD_206719 | JGI IMG/M metagenome (GOLD analysis project Ga0335079, IMG submission 206719) | Soil microbial communities from Loxahatchee National Wildlife Refuge, Florida, United States - Lox_Sample_3.3 | ecosystem: Environmental > Terrestrial > Soil > Wetlands | place: USA: Florida... | reverse complement strand
CTCGATCGACAAGATCGTCGTGTATTTGAGAGGAAAATCGTTGACGGCTGAGGACCAGGAAGTACTGGCGGCTGAAACCATGGAGAGAAGGTCTTTATGAACGCGCCAGCGGCTGCCGGCGAAGATCTGCTTCGCATCGATTGCGAACGGGAAGCCGAGCGCATTTGCGAACGAATCCGCGAGATCGTCTTCGGCCAGCTCAGACGAAAGGGCGCGGTCATCGGCGTTTCCGGAGGAGTCGACAGCAGCGTGGTTGCATTCCTCTGCGCGCGAGCGCTGGACCCGAAACGCGTGCTCCTTTTGTTTATGCCGGAAGCCGATTCCTCGAAAGACAGCGTGCGCCTGGGACGCATGGTCGCTGACACGCTTCGCGCCCGGTCCGTTTTGGAAGACGTAACGCCGCTTCTCAAGGGAGCACGCTGCTATGAACGCCGCGACGAGGCGGTCCGAATGGTGATCCCGGAGTATGGCGAAGATTGCAAATGCAAGATCGTGCTGCCGAGTGTCTTGCAAGGCGAGCGCTATCCGATCTTCTCGGTGCTGGTCCAGTCGCCTGACGGCCAAACTCGGACTGCGCGCCTGAGCGCGGCGGCATCTCTGGGGCTGATCGCTGCGACCAATTTCAAACAACGCGTGCGCAAAATGATCGAATACTACTACGCGGACCTGCTGCAATACGCCGTGGCAGGAACCCCGAACCTGCTGGAATACGATCAGGGCTTCTTCGTGAAAGGCGGAGACGGCGCCGCCGATTTCAAGCCGATTGCTCACCTGTATAAGACCCAGGTGTATCAGCTTGCAGAATATCTGGGTGTGCCACAGGCCATTCGATCGAAGCCGCCGACCACCGATACCTACGGGCTGGAGCAATCGCAGGAGGAATTTTACTTCACTCTGCCGCTCACCCAGATGGACCTCTGCTTATACGGGAAAAACAACGGTTTTTCGACCGAAGAGGCCGCCGCATTGGCGGGACTGACCCCAGAGCAAACCGCCCGCGTATACAAGATGATCGACTCCCGGCGAAGAATGGCCCGCTATCTCCATTCTGGGCCTCTGCTAGCCGGAGAAGTTCACTGAGCATGTGGATGGGGACCCCTGCCAACGGGAACGTCGCCGCGTATCTGCTGGCCGGCAAGCGGCCGGACCGGCCTGCGCTCTCGCTTCTCAACGGGGATCACAGTTATGGGGAGTTACAGGACGCGGTTCAATCTGTCGCCGAGCACTTGTTGCGCATGGGATTTCACAAAGGGGACCGCGCCATTTTGCTTGGCGAGAATTCGCTGTTCTGGGTTGCGGCGTACCTGGGAACGATGCAGGCAGGCCTGGTCTCTGTGCCGGTGGCAGCCGACATCGCTCCGGCGGATCTCGATTTGATTTTAAAGAGCGCCGCACCTCGGGCGGCCGTCGTGCAAGCGCGCCGGCTCAGGACGCATGCCGCTCAGTTTCGCGACCTGCACCTGATCACCGATGCGGTTGTGCCTCCGATTCCCGCTACGGCGTCCCAAGTCACCTTCCGCGAAGTGCTGCTCAGTGCGAGCAGCCGCCGCCCGGCGCAAGCCGTGGAGCCAGACGATCTAGCCGCGCTGATGTTCACATCCGGGTCTACGGGCACGCCGCGAGGCGTGATGATATCCCACCGCAACATCGTGGCGAACACGGAATCCATCGTAGAGTATCTCGGGCTCACCGAGTTTGATCGAATCATGGCCGTGCTGCCATTCCACTACTGTTTCGGAGCATCTCTGCTGCACACGCACCTCAGGGTGGGAGGAAGGGTGGTTATCGACTCCCGATTCTCGTATCCGGAAGCCGTCCTGCAGCGGATGCAGAAGACGGCGTGCACGGGTTTCGCCGGTGTACCCAGCCATTTCCAAATCCTGCTGCGCAAATCCAGCCTTTCGAGAACCCCGCTTCCTCACCTCCGATACGTCCAGCAGGCGGGCGGATGCCTCGCAAAGACCTATATCGAAGAGTTGCGGCGCGCCCTGCCAGACACGCAGATTTTCATCATGTACGGTCAGACCGAGGCGACCGCCAGGCTATCTTATCTGACACCGGAATTCCTCGATTCGAAAGCTGGTTCGATTGGAAAGGGTATTCCCGGGGTGCTCCTGACTGTACTCAATGACGCGGGAGCGCCGGTGGCCGCCGGGGACACCGGCGAGATTGTGGCCGAAGGGGCGAATGTGGCACGAGGGTATTGGAGGGCGCCGGAGGAATCGGCGCTAACGTTCCGCAACGGGAAACTGCATACGGGGGATCTGGCCACGGTGGATGGTGACGGATTCATTTACATCTTGGATCGCATGAAGGACATGATTAAATGTGGAGGCGAGCGGGTCAGTTGCCGGCGAATCGAGGAAGAAATTCTAGCGTTCGACGGTGTCGAGGAAGTAGCGGTAACTGGCATGCCGGACGATGTTCTCGGTGAAGCCGTGCAGGCATTCATCGTGGCGGAACACAGAGAGCTTAGTTCGAGCGGCGAGCAATCGAATGGCGATGCTCTCGCCGAGAGACTGCAACACCTCTGCCGTCAACGCCTGCCGGCACGCCTGGTCCCGAAACAGATTATTGTCCTGCCCCGCCTTCCGAAGAACAGCGCCGGCAAGGTGCTGAAATCGAGGCTTCAGGCGTAGGGCGGATTGTCAATTTGCGGCCGACTGTGAATAGGCCTGGGCGACGCGCAATTTAATCGGCGCCGGCGGCAAACCGGCGGCTTAGGACGCCTGCTGGTTGTTGAACGAACTCGGCCGCGCCTTCCGCATTCGGTTTCATCGCGGATAGCTGCTCCAGCCAGTTGCTGTACAGCCGAACCGAGGCCGAGCGCCACGGGGTTCCAAGCGTCCGTTCGAGCAGGCCGGTCGGGAAGCCGGCCATCAGGTCCTCGCGCCTTTCGCGTATGGCTTGCTCCTGAATTCTTGTCAATACCTGCTCGGCATCTGCGTTGAAGTACCCTTGCGGCATTCCCGGATAGGTGTCTCGTTCGCCGCGGAGATAGCGGCCGATATCCCGGCGATACTCGAGCAGGAGCGCGTTGGCATCATATTCGGGATGGCCTTGGAAGAACAGGAACAGGCTTTTTCCTTCCCGGATAAACGCATCTGCACCGGCCCCGTCGGATCGGGTCAGGACGGTATATCCGGATTTGATCAGGTCCTCTTCCCGGAGATCATTCCATCTGGAGTGAGGCATCACCACGCGGGAGGACATACCCGTGGTCATCACGTGTTCCGAACATCGCTCGCATTCGTAGAGGCCGAACCGCTTATCGGCCAACCGGTGCCGGCCGATTCCGTCTAGCCCGAGAACGGCCGCATGAGCAGCCAGGCATGACCAGATGGTGGAAAGAGTGCTCTCTTCTGCCCAATTCAGCACGTTGCTGAAGGTGGACCAATAGGGCTCATCCCTCAAGTTCGAAGTCCGCGGCTCTGTGCCGGTTACGATGAGGCCGTCCAACTGGCTGTCCAGAAGCTCCTCAACCGGGGAATAGCATGTCGTCGTGTGATGCCGGCCCCAATCGGAACGGGGGACTTCCGCCATCGCGTAGAAGCGGACGCGGACGTTGACGCGGTCAGCCGCCGCCTTAAGAAGCCGGAGAAACTGGCGCTCTGTCGATTGCAGCGCCGCATCGGGCATATTGTTGATGATCCCGATATCGATCAAGCTTGCGGAGTACCCCTGAAAGTCGACGGCCGAATCAGGCGAGAGGACGCTCGCGTAGTTCAATAATTCAGTACAGGACGGATTGCGGTCCAGATAGACAGGCATTAGTGTTTCTCCGAGTGGATGAGACCAGCATGACTGGATGCTTCGCCGGAACCCATTGCGTGTAAGGCCTGATCGAGATCCTCGAGGATGTCATCGATATGTTCGATCCCGATGCTGAGTCGAATGGTTTCCGGTTCCACGCCCGCTCTGCTCTGCTCTTCGCGCGACATCTGCCGGTGGGTCGTGGATGCTGGGTGGCACGCCAATGACTTGGCGTCGCCGAGATTGACCAGCCGCTTGATCAGGTTCAACGCGTCATAAAAGCGTTTCGCGGCTTCAAACCCGCCTTTGACTCCGAACGTCATGAGCGAGCAGGCGCGACCGGCCAGATATCGCTGCGCCAGCGGGTAGTGCGGGCTGTCGGCGAATCCAGCGTAGTTCACCCAATCCACGCTGGGATGTCTTCGCAAGAACTCGTCGACGGCCTTGCCGTTTTCGACATGCCGCTCGACCCGAAGCGGAAGCGTCTCGATGCCCTGCAAAAGCAGAAACGCACTCAAGGCCGGCAAGACCGCTCCGGTAGTGCGTTGGTAGACGCTCCGGCAGCGCCCGATATACGCCGCTTCCTTAAAATGCTCGGTGTAGACCAGATCGTGATAGGACGCGTCCGGCTGGGAGAACATCGGGAAGCGGTCGGCATGCTCTTTCCAGGGGAACTTGCCGCTATCGACAATGGCTCCGCCGAGAGTCGTTCCGTGCCCGCCCATAAATTTGGTGAGCGAATGCACGACAATATCGGCGCCGTATTCGATGGGCCGAAGCAGCATCGGCGTCGCCACGGTGTTGTCTACGACCAAGGGGATGCCGTGCCGATGCGCGACCCGGGCCAGAGCTTCGATATCGGCAACGTTTCCCGCCGGATTGCCGACCGTTTCGCAGTAGATCGCCCGCGTTTTGTCATCGATGAGCAGCTCAAAGGCTTCGGCGCGATCCGAACCGGCGAAGCGGACCGTGACTCCCTGCTGCGGTAATACGTGAGCGAACAGGGTGTGGGTCGTGCCATAGAGCTGCGAGGCCGAGATAATGTTCGTGCCCAATTGGACCAGGTTGAGGATGGCGTAATTGAGCGCAGCCTGGCCGGTGGCGACGCACAGAGCTTGGATGCCGCCTTCGAGCGCCGCGACTCGGCGCTCCAGCACCTCAGTCGTCGGATTGCTGATGCGGCTATACCGATAACCGGGCACTTCGAGGTTAAATAAGGCGGCGCCGTGGTCGGCGCTGTCGAAGGCATAGGAGACGGTTTGATAGATCGGCACGGCCACGGATTTCGTGGTCGGATCGACTTCATAGCCGCCGTGAATTGCGATCGTCTCTCTGCGCATCTCGTTTATCTTGCGAGCGGCTTCTCTGGCGCGGCCGCCTCCTCTCTTAAGCACTGTTCCGGCGATATCACACCTGGAAGCTGATTCATTTCCCGAACAACCCATTCGATATCGGCTTCCGTGGTCCGGAAGCTCGTGACGCAGGCCCGAAGTACCGGCTCGCGGCCGGCCAACTGCACTTCCGACATCCATGCGATCTGGCGCTGATGCAAGGCCGACAAGAAAGCCGTGGTGTCGAGTCCCTCGCGGGTGAAGCAAACCAGCGGCAACGGTGTTGAGTTGACAATCCGCCATCCCGCGGATTTCAGCGCATTCCGCAGCACGACTCCCATGCGCGCCTGGTGCTCGATCATTCCGACGTACCCGGATTCGCCGTGGTGAGCGAGCGCGAGAAACAATTTCAATCCGATGAACCGGCGCGACCACTGCACCGAGCTGACATACGGATCGACGGTCGCTCCCGGCGTCTTCGCCGGCATGTAGGAAGTTTCCGCGTGAAAGGCGGCCGCCACCGTTTCGGGGTGCCGGCAAAAGAACATTCCCGCTCCCATTGGGACCGAGAACCACTTATGCGCGTCGCAAGTAATGGAATCGGCGGATTCGATTCCCGCCAGATGATGCCGCAATGCCGGTGAGATGATGGCGGCGCCGCCCCAGGCGGCGTCCACGTGAAACCAGAGATTCTGCGCGCGGCAAAACCTTCCAAGATCTGCAAGAGGGTCGATGACGCCGGCGCCAGTGGTGCCGCCTGTCCCGACCACCATGAACGGCGCGAAGCCGTTCTTGCGATCTTCGGCAACTTGTCTCTCGAGCGCGTCGAGATCCATTCTCAAATTGGCATCGGTGGCGATCGGCCGCAGAGCGCGACGGCCAAGCCCCGTCATGTGCGCGATCTTGTTGAACGAGTGGTGTGCTTCGCCTGAAAGATAGATCGTCGGCGTGGCGGACACGTGTCTCAGGCCGTGTTCGCCGTATGCCGGGAACGCTCGCGTGAGAGCGGCAATCACGGCGGAGAGATTTGCCTCCGCGCCGCCGGTTGTAAAGCTCGCGGCGGAATCGGCAGGCAGGCCGAACTTCCCGCGCAGCCACGCAAGCGTGTGGCGCTCGATCTCATTCGCAGCCGGCGAAGTGCGCCAGGTCGCAAGCTGGGGATTGTACATGGCGACTAGGGTATCGGCCACCACCGACGCCATCGTCACGCTCGGATTGAACAAGCCGAAGTAACGCGGATGCGTCACCTGCACGTGCCACGTTCGGAGCATCTGCGCGATGTCGGTGCAAACGTCTTCCAACGCGAACGGCTTAGTAAAGTCATACCGCGCGAGATGATTGCGGATCAGGTCGGGTGTCACCTTAGGCAGAATCGGGCCGCTCGCGATGTCCGACTCAACCGTGCCGATGATTTTTTGCAGATCTTCGAACATCATTCCGCCTGAAGGGCCCCAATTTCGCGGCAGTTTTCACTAGCAACCCGTTTTGCGCCATCCACCGAAGCGGTGGAACGCAGATGGATGGACCCGCGCTGAATCCGTTCGTAAAGCGCGCCATCGACGCGGACGAAAGCCCGTTGCTCCGGGTCATTGAAAAAAATCGGATCCGAAGTCGCTGCCGGATCGAATCCTTGTCGAACCAGACCGGTCTTCGTATATTTGAATGTGCCGGTCGTCGCCATTTCGTTGCGGATGCGGAGAAACAGCGGCCGTGCATATTCGGGCAGGCAGCCTGCCAGATGCGTTCGCAATGCGGACAGATCAAGACCCGAGCCGGCAACCAGCGTAGCCATTCCGGCCCGCCCGTCGGCGCCGCGAATCTCGACGCCATACACGTTGGCTTCCTGGATTCCGGGAAAGGCACAGAGGGCTTCGGAAACCTCGGAGGTGGCGACGTTCTCGCCCTTCCAACGGAACGTGTCTCCGATCCGGTCGACGAAATAGAAATACCCGGCCTCGTCCTTGCGCATCAGATCGCCCGTCCGGAACCAGGCATCCCCGGGCTTGAAAACTCCCCGGAGAATCTTTTTTTCAGAGGCCTCCTGACTCGTGTACCCGTCAAACCGGCTGCCGATATTCGCGCGATCGTCCAACAGCTTGCCTATGGCTTCTCCGGCTTCATTCGGCGCACAGCGGATGCAAAACCCCTGCTCATCGCGGACCAGCTCGCCCGTGTCGACATCGAATTTCACCAATGCCGCCGGAAAGCGGTGTGCCAGATACGACGGAACTCTCCCGACCGCGCCCACTTTGCCTTCTGCGTTGAACAACGAGACGTTGCCTTCGGTAGCGGCGTAAAACTCGAGAATCTGGGGAATCCGAAACCGCTCCTGAAAGGCTTCCCAAACGTCGGGCCGAAGGCCGTTGCCGCAAGCCATCCGAAGCCGGTGCGCGGTCTCGTGCGGAGACGTTTCCGAATGGAGCAGGTATCGGCAGAGTTCGCCAATATACTGGAACACAGTGCAATCCCACCGCCCGATATCGCTCCAGAAGGCCCGCGCGGAAAACTTCTCGCGGAATACGACAGAGCCACCGCCGACCAGGAGAGCGCCGGGAGCCTGTACGCCGCCGACGCTGTGGTACATCGGCAGGCAGTTATACATCCGGTCGGTCGACCGGGTGTCCATCATGCCCGCGAACCAATGACTCCATTGCATCAGCCGCCCATGGCTGACAATCGCCGCCTTGGGCAGCCCGGTGGTGCCGGACGTGTAGATGTAGAGAGCCCGATCTTCGATCGTGACGGGCCGCCGTTCTTGCTCGCTCAGTGTCTCGCCGGAATATTGCTCGATATCGTGATCCAGCCGACGGGGCGACTCGATTCCCGCGCCATGGATCCAGGTGACGGCCTGCTGAGCCAACTGCGGAAGGGCGCTACTCATGGAATCGACGAGCTCAGAGGCGACGATCAGATGCTGAGGGGCGGCAACGTTGATGCAGTGGGCCAGGGCGGAACCAGCCAAATTCGTGTTGAGCAGGGCAACGACGCCGCCAACCCGGGTGATGCCTAGCCAAATCGCCAGGTATTCGGGCCGATTTGGCATCAGCAGCGCAACGGTCTCTCCTTTCGAGATTCCCTGCGCCAACGCCCATCGGGAATACCGGTTCGACCGTTGCGCCAGCTCGGCATAGGTGAAGCACTCGCGGTCCGACAAGAGCGCCGGCGCGCTGCCGGATTGCTCCGCGCGTTCCTCGATCACAGAGGGAAGGACGCGATCCGGACGCCGAGCGATCGAGCCAGTCAGCTCGAGAGCGCGTGCCCACGCCTGCGCCGGCGAGCTGGTCTGCGTGGATCGTGGTTTCGTGGGAGCTTCCGTCATGCCGTGCTCCCCGAATCGACCGTCAGCACAGTCCCGGTGATGTTCTTCGACTTGCAACTCAGCAGGAACTCAACCGCGTTGGCTATATCCTCAATGTCCGTCAGGCGCTTGAGAGCGTTGCGCCGCTCGATCTTCTGGCGCTGCTCCGGAGTCATGCCGTGCGTCATCTCGGTATCAACAAAACCGGGAGCCACCGAATTCACATTGACTCCCATCCGCCCGACTTCTCGCGCAAGAGACCGGGTGAAGCCAATAAGGGACGCCTTAGTTGCGCCATACACGGACAGTCCGCTATAACCCGTGAAGCCCATGATGGAGGCGATATTGACGATCCGCCCGCCGCCGTCGGCCATCATGCCGCGAACGACATACTTCGTCAGGACAATCGGCGAGATCGTATTGACCCGAACCAACTGCTCGATCTTGGAGTTGGACATGAGCGGAAGCGCGCCGTCGAAACTCATTCCAGCGTTGTTCACAAGTCCGTGCAGGGCGCCGAATTCCTTCCGCACCGATTTGACGAACTGCCCAAGCTCTTCGATATTCCCCAGATCGAACGGGACGAAATGCACGGCGCCGCGTTGTTGGTTGCGAGCCTCCTCAGCCGCGGACGTAAGCTGGTCTGTCTCCTTCCGCGCGACGGCGATGACTCGATAACCGGCCCCCGCGAGGTTGCGGACAATGCCCAACCCGAGCCCCCGGCTGCCGCCGGTTACAATCACGTTACGCACGATTCCTGACCAGTTTGCCTGTGGCGGATACAGGCAATTCGGTTATGAACGAAACCCCCGCCGGCACCTTATGGCGCGGAAGCGAGCCGCGACAGAGTTGCAAAATTTCCTGCTCGATCTGCGCCGCTTGTCCGTTCACGGCCGGTGCTTTCAAGACCACATCCGCGACGACGAGCGCCCCAGTGATGGCGTTCTTCTTGGTCCGCACGACGGACATCCGAACCTGCGGGTGACGATTGATAACCGCTTCGACCTCTTCGGGATGAACCTTCTGCCCGCCCACGTTGATCACGCCGTCGCGCCGGCCGGCAAAATAGTAGCGGTCCCCGCGAAGCTCCAGAATGTCGCCGGTATCCACGAATCCTTCGGTATCCTTGAGGATCTGAGGGCCGATGTAGCGCAATGCGGTTCTCGAGGAGCGGATGCGAAGCGAACCGTCCTCGATCTTCATTTCAATCCCGGCATTCGCCTGGTCGAACAAGCCGGCAGGAACGCCGGCCCGGCCGTCACGAACGTCAAAGGCCAACCCGGCTTCCGTCGAAGCAAACGCGTGGGCAATCCGGGCATTCGGATAAACCGACCGAAGCTGATCGAGAACGCCCTGATCCGCAATTTCCCCGGACAGCCGTGCGTATTGGGGTGCCATGCTGCGGGCTGACGGGCTCATCAGCGCGCGCCGCCAGTGTGACGGAGTCCCTGAAATGTGCGTGACTCCGCGGGAGCCGGCCCGAACCAGAAAATCTGCCGTGGGTTCCGCGGCGTCTGAAAGCACCAGAGATCCGCCACTCAGAACCGCGCGGAGGAAAATCTGCAGCCCGCCGTAACGGCGAATGTCATAGAACGTGCTCCAGACAAAGCCTCCAGCCAGGTCACCGTTGGCCTCGATGCCGCCCGCGAGCGTCGATAAGGTGTGGACGACAATTTTCGGGCGTCCTGTCGTGCCCGAAGTAAGCAATATCCATTCCGTCTGACAGGCCGCGGCGCGGTCGCACTCCGCAGAGTGGACTCGCGGCCCGGCGATCACAAAACATCCGACGTCCGGAGCTTGGTCGCGCAGGCTCGGGTTATCAGTGACAATGGCGTCGACGGAAGCCGAATCAATAACGAAAGAAAGGTGGTCCTGCGGTACATCGGGAGGCCAGAGGACCACGCGGCGGGCGATGCCGTCAAGTTCGATGAGGGCCAGGGCGGCCGTGAGCTGATCGGCCGTGGCGATGAGCACGGAGCGGCCCCGCAACTCGTCCATTTGACCGGACAAGCTCGAGCCCCGCCCCAGATCGCTTAGGAATACAGTTGCGCCCGGACCCGAGATGTAGCGCCTGGAAAGATTTGGCGCAGCCCCGAGCGCGCTCCACAATGACTGTCGATCAGCTCCCATCTTTGATTAACCTGCGTAACGAAATTCATCGATGCCGGCGCCGAACCGGGTGCTCGCCGGCGCCGGTGCTGACAGGCACTGCTGAGACGAGCAACTTAGGCCAGGGAAGTCTGAGGCGAACCGGAATGCACGATTCTTACAACCAGATTTCGCAGCAGCTCGACGCCTTCGAACAGATCGAGTTCGGGCTTCGGCGGGTCAAGCGCCATTTCTGCGGCGAGCGCGCGATAAAGTTCTTCGGTATGAGTGATGTCGCAGACCCCGTGGACGTCGGTGTACTCCATCTCCGAGGAGCCTTGGCGGCTTGCCAGATCCGCCAGATACGGCATGAACCGCTGAATAAATCCTTCGAAGAACGCCATTGTGAGCAGCGTCTGGACTCCCGAGAGCCGGCCGATGAACAGGCGAACCTTGCTCAGGTCCTGGGAGACGGCATCGGCATCCACATCGGTCGGAAGCGCATCGGCCGCCACAGCGAACCGCCGCAGCATGCCGGGGTGACAGTCCCGCACCTCCTCTTGGAGGTTTTCGATGACGATTTCCCGCGCCTCTTCTGATTTCGCCGCCAGGAACGCACCCGTCATCCAATAGATGAAATTCCCCTCGAGCACCGTCGTATACCGGGCAATCATGTCGCGACGCTGCTGGGCCGAGAGGCAGTCCGGGTCCGGCAATGAACTCATTAGATCGCAAACTGTCCAGTCGATTTGCGCTCGAAGAGGAGCGCTCTGAGCGATTTCAGTACCTTGAAGACCCGTTGTCGATGAAGTCACGATTTTCTTTCCTTATCTATAGCCGAAATTTGAAGGCTTCCCCAGACGACCTGCCTTCCAGTCAAAACATCCGCGCAACACGCCGAGATCTCACAGAATTGTGCATTCCCTAACGCAAGCGGGATGCCAAAGCCCGAAATCGGGTATGACCTTTACCTGCAATCCCTGAGCGGTGCGAAGCCTGGTACCCTCAGTGTTAACCGATTAAAAAAATAGCACTTGCATCCAAAATGTTGAACTTCGACCTACAGAGATTGGGTTTCAAAGCCGATCCGGGCGGGCCCTTCCGGGGTCCAACCAAGTCATTCGCATCGGCGGTCTCCGAAACTCGGGCGCCGCGCCGCACCAGACCCCCAGTGGCTCCCGAATTGCAGCGCACCCGGTGCCTTTGGGACCCTGGAACTGGAGGCAATATCTTTAGGAGCTTTCCGGTCAGCCGGCCTGTCCCGATCCACCTCCTAAACCATGCCGATTTTTGGGATTGAATGCGAATGATTGGGCCATAGCGCGCCGGGCCGAAGCTGAGATTCGAACCGCCATTGGCGCGAACTTCGGGGAGGATCAGTCAATTAGAATGCCTATCAAATCGGTTATTATCGGCGAGTGGACGGAAGTGGCCCACGAGCAAAACAAACAATTGGCGCAGCTCACGGATGATCTGCCGCTGCTGGACTCGGGGCTCGA
>Ga0335079_10008085_pt1 | contig 11969 bp, 10 predicted proteins | sample Lox_Sample_33_FD_206719 | JGI IMG/M metagenome (GOLD analysis project Ga0335079, IMG submission 206719) | Soil microbial communities from Loxahatchee National Wildlife Refuge, Florida, United States - Lox_Sample_3.3 | ecosystem: Environmental > Terrestrial > Soil > Wetlands | place: USA... | reverse complement strand
CGAAAGACCCAGCGCTGCCAGCAGCAGAAAGAGGTTGTGCTCGGCGATACCGAGCTCGATGTGCTGGCCGCGCGGCGACATCTGCCAGCGCTGCGCCGAGATCACCTTCTCGTCGCGGAACACATCGGCATGCTCGCGCCGGTCGAAGACGCCGCGCCGATTGACCCAGCCGCCGAGATTGGTCGAGACCGTGACGTCGGGCGAGCAGGTGACGATGCGCGCGGCCAGCTCGCTGTCGCCGCCGGCGAGATCGTTGAGGAGCCGGCCGAAGCCTTCCTGCGTCGACATGCGCGGCGCTTGCGGCAGCGGCAGAGCGTCCGGCACCGGCACCGCCGGCGCGGCGAGGCGGCGGTCGCGCCGCGCGGCAAAGGGCACCTCGGCGAGAAAGCTTTCGAGCGTCTCGGCGGGAAGATCCAGTCCGGCGAAGCGATCCCATTCGCGCCCCTCCGGCACGCCCATGGCGCGCTGGAAGCCGGCCATCTGCGCCTCGTTCATCAGCCCGGCGTGATTGTCCTTGTGGCCGGCGAAGGGGAGGCCGAAGCCCTTGATCGTGTAGGCGATGAAGCAGGTCGGCAGATCGTCTTCGACGGCGTGGAAGGCGTCGAGCACCGTCTCCATGTCGTGCCCGGCGAGGTTCGTCATCACCGCGTTGAGGCTGGCATCGTCATGCGCCGCGAGGAAGGCGCGGATGCCGGCGAGATGGCCGAGATCGCCCTCGAGATGCTTGCGCCAGCCCTCGCCGCCCTTGAACACCAGCGCCGAGTAGAGCGAGTTGGGACAGGCATCGATCCAGTCGCGCAGCGCCGCGCCATCGGGCCCGGCAAACACTGCTTCGAGCTTCTTGCCGTATTTGAGCGTGACGACGCGCCAGCCCATGGCGTTGAACAGCGAGTCGATGCGGTTGAAGAGCCGGTCGCTCACCACCGCATCGAGGCTCTGGCGGTTATAGTCGATCACCCACCAGAGATTGCGCACATCGTGCTTCCAGCCTTCGAGCATCGCCTCGAAGACATTCCCCTCGTCGAGCTCGGCGTCGCCGACCACCGCCACCATGCGCCCGCCCGGCAGCGTTTCCGGCAGCATGCCCTTGAGGCCGACATAATCCTGCACCAGCGCGGCGAAGCTGGTCATGGCGACGCCGAGGCCGACCGAGCCGGTCGAGAAATCGACATCCGGGCCGTCCTTGGTCCGGGACGGATAGGATTGCGCGCCGCCCAGCGCCCGGAAATTCTGCAGCTTGTCCAGCGTCTGGCGGCCGAGCAGATAAGCCAGAGCGTGATAGACCGGGCTCGCATGCGGCTTCACCGCGACGCGGTCCTCGGCGCGCAGCACGTCGAGATAAAGCGCCGTCAGCAAGGTGACGCAGGAAGCGCTCGACGCCTGATGGCCGCCGACCTTGAGCCCGTCGCGGCTCGGCCGGAGGTGATTGGCGTGATGGATCATCCAAGACGAGAGCCACAACACCTTGCGCTCTAGCTCCTGGAGCAGGCGCAGCCGATCGGCTTTGGCGAGCGGCGCCGGACGGGACACTGCAACGGGTGCAGCCATGACGGGCTCCTGGAGGGGCAGAGCACGTCATTATAAAGAGGAGGCGGGCGCTGTGTCTCCCTCTCCCCTTGCGGGAGAGGGCGGGACGATGAGGGGGTTAGGCGAACGCCTGCGGCGTCTGCCCGGATCTACGCGACGCGCTCGGGATAGGCGTCGACGAAGGTGCGGAGGGCGAGCACGCGGAGGCCTTCGTAGACGGAGCCCTGGGAGGGCTGCTCGAAGGCGAGGGTGAAATGGACGTGGGGAATGCCGAAGGGATCTGGTCTCAACTCAAGCACCGTCGCGGTCTCGGTCACGTGGTCCCGCCGCCGCCGGCAGAACCGGCTGCCGGGCTCGACCGTGGCCTGGGATTCGCCCTTGCTCCCCCAGAGGTTGAAGATCGACATCGCTGCCCTGCGGCTCAGCTGGAATTCAACGATGACGCTAGACGCCAAAAGTTAATCAAGAACAAAAAACTGGCCTTTCGCGCGGCATTTTATCCTTTTCTGGCAAGATTTTCCGGCGAATCGTCGATCCCGTTGAGAAAATCAGCTTTTCATCAGCCGGGCGATTGCGGCGGAGGCGGCGACCTGCCCCTCCCCGGTGTAGGCCTCGTGATTGCCCTCGATCTCCGCCTGCCGGTAGAGGTAATTGATCATCATGCCGGCCGATTGCTGCAGCCCCTTGGCGGAGAGATCGGCGAGCCAGTCGAGCCGCTCCATCCGGGCACCGTTGGTCAGGTGAAAATGCGCCACCGGGTCGAGGGCGCGGCCGCGCGGCGTCTTCTCGGTCATGAGGTAGCGGGCGGCGAGCCGCAGCAGCGGCGCCTTCACCGCCTGCTCCAGACCTAGCGTCGCGAGCTCTGCCGGCAGGAGAAGCTGCATCGCCTTGCGTTCGGCAGCGGTCAGCAGCCCCTCCCCCTCCTCCGGGATGCGCTTGTCGAGCCAGGCGCGGAACCCCGGGATCGGCGAGAGGGTAGCGTAGGTCTTGAGATGCGGCAGCTCGGCGGCGAGGCTGTCGACGACGCGCTTGATCAGGAAATCGCCGAGGCTGATGCCGGCAAGCCCGCGCTGGCAGTTGGAGATCGAATAGAAGATCGCAGTGTCGGCCTCGGCGGGATCGCCCACCGGCGCCGCTTCGTCGAGCAGCGACTGCACGTTGTCCGACATGCCGCCGACCAGCGCGACTTCGACGAAGATGAGCGGCTCCTCGGGCATGCGCGGGTGGAAATAGGCAAAGCAGCGCCGATCGGCCTCGAGCCGGTTCTTGAGATCGGTCCAGCTGCGGATCTCGTGCACTGCCTCATAGACGATGAGCTTCTCCAGCAGCGCGGCCGGCGCATCCCAGGTGATGCGGGTGAGCTCGAGAAAGCCGACATCGAACCAGCTCGCCAGCAGCCCCTTCAAATCGCGCTCGAGCCCCGAGAGCAGCGCGTCGTGAGCGGAGAGCCCGATCAGCTCGGCGCGCATGTCGACGAGGAACTTCACCCCCTCGGGCAGCGCGTTGAAATGCGTCAGCAGCTTGGTCCGGGGCGGCTCCAGCGCGACACGCAGCTCGCGCTCGATCTTGCGCCGCTCGGCATTCTCCTTGGCGCGCACCAGCCGCTCGCCGAGTCCGGCCACCGCCTGATGATCGATGTCGAACTCCGCCGCCAGCAACTTGAGAAAGCGCTCGCGCCCGGTGCCGTTCAGCGCCAGATATGTGCGACCGAGATCGGCGGCACGCGCGCGGCTGCGCACCACGCCGCCGCGGTCGTCGAGGCAATCGCGCAGCTGCTTGCGCAGCCGCTCGGCGTCATCGCGCGACAATTCCGGCTTCGGCGCGCCGCTGATTGCGCCGCGCGCCTGCGCGGCGATGTCGCGCCAAGCAGTCCGCAGCGAGCGCAGATTGCCCAGCGTGCGGTCGACGACGGTATCAAGAAAGCTGGTGCGCTCGCTCATGGCCCTCTCGGATACAATCCGGCTCGCCCGCTGGCAAGAGCGCGCGCTGCCATAGCAATTTCATGACATCGTATCGTCAAAAAAACGCAAACAAGTGACGCCACCGATTGTCCACGTCGCATGAAAGAAATTGGGAAGAGGGGATTAGGGGGATCAAGGGAGATGAGGGGGATAAAAATAGGAAAGGCGCCTTCGGCGCCAACATCCCCATCCCCACCATCTCCCTTCATCCCCCTAATCCCCCAATCATCCTTCTCTCATGCGACGAATCTCGGCCAGTATCACCCGGCTTTGAGCCGGCGCAGTGCCGCCGGCAGGGCGTCGATGATGTCCTCGGCGATGAGCCCGGGGCCGAAGGTGGCGGCGGCGTCGCCATGGAGCCAGCACGCCGCCGCGGCGGCGCGGAAGGGATCGAGGCCCTGCGCCAGGAGTCCGGACACCAGCCCGCTCAGCACATCGCCGCTGCCGGCCGTGGCGAGCTCGGGCGGCGCGTTGGCGTTGATGACGGCGCGGCCATCGGGCGCGGCGATCACCGTATCGGCGCCTTTGAGCAGCACGACCGCGCCGCTGCGCTTTGCCGCTTCCCGCGCCCGCACGAGCTTGTCGCCGTCCAGCGCGAAGAGGCGGCGGAACTCGCCCTCATGCGGCGTCATCACCACCGGGCCGGCGATGGCGCCGAACAGCGCCTCCGGCTTCTCGCCGAAGGCGGTGAGCGCATCGGCATCGAGCACGACGCCGCGCCCGGTGGCGAGCGCCGCGAGCGTCTCCTGGCGGGTTGCGGGCGAGACGCCCGCCCCGGGCCCGACGAGGATGGCGTTGCGCCGCGCATCGGCGAGCAGCGCGGCAAAGCCCTCGCTGTCGGCGACCGGCTGCACGATGACGCCGGTCAGCGATGCCGCATAGACCGGCCAGGCCGCGACCGGCGCCGCCACGGTGACGAGGCCCGCGCCGACACGCAGCGCCGCGCGCGAGGCGAGCCGCGCCGCGCCGGTCATCACCGCGCCGCCGGCGATGAGCGCATGCCCGCGCACGTATTTATGGCCGTCGAGACGCGGCCAGGGATAGGCCGCGCGCCAGAGCGCGGGATCATTCTCATACGTCTTGGGCGCGATCGGCGCCAGCACGCGCGCGGGAATGCCGATATCGACCAGCACCAGCTCGCCGCACAGGGCGCGGCCCGGCAGCAGCAAATGGCCGGGCTTCTTGCGGAAGAAGGTGACGGTGACCGCGGCGGGCGCCGCGACGCCGCGCACCGCGCCGGTGGCGCCGTCGAGCCCGCTCGGCACGTCGACGGCGACGATCGGCAGCTTCGCCGCGGCCATCGCTTCGATCGCCGCCCGCGCCGCGCCTTCGACATCGCGCCCAAGGCCGGCGCCGAAGATCGCGTCGATGACGAGGCCGGCGCCGTCGAGCAGCGCCGGGCTCAGCGTCTCGACCGGCCCGCGCCAGAGCGCGGCGTGATGCGCCGCGTCGCCGCGAAGCGCGTCACGCTCGCCGAGAAGGCCGAGGCGCACCGGCCAGCCGGCTTCGGCGAGATGACACGCGGCGACGAAGCCGTCGCCGCCATTGTTGCCGGGCCCGCACAGCACCGCCACCTTGACCGGCGACCAGCGCGCCAGCACGGTCTCGGCGACAGCGCGGCCGGCCGTTGCCATCAGCTCGATCCCGGGGATGCCGGATGCCGTCGCGGCGCGGTCGGCCGCGCCCATTTCCGCCGGCGTCAGCAGCGCCAGCTCGTCGGCGTTGCGTATCATCGGGGCACGCCTCGTCGACGCTGCATGGCTCTCCTCCTGGCGCCGCCCTCCCATGACCCTGCCAATTCCCGGCGCCGTCCGCAATCCCCGGCGCTTGACGCCGCCCATCCCGGCGCGGTAGGAGCACGCTTGACGGCGGGTGTAGCTCAGTTGGTTAGAGCGCCAGATTGTGATTCTGGATGTCGCCGGTTCGAATCCGGTCACTCGCCCCAATTTTCCAAAGGTTCGCAGCGTAGTGCACGTGCGGGAGGACGCGCCATGAGATGGCTTTCGTCAGGTCTGCTCGCCGGCGCTCTGCTCTCGGCCAGCGTCGTTCAGGCGGCGCTCGCCCAGAACCAGAACGCGCAGCAAAACCAGCCGACGCAACCGCCCTCGACCGGCAATACGTCCGGCCAAGGCAACAGCAACATGCCGGTGATCGAGCCGAAGGGGCACAGCAACATGCCGGTCATCGCGCCGACCGGCCGCAGCAACATGCCGGTTCTGCCGCCACCCAACACGGCCACGCCCGACAGCAAGAAGGATAAGGACGCGCCGCCGAAATAGGCGCGCTCGCGCTTCAGCGTGCCAGCGCGCGCTCGGCCGGCAGCGACACCTTGGTCCAGGGGCTGTGCAGCTCGTGCTGCTGCCGCGCTTCGGGCCGGTCGAAGACCCAGACCCAATTCCGCTCGGCGGAGTGATGGGCGACGAGCACGCTGAAGCCCGCGAGCGAGAACACCGTCAGCAGCAGCAGCGCCGGGGCCGCGCTTCGCGGCCGCACGGGCGCCGGCGGCCGGGGAACGGGCCGCGGCGGCGGCAGCGCCGCGACAACGGGCGACAGGTGCCAAAGGGTTGCGCCGCGTTTCTTCCGCCGCCGTCGCCGCGGCCGCGCGCCGATATAGACGGTCGCCTCGACGAAGCCCTCGCGCTTCTCCTCGACGCGCAGCACGCGCACGGCGTCGAGCGCCTGCTGATGCTCGAGCAGCAGCTTCGCATCCTCGATCGCCGTCTCCTTCTCGGAGAAGATGCCGTCGATCAGCCAGCGGTCCTCGGCGAGCGTATGCACTTCGAAATGCAACAAAGCGCGATAACTCCGAGATAACTCGGTACATCCATCCGCCTCGATTATCGCGCCGGAACGGCGGCCGAAGGCAAGACAAACTGCGCGGCAGAGCGGCGGTTTCGCCGCGGCTTTAGCGCGTTTCCCAACTGCTTGCTTTCGATGTAAACGGGCGAGATTTTCGCCGCGTCTAGAGCGATACTCGCGCGCATGAGTGCATCGGCAAATTCTGGCGCGACACCGGCGAAGACGCGGCTCACCGCGGCGCAGCTGAAGCGCATCTTGCAATCGCAGAAGCGCTATGTCGAAGGCTGGTGGGGCGGCCGGCCGGCGGCGCTCGCGCATCACGATCTGAGCGGTCTCGATCTCAGCAACGAGAACCTTTCCGGCGCCGATCTCACCGGCGCCAACCTGCAAGGCTGCAAGCTCGACGGCGCGCGGCTCGAGCGCACCAATCTCTTCGTCGCCGATCTGCGCCTCGCGAGCCTCGACGGCGCCGATCTCACCAAGGCGGATCTGCGCGGCGCCCGGCTTTGGGGCGCGCGGCTCGAGCGGGCGCGGCTCAACGACGCCGATCTGCGAGAGGGCGCGCTCGCCGTGCCCGGCGCGGCGAAATCCGCCGAGGCCAGCTACGAGACGCAGCCCGCCGATCTGCAATCGATACAGGCGAAGGGCGCCGATTTCTCCGGCGCGCGGCTCGCCGGGGCGGCGCTCTCCATGGCGCAGCTCACCGACGCCGTGCTGCGCCGTGCCGATCTCACCGGCGCCGATATGCGACGCACCAACCTCACCGGCGCCAATCTCGACAGCGCCGATCTGCGCGATGCCAAGCTCAACGACGCGGTGATGCGCGGCGCAGTGCTGACCGACGCCAACATCTCCGGCGCCGAGCTGCGCGGTGTCGACATCACCGGCGCGATCATCGATCCCGGCGCGCTGGCCGACGCGATCGGCCGCCACGAGCTGCACGGCGCGGCGCTGCGCCGCATCGCCGCCGAGCAGCTCGCGAAGCTGCTCCGGCTGCATGCGCAATGGATCGACAGCGACGGCCGCGCGGGCGAGCGCGCGCTGCTCAGCGACACGGATCTCTCCGGCCATGACCTGCGCAACGTCAATCTCGCGCTGGCCGAGCTCACCCATGTGGCGCTGCGCCGCGCCAATCTGTCGGGCGCGCTGCTCGCCGCTTGCGATCTTTCGCTCGCCGATCTGCGCGGCGCCAATCTCACCGGCGCCGATCTGCGCGGCGCGACGCTGACGCATGCCCATCTCGGCGGCGCGCTCCTCGCCGGGGCGGATCTGGGTCCGCTCGAAGGGGTTGGCGCCGAGCGTGCCGAGATCGCGACCAACCTCGAAGGCGCCAAGCTCGACGGCGCCGATCTGCGCCGCGCGACGCTGCGCGGCGCCAAGTTCGACGAGGCCGATCTCGCCGGCGCGCGGCTCGACGAGGCCGATCTCACCGCCGCCGATCTCAGCCGCGCAAGAAACGGTCGCGCGAAGAGTTGATCACATCGATTCACTGTGGCCACGCTGTCGGCCGTGCGAGGGTTTCTTAACCGCTGCCGTCTAGCATGTGTCCCGCCAGGAAGGGCACCGTGCAGTCCGACAGTGATTTCGATCTCGATACGACGGGCTGGAACCCGCGATTGACGCGGCTCTACGGCTATTGGTGCGCCATTCGCCCGCCGGGCGGGCTGCTGCCCGGCCGCCGTCATTTCGATCCCGTCGACGTGCCGGAGCTGCTGTCCGGCATCTGGCTGCTCGACATCCAGCGCGAGCCCTTCCGCATGCGCTATCGGCTCGTCGGTACCGGGATCGTCGAGGCGATCGGGCATGAGGTGACCGGGCGCTGGTTCGACGAGGCGCATCCCGGCATGATGGAGAGTCCCGATTTCGTCGCGCGCTACCGCCGCGTGGTCGAGCGCGGCGCGCCCGACCGACGCAAGGGCAAGCCGCGGCTCTGGGTCCATCGCGACTTCGACGTCATCGAGAACCTGCTCCTGCCGTTCGCGAGCGACGGCCGCCATGTCGACATGATCTGCGCCTATTCCGTGCTCTATCGCCCGGACGGCTCCGTCGCCTACTGAGCTCTCCCGCGGACAAAGAGCAATTTCATATCGATTCACCACGGAGTCACGGAGATCACGGAGAAGCGAAGAATGGCGCGCTCCGCACGCCAAGCCTTTATTCTCCGTGTCCTCCGAGCCTCCGTTGTGAATCTTCTCCTGCCGCGCGCAGAGTGACAAATGTGATTGCCCTGTTCCCCGCGCGCCTCCCTTGGCAGGAGGCTTCCGATGGGGGATATAGGAGCAAATGAACGGGAGGATCGCCGGATGTTGACGATGGCGGGCCGCATGGCCCAGCTCGGCACCGAGAGCGCGTTCGAAGTGCTGGCACGCGCCAAGGCGCTCGAGGCCGAAGGCCGCTCGATCATCAATCTCGGCATCGGCCAGCCGGATTTCGCAACGCCGGCCCATATCGTCGAGGCCGGCCGCAAGGCGCTCGCCGATGGCCATCACGGCTATACCCCGGCCAACGGCATCCTGCCGCTGCGCGAGGCGGTGGCGGCCGATCTCCACCGCCGCCATGGCGTCACGGTTTCGCCGGACCAGGTGCTCGTCGTCCCCGGCGGCAAGGTCACCATGTTCTTCGCCATGATGATGTTCGGCGAGCCCGGCGCCGAGATCATCTACCCCAATCCCGGCTTTCCCATCTATGAGAGCGTCATCCGCTTCTCCGGCGCAACGCCGGTGGCGATGCCGCTCTATGAAGAGGCCGGCTTCTCCTTCAACGCCGAAGAAGTGCTGGCCAAGATCACGCCGCGGACGCGGCTGATCATCCTCAACAGCCCGGCCAATCCGACCGGCGGCGCGGTGCCGCGGCGCGAGCTCGACCAGCTCGCCCGCGGGCTCGAGCGCCACCCCCATGTCGCCATCCTCAGCGACGAGATCTATGGCGAGATGGTCTATGATGGGGCCGAGCATGTCAGCCTGCTCACCTACCCGGCGCTGCGCGACCGCGTCATCCTGCTCGACGGCTGGAGCAAGACCTACGCGATGACCGGCTGGCGCCTCGGCTATGGCGTCTGGCCGGAGAGCCTGTTCGCCGCCGCGGAGCGGCTCGCCATCAACTGTCATTCCTGTGTTAATGCCGCTTCTCAATATGCTGGAATTGCAGCATTAACCGGCCCCAAAGAGCCTTCGCGCAAGATGGTCGCCGCGTTTGCGGAACGGCGGCGCTATATCGTCGATGCGCTCAATTCCTTGTCCGGGATCCGCTGCGCGACGCCGGGCGGCGCCTTCTACGCCTTCCCCAACATCACCGGCACCGGTTTCGACAGCCGCACCCTGCAAGGGCGCCTCCTCGACGAGACCGGCGTTGCCACCATCTCCGGCACCAGTTTCGGCGCGCTCGGCGAGGGCTACCTCCGCTTTTCCTATGCCGCGAGCCTCGCCGCGCTCGAGGAGGCAGTCGAGCGCATCCGCGGCTGGCTGGCGCGGCAGGACAAGGCGCGGGCAAAGCGGGCTTAGCCGCTGCCATGGTCGCCGCAACTCTGCCCGTCTCCGCGGCACTTTGCTCAATTTCTGGGCAGAAATCTCTCTTTGTAGGCAGCGCGATTCGGGCTAGCTTCGGCCTGTTGCGGCGCAGCGCCTCTGGCACGGGTCATGCTTAAGCCAGCGTGAATTCCGGCTCGGCGGATGGCGCCGAGCGCTGCGCGATCGGCGCGAAGGCGGGGAGCGATGAAAAAAGTCGAAGCGATCATTAAGCCCTTCAAGCTCGACGAGGTGAAAGAGGCGCTGCACGAGGTCGGCATCCAAGGCATCACCGTGACCGAGGCCAAGGGCTTCGGCCGGCAGAAGGGCCATACCGAGCTCTATCGCGGCGCCGAATACGTCGTCGATTTCCTACCCAAGGTGAAAATCGAGGTGGTGATGGAGGACGCGCTCGTCGAGCGCGCCGTCGAAGCCATCCAGCACGCCGCGCATACCGGCCGCATCGGCGACGGCAAGATCTTCGTCACGACCGTGGACGAGGCCATCCGTATTCGCACCGGAGAGAAGGGCAAGGACGCGATTTGATCGCAAACGACGACCGGCGGTAGAACGTCCGGCCTTTAGGGGCCGCTCCGGGCCAACCCAAGGACCAGTCAACGACAGGGAAAGAGGCTATGTCCGACATTCAAAAAGTCATGAACATGATCAAGGAGCACGACGTCAAATACGTCGACTTCCGCTTCACCGATCCGCGCGGCAAGTGGCAGCACCTCGCGCATCATGTTCGCACCATCACCGAGGACTTCCTCGCAGGCGGCGTGATGTTCGACGGCTCCTCGATCGCCGGCTGGAAGGCGATCAACGAGAGCGACATGCTCCTGATGCCGGATTGCGCCACCGCGGTCCTCGATCCCTTCGCGGCGCAGACCTCGCTCATCATCGTCTGCGACGTGCATGAGCCGCTCACCGGACAGCCCTATGGCCGCGACCCGCGCTCGATGGCGAAGAAGGCGGAGGCCTATCTCACCTCGACCGGCATCGGCGACAAGGCGTTTTTCGGTCCCGAGGCCGAATTCTTCATCTTCGACGACGTCCGCTACAAGGCGGGCATGAACGGGGCGATGTACGAGATCGACAGCGACGAAGGCCCCTATGTCAGCGACAAGAAATACCCCGACGGCAATACCGGCCACCGGCCGCCGATCAAGGGCGGCTATTTCCCGGTGCCCCCGGTCGACGGGCAGAGCGATATCCGCGCCGAGATGCTCTCGGTGATGGCCGATATGGGCCTCAAGGTCGAGAAGCACCATCACGAGGTGGCGCCGAGCCAGGCCGAGCTCGGCTTCGAGTTCGGCACCGTCACCGGCTGCGCCGACCACATGCAGATCTACAAGTATGTCGTGCAGAACGTCGCGCATCAGTATGGCAAGACAGCGACTTTCATGCCGAAGCCGATCAAGGGCGACAACGGCTCGGGCATGCATGTGCACCAGTCGATCTGGAAGGGCGGCAAGCCGCTCTTCGCCGGCTCGGGCTATGCTGATCTGTCCGATACGGCGCTCTTCTACATCGGCGGCATCATCAAGCACGCCAAGGCGATCAACGCGCTCACCAACCCTACGACCAACAGCTATAAGCGCCTCATCCCCGGTTTCGAGGCGCCGGTGCTGCTGGCCTATTCGGCGCGCAACCGCTCGGCCTCCTGCCGCATTCCAATCGTCTCCAGCCCCAAGGCCAAGCGCGTCGAGGTGCGCTTCCCGGACCCGGCAGCGAACCCCTATATCGCCTATGCCGCGATGCTGATGGCGGGGCTCGACGGGATCCAGAACAAGATCCATCCCGGCGATCCCATGGACAAGAACCTCTACGATCTGCCGCCCGAGGAGCTGAAGGACATCCCGACGGTCTGCGGCTCGCTGCGCGAAGCCGTCGAGAACCTCCGCGCCGACCACGCCTTCCTGGTCAAGGGCGACGTCTTCAACAAGGACTTCATCGAGGCCTACATCGACCTCAAATACGAAGAGATCCACAATTTCGAGCACACGCCGCACCCGATCGAGTTCCAGATGTACTACAGCGTGTGATCGTAAGGGGCTGATTTAGAGTCCAACGCGCCCGGGCGGAAGACCCAAAGAAAACCAAGGAGGCCGAGCCGCGAGTCCAACGCGGTCCGGCCTCTTTTTTTGGCTCATGCTACGGAAGGTCGGCGGCGGCGGCG
>Ga0335079_10008083_pt1 | contig 11973 bp, 8 predicted proteins | sample Lox_Sample_33_FD_206719 | JGI IMG/M metagenome (GOLD analysis project Ga0335079, IMG submission 206719) | Soil microbial communities from Loxahatchee National Wildlife Refuge, Florida, United States - Lox_Sample_3.3 | ecosystem: Environmental > Terrestrial > Soil > Wetlands | place: USA: Florida... | reverse complement strand
GCTGTGCATGTCACGCCTGACGGCAAGACTTACGCCTACTGCTACCGGCAGACGCTGTCTACGCTCTTCGTTGCTGAAGGATTGCATTGAGAGAGAACCGCCAATGCATAGCCGCTCCTCTTGCTACGGCATACTCAATCGGGAACTGCCTGGGATCGGCAAACGACTGCGACTCTACCGCAAGGCAACAATGAAGAGCTCTCTGCTTGTTTTTGCAGCGCTCGTTTTGTCGACGGGAGCATCGTATGGGGCGTCAAATCCATGGGTCGGAAAGTGGGTACCAACGCGGCCCGGAGCAACTATGTTGAAGTCAAAGATTCTCCGGTCATTAGTTCACCCTCGGATGGCGTCCCGCGGTGGGAGTATCCCTCGATCCAATTCGAAATGGAAGGAAAGCCCGACGGCTCCTCTTGTGGTCTGGAATACTGCCGACGGAAAACGGGTGAGCCCCGCGACGGATTAAAAGCGAACCGACGAACACGTCGCAACCTTTGGGCGAAGGCCGGAAAGCTGAGCTACCCTCAGCCGCTGTTGTCAGCTAACGGTCAGCATTGTTGGAAAGAGTTAGCCGGCTGTCCTTACGCTGAATTGGGAAAGCGATCTGTACAAGCGGGATCATGATGGAAACGAAGGCCACCAATTTCCGACAAACGGAATATGCGCTCAAGGTTGAACCAGCTCGCAGCATGGACGAATTCTAGTGGCAGACGGCCTGGAGCGTAGACCGTTTACAACTATTTCAAGAGTATAGGTGCCTGACGGGATATTCCTAAGATCCACGTGGGTATAAGTAGGACCGTGGTATCCCACAGCCATCGTGCTATGGTCGTGGGTACGAGGATAGTAAACCTGACCATTCGTTGGGGAGTGCGTCGAGGTGAGCTGCACGAGAGGATAGTTGGTGGCGTCCTGGAAGAAGGCGCCATAAGCGTTGTTCTGGGAGGCGCCATTGAAGTTGGTTCCGTTCAGTTGAGCGGCTTCTTCCTGGTACAGAGTAGTTATGGCGTCCGGCAGCAGCACCGTCGGCGTCCAGTCCGCATACTGGCCCGGGGCGGGGGTAAATAGTTCGACATCGCTGCTGAGGTCCGTAAACATGATCTGGCCGGTAGGCAGCATTAGCAAGTGGCCCCGGATGGAAGGATCGTTGGAGCCGTTGGGCGGGTTAGGCGCGGCGCTCAGCGACATCGTGCTGCTGTTCCACTCAAACATCTGGCCTGGGGTGTTGCGTCTTCCCGGACTGGCAAACACCAGAACATTGCCGTTGACCTCCAGGGCTGCCGGACCGTTCTCGACATCGTAGAAATCACCTTCGCAGCTTGGGAGATCGCAGGGTGGGAAGAAGGGACCCGCGGCCCAGTTATTTCGGTTGGGACGGTACGTTCCGGTAGCACCAGCCATGGGGCAGTTAGCACCGGCCTGGAATACGGTTCCATTCGGCTGTAACACGGCGGGACCAATATAGTTGGGGTTACAGACGGCATCCCAAAACTGCGCCGAGGCGTTGCCCCCCATGGTCCACGCGCCGGTGCTGGGGTCGTACATCTCGTAGTTCATGCCCATCAACATATTCGTGCCAAAGTAGGCATTCACATCCAGCACCTTGCCTCCGGGCAGCAAGGTCATGCCCTCTTGCCGATAGAGGTCAAACTTGCCAGTGCCCGTCGGCGTCCAGGTTAAGGTTGATGAATCCAGCAGAGCGGCCAGGTACGGCGGCCCATCGCAGCAATCGGTCTGCATGTAGGTTCCGTTAGCCAGGACAACTGATGGCGCAGCGCCGATGCTCGTCCAGCCCGCGGGCGGGTTGACGCTTGTCCAGACGCCAGTGACCGGATCGTAAATGGCGCCCATGGTGGTGTTCACTTCCTGGCCGAGGTTGTACTGGCCGCCTTCAATGATGTAACGGCCATCGGGCAGCACGGCCGAGCTGAAATTCTTTGGACCGTAGCCAGATGGCAAGCTGGCGACTTGCGTCCATGTGCCGGTCTCATAATGTCCATAGATGTCAGGCGTGAGGGTGTACCAGTTCCCTATGGTGCCAGGATTTCCGCTTTCATCGTGTACCAGCACGCGGCCGTCGGTAAGCAGCGCGATCGCGCCCGCGCCAATATTGGGAACATTCTGTACCGGTGTCCACATCTGCGCACGGACTGCACTCACCGCTACCAAGACGGCCGCGGCCATTCCAAGCAATCGCAAGAACTTCATGGTTTCCCCCAATGTCGAGACAGCGCCTGAAGGGGAATATCGATCGGAAGCTCGGCATCCGATTCGCCGCAGTTGTGCAGGCTCGACTAAAAATTGCGCCAAGAGCTTACTCCGGATCGTCACCAGGGTCAATCTTCGAATGAAATAGGGAGTGCCTTAGTTTGAAATCGCGGTTTAAGGGCACCGCTTCAGCGATGCCGAAAGTGCTTATGGCTAATCGGGCCTTAACCCTGGCTGCCGCGGCTGAAGCCAACATCAATGGCCTGTCGATTTGCCGGGCTGAAGTCCGGCGCTTCCACCTCTCACATATCGAACTGAGGCACTACCATGAAATGCGATCCTTGGTTGCCGGTTGGGGGCCTAACGTAGCTTGGCGTACTCGGTTTTGGCCTGCTGGTAGATAGGAATGTCCGAATCCGCATCTTTCCAGAGAGTGAGGAAGCCTTGATATGCGGCACGGGCTTTGGCGGTGTCGCCTTCGAGAGCGTAGGCGCGAGCCAAACCAAGGCGGGCCAATGCGGCCCAGGAAAAGTTAACTGCCAGACCCCGGTGGTCAAGGAACTTCTGAAACTCTGCTGCGGCCGACTTGCCGTCGCCCAGCGCGAGATAGGCTTCTCCCCGCAGATAGGCCGGACATAGAGCAATCGCAACTCCCGACAAGGGCTGGCCAAGCTCGATCGAACTTGCCACGCTCAATCGTTCGACGGCGTGTTTGGGGTCTTTGCGCTGCAAGGCTATAGCAGCCTCGATTGCCGGCAACCAATATCTCTGAACCAGCGTGCCCTGTGGGAAGGTCCTGTCGAGTTCAGCCGCCAGCGTCTCGGCCCTGGCCGTGTCGCCGGCCCGAGCCAGCGCCAGGGTTGCCATAGCCCGTACGTCGCGGTTCGGGGCCAGCCTCATTGCAGCTTCAGCGTTGGCGCGCGCCTGCTCCCATTTTCCAAATTCCGCTTCACGAAGCGCGGCTGCCGCCTGGTAGCCTGCGGCAGTCTCTTTGGCGTCGTTTCGCGCTGCTGAATCGATAGCCCGGCGCGTCAGTTCGCCTGCCTCACTAAGCTTCCCGTACCAAGCATCGGTATCCGCCTGGGCGCCCAGGAGCAAGTCTTCGGCGCCCGGCTTACCCATTGCGGCTGATGCCACCTGCGCCATTCGAGCAGGGTCCCCCTCCAGAAAGGCTAACTGATAACGGTTCAGGAGCAGGTCCTCGTCCTCCAGTTTGCGCTTCTCGGCTTCCTTGTACACGGCCTCCGCCTGATTCAGCTGGTTGAGACTTGTGTAGGCGGTGCCGAGATTGTCATAGTTCATGCCTTCATTAGGTTCGAGGCGCATTGCCTCGCTGGCCTGCCCCAATGCCTTCTCCCAGTTTCCCAGCCATGAGTAGATAGCCGACGAGTTTAAATAAACGTTGTCGTCCCTCGGGTAGCTCTGTTGCAACATCTCATAGACCTGGGCGACCTTCTCCAACTCGCCCGTCACCAGCATGTAATAGTTTGCCTCGATGGCGAACCGCTCTCGTTCACTCACTTTCTCCCGAAGCTCATACGCTTTGCGTGCGTTCTCTGCCGCCAACCCCATTTCGCCGAGGTTAAAGTAAGCCCCTGACAACGCGGTATACGCGGCGGCAAATTTCGGGTCCAGCTCCACAGCCCGCTTGAAGAACGGTAGAGCGGCTGTGTCTCCCTTCTCGTCTTCTATTTTTTGTCCCAGGCTGGATGCTTGAAGCGCCTCGAGTGATGGCGTGGTTGTTTCCTCCAGCGGCGTGGAATATTCCTGCACGGATTTCAGCGACTCTCCCAGTCTCGTGCGCAGGCTTGCCGCTACAACACCCAAAGCCCTGATCACTGACTCCTTCGACGCTGCCTGCTCCTGCGCCTCTGCCAGCACGTCTGCCGTCTCGCAATTCAGCGCCTTCAGGCCGATCACATACTGGTTGCCAAGCTGATCAATCGAGCCGGTCACCATGGCTTTGCTGCCGGCACGCTGGCAGACTTCGCGCGCGACCTCCGGGGTTAGAACATCATCAGCGTGACGGCCCATGAGCTTCAATGTCTGATTCACCTTCCCTTGGGAGATCAGTTTGAGGAATGGTGATTGCTCCAACTGGATGGCCAGCCCCTGCTTCAATGCGTCATTGAAAACGGGGTCGCCAGTCTTGTTATCGAAGTCGGCCACTACGACGGTGTCTTTGTCCGTAAGCGTTGGTGGTTTGTGCGCACGCGAGCGCCAGAAGAGTCCCCCACCAACGGCGACCAGCAGCGCCGCCACAGCTATCGAAGCAGGAAGGGCCCGCGACCGCGCCTTCGTAGCAGGCACGACGTCTGGGATGGAAGATAGCTTAACGGCGGAAGCGGCCCCGGTCTCCGAGCGATTGCCGACAACGTCTTGCGCCGCGGCAGGGTCCGGCTTCGCCTGAATCATCCCACGAACCTTGCTGGAAGTCGCCTCGAAGAAGGTATGCGAATACTCGACTGCCTGGTGGCGTCGCAGGCTGGCAATATCTTCCGGAAGCTCTTTAGGGAACTTGAAGCCTGGCAGCAGAACGGGGACGATGTTGCACTGGCAGCGGATAGCATGTGCGAGCTCGCGCCGGAACCAGTCCTCCTCGTCGATGCATCGATCCAGACTCCGCGGCGAAAGGACCAGCAGGAAGTTGGGCGCATTCGCAATACGTTCGAGGAGGGAATCGTCGAAGTAGCCGGTGCCAAGATCGGTTACGTCGAGAAAAACCCGTAGTCCGTGCTGCACCAACTCAGCACGGATCAGGCGCGCTTCGGCCGCGGCCTGCCCACGTCGGTAGCTGATGAACACGTCATAGCGCTGGTCTACGCCGGCCGCTGCTGCCGCTGTAGCCGTGGCTGCTGCGGTCGCGGCACCACTGGGCGTTGCGAAGCGGCTCGGTCCGCCGAGGTCCGCTGGGATGATCCTGGGTTGCGGCGCGGCAATCGCCTGCGAAGTTACCGGCGCGACAAAGCGGTATCCGCGGCGCGGCAGGGTTTCGATGTACAGCGGGTGATCGGCATTATCTCCCAGCACCGTACGTATCTGGTTGATGCACTTGTTCACCCCGTGGTCGAAGTCAACAAAGGTTTCTCCGGCCCAAAGCTCCTGTTGAATCTGATCGCGAGTTACGACCTGGCTGGCGTGCCCGGCAAGCAACGCCAGCAGCTTCAGCGGTTGGGGCGGCAGCTTGACGGGTAGGCCGGACTTAAGCAGCTCTTCCGATTCGAGATTTAACTCGAAGGCGCCGAAGCGAAGCAGCAGTTTTTGCGTGGCACTTGGAACCACAACCACCTCAGTAGCGCGAAACCCGCGCGATTATAACCCGGTTTCGCCTCTGGAGTCCTGCGAATTTCGGTGACCTCGCCTTCTAAATCTCACCGGACCAATGGCTTGGACGGTGCGCCCAAAAGATACCGCGAAGTGAGCCGTTGGACATTGCTTGCGAGCCCCGACCGGCCCTACTGTGCGCTCACGAGAGCGGGAAACCGGGCGAGCTCGACGGATCCCCTCCTCGGGGCAGGCTTCCGGCAGCGGCTCAAGGTGCCACTGCCGTTAGCAAAGATTGACGCCGTATCAATTCGGACGCAAGTCACCTACGGAGGAAGAAATGAAAAAGCTAACTCTACTGCTTATCTTGGGCATGCTTCCCATGCTCGCTTTCGGTCAAACCGATTCCTTAACCGCTCCGTCGGAAGGTACAACTCAGATGTTCGTCACCAACGGTTGCGTTGGGCTCACACCCGACAGCCGTGACTATGGAAATCAAGCGGTGGATTTTGCCACCGGGTCCCGGCTGTTCATCTTCTCGAACGGCTGCGCCGTGAACCTCAATATCACCAACATCAACGCGACCGGCGGTTCCTTTTCGCAGAGCAATGATTGCAGCGGGATCTTGCCGCCCAACCATAGCTGCGATATTCGCGTGGTCTTCGACCCCAACTCGGCAGGACTCAAGAGTCAGAACCTGGTGATTACCTACCTCAAGCAAGGGAACCCCACGATCATGCATATCTCCGCAGGGCTGACGGGGACCGGTATCCACGACTTGACCTTCACTCCGACGAGCTGCGATTTCTTCGTCATTGTGGGGAATGAAGGCTACTGTACGGTGAGGCTCCAGAATGAGGAGCCCGTGCGCCTCACCCTCCATTGCCAGATCAGCGGGGAATTTTCGCAGGATACCGCGTGCCCGGCATCCCTGGCGCCATATGGAGATGCAGGCGATTCGGTCAACATCATCCTCGACTTCGGCCCCGAGCAGGCAGGAACCTATACGGGCCAGTTTACCGTGACCACGAATTCCCCCGAAGAGCAGCAGAGCGGCAACCCTTACATTGTCCCTCTGTTCGGCGTAGCGCGGCAGATTTGTTCTCCCCCCATGTGCTGCAACGGACAGGGTCCCTGCCCGCCGCCGTCTAACTAGGCCCGGGCATTTGGCGGTTCGTTATGACTGAACCGAGAGGGTGGGCGCGGATGGCCCACCCTCTCGGAGCCAGCAACTTTGTTTCATAGTGCGTGTCCATAGCTTCGTAAGCAAAGGAACGTCGGAATGCTCAAAAGGAAGCTTGGTCCGCTTGTAGGCCCTGTCCTTAGCGCGATCACGCCAGCGCTTCTGGCGGGAGGAATGTTGGGGCAATCTAAGCCGCCACTGCCACCACAATCGAAGTCATCAACTCATGCAGCAACTGCCGAGCAGGGAACGACACCGCGTCCTCCGACCCCAGAGGACGTAGCCCAACTTAAGGCGGCGATGTATCGGCCCGGGTCGGTGCTGGAGTGGGTCGCAATCGTGGGAAACTTTGCGTATACGGGAATCATACTGGCCCCCACAGGCAATACAGCTAGCGGCATGCTGGCGACCAATGCATCCGGCAAATGGGAGTACATAACCGATGACCCAGGGTTTTTCAGTGCTGAGGAGATGGTCGAGACTGTTCCGAGCATGCCCCTGCCGGTAGCAAAGGCACTCGTTAAGCAGGCCCTGCGCGACGAAGTTTATTGGACCGAAAACGCCCGCGGTCCCGAGTGGGACAAGAAGGTTCAGACGTATTTCGATTACAACACGCAGGGTGACGAGGCGGCCAAACAAGGCGACTTCGACGCAGCCATCGCCGCGTGGACCAAAGCGGCAGCTATCGACTTCGGAGATTTCAGGAGCTGTGGCGACGGAGACCAGCGGTTCGACATTCGGCTAGCTCAAGAGGCTAAGGCCAGGATGAAGGAGCTTTACCTGACCAAGGAGGAAGCTACGTTGTGGTTTCAGCAACGCAGCCAGGAACTTCGGAAGGCGCACAAGGTGTGCGAAGTGCCATAGCGCTCGGCACTCCAAAGATGACCGGCGTATTCCCGGGTTAGTGGGTCACGCGCCGAGGCCAGTGTTCAAGAACGGACGTATTTCGCAAGGGCTGGACAATCGCTTCGGCCGAAGATCGTTTGTCGAGCGTGCCTGAGCATTTCGCTTGCGAAGATTTACCCGAGCTGGCGCCATGGCTTTGTAGTTACGATGGAGTTGGGCCGGTGCGCCGCGCACTGCATCTCGATCCGGCTGACCTGCTTCGGCAAGAGTAGAGGTTTTCCAGATGATATCGAAAACACGACTCCTGCTTCTTGTCCCGCTCAACCTCGCGTTAGTCATCGCGGTGCTATTTATTCCCGCGGGCTCGTTGAGATTCTGGGAGGGTTGGGGCTACATAGCTGTAGCTTGTGTTCCCACTATCCTTACCTACCTATATCTTTATAAGTATGACCCGGAACTGTTCAAGCGGCGCTTGCAGCGTAAAGAGAAGCTGAGGGACCAGAAGCTCTTGAAAAGGGCTCTTACGCCCCTCAGTGTGATCGGGTTGGTGATTCCAGGCTTGGATTACCGCTTCGGCTGGTCGCGTGATTTGGGCGGAGTTCCCCTGTGGCTTGTCATACTTTCCCAGGCGCTCGTTCTCGGGGGCTTAGTTCTGGTCTTCTGGGCAATGAAGGTCAACAGTTTCGCCTCGCGGACGATTCAGGTAGAGCCCGAACAGCCCGTTATATCTACCGGTCCTTACGGCATCGTCCGCCACCCGTTTTACCTGGGTTGCGTTATGGTGTCGCTGTTTACGCCCTTAGCATTAGGCTCGTATCTTGCATTGCCGGTTTGGGCCTTAGGCATCGTTTTCTATGTCTTGCGCCTAATCAGCGAAGAAAGAATCCTTCGCCAGGAGTTGCCCGGTTACTCCTATTATTGCCTTCGCACACGTTTTCGGCTTGTTCCCTACGTCTGGTAAGACGCGGTAAAGGTCACGGCAGAGGGCGAGAGGCTCGGTGGAATATTTCCGCGACCCGCTGAGGAGCTTTTTGATTCTAGCGAAATGAATCCGGAGAGTTGCCAGGAGTCGCGGGCATGGACCGGGGGAAACCGAAGCTTCAGTAGTCCACACCCTCCCAGAAATCCGGCGTATTCACGTACGAATAACGTTGCGGGTCGCTCTTCACCATCGCATCTGCGGTTTGGTTCCATTCTGTGCTGTGCGTCCCCTTCGTGGTGTCGAGAATCACGGTTTGGTCGAGCAAGTAGTTGCTGAATGCTTGATTTTGTTTGTCCTGAGCGTTCCAGTGCTGTTGCACACTGCGATTGTGCGCGTCCTCAGCAGCGTGAGCAGTCGCTGCCTGCTGCGCTGCTTGCCGCCCGATCTCGTGAATCTGCGCAATAGCAGGCGCGGCCATCGCATTTGCCTGACCGCGAATCACGGATTCATTTGGGGTGAAGCTCGCAACAATCGCGCCCATTGTTGGCCGTTCTCTGTCCGCGGAAGAAACCGGGACTGCAGTGTGGAAGGCGACATTCATATAACTGCCAAATCGTGACGGCGGCGATGAGCAGAACACCGTGTTCATCTCCCGCTTACCTTTGCCGTCCATAGGATCGATTTGTCCGGTGAGCTGAGCGCAGCGCCACGGCGGAGGAAACTGTACCGCTTTCTCGCTCGTCACTTGGATCATAACCGGCCCCAGACCGCCGATTCTTCGCTGCATCTGGAGCAAATCAGAGAATGTCTTTCCCAAGTCCTCGCCGTAGGGGTAATACAGCGCTTTGGCATAGGCAGTGTTGCGTAATCCGCCCCGCTGCAACACCGCCATCGTTTGCCTCACGCTGGGGTTGTTGGTATTGCTCGCCAGATAAGGATAGTCGAGTGCAGCCGCCTCACCATTAGGCCCTTCTGCAAGAATCGTCCCGCCGCCGCTCTGCGGGCTGACCTTACAACCATCTGGCAGTGAAACTGTGGCCGAATTGTCGGGAAGTGTGTACGGATGCAAGGCAGCGGCAGAGGAATGTGAAGTCGAAGCAGTTTCGCCCGCCGGCAGCCCGCCGGGATGCCAGCTTTGGAAGAGCGTCTTCAACATGGGATTCACGGTCTTACCGAAGCGCGAGGCTTCATCCGTCACCAACGCAGCTTCAATGTGCCCCGAGGCTTGGGAAGCGATGATCATTCCGGCCACTTTCATATTTCCCTGATTGCGCTTCACCAGTGTGAAGAACGCTGCCACTGAATTCGTTCCGCGAACCTGAAACACTCGGCCGACGTCCGGCTTGTCGCCATATTGATTATGCAATGATCGCAATACTGCTCCCATTGCTCCGGCTTCAGTGGTTTGACCCTGGCCCATAGACGATCATCCCGCCGTTTGGGTTATTGATAGTCGTGAGTTGCGCCCGGGGCTCGGGGGTGCAGGTCAGGAACAGCGACAAACACGCAGCTACGCGGACCAGGAAATGCTTATTTGTGTGCACGTCAAGCCCTCCCCGAATTGGCGGCAATTGTACAACAGCGTCGCTTAGCCTCTTGTCTATTGATAGCTATCTGACATTGATGCTCGAACGCTGGCGGACAAACTTTTTCTATCTGATATTGAAGTCATGGACGATCAGGCGGGTATCCACCGTGACATGCGGCGAGATGGCGTGGAAGCCCCACATGTGCACCCATGCGTTTCCGGTTCGCATAGTGAGAAATGACTTCATGACGCCTGCAGGGAGGAAGAATAGGAAAACAAAGATCACCGATATCAGAGAGTCGTAAGGCGAGTCATAGCGGGTAAAGGTCTCGAAGATGTGAATTGCCGGATAACTGGCGGCGCCAAGCAGGAAGGCGGTCGCCGGCGAAACGAGCCGGGCATAGCGAGGCAACAAGATAGCGTAGATCAAGATCATGACCGGCAGGTCGGTCAGAAAGAGATGAACGACAAAAGAAAGTAGACCTCCCACGATGCGCTGATGCGGCGTGAGCTGAAATATGTTTGGCCCAGTGAGGTCCGTCAGGCAACCGATGGCTAAGACAACTAGGATGACCAGCGTATCATTTTTCCAGTTGGCCGACCTTAGGTTGAGTTGTTGTCTTGAGTAGCCGCGCATGCGGAAGACGATGTAGGGCACCAGAGCGAAGAAGGTGAAGTTGTAGGCTGACCAAAGGTAAACCTCACGCGGAGACTGGACCCGCGTTGCGCCGACCAGCGAACCATTGAGGTGCATAGCAATGCCCGCGCCGAAAGTTTCTAAGCCAAGCCAGCGGCTTGCGAACAAGACGATCGCAGCATATACCCATAGGGCTACGGTTTCGTGCAGGGCAACGGAGCGCTGAGGTGCGCGTTGGGCGAGGTCAGGCCACGGACGCCGGCGGGCGAGAAAGAACACCAAGCCGCACTCCAGCACCAGAAAGACAAGCGCGAGCCAGCTATCCATAACCTGGGCAAGGGGAGTCTGCTTGAGTTGGTTGGGCGGCAGATTCAAGGGGACCGTGCCGCTCGGACCATGACAAAGTGCGATGAAGGCAAGACTGACGAGTGCCCAAGACAGCAATGCGACCCACAGGGTGCGTTGGCGAAGTAGCCATTGCAAGTTCTGCCGGCGAGGAAGGGGATGGTTGCCGGTCATATTGTTCAATTTTCCCTCCTTCCTATGATAAGAGAATCACCGAATCGCGGAGGACAAGCCGTAGAACTGATTGCCCGGCGCATCGAGTTCGATCTTGGACGTGGGTCGCCATCACTTCCTGACTCGGCCGAGAAGCAGCAGGAATTTTAGCCGCGCCGGGGACTCCTGACACCGTGAGGCTTTCGTCTAGTAGCATTCGATTATGGGAGCACGATCGGTATTTGCAGACAGTATCGCCGTGTTTCTATTGATTTCTGCGTATTGGCACATCTGCCGACCAAACCAGACAGAGCGTTGGATGAGCAACCCCCAGACAGTTCGCGTTGTGGGAGGATCTCTTCTACTGCTGGCCATACCCAGTGTCTTCTGGGGTGGGTGGTTCTTCGAATCGCTTGGCTTCCTCCTTGCAGCTTCCGGGGCCTGGAGGCTCTGCTTTCCGGTGCATTCGATCCGAGTCCAACGCAAGGCGTATCCGAGGTGGGTGCATGGTTGTCTTCTGTTGGTTGGCGCGATAGTAATTTGGGTGCTCAAGCCCTGAGATGGACGTTTTGGTCTTCCGATCATTGCAACCCGCCGGCGGCGGCGCCTGAGGCCCGTCTCCCTCCACCGCTATAACCAAAGCCGGCCCCGGGAAGAAGCAAGTATCCACCCATCCGGAATCACTGTTCTACCAGGCCAGTACCCAGTAACGTTGGCCAGCTTCGCCACTGCCAGCTTCGCCAAGGGCGCGGCGCGCCCAGAGACAGACACCGTCTTCTCCTATCTCGCCTTATCTCCCCGTTCCCTCCAGCATCCGCCGGCCCCAGACAAACGTCCCCTGACAACCGCTTACCCCCCAACCATGTTCCCTAAGGGAACACCACACCCAA
>Ga0335079_10008080_pt1 | contig 11975 bp, 11 predicted proteins | sample Lox_Sample_33_FD_206719 | JGI IMG/M metagenome (GOLD analysis project Ga0335079, IMG submission 206719) | Soil microbial communities from Loxahatchee National Wildlife Refuge, Florida, United States - Lox_Sample_3.3 | ecosystem: Environmental > Terrestrial > Soil > Wetlands | place: USA... | reverse complement strand
ATCTAGCGATGATGGTCCTTGACCCCTAACCGGCCTCTTTCCTATAGGTTGAATGCCGGCTTGCAAAGAGGCCTGTTCGGCTTTCAGAACAAAAGAGCACCAGATGATCCCTAGCTCCCTCGGCGTGTTCCCATTAAGTGCCGGTTGGCAACTACTCACAAGAGTTAACCCCGAAACAGTGAGAAGCATCCTACCAATTGAAGTTCGCCCAAAAAACGAACGAGGAGGCGACATGAACCGAGCTCTGCTTGTTGGTATCAACGCATATCCCGGTAATGAGTTAGAAGGCTGTGTTAACGACGTGACCGATATGGCCGACTTTTTGGTCAGCCATTGCGGCTTCGAAGAGGGCGACATCCGACTCCTGACCGACGCTCGTGCGACTACCGGTGCGATCCTGGAGCGCCTGAACTGGTTGATCGACGGCGTAAAAGCGGGCGACCGGATCGCGTTCCACTACAGCGGCCACGGTGCACAATTCCCCATCCGCGACAACACCGGCAAAGTGACACGCATAGACGAATGCATCTGCCCCGTCGACTTCGATTGGACGGAGCAGCACGCCATCCGCGACAAACAATTCAACGAACTCTTCTCGCCCGTACCACAAGGCGTGGAGTTTGCCTGGGTTTCCGATTCCTGCTTCTCCGGCGATCTGGCGAGGGAGTTACTGCCGCCGAAGCGCCGGATCAAGGCCTTGCCGATGCCGGCCGATATCGCCTGGCGGATGCGCACAGCCGAGACCAAGGGCATCGAGCCTCATGGATTCGAGCACATAGTCAAGAACCTGAACCTGGTGCTCGTCTCCGGGTGCGGCTCGCGCGAGACCTCCGCCGACGCCGAGATCAACGGCCGCCCCAACGGCGCCCTAACCTTTTACTTCCTGCAGACACTTTCGGCACCCAATGGACTAACCCAAATCCTCGAACAGGCGGTGGTGCGCACGCGTGCGGCGCTGCAGAAAAACGGCTATGCGCAGCATCCGCAACTGGAAGGCTCGGGCGAGCTCATGGGCCGGCCCTTCCTTGCTGCCCTGCAGAGGAAGGCCGCGTCAACGACCGGCGGGAAACAGAAGATCGCATAGTAACTTGGGAACAACTTCGGGCCCGGCTTCGGCCGGGCTTTTTGCTTTTCTGGACTGCCCTCCTGCAACTGCACCATCAGAAAACGACGCCGCCCTGTCCGCGAGAAGCGGGTTGGTGATATTTTCTTAAGCCTCCGAGCCATGACCCCACAGAAGATCGGGCGCTACAACATCACGGGAGAACTGGGCAGGGGAGCCATGGGCGTGGTCTACAAGGCCACCGACCCCAACATTGGCCGCACCGTCGCCCTCAAGACCACGCGGCTCGACGCCCACGGCCTGGAGACAGAGGAACTGCTGCGACGGTTCCGCAACGAAGCGCGCACCGCCGGAACCCTGAACCATCCCAACATCGTTACCATCTATGACGCCGGCGAACAGGACTGCATTTTCTACATTGCCATGGAGTATCTCGAGGGCGAGACTCTGCACGCTCTGCTGAGCCAGCACCGCTCCCTGCCGGTCGACAGAATCATAGAGATTGTGCGCCAGGTCTGCGCCGGGCTCGATTATGCGCATGCTCATGGCGTGATCCATCGGGACGTCAAACCGGCGAACGTGATGCTGGCGTCCAGCGGCACCGTCAAAGTGATGGATTTCGGCATCGCCAAGGCCGGGGGCTCGATGACCGCTACCGGCCAGGTGCTGGGATCCCCCAATTACATGTCCCCGGAGCAGGTGAAGGGCAAGCCCATCGACGGCCGCTCCGACCTGTTCAGCGTTGGCGTGCTGCTTTACGAAATGCTGACCGGCGAAAAACCCTTCGACGGGCAAAACGTCACGACGATTATCTACAAGATCGTTTCTGAGGACCCCATCCCGCCGCGCGAACTGGACGTCACGATTCATCCGGGCCTGAGCGCCGTGGTGACCCAGGCGTTGGCCAAGTCTCCCGATGAGCGCTATCAAACGGGGGCCGCGCTGGCAGCCGACCTGGCGAACTACAAATCATTCGGAAGTGCCGCGGGCGCCGTTCAGTCGATTTCCACAACCGCTTTTCCGGCAGTTGGCGACCGGACCCTGGTAACCCAGGCGGCGAATCCAAGGGAGGCGTTTGCGCCCGCAACACCGGCTGCGGTGGTACCCCCGCAGGCGCGACCGACGCCGACCGTCCGGGTGACTTCCGCGCCGGGAACCAACCTGCGCGTACTGGCCGGTGTCCTGCTTCTACTGCTGATTGCAATCCTCGCCGCCTGGCGGATCTATCGAAGCCACCAGCAGCAAGCCCGGGAAGCCAGCAGTGCCCAGGCCTCACCGGGGCAGCAACCGACCGCAGCGCCGCCGCCGGCGCCTCCCGCGGAAACTGCGCCTCCTGCGCCGGCTGCGCCACCTGAGCCGCCATCCGCGGCTCCTGCTCCTGAGGCAGCCCAGCCTCAGCCAGCCGCGCGACCCGCTCCAAAGTCGAAAGCGAAATCAGTTCCGGCGGCGCCCCCCGCCCAGCCTGCACCGGCGCCGGCTGCCGCGGCGGCGGACACCGGCACGGTCCACGTAACCTCGGTTCCCTTCGGCGCAGCCGTTACCATCGATGGCAGCGGCTCTTACGTCACTCCCTTCGATTCTCCACCGCTCCCACCGGGCACCCACGTCTTCAGCGTTTCGAAGCTGGGATGGGGCACTGTGCAGCGCAAGGTCGATGTGGTTGCCGGTAAAACCGCCAACCTGGAGGTGACGCTGTCGGTTTCCGGTGCGGTAGTCGAAGTGCAGAGCGATCCAACCGGCGCCGCCATCGTTCTGGACGATAAGCCTACCAACAAGTTCACTCCGGCGCGGCTGGCGATTCCGCAAGGTGAGCACAAGATCCGCCTGCGTATGGAGGGCTTTAAGGACGAGATTACAGTCGTTCAACTGGCTGAGGGCCAAACCCTGAACTTGTCTCCCAAGCTCGCGCCCGCAAAAGGAAACAAGCTGAAGCGGCTGTTCAAGGGCGGCACGTCTCCTGCGGACATGGGAACCCTGGAAGTGACGACCCATCCCGACGGGGCTCACATTACTCTGAACGACGCAGCAGCGCCCGATACCACTCCTTCCAAAGTGGCCGTCAAACCTGGCAAGTATGACCTCGCCATCATCCTGCCGGGCTATAAGACCGTGCACCGCCCCGTCGAAATCGAAAAAGGCAAGACCGTCGGTGTAGAGGAAGTTCTGGAGAAGGAATAGTCGCAGCGGGCCATGGCGAGACTCATCATCTCGGCGCCGGACGGTAAGCGCGGCATCCTGGAACTCACCAAGCCGGTCATCACCGTCGGCCGCGGCAATGCCAACGATCTGGTGCTCCATGACCCCAGCGTCTCCCGTTTGCATGCGGTGGTGAAGCAATCGCCGGATGGAGCGGTGGTGATCGCCGACCGCGGCAGCACCAACGGAGTGATGGTGAACGGCACGCGGATTACCTCCGAGGTCGAGTTGCGCAAGGGAGACCGGGCACGCATTGGAGCCTACGAGTTGGTCTTCGAGTCGGTGGATGATTCCGTTTTGCAGATTCGCCGTGCCAACGTTCCCTCAGCCATCGAGCACGTGCTGCGTGGCGGGCTGGCCAGTGAGGCTGTCAAACTGGATTCCGGCGTCGAGAGGCAGTCACGCGCCACAATTGAAACTCTGGAGCGGGAAAACTTCCTCCTCCGTATGCTCTACGATGCCGGCAAGGCGCTCCACGCCAAGCTTTCCATCGACGACATCGCTGCCGAAGTGATGAACCTGGCTTTCCGCGTGGAAGGCGTGGAGCGGGGTTTCATCATGCTGTTCGACGAGAACGGCGACGTGGCCCGGCAGACCGAGGTTCGCTACCGTGTCGCACCGGCCAAGGAGCAGCCCCAGATTATCCTCAGCCGGGCAGTCCTGGAGCGAATGAAGGCTGAGCTGCAGCCCATCCTGATCACGGACCTTTCCGCGGACGAGCGTTTCCGTACCAGTGAGAGCATGATGATCTCCGGCCTGCGTTCGGCCATCTGCGCGCCGCTGATCGCGCAGAACCGGTTGGCAGGCGTGCTCTACGTGGACAACCTAAACAAGACTGCAGCATTCACCCAGGATGAGCTGGATGTGTTGACCGTGGTCGCCGCCCAGGCGGCCACCGCGATCGACAGCGCTCACGCCCACGCCGAACTTGCCGAGCACGCGATGCAGCGTTCGGCGCTCGAGCGCTTTTTGTCCCCCGAAGTAGTGGAGATGATCGCGTCCAACCCCCAGGAGGTAAAGCTGGGAGGCGTGAGCCAGAAAGTCAGCATCCTGTTCGCGGATATCCGCAACTTCACCAGTCTCTCGGAAACTTTGCCCGCGGAGAAGATCGTCGAGATCCTGAACGAGTATTTTGCCCGCGTCACCGACGTGATCTTCGACTATGGCGGTACGCTGGACAAATATCTCGGTGACGGTGTGATGGCAGTATTCGGCGCTCCCATTTCCAAAGGAAACGACGCGGCCCGTGCAGTGCGCTCGGCGGTCGTGATCCAGCGGCTGGTGAGTGAAATGAACCGCGACGCCTCGGCTCGCGGCTGGCCCTGTTTAGGGGTGGGAATCGGGGTGAACACCGGAGTGGTAACGGCAGGAAATATCGGATCAGCCCGCCGCATCGACTATACGGTGATAGGTGATCCCGTAAACGTCGCCTCGCGTCTCGCCGACCACGCCGTTTCCGGACAGACGCTGATCTCGGAAGAAACTGCGCGCGAGCTAGGTTCCGCTCCGGAGTTCAAGCTTGACCGCCTGGCCCCGCTGCGGGTGAAGGGCAAGAGTCATCTCATCTCCGTATTCAGCGTAGACTCTCTGGAAGAAACGGGAGAAGCACCGATATCCCCGTAGAGCCCCGTTACTGCTGCCGGGCTGCGTTCGAATGCGCTTGTCCGAACTGGTGCGCCCGCCGCAGGCACTCCTCGGCTCCGGCGATGTCGCCTTGTGCGCGGCGGATTACCGCCAGGTGGAACAGGCTGCTGACCTCACCTACGGCCTGGTCTTCGTTGTACTCGAAAGCGCGCTCGGCAGCTTCCAGCTCCCCGCGCCGTTCGTGAATCACGCCCATGTGATAGTGCGCCATCAAGTACTCGGGAGTAAGGATAACGGCGTCCTGGAACTGCTGCAGCGCTTCTTCCAGCTGCCCAGCGTGGAACAGTGCCAGCGCCAGCCGGTAGTGGGCGGCATTGTAGTGAGGGTCGATCTCCAGGCAGCGGCGGAAGGCGCGGATAGCCTCCAGCATGTTGCCCAGGTGATACCAGGCCACGCCCAGGTCATAGTGCGCCAGGATAAATCGTGGCGCCAGCTCAATCGCCTTCCGATAGTAGCGCGTGGCAACTTCCAGCACGCCTTCGTGGAAATACAGGCTACCGAGCAGATGATTGGCGAGCGCATGGCGTGGGTCGGCTGCCAGAACGCGCTCCAGTTCCTGGCGGGCATCGTCATTGCGGCCTTCCCGCTCGTGCGCGATCGCCAGCAGCAATCGCTGATCCAGAAATTCATCGCGCAAGAGCATGCCGCATTCCGGGCAGAACTTATGCGCGGAATTGCGAGCGGTGCCACATCTCGGACAACGCCCCTCGGCGCTCAAATCTCGATCGCTCATGGTATTTCCTCGCCTGCGGATGATGCCGCAGACACCATTTCACGATGGAGCCGTTCGGCACACAGTGACGGCAATCACTGCGGGCCGTGATTTCAGGCGTACAGCGGCTCATCACGCGGGTTTGTAAGCCCGATCACAGACCCCTGCGCTCCACAGCTTATAGTGGAAAACAGAGAAGAACACGGGTGCGGTTCCGTTTGCGGGAGGCATGCCATATGTTCGAAGAAGAAGTCAAACTGCAGAAGAAATCTTCCGACCTCATTCCGTTGTTGATGGCTCTGGTGCTGATTGCCGCGATCATCGGTGGAATTGGTTACTGGGTCATGCCGAGCAAGAGTCTGTCGCAGGAGCAGGCCAGCGGACTGGTCTCCGCCTATCTCAAGGGAGAGGGCCCGGCCACCGTCCACTTCCACGTCGGCTTGCTGGTGCCCAGCGTGGACGAAAAAATCCGTGATCCGCACTATCGCCTGCTGGAGAAAGCCGGCATTCTCAAGCTGGGCCCCGCCCAGGGTGAGAAGATCCGCGTTGCCTTTGCGCCTGACGGCGAACGCCGCCTGGCGGCTATTCCAGGCATCGTCAAGATCAGGAATTCCGATGGCACCGACGCCTACACTGTTCCCCTGGCGGAGCGCCAGTTGGCTTCGATATCCAGCGTCACGATGAGCAGCCGCGATGTTGCCGTGGTTCAGTTCGCGTGGAACTGGAACCCGAACCAGCTGGGCAATGCCTTTGACGCCGCCGGAGCAATGGTTAAGAGCTTCAACACGTGGGATCGCTCAACACTCATCCAGAAATATGGCGTGGCCTTTTACCACGTAGAACCGGCGCAAGGAACGTTGACGTTCGTACGCGCCGGCAAGGGCTGGAAGCTGGCAGCGGAGTAGACGAGGGGAAAAGCGGGAGGCTGTGTTGATTAAGGAACCTGCTTCAGGACCGAAGGTCTCCTAGTGCCGCAATGTGGTCCGGCGTTGTGCCGCAGCAGCCACCCAGGATGCGCGCTCCCATCTGCTTCCAACTCGTGGCCACCTGCAGGAAGCGCGCGGGCGGATATTCGTCGGTGAACATCCACTCCGGAGGGTCGAAACGTCCGATGTGAGGATACGCTCCTGTTGTTACACGAGCGTGTGCCAGCAGTTCCTTCAATCCAGCGTTGATGTCGCCCGGGGGCGCGCAATTCAGCAGGATGGCATCCACGCCCAGCGGTTCCAGCGCCGCCACCATATCAGCCATGGTTTCGCCGGTAAAAAGGCGCCCGCGATCGTCGCACACGAAGCTGGTCCAGCAGGGAAGTGCAAGGCTCTTCGCGACTTCGAGAGCAGCGCGAGCCTCGGAGATGCTGTTGAGCGTTTCCAGCAGCACCAGGTCGGCGCCGGCGTCCTTCACAACCTGAAAAATCTCGCGGTATTCACCTTTGGCTTGCTTGGGCGAAGGCGCCAGGTCCGGGCGGAAGCACCACTCCAGAGTGGTGATGGCCGCGGCCACCGCCACCGGACGACCGCCAGCGGCGCTCTGACGGGCTTGCACCGCCAGGTGTACGGAAGCCGCCAGAAGCTGGTTGGCTCGTTCGTCAAGATCTGCGGCTCCGATTTGATGGCGGTGCTTATCGTCGCGGAAGTGGTTATAGAGCGCACGCCGGCAGAGCTGAAAGCTGTTGGTGCTGATCACGTCGGCGCCGGCGCGGATGTAATCCTCGTGAATGCCACGCACAAATTCCGGACGCGTCGCGAGTTGGTGATCGGCCCAGGTGACATTGCGGCGCAGAATTTCGGTACCGATGGCGCCATCAAGAATCACCATCTCTCCCGCCCCGAGCTTGCTGGCAATCGCAGAGTAGCTCACGCCGATTTGGCTCCCTTCGCACTCGTCTTCAGGGCCTGGGCGAGCGCCGCAATGTGCGCCGGCGTGGTGCCGCAACAGCCGCCCAGGATGCGGGCCCCGTCGTCATGCCAGCGCCTGGCCTCGGCAGCATAACGCTCCGGAGGCCAGGACTCGGTTTCGCTGAACTGCGGGAAGAATTCAAATTTCCAGCTGGGCGGCGAAAAGCGTCCAATGTGCGCGAAACCGCCAAAGGGAAGCTTGGTCGCCGCTTTGACTTTGGCGAGAGCCCGGCCGATTTCAGCCGGCGGAGCGCAATTCACCAGCACCGCTTGGGCGCCCAGCTTCTCCACCGCGCGGATTGCCTGTTCCAGCGGCTCGCGGCTCAGAAGTTCGCCCTCCGGGCCGATGACGAAGCTGATCCAGATTGGAAGTCCAACGGCACCGGCGACTTCCGCCACGGCGCGCGCTTCAGCGATGGTATTCATGCTCTCGCCCAGCAGCAGATCGACCTTCTCCTCGGCTAAAACGCGAGCCAGTTCGAGCTGCTCGCCGCGCGCCGCTTCGAAGCCGGGCGCCAGGTCAGGGCGAAAACAATGCTCGAGCGGCGCCAGTACGCCGGCTATCACAGCCTGCTTTTCTTTGGCTGAGTTCGCACGCGCCTGCCGCGCAACGCGGACGCTGGTGCGAAGCAGCTTGGGGGTCAAATCCTCGAGGCCGGGCGCGCCGATGTGGCGCATATGCTGGCGATTCCGGAAAACATTGAGATAGATGCGGGGATTCAGTTGAAAAGTGTTGGTGCGGATCAGCACGGCGCCGGCAGCCAGATACTCCTCATGCAGTTGCTGCACCTTGTCGGCGTCGGTGAGCAGTCCATGCTTGCGCCAGCGCACACCGCGACGCACCAGTTCCGTTCCCATGGCTCCGTCAATCAAGACCGGCTGGCTGCCGCTCAAAAGCGCGTCCAGGATTGGGTTCATGGCGATGAGAGTATAACGCCTCACCGCAAACGCATTTTGCCTCTACGGAAAGATGAAATGAGGGTAGTGCTATGAATCGATCCCATGGGAAACGGCACGCGCAGATAGCAGGGCGCTCATCTGCAATGCCGTCTAGTCATCATCGTCGGTGGGTGACCCCATCGCCTGCAAGACCTGGCGGATCTGGTCGGCCTGTTGTTTGTCTTCACGGTTGAGGAGCAGGAACTCGGTGCCGTAGTTGTAACCGTTTCGGTTGCGAACCGTGCTGCGAACCCGCAAAGGCTGGCCGTATGGAGGCGTGAACTCGATTTCCACCCGCTGCCCGGCCTTAAGCTCCACTCCGGCAAAAAGGGCCATGCCACCTTCGTTCAGTTCCGTGCCCCGGCCGCTCACAATGACGGTTTTGTCGGGCTTTTGTACCACCAAACGGACAGGCACATTAATCCGATACCGTGGCCAACGCCGCATCCTCGCGTATCCCGGCTGCGGCATAACGACTTCGGTGGCCATCACTCTCACCTCATAGCGATGTTAATCCGCGATCTTGTGAATGCTCAAATTACTTTAGTTATTGGACCGGACGTACTGGCGCAGTCTCTGTGCAATTTCTTGCGCCTTCTTTCAGGGGCACCTGCACAAACACCTGATTTCGCGTAGAAAACTTCGTATAATCGTGACATGGCCAGAGGTTGGGAAAGCAAGAGCGTAGAGTCACAGATCGAATCAGCCGAAACCAGCGACCAGGAATCCAGCCACCATCAGCAGCCTGATCTGGAGCGTATGCGACAGCACCAGGCACTGGTGCTTTCGCGCAGCCGCGTGCTGCAGCAACTGGAGGTCAGCCAGAATCCGCGCCACCGGGAGATGCTGAACCAGGCCCTCGCCGACCTGGAAGCACAGTTGGCGGAGTTCAATTAGCGGGGGAGCAGTCCGCGGAACCCTCTAGTGCGCGAGACTGGGGGAGGGTAGTGTTTTTTCGCGGCGCCAGCAGTGGACCAGCATCCACAGGGAGAGCACGGCGCCACAAGCGAATATCAATGCAAGCACCGTCAAGGTAGCGTGGCTCACTCCTCCTTTGCTGAGGAACACGAACCACCTGTCAAACCCGCGACCAATCGCGACCGGCTCGTGGCTGCCCAGATACTTGAATAGAAGCTCCGCCTGTTGTCCCAGTGCGTTGTAACCCAGCCGGTAGTCGAACTGCGCATTGTAATAACCGCGTCCCACCTCCGCTTCCAGGAAGCTGGTAGCGAGACCGAGCGCTTGCACCCCGGCGCCGGCTACGAAAAGGACGCTCGCCACCGCCCGGGTACTCTGCCCAGCTTCCGCCAGCACAGGGCCCAGTGCGAGGGCTAGAAGCACCAGCGCCGGCGCCAGATAGCGCGGGCCGAAGCAATATCCGCCTTCCCACTGAGTGTAGCGGGCGTAAAAGCCGAGAGCCATCGGCAGACTCATGGTAGCGATGATCGCCAGGCCGCGATCACGCCGCCACAGCGCGGGAAGACCCCACAAGGCCAGGAAGACGGGCGGAGCAAACAGGAAGATCGACTTGCCCGGCGAGACGAGGAATCCTGTCAGGCCCACGCGCAGCGGTGTTTCGAAGCCGGTTACGTGTTTGCCGGCTTCAACCGAGTCGGGATATCCGAACTGAAACGGGTTGCCGAAAACGTGGTAGTTGTATCCGAGATAGATGGCCACGGCCAGAGTGAACACGGCGGCGGCAATCACCGCCGCTTTAACTCCAGCTCGGCGTTCGCGCACCAGGATTCCTGCCAGAAAAATGGGCGCCAGCAGAATATGCGTCGGGCGCACCAACACTGCAAACCCCAGCAATGCCGCTCCGAGGACAGCGCGCCGGAGGGTAATGCAGTCGCTGCGTCCAAACAGACTCCAGGCCGCTGCCATGAATAACGCGCACGCCAACGGCTCGGAGAAGAACCAGCCGGAATAGGCAAATAGCGGCGTGGCCAGCGCCAGCATCAGAGCAGCGGTGAGCGCGGTTCGGCGCTCTATCCCCATCGCGCAGAAAAGCAGGAAGGCAAAAGTGGCAGCCGCGGCGGCAAAAGCAGCGCTGCTCATGGTCATGGAGAATCCGATGATCAGATCGCGCGCGGAGGGCGGCACGCCCGGCATACGCCTCAATACATATTGTCCCAGCACGTACCAGGGTGTGCTGACCAGGGCCTGCCCGGGAGCATAAGCGGCACGCGGTTGTCCCTGGCGATCATAGCGTCCGAAGAAGAGATGGGCGGCGACGGCCTGCGGTACCGCCGTTGATCCGCGTGTAACCAGGCTTTCGGACTCGAACAGCGTCATCAACTCGTCCTGCAGCCGCACTCGCCCGGTCGACGTGAGCATGAACAGGAAGTTCAAGAAGAGAAACAGCGCTATGGCCCAGCGGCCGAGGGTTGCCGGGGGGTGAAGCAGCGCGCTGCTTACGATTCTTGGCTCGGACGATGCAGCGGGCAGGTCGGCGACAATAGGGGTCGGATCAGGCACTGAACCGGTTCTATCGCGCCTGTCCGAAAACCACAAGCAGCCGATCGGGTACGCGCGGTAACCGAAGGGCAGGGACCATCAAAACGGCGCCACATATTTTCCGTGGCGTCGAATTTCAGAGAGCCATGCGGCGCGGGGATAGCCGGAGGCCGCGAGGACTTGGATCTCGGCCTCCACGTCATATTCAACACGACGTATCGCGACGCTGCCATCTTCTATCAGCAGATATGAGGCGCGGGGATCGCCGTCGTAGGGCATACCCACGCTGCCACTGTTGGCCACGACCATTCCCGAAACGCTCCGTACGTAGGGGCGATGAATGTGCCCATAGATCACGGTGCCGGCGCCGATTGCGCCATAGGTCGAAACCAGCTGCTGGTCTTCGCACTCCGGCATGGGGGCTTGCCAAAGGTCTCCGGGGCTGGCGTGCAGCAGGGCTACGCCATGGTTCTGCCAGTCTGGCGGCAAGGCTTGCAGCCAGCGAAGTTGGTCATCGCTGATCCGGTCACGTGTCGCAGTGAAATCATGGAAGAGTATCTCGAGAAGGTTGCGGAGCTTGGGTGCGCGCTCGACCTGCCGCTCGAACTGCTCGGGCGCCCAGAGTACCTCGTCGGTATTGCCCACCACCCCGGCCCAACCCAGTCCCCGGATGTGCTCGACCACTTCTGCCGGGCGCGGCCCGCCCATAACGAGGTCGCCACCGTGCACCACGAGGTCGGGACTCGTAGTCTTAAGGTCGGCCAAAACAGCTTCGAAGGCCGTGAGATTGCCATGAATGTCGGAGACGATTGCCAGACGCATAAACACGCTCTCAGCGGTGACGCAAGAGTGGCGGCAGAAAATCGCGGACCCAATGGGTGGCCTGTTCGTATGCATGCGCGAGTTGCAACACCGCTAAATCGGCGTGTCGCCGGCCGATGATCTGCATTCCCATGGGTAGGCCTTCGCCGCTGAATCCCGCCGGAACATTGGCGACAGGGAAGCCAAGCATCGAACCCAGCACCACTACTTCCATCCACCTGTGGTAGGTGTCCATGGCGATGCC
>Ga0335079_10008078_pt1 | contig 11976 bp, 4 predicted proteins | sample Lox_Sample_33_FD_206719 | JGI IMG/M metagenome (GOLD analysis project Ga0335079, IMG submission 206719) | Soil microbial communities from Loxahatchee National Wildlife Refuge, Florida, United States - Lox_Sample_3.3 | ecosystem: Environmental > Terrestrial > Soil > Wetlands | place: USA: Florida... | reverse complement strand
ATTTTCGATATTAAACGGAGGCGATGATCTATTCTGAGATTTAACATAAGGTATCCTTCCTGCTTCATAACTCCCCCCAACCCCGGTTTTGTAGGGGCGGTTCGCGAACCGCCCCTACACAATCACCTGATAGGGAAATGGAGATATTATCCTCTCGTGATTAATCATATATCCTCTCCCCCGCACCCGCGCGACCCAGAGCCGGAACCTGTCCATGTAGAGATAAACCACCGGCGTCGTATAGAGGGTCATCATCTGACTGAAGATCAACCCCCCCACTATGGCGATACCGAGAGGTCGGCGCAGCTCCGATCCCACCCCGGTCCCCAGGGCGAGCGGCAGGGCGCCGAAAAGCGCCGCCATGGTGGTCATCATGATCGGCCGGAAGCGGAGCAGGCAGGCCTCGTAGATCGCCTCCTCGGGGGTTTTCCCCCCGTTACGCTCGGCGGCGATGGCGAAATCGACCATCATGATGCCGTTCTTCTTGACGATGCCGATCAGAAGGATCACACCGATTATGGCGATCAGGCTTAAGTCGGTTCCGGTGAGCATCATCGCGAGCACCGCCCCTACCCCGGCCGACGGGAGCGTTGAAAGGATGGTGATCGGATGGATGTAGCTCTCGTACAATATCCCGAGAACGAGGTAGACCGCTATCAGCGCCGCCAGTATCAGCAGCGGCTCGTTGGCGAGCGATGCCTGGAAGGCCTGGGCCGTACCGGCAAATATCCCCCTTACACTCCCCGGCATTCCCATCTGCCGTGTGGCCTCTTCAATCTTCTTCACCGCATCGCCAAGCGCCACCCCGGCCGCCAGGTTGAACGATACGGTCACCGCCGGAAACTGCCCCTGGTGATTCACCGCCAGTGCCGCCGCCGTAGGCTCATAATGAGTGAATGCACTCAAAGGGACCTGGCCGCCATTGGTCGAAGGGACGTAAATCTCCTTGAGCGTATCGGGGTACTGCCAGTAACGGGGATCGACCTCCATGACAACGTGGTACTGGTTGAGGAGCGTATAAGTAATCGACACCTGGCGTTGGCCAAAGGCGTCATAGAGAGTGTTGTCCATAACCAGCGGGGTGATCCCGAGCCGGATGCCAGTCGGCCGGTCGATCACCAGCGTGGCCTCAAGCCCCTTGTTCTGCTGGTCGCTGCTCACGTCGGTCAGTTGGGGGAGGGTGCGCAGCTTCTGCAGTACGCGCGGGCCCCAGGTTAACAGGTCGTTCAGATTTTCCCCCTGTAGGGTGTACTGGTATAGGGCATTGCCCATCCTGCCGCCAATGCGCAGCTCCTGCACCGGCTGGAGGAATGCGGGCGCCCCCGGCACCCCCCCCAGCTTCTTCCGTAGCCGTGCGATCACCTGCTGCGCGGTGCTTTTACGTTTATCGAACGCTTTCAGGGTAATGAACATCCGCGCAGTATTGGTCGTGGAGCCGCCACCGCCGCCGGTGAACCCGGTCACATACTCCACGTCGGGGTCAGTCTTGATGATATCCACAACCTGCAGGAGTTTCCCCTGCATGGACTGGAACGAGGTAGACTGGTCTGCCTGGATGTTGCCGTTGAGGCGCCCGGTATCCTGCTCTGGGAAAAACCCTTTCGGTACGAACCAGAAAAGAACAAAATTGACGATGAGCGTGGCTATGATCAACAGGAGCATGATCCGGCTATGGCGCAGCGCCCAGGCCAGGGTCGTCTCGTACAGGCCGTGAATCCAGTTGAAAAAACGTTCGCTCGCCCGGTAGAAAGGGCCGTGTTCACTTTTTTCCGGTTTGAGGATGGTGGCGCACATCATGGGGGTGGTTGTTAGCGAAACGATGAGCGAGACCATGATCGCGGCGGAAAGGGTCACGGCGAACTCGCGGAAGAGCCGCCCGACCATCCCCCCCATGAGAAGGATGGGGATGAAGACAGCCACCAGCGAAACACTCATGGAAAGGACGGTGAAGGCGATTTCCCTGGTCCCGGTCAATGCCGCCTGAAGCGGCGTCTCCCCCATTTCCCGGTGGCGTGTGACGTTCTCGATCACGACGATGGCATCGTCTACCACGAAACCGGTGGCAATGGTCAGGGCCATGAGGGAGAGGTTGTCCAGCGAGTATCCGCACAGGTACATAACCGCGAAGGTGCCGGTGATGGAGACGCCGACGGCCACTGCGGGTATGAGCGTGGCGCGGACGTTGCGCAGGAACCAGAACACCACCAGTATTACCAGCGCCCCTGAAATAAGCAGGGACATCTCGACGTCATGCAGGGAACGGCGGATCGGCGGGGTACGGTCGACGACCACCGACAGCTTGACGGAACCGGGGAGTTCCGCCTCGAATTGCGGTATAAGGCCGCGGATGCTGTCGACAGTGTCGATGATATTGGCCCCTGGCTGGCGGAAGACGACCACCATAACGGCCGGCTTGCTGTTGACGTAGCCGGCCGCCCGCAGGTCCTCGACCGAATCCTGGACGGTTGCGATGTCAGGAAGCCGCACAGCCGCACCGGCCCGGTAAGTGATGACAAGTGGCTGATATTGGACGGCCTTGCTGAGCTGGTCATTGGTGCGGACCTCCCAGCTTTTCTCCCCTTTTATCAGTTGCCCCTTGGGGCGGTTGACATTGGTGCTGGCGAGCACCCCGCGCACATCTTCGAGGCTGATTCCGTACTTGCTGAGCGCCATGGGGCTCAATTCGACACGGACCGCCGGCAGCGAGCTCCCCCCCACGAATACCTGGCCGACCCCCTTTACCTGGGAGAGTTTCTGGGCGATGATGGACGATGCCGCATCGTACATTTGCGGCTTCCCCACTGTCTCGGAAGTGAGAGCCAGGATGAGGATGGGGGCATCGGCGGGATTGACCTTGCGATAAGACGGGTTGCTCGGCAGGTCCGCCGGCAGGAAACCCCTCGCGGCGTTGATCGCGGCCTGGACATCGCGGGCCGCCCCGTCGATGTTCCGGTCCAGGTCGAACTGGAGTGTGATGCTTGTCGAGCCCCGGTTATTGACCGAAGTCATCTCGGTCACCCCGGCGATGTGGCCTAACTGGCGTTCCAGGGGGGCCGCAACCGAAGTCGCCATGGTCTCCGGGTCGGCGCCGGGGAGCCCAGCCGACACCGAGATTGTCGGGAAGTCCACCTGGGGAAGCGGCGACACCGGGAGAAGGCGGAAAGCAATCACCCCGGCGAGCGCCAGACCGAAGGTCAGGAGGGTGGTGGCGACCGGCCGTCGTATGAAGGGAGCGGAGATGTTCATGGGGTTCCGAAGTCCCCCTTTGGAAAAGGGGGATTTAGGGGGATTTGCCTTTGGGAGCTGGTTGAAATCCCCCCTGGGCCCCCTTTTTCAAAGGGAGGGATTCTAAGCAACTGCATCTTCCTCGATCACCGTTTTCTTCCCCCGCCGCCGTGCCAGACGGTCGAAGGCCAGATATATCACCGGCGTGGTGTAAAGGGTGAGGATCTGGCTGAAGATCAACCCGCCGACGATGGAGATGCCCAACGGCCGGCGCAGCTCCGCTCCCATCCCGTGCCCGAGAGCCAGGGGAAGTGCCCCCAACAGAGCCGCCAGGGTGGTCATCATGATCGGCCGGAAACGTAGCAGGCAGGCCTGAAAGATCGCCTCCTCCGGGCTTTTCCCCTCTTTGCGCTCGGCATCCAGGGCGAAGTCGACCATCATGATGCCGTTCTTCTTGACGATGCCGATCAGGAGGATGATGCCGATGATGGCGATGACGTCGAGCTCGGTGCGGCAGATCATCAGCGACAGCACCGCTCCCACCCCGGCCGATGGCAGGGTGGAGAGAATGGTGACCGGATGGATGAAGCTCTCGTACAAAACGCCCAGCACGATGTAGACCGTGATCAGTGCCGCCAGGATGAGGAGAGGCTCGTTGGTAAGGGAAGCCTTGAACGCCTGGGCAGTCCCCTGGAAGCTCCCTTGGATGCTGGCCGGCAGCCCCAGTTGGCGGGTTGCGTCTTCCACCACCTCTACCGCCTTGCCGAGCGCCACACCGGGAGCCAGGTTGAAGGATGTGGTCGCCGCCGGAAACTGCCCCTGGCGGTTGATAACCAGTGGTCCGGTCCCCTCCGTAGGCCGGGTGATCGTGCTGAGCGGCACCGGACCGCCGGTTGCGCCGCGCAGGTAAATCGATTTTAGTCCCTCCGGTCCCTGCTGAAAATCGGGCTTGACGTCAAGGACGACCCGGTACTGGTTGAGTTCAGTAAAAATGGTCGAGACCTGGCGCTGACCAAAGGCGTCGTAAAGTGCATCGTCGATATTCTGCGGGGTGATGCCGAACCGCGCGGCGGTACTCCGGTCGATATCGAGCGTGACCCGGAGGCCCTGGTCCTGCTGGTCGCTGCTCACGTCGCTCAGTTCGGGGCGGCTTCTAAGGAGATTCACCAGCTTGGGTGACCAGCTGTTCAGCTCGTTGAAATCGGGGTCTTCGAGGGTGTACTGGAACTGGGTGCGGCTCACCCGCGCATCGACGGTCAGGTCCTGCACCGGTTGCATGAAAAGGGAGATGCCGCTTACCTTCGCCAACTCCGGCTGGAGCCGCCGGATTATCTCGCTGGCGTTGGCGTCCCGCTCGTCGAGGGACTTCAGGTTGATGAGAATGCGCCCGCTGTTGAGGGTGGTATTGGTGCCGTCCACGCCGATGTAGGTGGATAGGCTGGCAACCGCCGGGTCTTTCAGGATCACCGCGGCCAGGGTCTGCTGCCGCTCGGCCATGACCGGGAACGAGATCGACTGGGACGCTTCCGAAATCCCCTGGATGGCGCCGGTATCCTGGACCGGAAAGAACCCCTTGGGAACGACGATGTACAACAGCACCGTCAGCACCAGGGTCCCGACCGCCACCATCAGTGTCATCGTCTGGTGACGCAGCACCCATTGCAGGGTCCGGCCGTAGGCGGCAATTGTCCGCTCCAGGAATACGCCGGAGGCATGATAGAACCGCCCCTGCCGCTCCTCGGGAACATGCTTGAGAATCCGGGCGCACATCATCGGCGTAAGGGTCAGGGAGACCACCGCCGAGATGAGGATGGTGACGCCGAGGGTGATGGCGAACTCCCGGAAAAGGCGCCCCACCACGTCCCCCATGAAGAGGAGAGGAATGAGCACGGCGATGAGGGAGACGGTGAGCGACAGGATGGTGAAGCCGATCTGCTGGGACCCCTTGAGGGCCGCTGCCAGCGGTTCTTCTCCCGCCTCAATGTAACGGGCGATGTTTTCGATCATGACGATGGCGTCATCCACCACGAAGCCGGTGGAGATGGTGAGGGCCATGAGGGAGAGGTTGTTGAGGCTGAACCCCAGCAGATACATCGCTCCGAAGGTCCCCACCAGGGAGAGGGGCACCGCCACGCTCGGGATGGTGGTAGCGGACAGGTTGCGGAGAAAGAGGAAGATGACCAGCACCACCAGCACCACGGCCAGCAGCAACTCGAACTGGACATCCTTAACCGACTCACGGATGGTGGTGGTGCGGTCGGTTACCACGGAAACCTTGATGGCGGCGGGGAGGGAACCCTGGAGCTGCGGTAGGAGCTGCTTGACACGATTGACGACTTCGATGACGTTGGCGCCCGGCTGCCGCTGGATGTTGACGATCACCGCGGGGGTGTTGTTCATCCAGGCAGCCTGGTTAACATTCTCGGTACCGTCGATCGCCTCGGCCACGTCCGAGAGGTAGATCGGCGCGCCGTTCTTGTAGGCGATAACCAGCGAGCGGTAATCCTTGCTCGTGAAGAGCTGATCGTTGGCGCCGATGACGTAAGACTGCCGCGGTCCGTCAAAGCCACCCTTGGCTTGGTTGACGTTGGCGGCGGTGAGGGCAGTGTGCAGGTCTTCGAGGTTCAGATCGTAGGACGCCAGGGCCGTCGGGTTGGCGTGGACCCGCACCGCCGGCCGCTGACCGCCGGTTATGCTGACCAGACCGACCCCCGTGAGCTGGGAAATCTTCTGGGCAAAGCGGGTATCGGCCAGATCTTCCACCTTCGTCAGCGGGAGGGTGTCGGAGGTGAGCGCCAGCGTCAGTATCGGCGTATCGGCCGGGTTGACCTTGCTGTAGATCGGCGGATTGGGAAGGTCGCGGGGCAGGAAGGAGAAGCCGGCGTTGATGGCCGCCTGTACCTCCTGCTCCGCCACATCGAGACTCAAATCGAGACTGAACTGCAGGGTGATGACCGAACTGCCGCCGGAACTGGCCGAGGTCATCTGGGTAAGTCCGGGCATCTGGCCGAACTGCCGCTCCAGGGGGGCCGTCACGGAGGTGGCCATGACGTCTGGGCTTGCCCCCGGGTAGAAGGTGCGGACCTGGATGGTCGGATAATCGACCTGTGGCAGGGCGGAAACCGGCAGCAGCCGGTAGGCGACGGCGCCGGCCAGAAAGATGGCGACCATAAGGAGGGTCGTCGCCACCGGGCGCATGATGAAGAGGCGGGAAATGTTCATCTGTCCGGCCTTTGCGGTTTTCCACCCTGTCTATGCTCTTTCCCCGGTCCGGGCCCTTGTCCGTTTCCGTTCCCCCGGCCTTTCCCCGCTTCCTTTACCTCTACCAGGCTCCCCTCGTGCAGCCGTTCCGCCCCATCCGACACGACGAGTTCACCGGGAGCCAGTCCGGCGTCAACGGCCGTCTCCCCCCCCTCCGTCACACCGAGCGTGACCGGGCGCACCGTGACACTTTTGTCGGCCTTCACCACATAAACAAAAACACCCTGAGGGCCCCGCTGGATGGCGGATGACGGCACGATAACGGAATCGTGCCGGACCTCCACAAGGAGACGGGCATTGACGAACTGGTTGGGGAAGAGCTCATTCCCCTTGTTGGGGAAAACGGCCTTGAACTTGACCGTGCCGGTGGTTGGATCAACCACGTTATCGATTGTCAGCAGGTAGCCAGCGGCAAGCTTCCGTTTCTGTTCCCGGTCGAAGGCTTCGACCGTAAGACGCGGCCCGCTCTTGAGCTTAGCAAGCACCTGGGGCAGGTTGTCTTCGGGAATGGGGAAAATAACGGTGATCGGCATGAGCTGAGTGATCACCACCAGACCGTTGGTATCGGTCGCATGAACGATATTTCCCGCATCGACCTGACGAAGGCCCACCCGCCCGCTGAGCGGGGAGGTGATGCGGCAATAGACCAGCTGCAGCCTGGCGCTGTCGACCAGTCCCTGATCATTCTTCACGGCCCCCTCATACTGGCGCACCAGGGATTTTTGGGTATCATACTGCTGTTTTGCGATCGAGTCCTGCTCGGACAGTACCCGGTAGCGTTCCAGGTCAAGTCGCGCGTTTTTGAGTAAGGCCTGGTCACGCATCAACTGCCCCTCGGCCTGGGTCAACTGCACCTCGAACGGCCGGGGGTCGAGAACTGCCAAAAGCTCGCCGCTTTTCACGACCTGGCCTTCGCGAAACAGGACCTTCATAAGTTGGCCGTCGACCCGGCTCTTCACGGTAACGGTATCGAGTGGGGTGACCGAACCAAGACCGGTGAGATAAACACCGATGTCACCCTTGCGCGCTGGCACGGCCGCAACCGGCACGCTCCGTGCGGCGGCTGCGGCCGCCTGTTTGGCTGCGAGGGATGCCTTCTTTTCCTCGATGGTTCTATAGAGATACACCCCGCCTGCAACGAGGAAGATCAGCAAAAGCCATATCCACCACTGATGTTGAAAGAGGCTTGGACGGGTTTGCTCCGACTTGCCATCATTACTGTTTTCCACCATGAAAATCATCATCCCTCCTCTTGAAAGAGCATTCCTGAAGATACATTCAAATCTTCAGCGCATGGAGTATCTCGGGTCGGTGCGGTAAAAGATTACCTTTCAAAAGACGATATTACCAGATAAAAGGTTACATATTTATTGGGAAGGTTTGTCGGCCAGGGTGGCTACCCACCCCCCGCCCATCGCCTTGTAGAGGTTGATCAAGGCCTGGAAATGCCCCTCCTTTATTCGTGTATAGCCCAGCTCGGCGTTGAACAGGCTCCGTTCGGCGTCGAGCACTTCGATGTAGCTCGTATAACCGTTGTCGTAGCGGAGCCGCGCCACACGTGCATAGGTGCGCAGCGCTTCCACCTGCCGCGCCTCGGCTTCGAGCTCTTCACTGGTGCGCTTTTGATCTACGAGGGCGTCCTCCACTTCACGGAAGGCGTTCTGAATCGTCTGCTGGTACTGGAAAAGAGTCTCCTCCCGGAAAGCCTCGGTCGCCTTGACCTCTGCCGAGATGGCGCCGCCGGTGAAGATCGGCTGGGCGACAGGGGCGGCCCAGGTCCACATGCGGGCCGGTCCGGTGAAGAGCCGCGACATTTTTATGCTTTCCCAGCCGAACAGGCCTGTCAGGGAGATGCTGGGAAAAAACTGGGCCTTGGCCACGCCGATCTGGGCGTTGGCCGAAATCAGCTCCTGCTCTGCCTGGCGGATGTCCGGACGCCTTTCCAGGAGATCGGAAGGGAGCCCTGCGGGTATGGCCGGGACTCCCAGTCCGTCGATCGTCTTGCCCCGTTGTATGTCGCCGGGATTGCGGCCGAGGAGGATGCACAATGCGTTCTCCTGCTGGGAGATGTCTCTCTCGATGGCGGGTATGGTGGCGAGTGCCAGCTCGTATTCGGATTTGACCTGACTGAGTTCCAGATCGGAGATGTATCCGGCCTTAAAGCGGAGGGCAAAAATCCTGTACGATTCCTCGCGGCTCTTGGCGGTCCGCTGTGCGATCTCCAGTTGCCGGTCGAGGTCCCGCAGGTTCACATAGGCGCCGGCAACCGAGGTGACGAGGGAAAGGATGACCCCCCTTTGCCCCTCTTCGCTACCCAGGAGGTTGGCGCGGGCCGCTTCCGTACCCCGCCTGAGCTTCCCCCAGAGGTCGATCTCCCAGGTTGCGAAGAAATTCGCCTGGTAAAGTTCGACCGGGTTCTTGATCTTGGCGGGAAGCGGGACCTGGCCGCGCTGGGTGGTACGCTCTCCCCCAGCACTGAAGCCTGCCCCCACCTGCGGGAAGAGGGGAGAACGCGCCACTGCGTATCGTCCCCGGAACTCCTCCACCCGTGCCGCGGCTATGTGCAGATCCTTGTTTTCCTTGAGGGCGACCGCGATCAATTCATCCAAAACCGGGTCGTTGAACTGTTCCCACCAGGCGGTGTCGGCCAGTTCCCTTGTCTCTTTTTCCGCGAAGCGCCATGACCGGGGGGTCTCCACTGCCGGTCGCCGGTAGTCGGGACCGACCATGCAGCCGCCAAGGACCAGGCAAATGAGCGTAGCTGGCAAGAACCGACACATGTCGTTATCCTTTCGTTGTGCGTAAATAAACCTGTGTAGGGGCGATTCGCGAATCGCCCCTACGCGTTTCTGTTGTTATCCTTTTCTTCCCCTCTGCCCCTTTTCGCTTTACTGAGCTTCTCTATCACGCAGAAGAGCATCGGGATGATGAAAATTGCGATCCCCGTGGCTGCCAGCATGCCGCCGATGACGCCGGTTCCCATCACATTGCGGGCGATGCCGCCGGCGCCGCTGGAGAGGGCCAGCGGCAGGCAGCCGAGGATGAAGGCGAAGGAGGTCATGAGGATCGGCCTCAGCCTCAATCTCGCGCCGGTGAGAGCCGCGTCTTTCAGCTCTTTCCCCTTGGCATATTCGTCCTTGGCGAATTCGACGATCAGGATGGCGTTCTTCGCCGCCAGGCCGATCAGGACGATGAGGCCGATCTGGGCGTAGATGTTGAACTGCATCGCGCGCAGCTCAAGGGCCGCGAAGGCGCCGAAAACGGCGATGGGGGTGGAGAGGAGAACGCTGAAGGGGAGCGACCAGCTCTCGTAAAGACCCGCCAGGATCAGGAAGACGAACAACAGCGAGAGGGCGAAAACGGCCGCGGGGGAGACACCCTCCTGGGCACTCTTCTCCTGGAACGACATCCCCAGATAATCGAACCCCATCTCGGACGGCATGGTCTCATGGAAGACCTCTTCCAGTGCCCGCATCGCCTGGGCCGAGCTGTAGCCGGGGGAGGCGGTGGCGTTTATCTGAGCCGAGCGGAAGAGGTTGTAGCGCATGGTGAACTCGGGTCCGGAGCGCTTTTCGACCTTTGTCACCGCGGCGAGCGGGACCGGATCACCGTTTGCGTTGCGCACATAGAACTGCCCCAGCTGCCGCACATCGGTCCGGAAGTCCCCCTCGGCCTCCACGTAGACCTGCCACTGCCTGCCGAAGCGGTTGAAGTAGTTGACGAACTGCCCCCCCATGAACGACTGGAGCGTGCCGTAGACCTGCCCCAGGTCCACCCCCTCGCTCAAGACCTTGTCCCGGTCAACATCCACGAAGTACTGGGGAACGCTGGGAAGAAGGGTGGTGCTCACCCGGGCCAGCTCCGGCCGCTTGGCTGCTGCGGCAAGGAACCTGCGGGTATTGTCCGCAAGAAAGGGGACATCCCTGCCGGCCCGGTCCTCCAGGATAAAGGTCACCCCGCCGGCGGTGCCGACCCCCTGGATGGCAGGCGGGGAGAAGGCGAAGGCGTTTCCCTGGGGGAGGCGGCCCAGCTCGCGGTTCAGGCGGGCGATGATCCCCGCGGCGTTCTCCCCCGGCCGTCCCCTTTCGTCCCACTCCTTAAGCTTGATGAAGAAGAAGCCGCTGTAGGTGTTGCGGACATAGCTCAGGAGGTTGAAGCCGCAGACCGTCGTGCAGTACTCGACACCCGGGGTGTCGCGGATGATCCGCTCCGCCAGCCGGCTCGCCTCTGCGGTGCGCTGCAGGGAGGAGGCAAAGGGGAGCTGTATAACGGCGTAGATGTACCCCTGGTCCTCCTCTGGCAGGAACCCCCCGGGAATATGTTTCCCAACCAGATAGATCCCCGCGCTCACCGCCGCGAGGATGACGAAGCCGATCACCGCCTTGCGGATGACAGCGGCAGAGACGGTTACGTAGACGTTGGTGGCCTGTCTGAAGATACGGTTGAAATGGCGGTAAAACCACCCCAGCGGGCCCCGCGTCTCCTTTTTCGGGCGGAGCAGGAGCGCGCAGAGAGCGGGAGAGAGGGTCAGGGCGTTGAATGCTGAGAGGAGCACCGAGATGGCGATGGTGACCGCGAATTGGGTGTAGAGCCGGCCGGTGATGCCGGGGATGAAGACTGTCGGGAGAAAGACGGAGGCGAGCACCAGGGCGATGGCCATGACCGGGCCGGCGACCTCGCTCATCGCCTGGAGCGCGGCGTCCTTCGGCGCCATTCCCTCCTCGATGTGACGCTCAACCGCCTCGACCACGACTATGGCGTCGTCCACGACCAGGCCGATGGCCACCACCATCCCCATCAGGGCGATGGGATTGATGGAAAAGCCCAGGAGCGGGAAAAAGGCGAAGGTGCCGATGAGCGACACCGGCACGGCGATGATCGGAATGAGGGTCGCCCGCCACCCCTGGAGGAAGACGAAGACCACTATGATGACCAGGAACACCGCGATGATCAGGGTGATGAGGATCTCATGAAGCCCGGCGGTGACCGAGCGGGTCGTATCGAGGCCGATCCCGTAGTTTAGGTCAGCCGGGAAGGAGCCCTTGAGGTTGGCCATCACCTTTTTCGCCCCTTCGACCGCTTCCAGGGCGTTCGTGCCGGGAAGCTGGTAGAGCGCGATAATACCTGACGGTTCGCCGTTAAACCGCCCCTGGATGTTGTAATCCTGTGCCCCCAGTTCGAGGCGCGCCACGTCCCTGAGACGGACCAGCGACCCCCCTGGATTGGCGCGCAGGACGATCTGGCCGAAATCCCCGGTGGTGACCAGCCGCCCCTGGGCGCGGATTGCGTAGGTGAACTCCTGACCGGGGGGGGAGGGTTCCCCCCCTACCTGGCCGGCGGGGTTCACCGTGTTTTGCTTCTGCAGCGCATCGACGATCTCGGGAATGGTGATGTTGAGCTTGGCCAGGAGGTCCGGCCGCACCCAGCAGCGCATGGCGTACTGGCCGGCGCCGAAGACGGTGACCGTGGCGATCCCGCGGACGCGGGTCA
>Ga0335079_10008077_pt1 | contig 11976 bp, 9 predicted proteins | sample Lox_Sample_33_FD_206719 | JGI IMG/M metagenome (GOLD analysis project Ga0335079, IMG submission 206719) | Soil microbial communities from Loxahatchee National Wildlife Refuge, Florida, United States - Lox_Sample_3.3 | ecosystem: Environmental > Terrestrial > Soil > Wetlands | place: USA: Florida... | reverse complement strand
CACCGAGTTCGCTCAATGCCGATACATCGTCTACGCTGACGATTACGACCCAGGCGACGCAAACGGCATTTCTCGGAACCGAGGCACCGGGAAATCTATTAGGCTTGACGCTGCCATTTAGCGGGGTGGGGCTTTTCGGTTTCGTTTTGATTAAGCGGCGCAGAAAATCCAACAAAACATCCGCAATATTGACGAGGATCTTAGTTATGGCGGTGCTCGCCGCGGTTGGCTTTGAAGTCGCTTGCGGCGGTGTTAGTCACTCCGCCAATTCAACGATCCCCGGGACCGCGGCCGGATCTTACAATGTGGTTGTGACCGCGTCTTCTGGATCTTTGAAGCATAGTGCTAACCTAACTTTGATCGTCAAATGACGCACGCGACAGCGACGGGCGAGACGGAGCCGGAAGCTCGAGATCGTCTCGTCGGCACCTGGAAACTCTTCTCAGCCGAGGAAACACTGAAAGACGGAAGCACGCGTCCTTTCCCACAGTTTGGCCCTAGCGGCAAAGGGTTCCTCATGTACCAGGCTCATGGATATATGAGCGCGTTCCTTGTGAATCCTGATCTCTCGACTACTCCGTCGCACGGCAAGCTCGGACGACAGAATGCGAGAAATGGAATTTTCGCCTATTGCGGCCGTTATGAGATCGATGTGGAGCGAAAACAAATCGTTCATCTGCCGGAGATCGCCACTGATCCCGGCTTTGTCGGCTCGCGTCAGGTGCGTCCATATCGGTTCGAAGGTGAGCGCCTGATTTTCAGCGACGTCGAGAAAAATGACCCGGTGGTGTCAGGCTGGAAAATAGTTTGGGAAAAAGTTGAGCCGTTTAGCGGGCGTCGGAGCCCGCTGGCGAAATCCTGAGCGCAGCGAAGGATCTGCCTGTCCTCAGTTGCGCTGCTCCCCTCGCAGGCGCGTCCTGGTGCGTCCGCAAGCGGACGCTTTTACTTTGGTGTGCTTCGTGGGTCGGCAGTTTAGATTTTGCTGAATGGCTGAGTGCTGATGGCTGGAGTTATTGGTCGGGACGGGCAGATTTGAACTGCCGACCCCTCGCACCCCAAGCGAGTGCTCTACCAGGCTGAGCCACGTCCCGACTGGGTTCGAACCGGCGTTCGAACGGGGTTGACTTACGAATTCTACACCAGTGTAAAGGCGGAAGAGGGGCCCTGTCAGGGCCGCGTTGCGAATCGGTTTGGGCGCGTTTACGCGGCCCTGAAAGGGCCGCTCTTCCACGATTACCCTAGCGCCTGCGCGGTGCAGGACGAACCCCTTCCATCAGCGCAAACTGAATTTTTTTCTCTACCGGATCGATTCGATCCACCAGCACATGGACGCGCTGACCCAGGCGGAAAGTCTTTCGCGAGCGCTGGCCGATGATTTCGCGTGTGTTCTCGTGAAAGGTGTAGCGGTCGTCGGTGAGCGTGTTGAGAGGAACGAGTCCTTCCACGAACAGATCGGTGAGTTCGACGAAGAAGCCGAATTTTGTAACGCTGACGATCAGGCCGTCGAAGTCTTCGCCAAGGCGGTCCTGCATGAATTTGGCTTTCTTCCATTCCATCAGTTCGCGCTCGGCGTCATCGGCGCGGCGCTCGGATTGGCTGGATTCTTCGGCAATGGCATGAAGATCGTCGAGTGGGATGGGGCCTCCGTTCTGCAACGGGTGTTCGCCTTCGCGGCGTTTGGACCAGGGGGACGCTTGATCCGTGTGGCGCCGGTGCCCCGCCCGCGAAATCTCAGGGGCTGAAGCCCGTTTTTCATCGTCACCGTTTGACGCGGTCCTAAAGGGCCGCTCTTCCACGTTCCCGACAAGTCCCTGCCCAGATCCGGTCCCCATGGAAGTCTCCGCCACCATGGAAGAGCGGAGCTTCAGCGCCGCGTCACCGGACGAAGCATTTAGGGCTTTAGCCCCTGACGAGAGCGTGCCGATGGGAATCTCTCCATCCCACTGCTCCGCCGATTCGCGCAGCACATCCTTCAGGATTCTGTGCACGATCAAATCCGGATAGCGGCGAATGGGCGACGTGAAATGCGTGTAGGTCGTCGCGGCCAGGGCGAAATGCCCGAGATTTTCCTCCGAATAGCGAGCCTGCTTCAGCGACCGCAGCATCAAGTAAGAAAGGATCCGTTCCTCGGGTTTCCCGGCGATTTTCTGCGTCAGCTTCTGATACATGCGCGGGGTGATGTGAACTTCTTTCGGGATTTCAATTTCGCGGGCCCGCTTGCCGGTGCCGTAGCTTGCGCGGCGATCAGTCTTGAATTGCATGCGCTGGATCGGGAGCGCGCCAACTCCGAGCGAATAACCGAAGGTCGCGGCGATCACCTCGAAGTCGTAAACGCGCTTGGCATCTGGCTTTTCGTGGATGCGGTAGAGCGAAGGAATTCCTTTCTGCTCCAGATATCCGGCAACACACTCGTTGGCCGACAGCATGAATTCCTCGATGATGCGGTGAGCGATATTTCGCTCCGAGCGCGCGATGCTCTTCATCAATCCGAATTCGTCGAACTCGATCACCGGCTCAGGCAGGTCGAAGTCGATGGAGCCGCGGCGCTCGCGTTTGTGATTCAAAATCATTTCGAGTTCGCGCATGAGTTCGAAGTTTGAGACGAGCTTCGAATATCGCCGGCGCGCCGATTCGTCGCCTTCGAGGATTGCGTTCACCGCCGTGTAGGTCATGCGCTCGGCAGAACGAATTATGCCGGGGCAGATTTCGTAGCTGACGATCTCGCCGTGATTATCGATTTCCATGATGCACGACATGACCAGCCGGTCGAGATGCGGGCGCAGGCTGCAGATGTCGGTCGAGAGCTCGAGTGGCAGCATGGGAACGGCGCGGTCGGGGAAATAAACGCTTGTGCCTCGCAGACGTGCTTCCTGGTCGAGCGCTGAGTCTGAGGTAACGTATTGCGCGACATCGGCGATGTGAACTTGCAACTCGAAATTGCCATTTTCGAGACGACGAACGAGAACGGCGTCATCGAAGTCGCGAGCAGTCTCGCCGTCGATAGTGACGATTGGCAAATGCCGAAAATCCCGACGGTTTCGAGTTTCCTGAGATGAAATGATCGGCTCGATCGCTTCGGCCTCGTGCAGCACCTCATCGGGAAAACGGTGCGGCAGGTGATATTTCCGGATCATGATCTCGACATCGACGCCGAAATCGTCTTCGTAGCCGAGGATCTCGATCACACGACCGCGCGGGTTCTGTGTGGCCGTCGGCCAGTCAGTAATTTCGACATCGACGACGACGTTCTCGAGATCGCTCCAATCTTTACTCTTGCGCGCGGCTTCGGCCCCGAGGACGCGGTGCTTGGATTTCCGCTCCGAACTTTGCGCTCTCGGCGGTTCAAGATTTTCAGAGCGTTTAACTGCAGAGCCCGGCGAGATCGCGGAAAGATTTTCCGGATACTCCATCCCGCGCGGAATCGCAATCTCCCGCGCGATCTTCTGGTCGATGGGAACGACATAGTTATGCCGCGAGCCGTAGTGAAAAATTCCCACTACGCTGGGATGAGCACGGCTGACTGTCCGCAAGATGCGGCCCTCGGCTCGGCCGCCATCACGAATTTGGGTGATCTCGACCAGCACACGATCGCCATGCATCGCAGAGCCAATGGCGTGCGGTGGGATGAAGATGTCGCCGGCAACGCGCGACTTTAGACTCGCGCTGGCGGACTGCAAATCAGGAATAACGAAGCCGAAGCCGTCGCGGTGCAGGCTCAGCTTGCCAGCGATGACGTTTTTGTTAGACGCCGGCTGCGGAATCCCATACCGATCGGAATCAACCTGGACCAGCTCGCCTCGCGAGATCATCTTCTGCAAACGTCCCGAGAGCTCTTTCCTCGCGTCTCCATGCAGTCCGAGCTCACGCACGAGCTGCTTGTATCCGGCCATCTGCTTCGGCTGGCGTTGAATTTTCTTCAGGATGATGGAATCGGAGAGCATTCAGAGAGTGCTTGCGCCGGAGAACTGCCCGGCACTCCTAATGCTAAACGAACGTCTACCTCAGGCGCTGCTACCGATGTTCCCACTCAGTTCTACAGGAACTCGCGTAGGCGCTTACTCCAGCGGCATCTCGCGACCGTAACTGCTGCATCGAAGTTGCCGCCCAGAGTTGAAGGCTCGCTCTGAAATGAATCAGTTGGGAGTCGCAACTTGAGAACAGCGAAAAGATTCCAGGTATTCGTGAGCGGTTGGTCGATCATCGTGTTCCTATGTCTCGGAATGACGGTTGGATGTGCTGGCGTTTCGGGCAACGGCACGCAAATGTCAGCTACGGCGCCCACGAATGCAAGTGGGCAGTCGTCGAGCACCGCTCAGTACGTATACGTCGCCAACGGAACGTCGAATATCTACGGCTTCGAGATTAACTCCAATGGAAGCCTGAGCGCGCTCCAGGGCTTTCCTGCGTCAACGACGATCGCAGCGAGTTATTTCTCGGCTGCAAAGCATACGTTGCTGGTAGGCGGCAGTGTGAACAGCTCAGGTGCGGCCGAGGCTGTGCTTTACAACATCAACCCTGCAAGCGGCATGCTTACGTCGGAGTCGTCCACATCCGCGAATTTATGGCAAGGCGTGCTTGACCCGTCAGCGCAGTTTGCTTATGCAGTGGGCGGAACATCGGCTAACGTGAATGCCACAGTCTCGGGTTACGCCACGGTAAGCGGAAATTTCTCGCCGGTTCCCGACTCCCCTTATGAGTTCGCAATTGGTGAAGGCAGTAATCCGCTCATCGGACAAAAACTTCAGATGGATCCCTCCGGCGCATTTGTGTACATCTCTGCGACGCCGGAGGAGGAGCACACGCCGGCGCCCTGGCTGGGCGTGGCGGCTGTTAACAATGATGGGAGCCTAAGTGGCTTCGCATCCTATTCGGCGGGATGCATCAGCGCAGCCGACATGGCGACGGTTCTTCAATCGAGCAAGACGTTGATGTATTCGAGTTGCATCGACCAGTGGAACGGCGAGTACTGGATTTCGGCCGTCCTCATCGACCATGCCACCGGCGGACTCACAGATCTCGGCGCCGCTTGGCAGGATCCAACCAGCACGGAACGGATCACAGCATTAGCGGCGGAGCCCTCCGGCACGTGGTTGGCGGGCATTGATGGAAACAACAATCTCGTGCACGTCATGGCCGTCAACGCAAACGGCTCGCTCACTGATGCCCCTGACCACATCTTCCCAACCGGAATCGCACCAACGGCTCTCGCCTTCGATCGCACTGGACAATTCCTGTACGTGATCAATTCTGGATCGAATGACATGAGTGCTTACGCTTTTGATCGCACCACGGGTCTCTTAACTCCGCTCGCGGGATCGCCCTTTGCCATGCCAGAGGGATCGACCTCGTTCGTCGTCGCACAGCCCTGACGCCTGCCTCCACTCGCCACGAGCACACATCGACCTTCCGTATTAGGGCATTGCCCTGAGGTAACCCCAAGAATCATTAAAAATGGCCGAAAATGCACAAAGTATTACTCTTTTCCACAATACAAAAATGGCTATGGAGAGTAGAATTTTGTTGGCCTCCGAACTGCAGGTTCGGCCCAAACACTAACAATTTCCTTATGGAAAGGATTTCTTCTCAAATGTGGAAGCCTACTAATCAGCCCACGGCGCCCGGCGTTCGTCCGACCGAGCCGGAGCGTACCCCAATATCAGCGCCGAGCGCTCCTGCGGTAACGGAAACGGCCGCCAGTGCTCCGCGAACGACCGTTTCGGCCAGCACGGCAGACCAGGCTACCATCGGGAAATCTCTCGTCATTAAGGGTGAAGTAACCGGGTCGGAGTCTTTGTACATTGATGGCCGCGTTGAAGGCTCGATCAACCTTGCCGGGAATCGCGTGACCGTCGGCCGCAATGGCGTGGTCGCGGCCAACATCAACGCCCGCGAGATCGTCGTGCTCGGGAAAGTTCGCGGTAACCTGACCGCGAGCGACCGCGTGGATATTCGCAGCGATGGCTCACTCACCGGCGACGTTGTGGCGGCGCGCATCTCGATTGAAGACGGCGCGTTCTTCAAGGGCGGAATTGATATCCGCAAGGCCGGCCAGAAACCGAATGGTGAAGATAAGCCTTCGATCAGCAACAGCACGGCAACGGAAGTTGCTGCAGCTCGCGCATAATTACCAAACTTGCGACTTCAATAGCAGGCGTCCTTTCCTAAGGACGCCTGTTTTCTTTTGGAAAAATTCTCCTCACAAATGGGCGAAATTCTGCCTGCAATTACAGGATTGCCGAAAAAGTCAGCTCCTGCTATGGAGCATCCAATCGCTTAGAAAGGAAAAGAGCGAGATGGCTGTTTCGGACGTGAGTACGGTCGATAAACCATTGCCGGAGATCCCAACTACGCCGGTTCCGCGCACGGACCGCGACGGGCGAGCAATCCAGAACCGGATTTTGCTCACCATTCCAGAGGACGAATTTATGGTCCTGCGCCCACTCATGGAAGAAATGGATATGCCCCAGTACAAGATCTTCTACGAGCAGGGCGACAAAATCGAGTACGCCTACTTTCCGAATGAAGGCATGGTGTCCTTGGTCGTGCTGGTGCACGATGGGCGCAGCGTAGAAGTTGGCATTACTGGAAACGAAGGCGTGGTCGGAGCGCCGCTGGCGTTTGGGTTTGAGAGCGCACCCATGCGCGCGATTATGCAATTGCCAGGAAAGGGACTGCGCATTAAATCCGCGGCGCTGGAAGAGACGTTTGGGAAAACTCCGAATCTGCGATTCTTGATCGAGCAATATGTCATGACACAGCAGCTGCAAGTGGCTCAGCTTGCCGCTTGCAATCGTCTGCACGATATGGATCAGCGGCTGGCGCGATGGCTGCTCATGTGCCAGGACCGGATCGATTCCGAGAATTTGCCGCTGACCCATGAATTCATCGCCCAGATGCTGGGTTCGGGAAGACCTACGGTTACCATTGCCGCCGGCGCCCTCGAACGTGCCGGTCTGATTGCGAACACTCGCGGCAGTGTGAAAATCCTCAACCGCAAGCGCCTGGAGGATGCCGCATGCGAGTGTTACCGGGTGATCCAAACTTACAACGGTTCACTCGTCGTGAAATAGCGCTCCACCGCGCCTACTGAAAATTCGAAGCGCTGAATGTGAGTTCTCAGTTCGTTGGCGAACTGACACATTCTCGCGTGACAAATACGCTACGCGCACTGGTTTCCAGAAGGCTTGGGTCATGCGTGGCTTGGAAGAGGAGCACGTTTGCGTACGAATGCTCGTACTGAAGTAAGGAACTCAACGACGAACGCCGGCAAGCGAACTGACGTAACAGGAAAGCTGGTAGAAAATCAGATCCTGAACTCAATTCCCGAGTCAGAGTACAACCTCATCCGGCCGCACTTGGAATCGGTACAGCTTCCGCAGCAGCACATCCTGCACGAGGCCGGGGAAAAAATCGAATTCGCCTATTTCCCCAACGAGGGCTTGGCCTCGCTGGTGGTTCTGACCAGTGACGGCCATAGTGTGGAGGTTGCTATTGTTGGCCGGGAAGGAATCGTCGGCACCCCGCTCGCAGTTGGAATTCATCGCGGGCCTTATCGCACCATCATGCAAATCGCGGGTACGGGAATGCGCGTGAACGCGGAAGTGCTGGAAGCAACCATGCGCGACGCTCCTGAGTTGCGGCTAATGCTGAACCGCTATGTGCTGGTTCAGGGATTGCAGATTGCGCAGATCGCCGCCTGCAATCGCCTGCACGAAATTGAGCAGCGGCTGGCGCGCTGGTTGCTGATGTGCCAGGACCGCGTCGGCTCAGACATTCTGCCGGTCACGCACGAATTTCTGGCGCAGATGCTCGGCAGCGGAAGACCCAGCGTGAGTTTAGCCGCGGGCATGCTGCAAAAAGCCTGCTTCATCGAGAACCTGCGCGGCAGCGTCAGAATCGTGAATCGCAAGCAACTCGAGTCGGCCGCCTGCGAATGCTACAAGATCATTCAGCAGTTCAATCGCACTTTAGTGGCGAAACAGGCGGGGGTGGAATAGCGCCTGGGTCGGACACTTTTGTCTGGCTTTACGGCTCCATCTTTGACTGAAGTTGTTCCTGCGGAGCAACGGGCGTTGCCGGCTTGGTTGCCCCCGCGCGCCGACGACTGCGCAAGTCTTGCGGCAGTTTCGATTTCAACAGCCACAAGCCGGTCACCACCACCAGAACCCAGGCCGCACCGATCAGCGCCAAAGCTTTCACGTCAGCCAAACGGCTACCATTCGGGTTTATGAACGTAGCCAGTCTCCAGCCGACAATTCCCGCAACAACTGAAATCAGCAGCGCCTTTCCGATTTCTCCCCAGTCGAGACCACTGGCGCGCACCAATCCACGCTGATGGAGCAGAAACGCCGCGGCCAGACAATTCGCGGCGATTCCGAGATCAGAGGCAATGACCAGACCGCGCGCGGAGAAAATGTGATACAGCGCTGCATACATCGGTATCGACGCGAGCGTCACCACGGTGCTCGCAATCATGGGGATGAGCGTGTTGCCCGCCGCATAGAATGCGCGCGCGTAAAGCCCCTGCGCCGCCCAAAACGCCAGCGAAAGCGAAAACCAGAAGAAATAAACGGCGGTGATGCGCGAATCGGAAAAGTGCAGGTGCCCGCGGCGGTAAACCAGGTCGATCAGCGGAAGCGCGGCAGCGGCCATGAAACTGGAAACCAGCAGAGCCGCCGAAACCACACGATACACGGAACCGTTCACGGTCGCGGCAAAGTCGCTGTACCGCTTTTCGCCGAATAGCCGGGCAAAAAACGGCAGCGAAGCCTGACTCACCGCTTGGCCAAGAAGCGCGATTGGCACCTGAAAGAGCCGTTTAGAGTAGTTCAGGCGCGTGATATCGCCGACGCTGCCCGAAGCAAAATAGCGCAGAATCCAGTCGTCTGCGGTAACCAGCGAGACCCCGAGCATGAGCGGAATGGAAAGCTTCACCCATTCGCGAAAGGCAGCGTTGCGGACATCGAAAGAAATTCTGTAGCCGATTCCCACGCGGGCAGCGCCAATCGCATTCACCAGAAAAATTCCGATGAAAGCTCCGGCCACGGCACCGTAAGCGAGCGATGAAATGCCGAAGCGGCGCGAGAACAACAGGCCGCCGACGATAATTCCGCCACTATAAGCCAGCGGCCCGATTGCCGGGAGCAAAAACATTCGGCGGGAAAGCAACACTGCCGAAACCACTCCTCCTACGTAGAAGAAAAGCTGCGCGGGAAGCAGAATGCGTGTCAGGTGCACGCACAAGGCAAATTCGGGGGGGCTGAATTTCCTGAACATGAGGCGGTTCAGCGGTGCTGCATAGATTTCCGCAAGAACAATTCCGACGAGCAGTACCGCGGTCATGATGGTGATGATCGCGGAGAAGGTTTTTCGCGCTTCCTCCTCGCGGCCTTCGGCCAGGAACCGCGTATAGATGGAAACAAATGTGATCGAAGCCGTGCCGCCGGCGACCAGGTAATTCAGCCAGTCAGGGATGGTGAAGCCGGCGTTATAGGCGTCCGTGATCGACGTGGCGCCGAATGCCCACGCAATGTACATTTCGCGCAGGAAGCCGACGATGCGCGAGAGGAAAATGGCGGTAACCAGCAAAACCGTGGCCGAAAAAGCTGTGTGCTCGCGCGAAGGGTTCAGCAGCAGCAGAAAACGCCGAGCCAATGAAATCGGCTGCGGGTTCGCAGGGTTCTGGCCGGGAACGGCTTCGCCCAGAGTCTTAGGAGACGACATTATCGGCGATTTTACATGGGAAGTTCACCCGAAACGCCGCTTCCCCATGCCCTCCTGGGTTCCCATTTTGAATGCGATCTGCTTTCACAGGCAGCAACTCTTTTTTGACAGGCGGAATCAATAGACGGGATAATCCCCACGTGCCGGGTCAAGCTGCTACGCAGGATTCGCCGGGTTCCGCCCTGTTGCGGCGTTCCTTCCGCAAAACGTTCCCCCCTGCCGTGCGTGGCGAAGGCGTGTACCTGTGGGACTCGTCGGGCAAGCGGTACCTGGATTTCTCCGGCTCGGCAGCGGTGAACTTCATCGGGCACGGCGTCGCCGAAGTTACCAATGCCATGGCCGAACAGGCCCGCTCACTTGAATTCGTGCATGGCAGCCAGTTCACGACGCCAGTAGCCGAACAGTATGCCGAGGAACTTCTTGCCTTTGCCGGCGAAAACTTTCGCGGGGGCGCCGTCTATTTCTGCAGCGGAGGATCGGAGGCGGTTGAGACTGCTCTGAAGCTTGCCCGGCAATATCACGTCGAAAAAGGAAAGACTGAGCGCTCGCACATCCTGAGCCGAAATCAGAGTTACCACGGCGCAACCCTCGGCGCGGTTGCAATTTCACGGAATAAACGCCGTCGCGAGATATACCGGCCGATGCTGCGCGAGTTTTCGACCGTTGACGCTCCTTATTGTTACCGGTGCAGTTACGACTGCACTGACGGCTGCTACGACTGCGGCCAGGAATATGCTGTGGAGGTCGAGCAAGCCATCGCCGAGGCCCAGGGCAGAATGGCGGCGGTGATTCTTGAGCCGGTGAGCGGGGCGACTTTGGGGGCGGTAGTCCCACCGAAAGGTTACCTCGAGAAGATTGCCGAAATTTGCCGCAAGAACGAAGTGCTGCTGATCGCCGACGAGGTGATGAGCGGCATGGGAAGAACCGGGCGAAACTTTGCGGTTGATCACTGGGCCGTAGCGCCTGACATTCTGGTTGCAGCCAAAGGGCTTTCGAGTGGCTATGCCCCGCTTGGCGCCGTGATCATGTCGAAAAAAGTTGTCGGCGCGATCTCATCCGGCTCGGGCTCGTTCATTCACGGCTTCACTTATAGTTCGCATCCCATCACGCTCGCGGCTGGGCGCGCGGTGCTGAAATACATTGTGCAGCACAACTTGGTCCAGGCTGCTGATTCGGACCGCGAAGGCAGCATCGCGCGCGTACTGAAGGAAAATTTGGAATCGCTGCGTGAGTTGAACTCCGTAGGGGACGTGCGTGGGATCGGGCTTCTGTGGGCTATCGAGTTCGTCTCGAATCGGGCGAGCAAAGCGCCCTATTCGTCGAACGCGAATTTTGCAGGAAAAGTCGCGCGGGCGGCGGTAGAACGCGGGCTGCTGCTCTATCCCGTGCAAGGTTGCGCTGACGGTGATTCCGGCGACCACGTTCTGATCGCGCCGCCCGCGGTGATCAAGGCGGACCAGATTTCATGGGCGTGCGAGCAGCTCGCCGCGGCTATTGAGGAAGCTACGCTTCACGCGTGAACTGAATCTTGCAACTCGCGTCTCCATGGCGTCAACCGCGGAATCCAGCGCCGAACGTTCCAGCAGTACTCCGAATATTCGTCCGGAAAAGTGCTTCGGAGTTTCGGCTCCTCGTATCCCAAGACAAAAAGGTGAAATGCCAGCCAGATGAATCCGCCGTATTCGAGCAGCTGGGTATTTCCGAGAAGCAATGCCTGCCCGAAGATGAGGGCGGCGATGCCAACGTACATGGGATTGCGAACGTAACGGTATAAGCCGGTCACGACCAGACGGGCAGGGGGAGCAATGGGCGCGGGGGTGCCGAAGCCTTGCAGGGCGAAGCGGCCGAAGGAATCGAACAAGATTGGCGCGCCAAGGAGAATTAATAGGACTCCGAAGTAGCGAAACGCCGGGATTCCAAGAATCGGCGGATGCATCTTCCATTGCGAGATCCACCAGGGCGCCAAGCCTGCGACGAAACCGGGCGCCACCACGAGAAAAACAAACGAGCCGAGAATTGCAGTAGGACGACGCATGGAAAGTTCCTGGCTCCAAGCTTACACGCGCGGTCGCGGACGAGAGACGGCAATACACCTTTTCGTATCAGCTATTTAGCTGAAGATACGCAATTGATGTCCAATTGACCTGCTGAGCATTGCCTCTGCGCGGTACGAATCGCAAACTGCCGCGCAGGAGGCTTGATGACCACACAAACTTTGCCCGGCTCGGCAATCGGCACATTCCCACGGCTCGC
>Ga0335079_10008076_pt1 | contig 11977 bp, 10 predicted proteins | sample Lox_Sample_33_FD_206719 | JGI IMG/M metagenome (GOLD analysis project Ga0335079, IMG submission 206719) | Soil microbial communities from Loxahatchee National Wildlife Refuge, Florida, United States - Lox_Sample_3.3 | ecosystem: Environmental > Terrestrial > Soil > Wetlands | place: USA... | reverse complement strand
CCGCGCCGCAACCCTCGCCGCCGTCGCGCCCGGAAAATTGACCGTCACCGATGCGTTCGCGCGGATCGACGCCGCACGGCGGCTCGACCGGATCGCGCATCACGCATGGCGTTCGGCGGCGCATCTGCTCGGCCGAGGCGAACACGCGGCAGACGCGATCGACCGGAGGCGGGCCTGACGATTGGGGCCGGTGCCCCGACCAGAAAACACCGCGATCGGGAGGGACGACGATGAACTCAGCTGAGACCGCGGCTTCACCTGCGGACGCGGCGCCGTGGCACGCGCAGCCGGCCGACGAGATCGAACGACAGCTCAACGTCGATCCTGCGCAGGGCCTCGATGCCGCGGAAGTGGCCGGGCGGCTCAACACCTACGGACCGAACCGCTTGCCCCAGGGCAAGAAGACGGGACCGCTGGCGCGGTTCCTCGCCCAGTTCAACAACGTCCTCATCTATGTCCTGCTCGCAGCCGTTTTCATCAAGTTGATGCTGAGCCTGTGGCTCGATGCCTCGATCATCTTCGCCGTCGTCATCCTCAACGCGCTGCTGGGTTTCCTGCAGGAAGGCCGGGCCGAGAAAGCGCTCGACTCGATCCGCAACATGCTGTCCGCGGAGGCGCGCGTCCTGCGCGGCGGGGAGGTTCGCCTGATCCCCGCCGAGGACCTCGTCCCGGGCGACGTCGTGCTGCTGGAATCGGGCGACAAGATCCCGGCGGACATGCGCCTCGTCGACGCCAAGAACCTGCGCACGGAGGAGGCGGCGCTGACCGGCGAGTCCGTCCCGGCCGAGAAGACCGTCGCTCCGGTATCCGCCAAGGCCACGGTCGGCGACCGCCACAACATGGCGTTCTCGGGCACGATGGTCGTGTCCGGCCGGGCGACCGGCATCGTCGTGGCGACCGGTAGCCAAACGGAGCTCGGCCGGATCAACCAGATGCTGGCCGCGGTCAGCGTGCTCGAGACGCCGCTGCTGCGCCAGATCAAGAGGTTCGGCTACGTCATCACGGCGGCCATCGCCGTCATCGGCGTACTGCTCTTCGCCTGGGGCCACTGGCTTGGACACATGACCTTCATCGAGCTGTTCCAGGCGGTCGTCGGCATCGCGGTGTCGCTGATTCCGGAAGGCCTGCCGGCGCTCATCACCATCACGCTCGCCATCGGCGTGCAGCGCATGGCCCAGCGCAACGCCATCATCCGCCGCCTGCCGGCGGTCGAGACCCTGGGGTCCGTCTCCCGCATCTGCTCGGACAAGACGGGTACGCTGACCCTGATGGAGATGATGGTGACCTCCGTCGTGACGGCGGAAGCGGCCTATGAGGTTACCGGCGACGGCTACGCACCCGACGGCGAGATCAGGTCGGACGGCAAGCCGGTCGGCGCCATGCCGCAAGTGCTCGCGCTGATGGGCCGTGTCTGCCTGTTGTGCAACGACGCCCAGCTCTTCGAGGACGACGGGAAATGGACCGTGGAGGGTGATCCGACCGAGGGCGCACTCTATCCGTTCGCCGCCAAGCTCGGCATGGACCGTGCCGCGGAAGCGGTCGCAGCGCCGCGGATCGACGCAATCCCCTTCGAGTCCGAGCACAAATTCATGGCGACGCTGAACCGTTCGGCGGCGGGCGAGATGCTGCTGGTCAAGGGCGCGCCGGAAGTGATCCTTGACCACAGCGACCGACAGCAGACGGCGAAAGGTCCAGCGCCACTCGATCGCGACCGTTTCGCGCGCGAGGGCGACCGGCTTGCCGCGCAAGGCGAGCGCGTCCTGGGGCTGGCGTGGCTGCCGAGCCCGGGCGTCGATGCGGGCGGCCTTGGGCCGCAGGACCTGCCGAAGACCCTCGTGCTCCTCGGCCTCGTCGGTCTCATGGACCCGCCGCGCAAGGAGGCCATCGACGCCGTGCGGGAATGCCACGGCGGCGGCATCCGCGTGACGATGATCACGGGCGATCACAAGATCACGGCAGCGGCGATCGCAAAAATGCTCGGCATTGGCGACGGCAAGACGGCCGTGGCCGGCACCGAGATCGAGGCGATGAACGACGCGGCGCTGCGGGAAAGCGTGCGCGACGTCGACGTCTTCGCCCGCGCCAGCCCCGAGCACAAGCTGCGGCTGGTAAAGGCGATCCAGGCCAATCGACAGATCGTCGCCATGACCGGCGACGGCGTCAACGATGCGCCGGCGCTCAAGAAAGCTGATATCGGCATCGCGATGGGCATCAAGGGCACCGAGGTGACGAAGGAGGCAGCGGAAATGATCCTCGCCGACGACAATTTTGCCTCGATCTCTGCAGCGGTGAAGGAGGGCCGCACGGTCTACAACAACGTCGAGAAGGCGATGCTCTTCCTGCTGCCGACCAACGTCGCCCAAGGCGGGGTGATCGCGATTGCGATCCTGTTCGCTTTCACGCTGCCGATCACGGCGCCGCAGGTCCTGTGGGTGAACATGGTCACCTCCGTCGCGCTCGGCCTCGCCATTTCGTTCGAGCCGCATGAGGCAGACGTGATGCGACGGCCGCCGCGTGCCATCGACCGGCCGCTCGTCACCGGCTTCGGGATCTGGCGCATCTTCTTCGTCGGTGCGGCGCTCGTGCTCTATACGCTCTCGGCCTTCTTCTGGATGAAAGCGCAGGGCGCATCGGATCCGATGGCACGCACGGCGGCCGTCAACGCCATCACGCTGGGCCAGGTCTTCTATCTTCTCAACAGCCGGTACCTGCTCGATTCATCGCTGTCCGTGCGCGCCCACATGGGCAATCCCTATCTCTGGTACGGGATAGCCGGGGTCTTGGCGCTGCAGCTCCTGTTCACCTATGCGCCACCCTTCCATGCTGTCTTCGCCACCGAAGCTCTGCCCTTGCCGGCCTGGCTTTGGCTCATCGCTGGGGCATTTCTCTTCTTCCTCGTGGTGGAGGTTGAGAAGCTCATTATTCGATCTATCCCCGCCGTGAGAGGATCTGCGTTCTCTCAGCAGGGGGAGCGGCCAATGAGCACAAACTGAGCCAGCCCGCGAGCGTGGCCGCCACGCGGGTGTCGCTGTCGCTCAACGCTGCAGCGCAAGCCCGTCCGCTTTCGGCAGAAAGCGATTGACTGGCGCATCCCATTAGTTCAGTGTTTGTGTGCATTACTAAACATCGTGCCTGGCGCGCAGGACGAAGCAGCGAAGGCGGTCCAAATGGTCGCCGAGCAGTGGCTATCGGTGCAAGAGTCCTCAATCGCGCGACCCGGATCTCCGGCGGCGAGAGGGGGCGGGCGGCACTCGTCCACGAGGCCTTCGACCTGTCGGCTCAACGGAGCGCGGCAGCGGCTGCATGAGGCTGGCGATGTCTCTCGAACCTGAAGTCCTGAAAGCGCTGATCACCGCGGCGGCCGCGCAGGTCATCGCCAGCGCGCCGGAGCTCACCGCGCTCGATCAGGCAATCGGCGACGGCGATCACGGCGCAAACATGAAGCGCGGCTTCGAGGCGGTCCTCGCCAAGCTCGACCTGATTGCCGCCGAAGCACCGGGCGAGGCGGTGAAAGCCGTCGGCAAGACGCTGGTGATGACGGTCGGAGGCGCATCCGGCCCGCTCTACGGCAGCTTGTTCATGGCCATGGGCGAGGCGATGCTGCGCGGCAAGCAGCTTCCCGAAAATCTTGCCGAGATCTTTGCTTCCGGGGTTGAGGCGGTCAGCGCGCGCGGTCGCTCGCGCGCAGGCGAAAAGACCATGCTCGACGTGCTCGTTCCCGTCCTGGAGCTCTTGCGCGCCGAAGCCGGTCGTCCGGATCTGGCGCGGCGTGTTCGCGCCACCGCGAGCGAGGCCGCCGAACGCACCGCGCCGATGCTCGCCACGAAAGGTCGAGCCGCCTATCTCGGGCCGCGCAGCATCGGCCATATCGATCCCGGCGCGCGTTCGAGCAGCGTGCTGCTGCACGCGATCTGCACGACCTTGGAGGCGCATTGTGGATGACACGGTCGGTATCGTCATCGTCTCGCATTCCCGAGACATTGCCAAAGGCACCGCCGACATGGTGCGCCAGATGGTCGGCAACGACGTAAAAGTGGCGTTCTGCGGCGGCAATGCCGAGGGCGGCCTCGGTACCGACGTGTCGCGCATCGTCGACGCCATAGAGACGGTCTGGTCGCCGAAGGGTGTGGCCGTTCTGGTGGATCTCGGCGGCGCCGAGACCAACAGTGAGATGGCGGTCGAGATGCTGCCGCTGGAGCGGCGCGGCCGGGTCGTCGTGTGCAACGCGCCGATCGTCGAAGGTGCCGTGATGGCCGCGACCGAAGCTGCAGGCGGCAGTCCTCTCGACAAAGTGCAAGCCGCAGCCGAGGAACTCGCAGCGGGCTGATCCATGACCGAGAGTCGACCCACCCACGGCGGGACAGCGCCGAATCCGGTCAACGCCGAGGGTGTCGTCAAAGGCAGCGTCCAGCTCATCCATGCCGTCGGCATGCATGCGCGTCCTGCGGTAAAGCTCGTCAAGCTCGCCAAGCGGTTCCAATGCCAAATTGCGATGCGCGTCGTCGACGGTGTCGGTTGGGTCGACGCAAAGAGTCTGACGAAGGTCATGGCGACGCGTGCCGCGCGCAGCAGCATCATAGAGCTCGAGGCGAGGGGCGCCGATGCGTCGGCGGCGGTGGCCGCACTGGTGACGCTCATCGCGCAGGACTTCCCCGAGGACGGCCCTTGAGCCATGGCACGCCGCTCCGCACGGTTCATCTTCGAAGGCAGGACGGCATCGCCGGGCTTTGCCCGCGGGCCGCTCGTGCGGATCGGCCAGGCGACGCGCACTTCGCGTCCGCCCCGCACCCGCGACGAGGAGGAGCGCGCGCTGCGCGCCGCGCTTGGCGTGACTGCCGATCAGATCACCGCGCTCGCCGGCGCGGCCGGCGGCGATGCTGCGGCAATTCTCGAGTTTCAACTCGTCCTGCTCGAGGACGAGAGCCTGATCGAGCCGATTTTCGCTGCGATTGCCGCTGGGACCAGTGCCGACGCGGCCTGGTCCCAAGGCTTCGCCGAGCAGATTGCGGAGTATCAGGCCGCGCCGGACGAGTATCAGCGCGCGCGTGCCAGCGATCTCGTCGATTTGCGTGACCGGGTGCGCGCCGCGCTCATCGGCGGGACCGGTTCCTGCAGCAAGATTCCGCTGGGCGCGGTGATTTGCGCCGAGGATCTGCCGCCGTCTCGCTTTCTCGAAATCGACTGGTCGGAGGGCGGCGGCGTGGCGCTGCTGCAGGGCAGCCCAACGAGCCACGTCGCCACGCTGGCACGGTCGCGCGGCGTTCCGATGGTCGTGCAGCTCGGAACGCTTCCTCCCTCGGCAGGAATGGCTTTACTCGATGGCGGAGAGGCGCGGCTCGAGCTCGACCCGACCGATGCGCAGGTCGCGGCGTTCGAAGCGCGTCGCGCGGCGCATGCTCGCGACAGTGCCGACGCGGCAAGCCTCCTGACGGGGCCACCAGCCACCTGTGGCGGCGAGGCAGTAGGGCTGCACATCAACATTCAACGCATCGCCGATCTCGACCACCCCGATGCACGCTATGCCGACGGCATCGGACTCATGCGCACGGAGTTCCTGTTCGCCGATCCCGCGGGCCTGCCCGACGAAACGACACAGCTCGGCGTCTACGAAGCGGCGCTGCGCTGGGCATCCGGCCGGCCGGTAACGATTCGCACCGTCGATGCCGGCGGCGACAAGCCTATTCCCGGCTTCACCGAGGATGGTGAGGCCAATCCCTTCCTCGGTGTGCGCGGGCTGCGGCTGTGCTTGAAACGACCGGAGATTTTCGGCGTGCAGCTGCGCGCCTTGGCGCGCGCCGCAGTGCACGGCACGCTCAAGGTCATGTTCCCCATGGTGACCCTCCCGGCGGAATTCAGCGCCGCGCACGAGCTCTTCCTCGGCATCGTCGCCGAGCTGCGCTCGGCCGGCATCGCTGCCGCCTTGCCGGAGCTTGGCATGATGGTCGAAGTGCCGGCGGCGGCGCTCACCATCGACGCCTTTCCTGCCTCTTTTTTCTCGATCGGCTCCAACGATCTTGCGCAATATGTCATGGCGTGCGACCGCTCGAACGGCGCGCTCGGTGCCTTGATCGACCCGCTCAATCCGGCGCTGCTCGAGCTGATCCAACGTACGGTCGACCATGGCCGGCGACAGGGGCGCGGCGTGAGCTTGTGCGGCGATATGGCCGGGGAGCCGCACTGCACCACCGCGCTCCTGCGCTGCGGACTTCGCGAATTCTCGATGAATCCCGCGTCGCTGGCACGCGTCAAGCAAGCGATCGCCGCTTTTGGGCCAGCGCCGTGACCGATCCGGCCTTCGAAGCCGCAAGCGAGCAGGGCGCCGTCGCTGCCTATAAGACCATATTCAAGGCGGTACTCGACGAACGGCCCTCCGGCACGCGCCTCAGGCTGGCCCACGCGATGGGCAAGAACCGCAGCTTCATCAGCCAGATTGCCAACCCCGCCTATCAGGTGCCGATTCCGCTGCAGCACGTCCACACGATCTTCGAGGTCTGCCATTTCTCGCGCGCGGAGAAGGCCGCGTTCCTCGAAGCCTATGGTCGCGCGCATCCGCGGCGGGCGGCGCGTCTCGATGGTGTGCCGCGCGAGCGGACGGTGACGTTGCATGTACCCGATCTCGGCAGCCAAAAGCGAAACGAGCAGCTCGACGCGCTTTTGCACGACTTTACGCGCCGGCTCATCGCGCTGCTCCAGGAGGAGAGGTGAGCGCCATGAAGAAGTTCATCAATTCGCCCGAGACAATGCTGGCCGAAAGCCTCGACGGATTCGCCGCCGCGCACGGCGACATCGTTGTGCTCGGGCCCGAGCGGAAGTTTGTACGCCGGCGGTTGCTCGAGCCGACCAAGGTGGCGCTCGTGTCCGGCGGCGGGAGCGGTCACGAGCCGCTGCATGCCGGCTTTGTCGGCTATGGCATGCTTGATGCCGCTTGTCCGGGCCAGGTTTTCACCTCGCCGACCCCCGATCAGATCGTCGAAGCGGCGCAGGCGGTCGCGGGCGAGGCGGGGGTGCTCTTCATCGTCAAGAACTATGCCGGCGATTGCATGAACTTCGAGATGGCGGCGGAGATGGCCGAGTGCCGCACCGCCACCCTGATCACCAATGACGATGTCGCCGTCGAGAGCTCGACATACAGTGGGGGCCGCCGCGGCGTCGCCGGCACCTTGGTGGTCGAGAAGATCGTCGGTGCCGCGGCCCAAAAGGGCGTCGCCCTCGCCGAATGCGCCGCCCTCGGCACGCGCGTCAATGCCCAGACCCGCTCGATGGGCGTGGCGCTGACGAGCTGCACAGTCCCCGCGGCGGGAACGCCGACCTTTACGCTCGGCGAAAACGAGATGGAGCTGGGTGTGGGCATCCATGGCGAGCCGGGGCGTCGCCGAGTTAAGCTCGTCGCCGCCAACGCCATTGCCGACGAAATGACGGCGGCGATCATGAGCGAGCTCGTCCCTACCGGCGGCAGCGACGCGCTGCTCATTGTCAACGGCTTCGGCGGCACGCCGCTTATCGAACTCTATCTCATGTACAACGCGGCACGGCGACTGCTCGAGAAACGCGGATTGAGGATCGCCCGCTCGCTCGTCGGCAATTTCGTGACGTCGCTCGAGATGGCGGGATGCTCGATCACCGTCAGCCTTCTCGACGCGGAGATGCTCGCGTTTTGGGATGATCCCGTCCGTACGGCGGCGCTCCGGTGGTGACGGCAACGGCACTTCTCGATTGAACGCGACCAGGCGCGTGCCCATCGTCTCAGCGTGCGAAAGTGCCGGACGCGCGCCAGTCACCGGACGATCATGTGGAGCGGGCAAAGAAGCGTTCGTTCAACGTATCGAACGCGCGCTGGAAAGTGCTGTTATGCACCATGGGAATGAGCGTGAGGTCGTCGGTTGACGCCGCAGTCCAGTCGGCCGTCCAGACGGCAAGGGTCTCTTTTGTCGCGGTGACGGAATGGAGGCGCACGCCGGCGTGGTAGTTGAGCCACGGCAGCGAGGTCTGGGTGATGCGGTATCGCAGCTCGCAATCCTGGTCCGAGAGCACCGTCAGCTGCTCGTCCAGCCCGCCATCGCCGATGCGAAACCGGCGCGTGCCGCCTACCTTGTCGGCGCGGGCATCTTCCAGCATGCGCATCTCGCGGATCTCCGGATGCCAGCCGCCCATGCCGGCGAAATCGCGGATGCGGGTCCAGACGCTCACGAGCGGCCCGCGGATGACCGAGGAGCAGAAGACTTTCCCCGGCCGGGCCCCCTGCCAGCGGGTTGCTCCCGCCGGGATGGGTCTGCCTGTCGCCTTCTCGGCGAGCGCGGACAGGCCACCGGCGAAGACTGCATTGGAGATGATCTCGACGTAGCGGCCGCTTTCACCCGGGGGCTCGTCGAATTCCGCCTGCCATTCGGCGAAGGTGACATCGCCGTCAGTCACGGGGATCAGGGTGAAGGTTGCGAGATAATTCGCGACGGGGAAGGCCGGCTTCTCGAAATTGTAGCGGAAGCGGTAGCGGCAATCGTCGAGCTCCAGAAGCCGCTCGCGAACCTGCGTACCGTCCGTCAAAACAAAGGATCGGATCGCGCCAACGCTATCGGCATCGCGCCCGTCCTCGATATGGCTTTCCCTGATCGCGGGGTGCCACGCGGGCAGCGCGTTGAAATCGCGCACGATCTGCCAGACCGCTTCGACCGGAGCCGCGATGATCCTGCTCGCATACGCTCTTGCCATGGCCGTTTCCTCCTAGTCTGCTAACCCCGCGACCTCGTCATCGCTTTGAACGCGCGAGTCTGCGCGGCGATCGCGCTCTCCGTCGGCAGGCGTTCCATCGAGCTGGCACCATAGAAACCGTGGCAGCGCGGCGAACGCGAAAGCACGAAACGAGCATCCTCCGGAGTCGCGATCGGCCCGCCGTGGCAGAGCACGATGACATCCTCGCGCAGCGCACGAGCGGCGTCGGCGATCGCATCGATGCGCGCAATGCACTCCTCGAGCGCGAGAGCCGTGCCGGCGCCGATCGTGCCGCCCGTCGTCAAGCCCATATGGGCGACGAGGATGTCGGCGCCGGCCGCCGTCATGGCGCGTGCGTCATCGGGCGTGAACACATAGGGCGTCGTCAGAAGCTCCTTGCTGCGGGCCAAGCGGATGAGGTCCACCTCGAGCGCGTAGCCCATGCCGGTCTCCTCGAGATTGGCGCGAAAGGTGCCATCGATGAGTCCGACCGTGGGAAAATTCTGAATGCCCGCGAACCCTAGCGTCTTCAGCTCATCAAGAAACGAATCGAAGAGGCAGAACGGATCGGTGCCGTTGACGCCGGCAAGCACCGGCGTATTGCGGACCACGGGAAGGACTTCCCGCGCCATCTCACGCACGATCTCGTTCGCGTTGCCATAGGCAAGCATGCCGGCGAGCGAGCCGCGCCCGGCCATGCGGTAGCGGCCCGAATTGTAGATGACGATGAGATCGATGCCGCCGCTCTCCTCGCATTTGGCGGAAAGTCCGGTGCCGGCCCCGCCGCCGATGATGGGAACGCCGCGGCGCACCATGTCGTGGAACCGCGCGAGTAGGGCCCCTCGCTCGAGGCTGTGGACCTCAGGCATTGCCGGCGATCTCCATGAAATGGGCCGCGAGAGCGACCGCGAAGGCGTCGTCATTGATGTGGAGCGGCATGCGAATAACGCTACGGTTAGCCGCTGGCCGAAGCCCGGCCTCGAGAGCGGAGAACAGGGCGGCGTCGGCCGCCGGATCCCAAAAGGGCTGGCCCGGTGCATCGAGCGCGGAGACGCCGCGCTCGGGGATGAGCAGGCGAAGCGGCCCCTCGCAGCCATCGAGTCGCTCGGCAATCCAGCCCCCTATGCGCGCGTTCTCCTCCGGGGTCGTGCGCATCAAGGTGACCTGGGGGTTATGGCGATAGAGAAGACGGTGGCGATAGCGCTCGGGAACCGTCTCCATGGCGCCGAAATTCACCATGTCGAGCGCGCCGCAGGAGACGACGCACGGAACCCGCGTGCGTCGCACAGCGCCGAAGCGGTCTTCGCGGCACGGGAAGACGCCGCCCATCAGGAGGTCCGCAACCTCCGTGGTGGTGACGTCGATCACGCCCGCCATCAGGCCGGAGTCGACGAGCTTTTCCATCGATTGTCCGCCGGTGCCGGTGGCGTGGAAGACGAGGCAATCCCAATCTTCGGCGAGACGCTGTGCGATGCGCGTAACGCAAGGCGTTGTCACACCGAACATCGTGATGCCCAGGGAGCGCTTGTCGTGCACGCTGTCTTCCACAGGGGGACCGGACGCAGCCATCCCGGCGATGGCACGCGCCGCGTTCGCCAGCACGACACGCGATATCCGGTTGAGACCGGCGATGTCGGTGACGGAATACATCATGGCAATGTCGCTCGGCCCCACATAGGGCGCGACGTTGCCGGAGGCGACGGTCGAGACCATGAGCTTCGGTAGGCCGACCGGCAGCGCTCGCATGGCAGGGGCGATCAAGGCGGTTCCACCCGACCCGCCGAGTCCGATGATGCCGGTGATGTCCTTGCGACTCGCGATGAATCGTTCGAACGCCTCTGCCATGGCGGCGATCGCGCTGCCCCGATCGCCGGTGAAGACGGCGGCCGCGCCGTTCGGATGGCAGGCGGCGACGGCGTCCGGGCCGACATCCGCCGCCTCGACGCGAGGCTTCCCGGCGGACTCGCCGGTCGAGAGATCGACGATCACGGCCTCCGCTCCTTGCCCCCGGATTACTCTCGTCACATAGGCAAGTTCGAGACCCTTCGTATCGCAGGTGCCGGCAACATAGATCGGCATTCCTGTCCTCCCTCGGCAGTCGCTCGTCGTCCCCATCGCACTCGACTGGCCCCGAGACCGCCCGCAGTCGGGCCAGCACCCGCGCGCCTGTCAGGAAGGCGCGCCCGCCGCGGCGGACGAACCCAGGCGGCGCGGCAGCTCGGCGAGCCGTTTGCCGCGATGGAACAGGATCGCATGTTCGATGGGGCACACCACGAAGACGTTGGAGCCGACCTCGGGCGCCCCCCGGGACGGGCCCTCCGCCGGCGGGACCTTGGCCTTGATGCGGCTTCCACCCACGGCGAGGGTGACGAGATGCTGTCCGCCGATCGCCACAGCCCGGCGCAGCACGCGCGCGGGTACGCTGTCGGGTAGGGGCGTGGCGGCGATGCGGATGTATTCGGGCCTTATGCCGAAACGGACGTCCTCGAGCTCCAGCAGCGGCGCCGCCAGCGGGAACGGCACGCCGTCCACGGCGAATCCGGATCCCTCTGCCGGCTGCACGGTCAGGAAATTCATGCCGGGGTTGCCGAGAAACCAGCCGCCGAACTCACTGTTCGGTTGGTCGTAGAGTTCACGCGGCGGCGCGCATTGGACAATCTCGCCCTCGCGCATGAGCGCGATCTGGTCGGCGAGCGTCATCGCCTCCGTCTGGTCGTGCGTGACATATACGATCGTTTGCCGTACGTGCCGGCGCAGCTCCTTGAATGCCCGAATGAGCGCAAGCTTCGCATGAACCTCGACGTTGGTCGTCGGCTCGTCGAACAGCGTCACGGCGGCACGGCGCGCAATGGCGCGGCCCACGGCGACCTTCTGGCGCGCGGCGAGGTTTAGGCGATCGATGTGCAGACGGCGGGCGTCGCCGAGCTCGAGAATCTCGATCGCCTCGTCCACGCGGCGCCGCCGCTCGGCCACCGTTAGCGTGCGGTCATTCGCCAGCGGCAGCTCGATGTTCTCGACCACGTTCAGCGTCCGGTACATGACCGGATACTGGAACACCATGGCCACGTCGCGCCGGCGCGCCGCAAGCGTCGTCACGTCGCGATCGCCAAAGCGGATGGTACCCGCGCTCGGGCGCTCTAGGCCGGCGATCATCCTCAGCAGCGTCGTCTTGCCGCATCCGGACGGGCCGAGGAGGCAAGTCACGGCCCCCTCGGGAAAGACGAAGGAGACGTCCTTGACCGCCATGAGCGAGCCGAACTGGCGTCGCAAC
>Ga0335079_10008075_pt1 | contig 11978 bp, 10 predicted proteins | sample Lox_Sample_33_FD_206719 | JGI IMG/M metagenome (GOLD analysis project Ga0335079, IMG submission 206719) | Soil microbial communities from Loxahatchee National Wildlife Refuge, Florida, United States - Lox_Sample_3.3 | ecosystem: Environmental > Terrestrial > Soil > Wetlands | place: USA... | reverse complement strand
ACACCAACGCGGCGGCGCTGTATCGGAGCCTCGGCTTCGAGCCCAATGGCGACGTCGATCCGATGTTCAAGGAACCGGTCTACGCGCTGACGTTGAAGCCATTGCGGGTATAAGTTTCGATGGGGTTACGGAATCGACCCTGGCGGCCTCGGAATTGAGGCCGTCGTGTTGTCCGACGGCCGCGCCACCACACGCACACTGTAGTCGGGCTGATTTGCGATTTTGACCTCTGGATGTTCGACCGGCGAAGTAGCGATGAAACCGAGTTCGTAGCCATTTTCCAACTGCTCGCTGAGGCTCGTGACTGCCGACCGAAATCCACGCCCGTCATCCCTGCTCATCGGAGGCACAATGAAGTCCATGCCGCCCGTGCGCGCGGCCATCGAGTCGAGCACCCGTTTATCGACATCGTCTTCCGCAGCGCTCAAGACAAATGGCCCTAGGTTAATTCGCCTGTCTGGCGAGCCTGGCTCCCCAATGCCGATGATGTCCATTTGAACATGCTCACGTGTGCACATCGCGATGACATCTTCGACGGAATGACTGCTGGTGTTGTCCATTCCGTCGGTAACGAGGATGAGAGCGCGATCCTGGTAGCTGCCTTTTTCGGCAATCGCCACACTACTGATGGCCGCGTCATACAAGGAGGTCGAACCGTAAGCATGCAGCAGGGAGAGGCGCTGTTTGACCAAAAGATGGTCGGTCGTGAGGTCCTGCAACTTGAATGGCCTTCCGCTGAACGCGATCAGCGCGACCTGATCGCAAGGATTGAGGCCCTCAATGAGCTTGCCGATCTCGATCTGCACCGTTTCGAGTTTCGGCTCCATGCTGCCGGAAGTATCGATCGCAATGACGATAGATCGGGGCACCCCGCTGCGATCTTCATGGGTATAGACGACCGGCAACTGCTGCGAATCTGACTCGACTATGAAATCGGATTGCTTGAGGTCGTGGACCGTTTTTCGATCCGGATCAAGCACCGACACGCGCAGTTGCGTATAGCCTTTCTGAGAGCTTACTGACGGTGGCGGCTTCAAATCCGCGCTCGCGAGGCATTGCTTCTCCGGGCGCGGGGGATGACGTCCGGCCGCATCCGCGAGCACCTGCGGCTTAACGACGGCGGCGCGAAGGATTGCCTCGCTCCGGTTGGCGAGCGCGACGACAGGCTTTGCGCTAGCGGATGATGCGACTACGCCAACCGCATAGCCCTGGCCGAGCTGTTTGCCAATAGCGCTGATCGCTTGCGCGAGAGACACGCCCTCATCTTCATCGACCGGACGCGCGAACATCACGACGCCGTTGGCCGCGGTCGCGAGCCGCTTCACCGCTTCGACATCGAGTTGCGAAGTTCCCCGCAGCGACGCGAGTAAGGCGGGTTTCGTCGCATCCGGATCGCCGATGCCGATGATCCACACCGCGATGCCGCTCGCGCGCGCCTGCTCGAGAAGCTTGGCGGTATCCTGGATCGCGTCGTGATTTAGTCCATCGGTCAATATCACCAACCCTCGATCGGGATAGTGCGCTCCATCCAGTTGCTTGAGTGCCATTCCGGTCGCTTCGGAGAGGTGATCGGGGCCGGACGGGATCACATTCTCAAGTCCAATAATCACTCGTGAATGCTCGGTAGTGAATGGTTGGAGCAGCGTGACCTCCGAGAGCGAGGAAGGAAATCCTTCTTGCTGCGCGAGAATTTGGAATTGGGGAGCATACGAGCCGCCGCCGACAATAGCGCCGGCCTCGACGCAGTTACCGATATCGCCGGAGGCCTGATCCAAGGCCTCACGTATCTTCTGCAGATTGCCCGAAGTGACGATCGTTTTGTTGCGCATAGTCTCCGACGCATCGCCGACTATGAACAGCGAAACCGGCGTGGTTTTGCCCGCGGTCTCCCGGAAGTACGCGATGGGCAGGCTGTTGCCGTTCTCCTGCACGACGAAGTCCGATTGCTTGAGGCCGACGAGGGTCGCGCCCTTCGCATCGATGGCGGATATCGCGAGCTCGATGTAGTTTGGTTTCGCCCGCAAATTGGCGGACGCCAGCGCGGGCAATGGGCACAAATCGAGCAGCGGCGGCCCCGGCGTAGAAGCCTTACCATCGTTTCTTCCCAAAATGATGACTCCATTGGCGGTCCCGGGTGCGATATAGGAAGCAGGGCCGAGTGGAACAATTGCGGTCGCAGGCGAGGACGTCGAAGTGCACGCGGAAGCCGCAAACAAGGAAACCGCGCAAAGCGCGGCCGGGAAAATCAGTCGTCCGAACATGGCAGGCAGTCGAGCATGATATTGCTGACCGCTGGTGGATATCAATGAGGCTGACTTCTTACAAAGCCAGGAATCCCGGGCGCCGGGCAGCTTTGCGGTCGAACGTCACGGTGTGTTCGCATCCCAGGCGGCGATTGATTGCGCCGATCAGCGCGTCGGTAAAATCCGCACCGCGCGCATATTCTCGTAGAGCCGCTGATGCCTCTTCAGAGTTTTCGATTTTCAATTGGGTCGTATGAAGAAGGCCATCGATCACAACCGCAACCTGCGGACGCGAGTACCTGTAAACGCTTTCGAGTACCCATACCAGTTCGGTCAGAACGACGGCGTTGAGCAGGCCCGGATCCTCATTTGTGCATTTATGCTCCAGAAATCGTACCGCCCTGCGCGTCTGTTCCGCGTCGTCGTGAATGAGGTATCGGACCAGAACGTTAGTGTCGATTCCGACCAAGGCCGCGCATCCCTCGTTCGGCGCGCCGGGTCCGAATCGCGTCTTCCATCTCTTCGAGAGACACGCGCCTGGGCGGCGGTCCGAGGATTCCTTTCAGTTCCCGGATGTCCAAATTGCGTGGACGCAGAACGATCTTGCCGTCTTCCTCGACGATGTATTCGATGCGATCGCCCGGCTTTAATTTCAGACGGTGTCGAATTTCGATGGGAATCGTCGTTTGTCCCTTACTGGTAATAGTCGATTCGGCCATGGAGGTCCCTTACCTAGACCCATATTCCTTACCTGCAGGTAAGGCAAGACGGGTCCGGCAAATCGTTGCGGGCGGTTCGCGAACCGCCCCTACGAGGAAGGACGCCACGCAAAAAAGAGGCGGGTGCGCGATGCGCACCCCGCCTCCGCTAATGCCAGCCGCACCGAAGCGCGGCGCAAAATCTAACTAGCCCGCGTACATCTCCAACACCCCGAGGTCGCGATAGCGCGGCTCGGTCCGCTCGTTCATCAGCCCGAGGTTTTTCAGATTCGGCACGATGGTGTCCACGAACAGGAACGAATTGAACTTCTTATCCATGTCCGCTTCGGCCTTCGCCCATTCAGGATTGCGCTTCATTTCCTCTTCGAGGTCGCTCGCCGAGATACCGACTTCCTCAAACACCGACATGCCCGACAGGAAGCCGTCGCGCGCGACGCCGTTTTCGACCTTGGTCACCATCATGTCGCACGCCGCGAAGCAGAAGTCCTCGAGTTCGGTCCGCTCTTTGTTGCCGAGCTTCTTGATACCGTCGCGCAGCGCCAGCACGCCGAAGCCAACGTGACGCGATTCGTCCTTGATGACGTACTCGAGCATCTCCTTGAGGAGCGGGTCCTTCGACTCATGTTGCATGAAGCGGAACGCGGCGATTGCAAGGCCCTCCGCGATGAGCTGCATGCCGACATACTTGGGCTCCCAGCTATCCTGCTCCATGATGCCGGTGAGCAGGCGCGCGAGAGTCGGATCGATCGGATAAATCTTGTCGAGCTTCTTGATGTACTTGCGGAAGACCTCAACGTGACGCGCCTCGTCCATCACCTGCGCGGCGGCGCACATCTTGGAATCGAGATCGGGAACCGCATCGACGAGCTGGCCGCATACCATCAGCGCACCCTGCTCGCCGTGAAGGAATTGCGAGAGTCGCCACGCCGCGAACTTGCGCGCGAGCTGTTCTTTCTTTTCTGCGCTGAGCGACTTGTACAGCTCGGTCTGGAACATCGGCATCTGGGTCATGTCGAGGACTTCGCGCTCGATGGGTTTGTTCCAGTCGAGCTGCGTGGTGGCGTTCCATTGATCGCGCTTCGCGTTCTCATACAGGCGATCGATCATCGGAAGCTGCACGTCATAGTTCCAATGAAAGATACTGTCGAGTGGGGTGTGAATTTCGGTCCTAACTGTGTTGTGCATCGCAGAACCTCCGTGTGCGTGCCGCCGTGGCGGAAAAATTTATCGAACAACCTCGCGATTGCTGCTGGCGGCACGCCCCAGGCCACCCAGCGCAAAATTGATGGTCAGTTCCTTGATTTGATCGAGCGAAAGATCGGTCCGCTCCAGCAGCCATGAGACCGCTTGCGAGAGCATCCCGATGGTGAGATTGGCAATAGCGTTGGCGCGTGCGCCCAGGGTCGGTGCGAAGTCGCGGCGCAAATCCTCGATGAACATCTCGTGCACCCGCACCATCAGATCGAGGAACGCGGGACCGTGCCCGAACACGATACGGAATTGCTCGGGATGCTCCGCGGCCGCATCGAGGATGGTGGCAATCGTGATGCGCAGCTTGTCCTCGACGGAATCGGCGCCGGCCTTGGCGGCATCGACCTCGGCACGGAGTTCGGCGGCGCCGGTCTCGATCAACTCGATGAAGATTTCGTTCTTGGTTTTGAAATGAAGGTAAAACGTGCCGAGGCCTACATCAGCCTCACTGGCGATATCGGCGATACGGGTCTGATGGTATCCCTTGCGCGCGATGACGCGCTCGGCAGCCTCCAGCAGATCGACGCGAGTCTTCTCACGGCGGCGATCGAAACGATTGGGAGCATCGTGAAGGGAGCGCGTCGAAGCAGCCATCAGGAGTGAAACGGTAGTCGTTTATGAATCGTGAGTCAATACAGAAGTCGTCATCATAACTGAATCGAGATTCATCAATATGATTAGCCTCTATCGCACACCATAAGGTTCAGCGGACTATTTTTCCGAATCCGACGACGTCGCGTCGGGAATCGCGGGAGGTTCCTCGAGCGCAGGCGTTGCCGCGGGGAAGTCGCCGCTGACCTTGCAGCAGAGCTTGTAGCTGGTCCCGGCGCGCGGCTCGGCATCATATGCCTCAATGCTGAAGTCGCTCTTCACGTGCGCGGCTTGATAGCTGGTCGCACCCGAGGCGCGCTGGATCTCGAAGATGTAGTACGCGCCCGGCGACAGCGGCGCAGGCGGCCCGACCTCGGGAGCATCCTGCACGAAGCCCTTCGGCACCTTGCCGTACTCGATGCTGGCCACGTGGAACGGCGTCTTGCCGATATCATTGAGCGGATTGAGCAGGTTGCGATTGGCGTGGAATTTCCAAATCGGCACTCCCCCATCGAAGCGGATCAGCGATTCCTGCGCGTCGCCCTTGCCCATGGTCCGCAACACACTCGCGCCGGTGTACTGACTCACGATCACGGTCTGCAAAGTGTCGTTGGGCTTCGCATAATCAATCTGTATCGAGGTCGGTGTCGCGGCGCGCGGAGTCTGGTCGTCCACCGCGACATATTCATTGGTGCCGCCGCGCTTCAAATATGAGCAAGCGGCGAGCGAGACGATGATGGGGAGCATCATCGGTAGAAGTATCGCGTGCCGCATCGCGTAGGTGTTTCGATTTCTTGTCGTCACCGCAATCAGATAGATTCCGATTTCGTGGCAATCGGCGATCCGAATGAGAAGATCGGCCTCGGACCGATACTAACATATTCTTAGGCGCAAACCGGGCTGAATCTATGCGTCACGCTGATCGGCCTGCACCTGCTCTACTTCTATAGCGACCGACGGGGCCTCTCTCCAGCGCCGGCCGGGCTGGCCTTTTTTATCGCGCTGGTGCTCGATGCGATCACTGATCCGCTGGCGGGCAACATTTCCGATCGCGCGCGCTTCAAGAGCGGACGCCGCAGGCCGTTCTTCCTCGCCGCGGTTCCGATGGCGGTCTTTTACTTTCTGCTGCTGTCGCCGCCGCAGCTTCATCGCGGACTATTCGCATGGTTCCTGGTGACCTATTTCCTGATGCTTACGGCGCGCAAGTTTTATGAGACCGCATACGGTGCGCTGATGCCCGAATTGACACTCGACTACGACGAACGCACCAAGGTTGCGAGCTTCCGCCAGCTATTCGGGACTGCGGGCGACATCAGCGGTGCGCTGCTACCGTTTCTAATGTCATATCTTTTCGCCAAAGGCCTCGATTTCGAAATGACCGGCGCAGTATGCGCGCTGGTGGTCGCAGGCAGCGCGATGGCGCTTTACTCGGGCGTCCGCGAGCGTGCGGAGTTCGCCACCAAGGAGACCTCAGGCCTTTACGAATCGATCAAATCGACGATGGCGAATCGCCCGTTCGTCATCCTGCTCATGGCGACCAGTCTTTCGGTGATGGCGATCAAAATTCCGACCGTGCTGATCCGCTTCCTCGCGAAATATTGGTACCACGATGATTCCGCGGCCGCGCGATGGCTCATCATGTACTTCGCGGGTTCCGTCATCTCGTATCCGTTTTGGTTTAAAACCACCGTGCGAATCGAGAAGAAGCAGGCCTTCGTGGTTGCGATGCTGTGCAATGCCGCATGCTCGCTGCTGTTCCTGGTGGTATCGCCACACGGATGGATCGCGCTCAATGTGCTGATGTTTCTCAGCGGTTTTAGCGCAATCGGAATCTGGATCACGCAGTTCTCAGCATCGGCAGATGTCATCGAATGGGACGAGGAGCGCACCGGGCAGCGGCAGGAGGGCGCGTATGGCGGCATCACCACGATGGCGGTGAAGATCGCGGTCGCGATCACCTTACTGCTCGCGGGTCCGACGATGGGCTGGATTGGATACGTTCCGGGAGTTGATTCCTTGCCCCCCTCGGCGGCAGAAAATCTGCGCGCGGTGTTCGCGATCGGACCCGCCTCGATCTACCTCATCAGCGCGCTGGTCTTCATGCGCTATCCGATCACGCGCGAGGCGCATCGCGCGATGCGGGAGCGGTTGGCGGCGCGCGGCGCCTCGGCCAGGAGCGCATAGAATCAAGTCACTATGCCGGAAACAGCATCGACATCGGCATCGCCAGAGTTGTGGCGCGAAGCTATCCAGGCGATGATTCGCTTCGAGATCTTCGTCGGCGCGATCATTTTCTTGTCCGCCTGGTCGCTACGCTTCTGGCAAGGATGGCTCTATTGGGTCGTTTTTTCCGGCCTGGTGTGGTGGATCACGATCTATTTCCTGCGCCACGATCCGCATCTTATCGAGGCGCGGATGAAGGCGGGACCGGGCGCGGAGCAACAGACCGCGCAGAAAATCATCCAGGCGATCGCCGGGACCTTAGCTCTCGCGCTCGTAGTTGTCCCCGGCCTTGATCATCACTTCGGATTGTCGTACGTGCCGGCTGCGATAGTAGTGCTGGCCGATGTTCTCGTCATCGTAGGTTTTGTGTTCGTGTCTCAGGTATTTCGCGAGAACAGCTTTGCCGCCAGCACCATCAAGGTCGAAGCCGAACAACGCGTGATATCGACCGGACCCTACGCCATCGTGCGCCATCCGATGTATGCGGGTGCATCGCTGGCATTGTTGGCGACCCCAATAGCCTTGGGCTCATGGTGGGGATTGCTGATTGCAATCGCGATGATCGCGGCAATCGTTGTGCGCCTGCTCGACGAGGAACGCTACTTAGCCGCGAACCTGGCAGGATACGACGAATATCGGGGCAAGGTTAAGTATCGGCTAATTCCAATGCTATGGTGACGGTGGCCCTAGTTCGCCACCGTTACCGCAATCGAAGCAGTACCCAGCAAAGTCCCCGTGGCGCTGAATCCCTTCGCTGAAATGACATGCGCGCCGTTGGCGACGGTCTTCGAATTCCAACTAAATGTCGTGGGCGGTGTGGACGCGAAGTAATCTCCGTCGACATAGACGTTCGCCCAACTCACACCGGTAGCTTTGGTCACTGTTATGTTGACGGTTCCGGAAACCGTCGCACCGTTTAAAGGCCCCGTGATCCGGACCGGACCAGGAGTTGGTGTCGATGTCGCGGTAGCTGTTGCGGTGGCGGTCGCTCCGATGGTGGCGGTCGCGGTTCTCGTCGCTGTATGAGTCGCCGTAGCAGTAGGAACCATCGTCGGAACAATAGTGGCGGTAGGAGTCGCGCCAAGGGTGACAGTAGCCGTCGGAGTTGATTCAAGCGTAGCTGTTGCAGCAGGTGTCGCAGTTGCGGTTCTTGTTGCAATAGCAGTAGCAGTTTCCGTGGCCGTTGGTGTGACATTTACTGTCGCCGTAGCGGTAGCCGTCGGCGACGCAGTACGCGTAGCGGTCGCGTGCGCGGTGGCAGTAGCAGTCTCTGTAGCTCCGCCATTTTGTACGGTCACCGATATTGTCGCCGTGCCGAGCACCACGCTCGTGGCGCTGTACGCTTTGGCCGAGATCGTGTGGCTGCCGTTAGTGACGGTCGCGGTATTCCAGTTAAAACTCGCGGGCGGCGTCGAGGCGAAGTAATTGCCATCGACATACACATTGATCCAACTGACCCCCGCGCCCTTAACAACACTAATCGCGGTGGTGCCCGAGACCGTTGCGCCGTTGGCCGGCGCCGTGATTTGGACCGCCAAGGACGTAGGAGTAGCGACCGGAGTCGCAGACATGGTCGCAATAGGCGTTGCACTTGCTGTCGCAACAAGAGTCGCAGTTGCTGTCGCGGTTGGAGTTGCAGTGGTAGACGAGCTGGGCGTAGAGCTAGCCGACGCGTTTATGAATTCCTGAAGTACATTGTTGGTTACCTGCTGAGCGATTGGATTGACCCGCGATGGCGACGGACTCCATGGACTTATCTTGCTGAGCCCGTAGGACCATTGCACCGTACCGGTGGAGAAAACGTTTGCACCGCTGGTGGCCTGGTATAGGGTCATGTCGCCATAGACCGTCGGACCACCATTAACGCTATAAGGCGAGTGCGCGAGCAGGATGGTATTGGCAGGCTGATTGCCCTCTTCCGCATCGGCTTCGTAACCCAGCAGCCCCGGTATCGCGTCTCCATTGTTCAGCCCAGTGTTCGCGAACACCCAGCTCGAGGCGTCGGTGACTATGATATCGCTATCGACCGGCTCTTTGCCGTTGTACATCGAACCGATCAGCGCATCCTCCGGATGTCCGGGATAAGTGAAGCGGGGTTGAGCAAAAGTGGTGGTAATTAGGTAGTAGGTTGAAGGATCATCGGCATCTGGATCCTCCATCCACATGTCCTTGTATCCCACCTGAATGCGATTTGCATCGCCAGTTATGGGACTGGCTTCGAAGCGAATTTGCCAGTTACAGATGTCCGCCGAAAAGAATCCCAGGTTAACTCCGGCATCGCGCGCCGCAGTCACATTCTGTCGAGCCTCGTAAGTCCAATACTCATCGTGACCTACGGAAAGAAAGGCTTTATGTATGAGCAACTCATCGGGAGCCGCGTGCGTATCGATGTTCGTCGAATAGGTTACGTCATAGCCTTCCTGCTCGAGAAAGGATGCCATGTTCAATTCCCATTGCAGCAGATTGCCAGCGCCTTGACTGTCGTCATAAGGGCGGTTGTAGGAAACCTTTACCGCGGCAACTCCGTCGGTGCTGTTGTAAGTGTAGAGCGACTTACCACCCCACGCATTATAAGCCTGGTACGTAGAGACCGAGCTTTGAAACAAGAGGTCGGAAGCGCGACCGTCATTGCGCACCACGAAGGTGATGTAGCGCTGCTTCCTGGATTGACTACCGATTAGCTTGGCGACGTAGATTCCACTCACCCAATTAGCCGGCACCGCGAACACATACGGACTGGTCCACTGGCATTCGACCATTCCGTAGGTCGGATCGGGCGTAGGAATTGGCTGCGCGATGCCGTTCAAAGTTACCGGCTGCGTCATCTGCCGCCCTCCGAGGCCCCCATAATAACCGAGCCGGTAGATGGTCAGCGTGTACTCTGGATCGATGGTGTTGACGAAGAAGCTGATCGGCTGGCCGGCATTGACGCTGGTCAGCGATGCGTACCCCTCGATTTCATTGTTGTTGGCAGTGTTGGTGATGAGCCATCCGGTGGTACCCGGATTCTGATTTTCAATCTGGATCGGATTTGCTGACTGCGCGAAGAGCGACGGAATCCGCCCGACCGTCAGGACGACGAAAAGCAGGGCGAGGCTCGTGAGAGCCACGGAGCGAACGAGGCACCTGCGTCGGTCAAACGACATAAAAATAGCCCTTGAACCGGTTCGGACAGGAGATGCGTATTAAAGCGCATAAAGCCTCGTATTACCAGACGTAAACACTAGATGAATTGCTACAGATGGTATAGTAATAATGACAACCAGACAGTTTTTTTGAGACTTACAGCATCGGCAGCTTTGGCGTCTCTTTCCATGCCGGACGCGCGCGAATCGCATCGAGGTAAGCCTTCACCCTCGGGAACGGGGCGAAGCTGAAGCCCGCCTTCTCGATCACGTTGAGCACTGGACCGTAGGCGCAATCGACCAGGGTGAACTCGTCGCCGAGCACCCATTTATTCTTCGCGAGCTGGCCTTCGAGGATGCCGATAACGTCGGGCAGCGCCTTTTCGCCGCGCGCGATCGCGGCCTCATCACCGGGTAGTCCGCGCAGCTTCACCGCGACGCGATTGAATGCGAGCTCTGTAGCGGGCGGCGAGATGTGCGCGGAGAGGAAGAACAGCCACTTGAGCGCGTCGGCGCGCCCGGCTGCAGTGGTCGGCCATTTCTTGCCGGTCTTGTCGCCGAGGTACGCGATGATTGCCTGCGATTCCCATAGCTTCAGGTCGCCATCGACTAGTGCCGGAACCCGTCCGAAGGGATTGATCGCGAGGTATTCCGGCGTCTTCTGTTCCATCTTGGTCAGATCGACCGGCACCACTTCGCAATCCATTCCGATTTCCAGCATTGCGAATTTGACCTTCATCGGATTGGGGGAAGGGAAATAGTAGAGCTTCATCCGCGTGCCTCCGTGTTGAATTGATAACGCGATATGTAACCAATTGGTTTCATATATGTCAAGCCGAACGCGCATGCTTTGCCGCGACGATTTGGTCCTCGGTCCCTACTTCACTTCCGGAATGAAATTCGGAAAGTCCTTCGACGGCTTCATCTTCCACGCCGGCTTGCGCTTCTCGAGGAACGAACTCACGCCCTCGCGCGAATCGGCCTGCGCGCCCACCCAATTGAACGCCTTATGATCGACTTTGTTGCCCTGCTCGAATGAGGGCTCGCCCAGCAGCCCGTAGATCAGGCGCTTGGTGATCGCGACCGAGACCGGCGCGGTATTCGCCGCGATGTCCGACGCGAGTTCGTTGACCTTGGTCTTGAACTCCGCATCCGGCCACACGTGACTCACGATGCCGAACTCGAGCGCTTCCTTCGCCGTGATGATGCGGCCGGTCATCAGCAGCTCGTTGGCCTTGGCGACCCCGACCAGGCGCGGAAGCAGCCAAGTGCTGAGTGCCTCCGGAATCACGCCGCGGCGCACGAACACGAAGCCGATCCGCGCGCTCTCCGCGGCGACCCGAATATCCCATTGCATCGGCAGCGTGATGCCGACGCCGACCGCGGGGCCGTTGATCGCCGCGATGATCGGCTTCTTCATATTCCACGGGCGAATCTGCGCCTCGGCGCGCGGATTGGGGTCGGGATTCGCCGCGCTGCGATCGAAGGTGGCGCCGCCGCGCGCCGAAAGGTCCGCGCCCGCGCAGAATGCGCGTCCGGCGCCGGTGACCACGATCACGCGCGCGTCATCGTTGGCATCGAGCTCCGCGAACGCGCGATGAATCTCGGTGCCCATCTGCGCGGTGTAGGCATTCAGCTTCTCGGGACGATTGAGGGTGATGGTCGCCACGCCGCCGCTGAGGTCAACTTGAATCTGCTCATATGCCATCGAAGTTCTCCTTGCGGGATCAACTAGCGGACGGGCGCGCGATCGGCCACGTACGGAATCGGTTGGGGGCATGCGCCGCCGCCGCCGTTGTAGTCATATACCATGATGCCGCCCAAAT
>Ga0335079_10008074_pt1 | contig 11978 bp, 10 predicted proteins | sample Lox_Sample_33_FD_206719 | JGI IMG/M metagenome (GOLD analysis project Ga0335079, IMG submission 206719) | Soil microbial communities from Loxahatchee National Wildlife Refuge, Florida, United States - Lox_Sample_3.3 | ecosystem: Environmental > Terrestrial > Soil > Wetlands | place: USA... | reverse complement strand
TGGGCTGAGATTTCCAAAGCTCCAATCGCGCGGCGATGACGTACAATTCGGCCACTTTCCGGAAGGTGATCCATGGGATGGCAACCGGGGCTCATCGCAGTCGTGTTTGCAATAGCAACCCTCCTCGCGGCGGACGCGCAAAATCCGCTGGCAGGGAACGCCAAGGCCGCGAAGGCTGGCGAATATGAGTTCCGCATCAATTGCGCGCTGTGCCACGGCCTGGGAGCGCGCGGCGGAGGACGCGGCCCCGACCTGACGCGCGCAAAAAAGAAATACGCCCACAGTGACGCTGAGATGTTCCAGATCATCAGCAATGGAATTCCGGGAACCGCGATGCCCGCCAACGGTACGAACGGGCAGGGCGTCGGCATGACCGACGAAGAGATCTGGCAAATCATCACCTACATCCGCAGCCAGGAGGTGAAAGCTCCGGCCAACTCGATCGGCGATCCAGCGCATGGCAAGGAACTCTTCTATGGCGACGCGAACTGCTCGCTCTGCCACATGATCGACGGCAAGGGTGGACGCTTTGGGCCGGACCTGAGCGGCGTGGGAGCGTCGCGGACGCGGGGGGCGATTATCGATTCCGTGCGGAATCCGAGTCATCATTTGGCGTGGGGGCTGACCGAGGCGACCAAAGAATTTCCGCAGGAGTATGAAAGCGTCACGGCCGTGACCGCTGATGGCAAAGAGATCAAGGGTGTCACGCTGAACGAAGATAGCTTCAGCGTGCAGATCATGGACACGAACGAGCAGATTCATCTGCTGGAGAAGGACAAGCTGAAATCGTTCCACACGAGCCGCGAGTCAGCCATGCCGAAATACACCACTGACACGCTGAGCGACAAAGATCTGGACGACATCGTGGCCTACCTGGTCAGCGTGGGGGCGAAATGACGCGAAGCCGCTCAGTTCTCCTCTCTGTCGTTCCGGTGCTGCTTCTGTTGTCTCCCGCATTCGCGCAAGTCACCTACGAGCGCCTGCTGAATTCCGCGAAAGAGCCGCAGAACTGGATGATGTACTCGGGTGACTATTCCGGAAAGCGCTTCAGCGGACTGGACCAGATCAACAAGTCGAACGCGCACGCGGTGGTTGCGAAGTGGGTGTATCAGACCGGAGCGACGGGCAAACTTGAGACCTCACCGCTCGAAGTCGACGGAATCCTCTACGCGACGGGGCAGGACGACCGCGCCTTCGCGCTCGATGCGCGTACTGGGCGGCCGATCTGGATGTATCAGCGGCAAGTGCCGTCGGACATTCGTCCCTGCTGCGGACACGTCAACCGCGGGCTGGCAATCCTTGGCGGCAAAGTTTTTCTCGGCACGCTCGACGCGCATGTGATCGCTCTCGACGCCAAGACTGGAGCCGTCATCTGGGATAGAACTGCAGCTGATTATCGGATCGGCCACAGCTTCACGGTCGCGCCTCTGATCGTAAAGAATCTTGTGATCATCGGCGTTTCCGGAGGCGAGTACGGCGTCCGCGGATTCATCGATGCCTATGATGCCGACACGGGCGCGCGCAAGTGGCGCTTCTACACCGTGCCCGGCCCCGGCGAACCCGGACACGACACATGGGAAGGCGACTCGTGGAAAGTCGGAGGCGCTCCCGCGTGGAATACAGGGACGTACGATCCCGCCACGAATCAGATTTTCTGGCCGACGGGAAATCCATCGCCCTCGAATCGTGGCGCTGGACGCGCGGGCGACAATCTCTATAGCAATTCCCTGCTTGCCCTGAACACCGACACTGGCAAGCTGAATTGGTATTTTCAGTTCACGAAGCATGACGAGCATGACTGGGACGCGACCCAGGTTCCCATCATGATCGACAAAGACGGCAAGCAACTGATCGCGCAGGCGAATCGCAACGGATTCTTCTACGTGATCGATCGCGCGAACGGAAAGCTGATCTCGGCCACGGCATACGGCAAGCAGACCTGGAGCGATTCTAAAGATGCCGACGGACGTCCCGTGGCAAACAAGAATGCTTCGCCGACTCTCAACGGCCACACGGTGTGTCCGGGCGCGCTCGGCACGACGAATTTCATGGCCCCGAGCTACGATCCGCAGACCGGGCTCGTTTACGTCACGGCACGCGATCAGTGCGACATTTTCAGCACGGCTCCGCAGCCGTATGAAGCCGGGCACGCCTACTACGGCAGCGCATATTTTCCGTCGGAAGATGCGAAACCGTATCTGGGATTCCTGAAGGCGATCGACCCGGCGACGGGCGAAATCAAAGAAAAATTCCAACACACGTCACCGACGTGGTCGGGCGTGCTTTCGACAGCGGGAGGCCTCGTCTTCAGCGGCGATGCCGAAGGAAACTTCATCGCCTTCGACGCGGAATCGCTGAAGCCGCTCTGGCATTTCCAGATGGGAGGCGCGGTGTACGCTCCGCCGATGGCTTTCGCGATCGACGGCAAAGAATATGTGGCGATCGCTGCCGGTAGCGCGATCTATGCCTTCGGTCTGCCGTGAGCGTGTGGGGCGGATGCAGTCATTCTGTTCCAAGTCGCGAAGCGGCGAGTGTTCCTGCAGGAACGTATCGTCATGACGGCGTTGGATAGACAATTCTGTCATGACATGTAAGTCCATGAAAAGACAGGTGACAATGGACCGAGGGCAAACCCAAATCTCGCACTTTCGGCAGCATCGTACCCGCCCTTGCAAAAAGCGCAAGAGCGGGGCACCCACAGTGTTGAAGCGTAAGAGAAAAACTGAAAGGCCGGGCCACCCGTCCCTCTTTGCCTCCTCGGCAATGAACCTCACCATCGCGCGATGCTGCAGTTCTGTCACTTCGATTTGCGTGGCGACACGTATCTTGTCGGCTTGCGCCTCGGCTTCTGCAACTCTGACGATCTGCCAAGGCTTAGCTAGGCCGCCAATCGCATCGGAAATCTTCTCTATAAGTGTGTTTGCCGGCTTGCCCAGATCGCCCAGACTTATGAGGGACTTCGAATCTCCCACGACACCCTCCACCAAAACGAAAGTATATTCTCGTGTCCATTCCAGCGTTCACATAACACGAAGACTATTCTCGTAGTTATTTCGGTGGTACTCCGGAATCGCCCGATTGACGCGGCGATGCGTTTCATACTAATCTGCGCTTACACCGGAAAGGAGGTGGTCTGATGACAAGTTCTGATGGCAGTAGTAGAGGTACTCAAAGACCAGGTGAGGTGGCTGAGACTTAGAGCGGTCGCTCTAAGCGGGGCTTTGGACGCGGAATTCGCAAGAACCGCAATCCGGAGCTACAGCCCGCACACTACCGGTGATTAAGGATTGATTCCGCCTGACGCAGGTCGGTCAGGAGCCCGGAGTTGCCGAAGAGGCCACGTAGAGTGACCACCTCTTGGTCAATCCCAAACAGTCCACCGGACGGCCCGCAGGTTTCACAGCCTGCGGGCCGTTTGTTTGTCCGCCAGGATTCAGCGTCCCAAGCTCGAAAGACCATCTTGCGACAATCCTTCTTCGACTCGAAATGCTGGACCGCGGACGGAACCTACTTTTGCCCGACCACCACAATCATGAAACTTCCTGGCTTCATCTTTGGGCGGCCGGTCTCGCCTGGTTTCTGCGGCTCGAATTCGGCGGTCGGCAAATAGATTTTGTGAGCCGAGGGATCGATGTCCATCGTTCTCGCACCCAGTGGGGTGGTAACCGTTTCAAAGACTTCATATTTCCCACCGGATTCGCCGATGACCATGAGCTTGCCGTCGCGGCAGCTTGCGAATGCCTGATGACCATCGAAACGCGTGGCGTCGACGCCGGTTCCGATCGGGAGATCGGCCAGCACCTTGCCGTCGTCGGTGCTCATCACAATCATCTTTTGCGGATTGCGGCATCCGATGAACAGCTTGTGGCCGGCTGTGTCGATGGCTAGCCCCACGGGCGCTCCGCCGGGCGCTACCGGCCAGTGCGCCAGCACCTTCCGCGCCTTGATATCAACGACGGCGACCTGGTCTTTATCCACGAGATTGATGTAGACCTTGCCTGCACCATCTGCGGCGAGGAACTCCGGCTTGCCGCCGAGATCAATCGGCGGATCGATCTTTGCCGTCTTCGGATCGGCGTCAGGCTTGAGAGTCATCAGCACGCCGTCATCGCCGGAAACCGCCAACACCAGCCCGCTGGCCTTGTCGTAAATGATGCCGTCGGCGTCGGGCCGCGCGGCAACCGTGGCCAGCACCGCGTTCGACTTGAGATCAAAGATCACGATCGAGCCGCTGCCGTCGGTGATGAATCCGCGCCCAGCCTCGGGAACGAGAGCGACTCCGTGATTGTGCTTCTGGCCGGGAATGTCGGCTATCGTCTTGCCGGAGTCGGCGTCGATGACCATCGTGTGCGTGCTGCGAGGAACGTAAAGGCGGTGATTGTTCGCGTCGACCGTGATGTAATCCCAGCCGCCCTCGCCGCCGATGTGAAACGTCTTCTCGACAGACCATTGGCTCTGAGCGAAAGCGCGGCTCGTAAGACTAAGCGAAACTGCTGCAAGCAGCAGGTATGCAAATGCGTTTCGAATGGACATACGACCTCCCGGTCAATGAGGATCGCTGAAATGCTAGTCCTTCAATATGAAAGGAACCTGAAAGGCGAACGGACCGTTAGCGAACGTTAGGCGGGTCTATCCTTCTTCTTTGGCACACCCTTGGTGTGGCAGTCGATGCACTTGACGGTGTGGATGTTGTGCGGGCTCTTCGCGGATTTGAAGGTCGTGTCCATCTTCTCAACATCGAGGCCGCAATTCGAGAGTTGTGGATGGCAGTTCGCGCAGGAGGCGCGCGTGGTCTGTCCGTGCTTCTCGTGGCAAGCGAGGCAGCTGAGGCCTTCGTGCACGCCGACGGGAGTGCGGTCGTCACCAGAGCCGACCTGCGCCGCGGCCGTGGGCGCGTGACATTGATAGCAGAGCGCCTGCCGCGGATCGGGGCTGATCTTCACCAGGCGCGCGCCGTCATACATCTGCGGCATTGGCAGGCGGTGCACGGGAATATAGTCCTGCTCGCGGCGGTCGAAGAGAGCGAGCGATGGGCGGAAGATTTCCTCGTGAGTCGGGTCGCGCTCAGCGCCGGGCCGCTGTTGTGGGTTTCCATGGCGATGCATCTGGTGGCAGGTCAGGCACGGCATGGCGGGCTGATTGGCAAGTTGCGGCTCAAGCAGTTGCCACGGACCATGAGTATCGACGGGAGAAACGAGACTTCGAATGCTGCCCTGGAAATGCATGCCGTGGCAGCGCAGGCAGTCTTCCATCAACAGCGTGCGCTGGTTGTGATTTTTGTCGAGGAGAATCTCGGAATAAGTAGCGCTGTGTCGGCTCGAGGACCAGTCCGCGTATTCTTCGCTGTGACATTTGGCGCAGCGCTTCTCGATTTTGAGAACGTCATCGGTTTTTAGTTGGACCTGCTCGGGGACTTTGCCACTTAAATGCGCGCTCAGGCGGCGCAGATTCTTTAGATGAAATCCCGCATCGAGCGTGAAAACGTCTCCGTGACATTCGGAGCAGGCAATATTCCGATGCGCCGACTCATGCCAGTCGCGGTAGGGCTGCCATATTTCGTGACAGCGCGTGCAGGACTTGCCTCCGGAGTAGTTGTAGTAGAGGCTGGCGCCGGGCAAAACGAATAGCACGAGCAGGATAAGCAGCAGCCCTGCTCGTCCTCGGGTCGACGTTCGTTGTGTAGCCATCGAAGCCTCCCGCGTGCCGCTCTACGCGCGGCCGTGAGTTCCCTTCCAGCACTTCACCAGATTTTCGGAGGCGTAGTACGCAATCGCCATGATCGTCAGTACGGGATTGAATCCGCCGTTGTTGACGTGCACGCTACCGTCGATCACGTAAAGATTGTCGACGTCGTGAACACGGCAGAATTTGTCGACCACGGAAGTTTGTGGATCATTTCCCATGCGGCACGTGCCCGCCTGATGCTGTCCGCCACTTGGGCCGTCGCGAGAGATCCAGTTGAACGGAATCGTCGTGGTCGCGCCCGCCTCCTTCAGCCAGAGCTCGGCTTTCGACGATAAGAATTTCGTTCCCAGCAGATCGTTCTCGTGACGGTGTCCCGACAACCGCGCGACGGGAATGCCCCAGAGATCCCTTATTTTCGGGTCGACCTCGACCCGCGACTCGAAGACCGGCATCTCCTGCACCGGACCCATGATGTAAATGCTGCGCCTGTAGTAGCGGCGCATGAACTCTTTGTGCGCCGCGCCCCATCGCGGAATGCCCGGCCCACCAAGGCGCGCGAACTGATAGGGCAGGCGGATGAACTCGTTCGCGAGCAAACCGCCGCCGACGAATCCGGGATTGCCATGATTGAAATCGCAGAGCGCGATCGAGGCTCCGGGACCGAGGTCGTCATAGGTTTCCTGCTCGAACAATCCAGCTGCGCCGGTATAGGCGTGGCCTTGCAGGTTGCGTCCGACCCAGTCATAGCGGTTGCCGAGCCCGTTCGGGAACAGGCGCGACCTCGAATTCAGCAGCAGACGCGCGGATTCAATGGCCGCGCCTGAGACGACGACTAGATCGGCTGGCTGCTCCTGCAGGCGTCCATCGGAATCGAAATATGTAACGCCGGTTGAGTGGCCGCGATCATCAGTCAGAACTTCCTTCGCGATGCACTCGGTGCGCAAGTCGCAGTTGCCGGTTTGAATCGCTTTCGGAATCACCGTATTCTGCGTGCCGCATTTGGCGTCGACTTCGCAGGCAAATCCTACGCACCAGCGGCAGCGCATACAGGCGCCGCGTCCGTTGTAAGGGACAGAATTCCGCAGCATCGGCAAATCGAAAGGATGCAGCCCGAGCCGTTCGGCGGCCGGTTTCAAAATCTGGTATTCACGATTCGGCGGAAGCGGTGGCATGGGCAGCGGACGTCTCCTCGGCGCACGAAAAACATTGTTCGAATCGTCACCCGACACGCCGATCTCCCACTCGGCCTTCTCGTAGAACGGCTCCAGATCGGCGTAGCTGATCGGCCAGTCGTCAAGCGTGCTTCCTGCGACAGCGCCGTAAGTCGAACGCAGGCGGAAATCTTTTTCGAGGAAGCGCCATGCCATCGCGCCGTAACTCAGCGTGCCTCCGCCGACGCAGGCGGCGTTGTTGCTGTACGCGCCGTGATTCGACAGGACGACCTCTTCCCTACCGTTGGCATCGACAATCACGCGGGGATTGCGTTTCTCCTCGGGCCCGAACGAATTGCCGAGCACGCACGTGCGCTGATTGCGTAGATCGTCTTTGCGGTCATCGTAGGGCGTGCACCATCGTCCGCGTTCCAGCAGGACGACGCTCAGGCCGGCCTCGGCGAGTTCCTTGGCGACGATGCCGCCTCCGGCTCCGCCGCCAACCACCACCGCATTGACCCGCCGCAATGACATGCCTTTCCCGGCCATTCGTCTTACGCTTTCGTGACCTTTGCTCCTTGCCGGCCGCGAATCGGCGGATACGGCAGGCCCAGCATCTTCCAGCTCACCGCATCGCGATTTCCTCCGTGCCGCGGATCGCCGTAATAGCCCTGCATCGCGTGATCGATCACCATCGAGAAAAATTCGGAAGATGAGACTTCATGCCAAACGGCCTCGGGCACCTGCTCCCTTTCGAACCGCTGCAGCAATTCGATCTGCTGAGTGGTATCCAGATCCGCGAACTTTTTCCCGCAAGCGAGCCGGCTGCTCTGGTTCACGGCCGCGAGTCCTCTGCGATAGGGCTCTTGCAGATTCTCGAAAGGTCCGCAAAGCTGGCGGTCGATATAGTTGACGACACCCGCCCACGACGCCCCTGGGTCCTGATCGGGGGGAATGATCTGATCGCTGATCGCGGCCAGCGTCTGCGCTTCGTCGATCGAGAAAAATAGCCAGGGAGTCCCGTTGCGCCCGCAAGCTACTCCGACACCGCTTGCAGCCGCTGCTGCGAATGCCACTTCCAGAAATTCGCGCCGGCTCAATTTGCCCGATTTCACGCGGTTTTCACCCGGTTGGAATGTACGGGCGATCGTCGCGCGCGGCAGTGACCTCCATCACGACGAGGGGTGACCGGGGCGCTGTACAAGGCTTTTATTCGGCAGGCAAGAGCGGGTATCCTTGCTGGGTGCCGGATTTGGATGATCCCCGGGAACGCCTGCGGCTAGCCAACACCTACGCCGCAATGACGGACGGCGAACTGCAGAATCTCGCCCGTAACCCCGAGGCCTTGACCGACGCGGCCTGGGACGCGCTCGAAGATGAACTCGACCGCCGGCATCTGGAAGTTCCTCGCGAACCGGAGGAGCACCGCGAGGAAGTCGATTTTCGCACGCTGGTCACGATCCGCCAGTTCCGCGATCTGCCGGAAGCCTTGCTGGCCAAGGGAAGCCTCGAGTCGGCGGGATTCGAGTGCTATCTTCGCGATGACAACCTGGTTCGCCTCGATTGGTTCATCTCGAACTTCGTCGGAGGCATCAAGCTCTGCGTTAAGCCGGAAGATGCCTTCGACGCGCGCAAGCTGCTCGACGAGCCGATCCTTGAAGGACTCTACGTCCACGGCGTGGGACTGTACGAACAGCCACGCTGTCCGAAATGCCAGTCGCTCGACGTCAATTACCGCGAACTCGACCGCCCGATCGCGTATTTGAGCGCGTTCCTGAAAGTCCCCATGCCGGTGCAGCGCAATGGCTGGCACTGCCATGCGTGTAACGCCGAGTGGGAAGATGAAGAGAGTCGATCAGCCTGAGCGCAGTCCTGAAACCTTTCAATTCGCCGAGATTGGGGTATGATCTCCAGCCATGGCCTGGATTGATCCCGAGCAGGAACGGCAACGCCTCACGGAGTTCTATGCAGGCCAGATGGATGGAGAACTCGAAAAGGTCGCGTCTCAGGCGTATGAACTGACCGACATCCCTCGCGAGATTCTTCGCGCTGAGCTCGCAAGGCGCGGCCTGGAGGCGGCTCTCACCGAACAGGCTCCAGTCGTCGTGAACGAAACTCAGGAGCCACAACCCGGCGATCCCCCGCCTGACCCAGATTCTCCCGAAGGTGAGTCCTCTCAGGATGAGAGTGAAGTCGAGTTGCGCAGAATGGTCACAATCCGCCAGTTCCGTGATTTGCCCGAGGCCTTACTCGCGAAGGGATGTCTCGATTCTGCGGGAATTGACTCTGTGTTGCTGGACGACAATCTGGTTCGCCTGGATTGGTTCTGGTCGAACCTGATGGGAGGAGTAAAACTGAAAGTAGATCCCTCGGACGCGCCTGCCGCGGACGAAATTCTTAAGCAGCCGATTCCTGAGAATTTCGATGTAGATGGAGTTGGGGAATACGAGCAGCCGCACTGTCCTGCCTGCCAGTCGCTCGATGTAACGTTCAAAGAGCTGAATCGTCCCGTTTCCTACATGACAATGTGGCTGAACGTGCCGATTCCGATTTATCGCCGGGCATGGCGTTGTCATGCCTGCAATGTCGAGTGGGAAGACGATGGACGTCCCGAGTCAACCAATTCAGCGAGCTAACTTCGCAAATCCCTTGCGGATGACGTCTTGCGTATCTCCCGCCAGATTCAGAGCGGGCAATTCGTCGCGTGTGAACCAGCGCACCTCGGCGGCATCGCTCGCTGCGCGCAACTCGCCTCCCACACGCGTGCAGAGGAAATCGATCAGCACGTAGTGATACTGCACGCGCTTCTCGGCGTCGTACAGAATGCGGTCGTAGACTCCGAGCAACTCACCCGGCTCGACGATCAGTCCGGTTTCTTCGCGAGCCTCGCGAATCGCCGCCTCGCGCACCATCTCGCCGACTTCGAGCACGCCTCCGGGGATCGACCACTGCCCTTGAATCGGCGGATGCGCGCGCTTCACCAAGACGACGCGCTCGCCCTCAACAATGATGGCGCCCACACCTACCAGCGGCGTCTCTGGGAATTCGCGTTTCATAAAAAAGTACTCAGTGCCCAGTACTCAGTACGCAGTTAAGGCTATTCGTGACGCTGCAGAACCTAGCACCTGGGCACCGAGTGCTGAGTACAGACTGCAGATTATATCGGGCTTGACTGGAGCTAAGGTCACGCATGTACAGCTTTCCGTCGGTCCGCTTGCTAGAATGACTTTCCAGAACGTGCATCATGGCTCTCGAGGAATACAAACGAAAACGACGGTTTGAAGAGACGCCCGAGCCTCCACCGAAGGTGGAGAAGAAAAAGGGCAACCGCTTTGTCGTGCAGAAGCATGAGGCGACGCGCCTGCATTACGACTTCCGGCTCGAGATGGAAGGCGTTCTCAAGTCGTGGGCGGTGCCCAAAGGCCCGTCGCTCGATCCTGCCGACAAGCGCCTCGCGATGCAGGTCGAGGATCACCCCGTTTCGTACTTCGATTTCGAGGGCAACATTCCCGAAGGTAATTACGGAGCGGGCAGCGTGATGGTGTGGGATGTCGGCACCTGGCAGCCGCTCTCGCCCACGCCTGTTAATGGAAAGTACGTGCCCGGCACTGAAGCTGAAGCCGTCTCGATGCTCGCCAAGGGTGACCTGAAATTCCGGCTCAACGGCAAGCGACTGAAGGGAGACTTTGCACTAATTAAGATGCGAGGGCGCCGCCCCGGGAGCAAGGGCAACGAGTGGCTGATGATCAAAAAGCACGACGACTATGTTGTCGAAGGCTACGACGCGGGAGAGATTGACGAGTCGGTCCTGAGCAAGCGCAGCATGGATGACATCGCCGGAGACGCGAGATCGCGCGAGTGGACGAGCAGCCGTCCCGCAGGTCGCGGCAAACTGAAAGCCGCGTGGCTGGCCGACGCAGTGAGAAAGCTCGATCAAAAAAAAAAGCAAACTCAAAGGAGAACCGCCGAGGACGCAAAGGAGGCAGAGAGAAGTAAAAGGAAAAAGTCCGCATCGAAGAGCTTCCTAGCACCGCCGCCATCTCCTCAACCGGAAGTAATCCCTCCAAAATCCTCTGTGGCCTCGGCGCCCTCTGCGTTGGGTCCTTCCGACCGGCCCGTTAAGCGGCCCATGCCCACCAGCATCTCGCCGATGCTGGCCGAATCTACCGAGAAGCCATTCGATAGCCCGGAGTGGCTGTTTGAAATCAAGTGGGATGGCTACCGCGCGGTCGCCTTCATTCAGAATGATAGCGTGCGGCTCATCTCGCGAAATCAAAACGAACTCACGGCCCGCTATCCCGAATTGAACGACATGCCGAAAGCCGTTAAGGCGAAGAACGCGATCATCGATGGCGAAGTCGTCGCGCTGGACTCCGAAGGCAAGCCCTCATTCAGCCTCATGCAACAGCGCACCGGATTCCGTCCCGGAGGCAAGCGCGGCGCGGCCAACGCCGATGTGCCCGTGCTCTACTACGCCTTCGACTTGATCTATCTCGACGGAGAAGACTGGCGCAGAGTTCCGCTCGAAGAGCGCAAACGCAAGCTCGCCTCGATCATCAAGCCCGGCGATTCGCTTCGTTATTCCGATCACTACGAGGCGCAAGGACAGGCGCTGTTCGATATGGCAAAATCCACGGGGCTTGAAGGCATCGTCGCCAAGCATCGCAACAGCTGCTACGAAGAGCGCCGCAGCCGCGAGTGGCTGAAGATCAAAATCCGGCACCAGATCGAGTGCGTTGTCGGGGGCTTCACCGAACCGGAGGGCAGCCGGGCGCATTTCGGATCGCTGGTGCTCGGGGTATACGACGACCACGAACGCCTCATCCATGTCGGGCAGGCCGGCAGCGGATTCAATCAGAAATCACTGGCTGAAATCTGGAAGACGCTGCAAAAGATCGAGACGAAGAAAAATCCCTTTTATGGCGAAGTCGAGGCTCTGAGAAAAGTCGCTTGGGTGAAGCCGGAACTCGTTGCCGAAATCGAATATTCCGAATGGACCCACGGCACCGGGGCCGGCAGCGGACCGAAACTTCGCGCCCCAGTCTTCCAGGGCCTGCGCGACGACAAAGATCCGAAAGAGTGCACGCTCGATCAGATTGAAGGCGAGCACCCGCACTGAACCTCTCGCCAAGCATACGGGGA
>Ga0335079_10008073_pt1 | contig 11979 bp, 10 predicted proteins | sample Lox_Sample_33_FD_206719 | JGI IMG/M metagenome (GOLD analysis project Ga0335079, IMG submission 206719) | Soil microbial communities from Loxahatchee National Wildlife Refuge, Florida, United States - Lox_Sample_3.3 | ecosystem: Environmental > Terrestrial > Soil > Wetlands | place: USA... | reverse complement strand
CTTGGGCGGCCCGCACCGGGCCCCCGATCACCCCTCGATCCCTGCGCCATGGCCTGGTTCCGCAAAGACCGGCGACCTCGAACGTCTCAACGCGAGCGGCTGGAGATCCCGGCCGACGTCTGGGACAAGTGCGAGGAGTGCGGGCACGTCGACGTGCGCGAGAAGTTCGAGCGGGGGTTCGGGGTCTGCCCCAACTGCGGGCACCACCGCCGGGTGGATGCCGCGCAGTACGTGGCGCTGCTCACCGACGAGGGCAGCTGGTCGCCGATGGACCAGGGCCTGCGCTCGGTGGACGCCCTGGGCTTCGAGAACTACCGCGACCGCCTGGCGGCCGCGACGAAGAAGGCGGGCCGAGAGGACGCCGTGCGGACCGGCACGGCCACCCTCGAGGGCCAGCCCATCGCGCTGGCGGTGATGGACTTCAAGTTCATGGGCGGCTCGATGGGCTCCGTCGTGGGCGAGAAGATCGTCCGGATCGCGCGGGTGGCCCTGGAGGAGCGCCGGCCGCTGATCATCGTGTCGGCCTCGGGCGGCGCGCGGATGCAGGAGGGCGTGCTGTCGCTGATGCAGCTGGCGAAGACGTCGGTGGTCATCGCGCAGCTGCGGGAGCAGGGGATCCCGTTCGTCTCCGTGCTCACCGATCCCACCACCGGCGGCGTATCGGCGTCGTACGCGTTCCAGGGCGACGTCATCATCGCCGAGCCGGGTGCGGTCATCGGGTTCGCCGGCGCGCGGGTGATCAAGCAGACCATCGGCCAGGACCTGCCGGAGGGATTCCAGACGGCCGAGTTCCTCGTGGAGCACGGGATGATCGACGCCGTGGTGCCGCGGGCCCGGCTCGGTCCGACGTGCGCGCAGCTGCTGCGCCTGCTGCTCAGCCAGGAAGCCCTGGTCGGGGAGCGCGTCAGCTGACGATCCGTTCGTACGACGAAGCCTGCCGGTTTCTGTTTCCCAGGACGACCAATGGCATCAAGTGGGGCCTCGAGCGGACCGAGGCCCTTTTGGCAGGTCTGGGCCACCCGGAGCGGCACTTCGCCTCGATCCACGTGGCCGGGACGAACGGCAAGGGCTCCACGGCGACGATGCTGGCGGAGGTGCTCCTGGCGGCGGGCCATCGGGTCGGGCTGTACACCTCGCCACACCTGGTCACGTTCCGGGAGCGCGTCGCGGTGGACCGGGTGGCCATCTCCGAGGAGGCGGTCACGATGTGGGCCGCGCGGCTGGAGGAGCCCGCGCGCCGGCTGGACGCGACCTTCTTCGAGGTGTCCACGGCATTGGCCTTCGCCGACTTCGCTGCGCGCGGGGTGGAGATCGCGGTGGTGGAGGTGGGCCTCGGCGGGCGGCTCGACGCCACCAACGTCATCCTGCCTGCGGCCTGCGGCGTGACCCGGATCGCGCTCGAGCACACGGAGTACCTCGGCAGCGACCTCGCGAGCATCGCCCGGGAGAAGGCCGGCATCGCGAAGCCGGGAGTCCCGTTCGTGACCACGGAGGCCGATCCGGCGATCGCGGACGTCCTGCTGGCCGAGGCGCGCTCGCGCGGGGCGCGGGCGGAGAGGTGCGACCCCGGCGCGTGCCTCGCGAACGTGGCGGTGTTTCCCGGCGGCGTGCGCTTCGACGCCGAGACGCCGGGCGGCCGGCGCCCGGGCGTCTCGCTCGGGATGGCGGGCGGCTACCAGAGCGCCAACGCGCTGCTCGCGATCCGGCTCGTCGAGCTGGTGGGTGCCGACTGGGCGGTGGACGAGGCCGCGCTGCGCGCCGGGCTCGCCGCCGCGCGGGTCCCGGGGCGCTTCGACCGCCGCGGCCGCTGGATCTTCGACGTCGCCCACAACCCGGACGGCGTTCGGGCGCTGGTCGCCGCGCTCGCGGTCGCGGCGCCGCCGCGGCCGCTGGTGGCGGTGGTCGCGGTGCTGCGCGACAAGGCCTGGAAGGAGATGCTGCGGTCGCTGGGCGCCGCGGTGGACCGCCTGGTGGTGACCTGCGCGCCCAGCGCGCCGGCCGAGCGCGGCTGGGACCTCGGCGAGGTGGAGGCGTGGGCGCGGGCGGAGCGGCTGCCGCTGCTGGCGCAGCCCGACTTCGATCTCGCCCTCGGCCTGTCGGTCGGCGACGCGGCGACGGTGCTCGTCACCGGCTCGTTTCACACGGTCGGCGACGCGATGCGTCGCTTGCCCGGCGCTCCGCCGCTCGGCTAGATTTTCTCATGCCACCGAGTGCCTTGCCGGGGTTTCGCGACGTGTTTCCCGACGCCCTGGCGCGGCGCCGGCGCATCTTCACGGCGTGGCGCGACGTGGCGGCACGGTACGGCTTCGAGGAGTACGACGGGCCGCCGCTCGAGCCCGTGGAGCTGTACACCAGGAAGAGCGGCGACGAGATCGTCGAGCAGCTGTACCGCTTCACCGACAAGGGCGACCGGGACGTCGCGCTGCGGCCGGAGATGACGCCGACCCTGGCGCGCATGGTGGCCCAGCGCGCGGCCCAGCTCAAGAAGCCCATCCGCTGGTTCTCGATCCCGCAGCTGTTCCGCTACGAGCGCCAGCAGCGCGGCCGGCTGCGGGAGCACTTCCAGCTGAACATGGACATCATCGGCGAGGCCGGGCCGCTGGCCGACGCGGAGGTGATCGCGGCGGCGCTGGACATCGTCCGGGCGCTCGGCTTCGGCCCCGGCGAGGTGCGGGCCCGGCTGTCGGACCGCCGCATCCTCACCGACGCCCTGGTGAACGACGTCGGCCTGGCCGCGGGGGACGTCGCCGGCGTGCTGTCGGCGATCGACAAGCTGGAGCGGAACCCGGACGCGGTCGCCGGCTGGATGGGCGAGCGGGGCCTGCCCGGCGCGGCGGCCGAGCGGCTGACCGCCTTCGTGGGCGGTCTCGCGGCGCCGGAGCGCCTGCTCGAGCGCGAGGCGGCCGCGCCGCTCCGGGAGTGCCTTCAGGCGCTCGGGGCGATGGGGTTGGCGGCGTTCGTGGACGTGGACTTCCGGATCGTGCGCGGGCTCGCCTACTACACCGGGGTCGTCTTCGAGCTGTTCGACGCCCGGCGCTCGCTGCGGGCCATCTGCGGCGGCGGGCGCTACGACGACCTGCTCAAGCAGGTGGGCGGCGTGGACCTGCCGTGCGTGGGCTTCGGGATGGGCGACGTGGTACTGGGCGAGCTGCTGGGCGAGCGCGACGGGCCGCCGAGGGCGGAGCCGTCGGTGGCGGTGTTCGTGGCGGCGGTCGGCGACGACGACCGGCCCGCCGCCCTGGGCCTCGCGCACGCGCTGCGCGAGCGCGGCCTGGCCGTCGAGTTCGCGCTCAAGAAGCAGGCGGTGGGCAAGCAGCTGGAGCTGGCGGCGGCGCGGGGCGCGCGCTTCGCGGTGGTCATCGGCCCCACGGAGCGGGCGGCCGGCGAGGCGGTCGTGCGCCGGCTCGAGTCCGGCACGGAGCAGCGGGTGGCGCTCACTCAACTGGCGAAGGACTATGCGTTCTAGGATCGCGTTCCTCACGGCGGCGCTCGCGCTGGCGGGCTGTGCCGTCGAGCACGGCAACCAGCCGGAGCAGCGGCCCGGCGCCGGGGCGGATCAGGCCGCCGCCACGCCGGGTGCCGCGCCGGGGCCGATGCACACGGTGTTCGCGCGGCTGCGCGACACGGTCGCGCTCGGCGTCGAGCGCATCAGCCTCAGCATCCTGCTCGCGCCCGAGATGGACCGTTCCGCGCAGCGCAAGGCGCTCGAGGACGTGCTCGACGCGCAGCGGATGCAGGACAGTGCCCTCGCCGCCATCCGCGTGCTGGGCTTCAACCCGCCGACCGCGGCGCACAGCGCCCACCCCGCGGGGCTGGCGATGATCCCGTTCGTGATCCTCGAGTGGGTGCCCCCCGGCGGCTGGAACGCGGTGAGCGCCGCCAATGCGCGCGGGCCTCACGCCACGGACGTGGAGTTCATGGCGGATCTGCCGGTGCATCACCGGGCGCCCGGCGCCGGGACGGCGCGGTGAGCCAGGAACAGGGCATCACCCCGCGGGCCCAGGACTTCAGCGCCTGGTACAACGACGCCGTGATGCGTGCCGAGCTGGCCGACTACTCGCCGGTCCGGGGCTGCATGGTGATCCGTCCCAACGGCTACGCCATCTGGGAGCTGATGCAGGGCGCACTCGACGCGATGTTCAAGGAGACCGGGCACCGCAACGCCTACTTCCCCCTGTTCATCCCGCAGTCGTTCCTGGAGAAGGAAGCGGAGCACGTCGAGGGCTTCGCGCCCGAGGTCGCGGTGGTGACCCGGGCGGGCGGCAAGGAGCTGGAGGAGCCGTTGGTGGTCCGGCCCACGTCCGAGACGATCATCTACGACTCGTTCGCGAAGTGGATCCACTCGTACCGGGACCTGCCGCTGCTCATCAACCAGTGGGCGAACATCGTGCGCTGGGAGATGCGGACGCGGCTGTTCCTGCGGACGACCGAGTTCCTGTGGCAGGAGGGGCACACCGCGCACGTGGACGAGGCCGACGCGGAGCGGGAGGCGCGCCGGATGCTGGGGGTGTACCGGCGCTTCGCCGAGGACTGGATGGCGATGCCGGTGATCACGGGCGCCAAGACCGACACCGAGAAGTTCGCCGGGGCCGTGCGCACCTACGCCGTGGAAGCGCTGATGCAGGACAACAAGTCCATCCAGGCCGGGACCTCGCATCACCTGGGGCAGAACTTCGCGCGCGCATTCGGCGTCCAGTACCAGACCGCCCAGGGCGGGCTCGACTACGTGTGGAACACGTCGTGGGGGGTCTCCACCCGCCTCATCGGCGGGCTGGTGATGACGCACGGCGACGACGTCGGCATCGTGTGCCCGCCGCGGCTCGCGCCGGTGCAGGTGGTGATCGTGCCGATCTACAAGTCCGACGCGGAGCGGAGCGCCGTGGGCGCGGTGGCCGACCAGGCAGCGGGCGCGCTGCGGTCGGCGGGCCTGCGGGTGGAGCTGGACGCGCGCGAGGGCATGAAGCCGGGAGCGAAGTACTACGAGTGGGAGGGCAGGGGCGTCCCGCTCCGCCTCGAGATCGGGCCGAAGGACGTGGCCAAGGGCCAGGTGTTCGCCGCACGCCGCACCGGCGGCAAGGCCCCCATCGCGCTGGCCGGCCTGGCGGACGCGGTGCGCGGCGCGCTGGACGAGATCCAGGCGGCCCTGTACGCCGCCGCGCGCGCGCGGCGCGAGGCCAGCACCCGCCGCAACGTGTCGAAGGACGAGCTGGTGGCGATGATGTCCGGTCCCGGAGGGTTCGCCTACGGCGGCTTCTGCGGGAGCGTCGCGTGCGAGACGGCCATCAAGGAGGCCACCAAGGCGACGGTGCGGGTGTTGCCCGACGAGGAATTCCGCTCGCCGGCGCCGCCGGCGAAGTGCGTGTGGTGCGGCGCGCCGTCGGTGGTGGAGGCGGTGTGGGCGAGGGCCTACTGACGGCGACCGCGGCGGCGACCCGACGGCTTCCGGCGCCGCCGGGCGGAGCGGGGGCGTGAGCGCGACGCAGCGGGTGCTGATCCTCGATCTCGGGGCGCAATACACCCAGCTCATCGCGCGACGCGTGCGCGAGGCGCACGTGTACTGCGAGATCCACCCGCCCGGCCAGGACGCCGCGTGGATCCGCGCCTTCGCCCCCGTCGGCGTGATCCTCTCGGGCGGTCCCAGCTCCGTCTACGACGCCGACGCTCCCACCGTGGATCCGGCGCTGCTCGACCTGGGGGTGCCGGTGCTCGGCATCTGCTACGGGATGCAGCTGCTGGCGCAGCTCGCCGGGGGCGAGGTGCGCCGGGCGGGCGAGCGCGAGTACGGGCGGGCCGAGATCGAGGTCCTGAAGGGCGAGGGCCTGTTCGAGGGCTTCGCCACCGGCTCGCGCACCCCGGTGTGGATGTCGCACGGCGACCGCGTGGACGTGCCGCCGGCGGGCTGGGAGGTGCTGGCGCGCAGCGCCAACACCCCGGTCGCCGCGTTCCGGCACTGCGACCGGCCGCTCCTCGGGGTGCAGTTCCATCCCGAGGTCGCACATACGCGCCGCGGCGCCGAGATCCTCCAGAACTTCCTGTTCCGCATCTGCCGCGCCACGCCGGACTGGACGCCCGGTCACTTCGTGGAGCGCACGGTGCGCGAGGTGGCCGAGCGCGTGGGCCGGGGCCGGGCCATCTGCGGCCTCTCGGGGGGCGTGGACTCGGCGGTGGCGGCGGCGCTGGTGCAGCGAGCCATCGGCCGTCGCCTGACGTGCATCCTGGTGGACCACGGCCTGCTCCGGCGCGGGGAGCGCGAGCAGGTCGAGCGCACCTTCCGGGGGGAGCTGGACTCGGACCTCCGGGTCGTCGACGCGTCGCAGCGCTTCCTCGGCCAGCTGGCAGGCGTCGCCGAGCCGGAGGAGAAGCGGCGCCGCATCGGCCACACGTTCATCGACGTGTTCGAGGAGGCGGCGCGCGAGGTCGGGAGCGATGTGGGGTTCCTCGTGCAGGGCACGCTGTACCCCGACGTCATCGAGTCGGTCTCGCCGCGGGGCGGCCCCTCGGCCACGATCAAGACGCACCACAACGTGGGCGGCCTCAGGCCGAACCTGCCGTTCGCCCTGATCGAGCCGCTGCGCGAGCTGTTCAAGGACGAGGTGCGCGAGGTCGGCCGCGAGCTGGGACTGCCGGAGGAGATCGTGCGGCGGCACCCGTTCCCCGGACCCGGGCTCGCCGTGCGGATCCTGGGTCCGGTGGACGCGGCGCGGGTCGCCACGCTCCAGCACGCCGACGCCATCTTCCTGGAGGAGATTCGCGCCGCGGGCCTGTACGACGACATCTGGCAGGCGTTCGCCGTGCTGCTGCCGGTGCGCAGCGTGGGCGTGATGGGCGACTTCCGCACCTACGCCGACGTCGTCGCCCTGCGCGCGGTCACCAGCCAGGACGGGATGACCGCGGACTGGTACCAGTTTCCGCACGAGGTGCTGGGGGGAATCGCGACCCGCATCATCAACGAGGTGCAAGGCGTCAATCGGGTGGTGTACGACGTGAGTTCGAAGCCGCCGGCGACCATCGAGTGGGAGTGAGACCAGAGGCAAGACGGCGAAGTTGCCAGGAGGAAGTGGTTACCAGTTGGGAAGTCGCAAGAGGCCAGACCAGTGGCCAGTACTGACAACTCGTCTGCAATCCGCTCGCTCGTGACCGGGAACCACTTCAGTCCTTGCCGTCTGGCAACTGATCCGGAGTCTACAGTCCCTTCTCTTCCACCAGCTGCAGGAATTCCGCCGGTGTCTTGATCGACGCCAGCCGTGCGGGCACGTCCGCCTCCTTGGCGAACTGCGCGATCCGTCCCAGGACGGGCAGGTACTGATTGGACACCTCGAGCGGCGGCGCGACGATCAGGAAGAAGAACTGCGCGGGCTTCTCGTCGATGGACTTGTACTCGACGCCCTCGATCCGCCGGCCGAAGGCCAGCCGCAGGTGGTTCACCACCAGCGACCGGCAGTGGGGAATGGCGATGCCGCGGCCGATGCCCGTCGAGCCGAGGTTCTCCCGGCGCTTGAGCATCTTGTAGAGCATCCCTTCCGCCTTCTCGTCGAGCCCGAGGAGCTTGATCAGCTCCTTGAGCACGTCGTCCTTGCCGCGGGCGGCGAGCGACAGGTTGATCGCGTCGTCGCGGAGGAATTCGCGTAGCAGCATGTCCAAAAGGTATCGGGTGGCGTGGAGACGGTCAAACGCGCCGTTGCCTCCTCCGGAACGGCCGCGTAGCTTGCGGCGCTATGGATTTCCCGTTCCCCGTCGCGGCGCGGGTGCCGCTGTTCCTGGCCCCGATGGCCGGCGTCTCGGAGGCGCCGTTCCGGCGGCTGTGCCGCCGGTTCGGGGCGGACGTCGTGGTGTCCGAGTTCCTCTCGTCCGAGGGGCTGCGGCGCGGCAGCGAGCGCACCCTGCGGATGGCCGCGTTCGAGGCCGGCGAGCGTCCGATCGGCATCCAGATCTTCGGCGCCGAGCCGGCGGCGATGGCCGAGGCGGCCAGGCTGGTGACCGAGGCGTTCGCACCGGAGTACGTGGACATCAACTTCGGCTGCCCGGTGAAGAAGGTGGTGAAGCGGAACGGCGGCTCGGGCTGCCTGAAGGACCTCGACCTGGTGCAGCGCATCATCCGTGCGGTCGTGGCCGCGACGCCGCTTCCGGTGACGGTGAAGATCCGCTCGGGCTGGGACGAGTCGCAGCGCGACCCGGTCGGCATCGCGCGGCGGTGCGAGGACGCCGGCGCCCGGATGCTCACCCTGCACGCCCGCACCCGCACCCAGATGTTCGGGGGCTCGGCGCAGTGGGACGAGATCTCGGCCGTGGTCGCGGCGCTTCGCATCCCGGTGATCGGCAACGGCGACGTGAATGCGGCCGACGACGTCGTGCGGATGCACCGGCAGACGGGGTGCGCCGGCGTGATGATCGCCCGCGGGTCGTTCGGCAACCCGTGGATCTTCCGGGACGCGCGCGCCCTGCTCGACGGGCGTCCCGTGCCGGCGCCGCCGGCGGCCGAGGAGCGGTTCCAGGTCGCGCTCGAGCACGCGCGCCTCGCCCTGGCGCTGGAAGGCGACACGCCGAAGGCGGTGCTGGAGTTCCGCAAGCACCTCGGCTGGTACGCCCGCGGCCTGCCGGGCGCGGCCGCGCTGCGCGAGCGGCTGCATCGGGTCGGGACCCTCGCCGAGGTGGAGCGGATCTTCTCCGAGTACCTGGCGGGCGGCGCCGTCCTCGTTCCGGCGTGAGCGGCCTCGCCCTGTGGGTGTTCGGGATGGCGCTGGGCGCCGCGGGCGGGTGGGCCGCGGCCGTGGCGGTGTTCGAGCGGCGTTCCCGGCCCGGGGATCCGGGTCCGACGACCGGTTCCGGGTCGGCGCTGCGGGCGGCGGACGCCTCCACCGGCCTGCCGGCCGACGCCAAGCTCGATCACCTGGCCCGCGTGCTCGCCGACCGCGCGTCGGAGCAGGTCGGCCTGCCGTGCGTGGTCGTGATGCGGGACGCGGACGGCGGCCCGATCGCCATCGTGGCGGTGTCCTCGGGATGTGATCCGCGGCTCATCGGCTATCCGGTGGACCCCGACTCCTCGGCAGGGCGGGCGATCACCGATGCCACGCCCACGGTCGCGCTGGCGCACGAGACCGTGATGCAGACCGGCCCGCGCGACCGGCGCCGCCCGCTCAGGGGCGGGGTCGCGGTGCCGCTCCGGTTCGGGTCGCGGGTGGACGGCGCGGTGCTCGCGCTGGGCGAGCCGCCGATGACGCCGACCACCGTGGTGGAGGAGCTGGAGAAGCTGGCGCGCCGCTTCTCCCCGGTCCTGGGGCCGGCGCACGCGGTGGCGATCGCGGAGCGGCAGGCGGAGACCGACGAGCTGACGGGCCTGGCGAACCGGCGGGCGCTCAAGCGGGCGATGGCCACCGCGGATGCGGGCCGCTCGGCGCTGGTCCTGCTCGACCTGGACTTCTTCAAGCGCATCAACGACACGCTGGGGCATCCGGCCGGCGACGCCGCCCTCAAGCACTTCGCGAGCCTGCTCAAGACCGCGCTCCGGGGCGCCGACGTGGCGGCGCGCATCGGGGGCGAGGAGTTCGCGGTGTGGCTGCCCGGCGCGGACCTGGCGCTCGGGATGGAGGTGGCGGAACGGCTGCGGTCGCTGCTGGCGCAGCGGCCGTTCCGTTACCAGGGGGCGGACCACACCCTGACGCTGTCGTGCGGCGTGTCCGCCTCGCCGGTGCCCATCCCCAGCCCCGAGAATCTGATGTCCACGGCCGACCGCGCGCTCTACCGCGCCAAGAACCAGGGGCGCGACCGGGTCGTGGCGACCACCGGGTAGCCCGGCTAGATTTCAGTGTTCGCCCGGGGGCGACAGGATTCGACGGGTATCGTGGGGCGGTGGCAGCGTGCCGAGGTTCCTGGATCCTCGCTAAACCTCTGGGAACTGTTCAAATGCCAACGCGAACCTTGCGATGGCCGCGTAAGGCTTAACCGCCTTATGCACCTGCCCGAGATGGAGCCCGCCTGAGGCGACGCTCGGGTATCGAAAAGTCAGGCTGGTCGTGCGTGGCGCCTCGGCGCGCGCGGCGAGATGTCACCGGGGCGGGGCCGTGGGCAGGTTGCTCGTGAACCGGCTGGCGGCCGCGGCATGAATCGCGAGCTACGCACGTAGAAGCTGCTGCGGATCGCTGCTCGGACCGGGGTTCGATTCCCCGCGCCTCCACTTCTTCTCCTCACCCGTCCGTTGCCGTGCTGCGGCGCCCAACCGGGCGCCGCTCCTGGTCTAGGGATGCCTTCAACCCTCTGGCATCCGACCTCTCGCGCGGGGCTCACCGGGGACCGACCCGGGTCCTCGACGTCGTCCGGCTCGCGATGGCACGTCCCGAAGCCGACGGCTAGCTTGGCGTGATGCTGCGCTCGCTCCTCGGGATTGCCCCGCTTGCGCTCGCTCTGCCGGCCGCGCTGGCAGCGCAGCTGCCGCCAGCGACGGCGCCGGGCGGCCAGCCTGCCGGACGCTTCGCCGCGGTGGACTCGCTCGCGGACGCCGCACCGGCGGAGGCCGAGCGGTCGGTGCCGGAGCTCGCGGCGTACCTCGCCCGGGCCGGATCGGACGAGACCGCGAAGGCCCGTGCCCTGTACCGCTGGATCGCCGGCCACGTCGACTACGACGTGCGCAGCTTCCTCGCCGGCGGCGGCGGTGACGTGAGCCCCGAGGCCGTGCTGCGCAGCCGCATTTCGGTCTGCGAGGGTTACGCGCGCCTCGCGGAGGCGCTTGGCACCGCGATGGGACTCGAGGTCCGGGTGGTGCCCGGCTGGTCCAAGGGCTACGGCTACACCTCGGGTCAGCGGTTCGAGGGCCCCACGAACCACGCCTGGAACGTGATCCGCATCGGGGGTCGCTGGCGGCTCATGGACGCGACGTGGGGCGCGGGCTACCTGGACGAGCACAGGCAGTTCGTGCGCCACTTCCAGGAGTACTACTTCCTCACCGCGCCGGAGTCCTTCGTCTTCGATCACCTGCCGCAGGACGCGCAGTGGCAGCTGCTCGACCGGCCCGTCTCGGCCTCGGAGTACGCCGACCTGGTCTATCTGCGACCGATGTTCTTCGTCGCGGGGCTGCGAGTCGAGAGCCACCCCCGTGCCCGGATCGCGGTCGCCGAGCGCGCCCAGGTGACGCTTGGCGTGACGCGGCCCGTGCAGATCGCCGCCGCGGTCGTCGAGGCCGCCAGCGACCGGCCGCTCGAAGGGAACCTGACGTTCGTCCAGGTGAGTGGGGCGGATGCGCGCATCGACGCGGTGTTCCCGAGGCCCGGCGACTACGTGCTGCGAGTCTTCGCCAAGCCGCTCGGCGAGCAGGGGCCGCTCGGGTGGGTCCTCGACTACCGCGTGCAGGTCGCGCAGGGCGCTGGCGACGCGGCCTTTCCGTTGGCGTACGAGAGCTTCGGCTCGCGGGGCGTCACGCTGCTGGAGCCGCGCTCGGGCGTGCTGCAGGCGGGCCGGATCTACCGTTTCCGCCTCCGGGCGCCGGGCGCGCTCGACGTCGCGGTCGAGGTCGGCGGCCAGTGGACACACCTCGTCGCCAGTGGCGACGAGTTCGCCGGTGCCGTGCGCGTGCCGGCGGGCGCGATCGTCGTCTACGCGAGGTACGAGCCGGAGGGCGGCTTCACGGGCCTGTTGCGCTACGGGGGCCGCTGACGGGCCAGGGCCGCAGCGAAGCCGCGACGGGCGAGCGGGGGCCGCGATTCTGACCCTTGCCTGATGCGGGCCTCCGTGGGGCTGCGCTCGTCGCGCTCAGGACGGCGGCCGGCGCGGAGCCTTCCCCCCGGGGCTCTTTCGCTTCCGCGCGCCGCATGTAGCTTCGGTGGCGAACTTCTTCCCGGAGCGTGCATGGCAGCACCACAGCCTCAAGCCACCCCGGCCGTCGCCTACACCCCCGTGCTCACCGATCTGTGGCGCCTGGTGCGCGCGCCCTTCGCCCCCAAGGCCGTGTTCGAGGAGCAGCAGGCGGCGCCCACCTTCTGGATGCCGTGG
>Ga0335079_10008071_pt1 | contig 11981 bp, 12 predicted proteins | sample Lox_Sample_33_FD_206719 | JGI IMG/M metagenome (GOLD analysis project Ga0335079, IMG submission 206719) | Soil microbial communities from Loxahatchee National Wildlife Refuge, Florida, United States - Lox_Sample_3.3 | ecosystem: Environmental > Terrestrial > Soil > Wetlands | place: USA... | reverse complement strand
TAACGCTCGAGCATCTGGAACTGGTGCTGGTCGCGATCGCGGTGGCGAGCACGCTGGCGATTCCGGGCGCGATTCTGCTCACCCGGCGCGCCGGGCTGCGGGGTGCGATGGTGGGTTTTGCCAATATTGTGCAAACGGTGCCGAGTCTGGCGCTGTTTGGATTTCTGCTGCCGATTCCATTCATCGGGGGAATCGGCAAGCATACCGCGATCATCGCACTATGCCTCTACGCAATATTGCCGATCCTGCGCAATACGCTGGTGGGTCTGCTGGGCGTGGATGCGGCGGTGAGGGAATCGGCGGTGGCAATGGGAATGACGCCCAACCAGATCCTGCGGCAGGTGGAATTGCCGCTGGCGGCGCCGTCAATCCTGGCTGGCGTGCGGATCGCGACGGTGACGACAATCGGAACCGCCACGATCGCCGCGGCGATCGGCGCCGGCGGTCTTGGCGTTTTCATTTTTCAAGGCATCGCCAGCGTAAATTCGGTGATGATCCTGGCGGGCGCCATTCCCGCTGCGCTAATGGCTGTGCTGGCCGATGAAGGATTGGAATGGATAGAAAGACGCTGCTCGCCGTTCTAAGCGCCTGCGTTCTGCTTTCGAGCACCACGTCATGTTCGAAGCAGACGGCGATTGTGGTCGGCTCGAAGAATTTCACCGAGCAGGTGCTGCTCGGTGAAATTCTGGCTCAGCAAATCGAACGCCGGCTACACGTGCCGGTGGTCCGCAAACTCGATCTCGGCGGCACGCTGCTGGCGCACGAGGCGCTGACCAGCGGGTCGATCGACCTGTATCCGGAGTACACCGGCACCGCGCTCACGGCGGTTTTGAAGCGGCCACCGCTTGGCGACGCCAAGGCGGTTTTCGATGCCGTCCACGAGGCGTATCAACGGCAATGGCAGTTGGCGTGGATGAAACCGCTGGGGTTCAACAACACGTTCGCGATGGTGGTGCGGCGCGACGAGAAAACGACGACGCTTTCCGGAGCGGCGCGCGAACGCGCCTGGAAGCTCGGTATGGGCTATGAGTTCCGCGAACGCCCCGACGGCCTGGACGGATTGCTGAAGGCGTACCATTTGCGGCTCAGCGGCGACCCGGTCACGATGGATCTGGGGCTGCTCTATACTGCGCTCCAGAGCCGCAAAGTGGATATGGCCGCGGCCAATTCCACCGATGGAATGCTGTCGGTGCTCGATGTCGCCGTTCTTGACGATGACCGGCATTATTTCCCGCCGTACGAGTGTGCGGCCGTGGTGCGTGAATCGACATTGATGCGTTATCCGAGTCTGCGTGCAGCGCTAGAAGAACTCTCCGGCCGGTTGACGGATTCGGTGATGCGGAATCTGAATTATCAGGTGGACGGAAAACATCGGCCAGCGGCGGAAGTGGCGGAGGAGTTTCTGCGAGGGGCGCCGTAAAAGGGGCGTGGGGCAGGTCTCCGCCCTGCCAACCCATCGCTTTAAGCGACGATCTGTGTGACGAGTGGTAACTCACCTCACGCCGGAACGACCGCCGCATAGCCGTGTTTGCCAGCCAGTTCGTACAGCGCCTGATCGAAGGTGGCCAGCACCGCGTGGTTTTGCTTCGCATACGCGAGCAGATAACAGTCACCAATCCACTTGGATGCAGGCCTTTTCGAAAAAGGGGCAGTCGCCTCCCGGAACGCAACGTCAATTCCTCGCGGCTCTGGATACATCTCCACTCGCGGGTCGTTGATCCATCGGTCGTAGACGGTCCACGCCTTTCGCACGGTCAGAGTCTGGTCACCCATTACGGACTGATGCGTGAGGAGTCGCAATAACCCCACCTGGGTATACCGCGAAAAGATAATCCGGGTTTCTCGTGAAAGCAGGTTCAACCAGTTCCACGATTCCACGCTGTGACGATGGCCGGCTACCGACAGGGCGAGCCAGACGTTCACATCAGGAAAAAACGAGGTCATGTGGATTCTCGTCTTCGGGAAACGCCGGCCCCAGCTTTCCCGGACCGTTCACCAATGGGCCCGTCACGTAATCCCCGTTCTTTTGCTCTCGGTAGACCTGTTCGATCGCACGCACGATGAGGGACCGGATAGACGCGCCAGAACGCTCGGCCCGCTGACGCAGGCGGTCATGCAGCGGTTCCGGAATGTCGACCGTCGTACGAATAGCCATGACATTATTATGTCACAGCCGAAGCTTCTATGTCACAGTCGCTTTGGACGCACTACTTTCCGTCCACCGACAACGCCAGCAGCACGTTGCCGGGCATGCCGACCAGAACGTTATACCCCGAGTTCACGAACATCATGCCGTCGGCGACCGTCGGGCCGGCGACGTTCATCGAGCCGCCGTGGGCCTTGACGCCGTTCACGGTTTCGTAATCGTGCAGCGTGTCGAGATCCCAGAGCAGCTTGCCGTCGGCGGTGGAATGCGCACGCAGGTGGCCGTCGAATGATCCCGAGAAAACCGCTCCGGGAATTAACGTTGCCGCAGCCGATTGCGCGGGGCTGCAGCCACGCGTGCCTTTGCACGCGGGAGCGAAGGGCGGCACAGTCCAAACTTTTTCGCCGGTCGCGATTTTGAGCGCGAACAAGCCGCCGCCGGGGCCGGGAAGGATGTCGGACAACGGCGCGTAGACATTCTCGGTGTCCGCGGCCATGCCCCACTGGATGCCGCCCATACCGCCGCCCTTACCGATCTCGGTGTGCCAGAGGATTTCTCCCTGCTTGTCGGGATCGAGCCCGAAGGCCACGCCCGATTTCTGCCCGACGAGAATAATATCTTTACCGTTCGGCAGCGTGCGAAGGATCGGAGAGGAACCGACGTCGACGTCGCGATCGGGGTTCTGCGGGCAACTCGGCTTGTTCGGCTGGGCGCAGCTCATGTTCCAGGCGTCCTCGGTGAGTTGCCTCGCCCATTTCATCGAGCCGGTTTCGATATCGAACGCCACGATGGCATCCGAGGTGTGGGTGGGCGGATCGGAATAATTGTTGCCGGTTCCTGCGTAGACCAGCTTGCGTTTCTCATCGATGGTTGGCGAAGACCAGATGCCCGCCCCGGAAGGACCGAACAACTGCGTGCCGGCTGAATTCTTTTTGGTTTCCTTGGCCGGATCGGTGACGGTATAGGTCTTCCAGACGATGCGGCCGGTGGCGACGTCGAGCGCGGCCAGGCTGCCGCGAAAGGTGCAGCAGGGATACTTGGGATCGCCCGCCGCCACCTCTTCCCCGCCCGACCGCACACCAACGTAGATGCGGCCGTTGTAAAGTTTCGGCGCGCCGGTGATGCCCGCCATCGGGTGTGTATCGAGGCGCGTCTTCCAGAGTAAAGCGCCAGTCTGCGCGTTGACGGCATACATGGTGGTTTGGCCGTCGCCGAAATAAGCGGCATAGCCACCGCTCGCGAGCGGTGCTAGGGAAATGGCGGCGCGCACCTGGCTATCGGCGCGGAACGCCCAATAGGTGCAGCCGGTGCGAGCGTCAAGCGAATACACCGTTCCGTCGGAGCTGCCGAAAAACAGGCGCCCGCCGACCGCCGTCACTTGCGCGGCCACGCTCACCGCGTTGGAGAAGCCGAAGGCCCATTTGACCTTCAGCTTCGGGAGGTCCTCGGCGCGCAAGCCGGCGGTGGCCGCGGGTTGGAAGCGGCTATTGTCGAGGTCGATTCCCCAGCCGTTCCAGCCGGTGAGGTTGGCGAGAGGACGAGCACCCGCAGGACAGGCATTGGCACGCGCGGTTTCGAGGGATGCGGGGGGCGAAAGGAAATTGGCGATGGCCTGCCGTTCGGCGGCGCTCAAACTGGCGGCTTCCGAGCGCATCACCCCCATCTCGAGAGCCATGAGAATCGACTGGTTCGGCCGCTGGCGCAGCGCTTCGGGCAGCGGCGCACGATTATCGGCTTTGCCGGGCGCGTGGCAGACCGCGCAATTCTTTTCGAACAGAGCCTTGCCATCGGGAGCAGGAGTCTGAGCGGACGCGACCAGGAGCCCGCCGAGAAACAATCCAGTGATACGCCACATGCGGGACATTATCGCAGAAGCGGCGGGTCGGCTTGGCTATCGGATAATGAGGGTTATGAAAATCTTCCGATTTTTGTTGATGGGTCTGCTGCTCAGCATCTGTCTGCCGACTTATGCGCCTGCTCAAGCTACGAAGAGCGATTCCAGCGCTACTAAGAAGAAGACGGACGCCAAGAACAACGCGCCGGCCGGCGACCTGGTCGACATCAACTCGGCATCGGCCGACGAGTTGAAAGCGCTACCCGGGATCGGCGATGCCTATTCCAAGAAGATCATCGACGGGCGCCCGTACGCCAACAAGACGCAGCTTGTCTCGCGGAAGATCGTGCCGCAGGCCACCTACGACAAGATCAAAGATCGGATCATCGCCAAACAGAAGAAGTAAGCGGGTCGCGGCGGTCAGGTTGTGGAGCGCCCCCGCAGGCCGTAGCGCAAAAACAGGTGATCGCCGCTCTGCTTGAGGGTCAATAGGCGAAGCCACGGTGCCGTTTCTGGTGTGAATTCGATTCCCCAGACCATGGTTGGGCGGGGTTTTTCCAGAGTGCATCCGGCGAGCTGTGGAGCGACGGTCAGGAAACACTCATCCACCAGCCCCGCAGCGACGAATTCTCCGAACACCGTCGGCCCCCCTTCATGGAGCAGGAGACGCACGCCACACGCGGTCCGAAGATAGTCAAGAATGGCAGCGGGAGCGAGGGCTCCCGCCGAATCGTCGAGCGCGATGGCTTCTGTGTTCGCAAGCTTGTCGATGCCGGCGGTGCGCAGCCGGTCCTGGCCTTTGCCGGTGGTGAGGATGCGAATCGTGATTGCAGGGGCCTGGAACATAGGGCGGCCGAGATCCACTACGCCGCTGGCGCTGACGATCACCGTAAGCGGCTCTCGCGGTTTACGCAGAACGGTGGCCCGGTAATCCTGGTAGAATCGCGCGGCATCCGGATAAATTGATTCGGCGGTCCACGCGTGTTCGGCTGCGGTGGCGTGGAGCGTGCCCGCCCCGATCAGAACCGCATCGGCGGAGGCGCGCAGCAGACCCATGACGAAGCGGTCAGATGCACTATTTCCGCTGATGTCGCCCCCGCCGGACTTGCCGGGAATCCGGAAGCTGACAATGCCGTCCACCGTCGATACGAAATTGCCGATCACGTACGGCCGACTACTCGAGGACGGGAACGCCAAGTCTCCGCCGTAGAGCCGCAACAACTCCGGCGGGAGGATCGGGGTGGCCATCTGGGCTGTCTGGTCGAGCAGCGTTCGGATCGGATCCATGGAGGTGTGCCGGCGCTGGCTATTCCTTTATAACAATCGCCGCAGCGCAGCAGAATCTGATGTATGCTTGTGCGCATGTCTGCTCGAATCCTGCGTCTCGTCCCTGCCGCGATCGCGTTCATCATGCTCGCGGCCTTACCGATTGCCGGTGCGCAATCGAAGCGGCCCGCAGCCGTGAAATCGGTTCGACTATATGTGCTGGATTGCGGCGTCATCACGGGGGTGAGCGCCGCCGGATTCGGCTTCAAAGACGGCGATCTCGCCACAACCGATATGGTGACGCCGTGCTTCCTGATCGTGCATCCGCGCGGCACGCTGATGTGGGATACGGGCGAGATTCCGGACGCCGCCGTGAAGACCGATGGCACCCCGACGAAGCAGGGGGCATTTACGGTGACGCGGCCGCTGCTGCCCCAACTCGCAGCGCTCGGCTACACGCCGGCGAACATCACGTATCTCGCGCTGTCGCACTATCACGGCGACCACGTGGCCAATGCCAATGCCTTTGCCGGGTCTTCGACCTGGCTGGTGCAGCAGGTTGAGCGCGACGCAATGTTTGCGCCGCGGCCGGCCAACGAGAAGAAAGGCGCAGGGACACCCAACGCCGATCTGTATTCCGCTCTGAAGAATGCGAAGACTATGGTGATTAAGAATGAGGATCACGACGTGTTCGGTGATGGAACCGTGGTCATCAAATTCAGCCCCGGCCACACGCCCGGGCATCAGTCGCTTTTCCTCAAGCTGAAGAACACGGGTCCCGTGCTGCTCTCCGGCGACTTGTATCACTATCCCGAAGAAATGACGATGAAGAAGGTCCCATCCTTTGACTTCGATAAAGCGGAGACTATGAAAAGCCGGGCGGCGATCGAAGACTTCGTCAAGGCGAACCATGCCCAGTTGTGGATCCAGCACGACGCCCAGGCCGGCAAGACGCGCAAGATTGCGCCGGAATATTACGAATAGGGGATGACCCGCTCCGAGATGTACCGCCGCTTCCATGGCCATGAGGGGCCGTGGGACATGATCGTGGTCGGCGGCGGCGCAACCGGGGTCGGTGTAGCTATTGACGCCGCCACACGCGGGTACAGCACCCTCCTGCTCGAGCAAAGCGATTTCGGCAAAGGCACGTCGAGCCGGAGCACAAAACTCGTCCACGGCGGCGTTCGGTATCTCGAGCAGGGTAATCTCTCGCTCGTCATGGAAGCGCTTAAGGAGCGTGGTCTTCTGGCCCAGAACGCCCCGCACCTGGTACGGAACCTGGGTTTCGTCGTTCCAAACTACGACTGGTGGGAAGCGCCGTTCTACGGCCTGGGACTGAAACTGTACAACCTGTTAGCCGGCCAGTATGGCTTCGGCCCCTCGCGGATCCTTTCCAAAGACGAAACGCTGCGCGAACTGCCGACGATCCGCACGGACGGTCTGCGCGGCGGCGTGATTTATTTCGACGGCCAGTTCGACGATTCCCGGCTACTCATCAATCTTGTGGCTACCGCTTTCAAAAACGGCGCAGTCTTGTTGAACTATGCAAGGGTGACGGAAGTATCGAAAGACCCGGAGGGCTTCGTAAACGGAGTTCGGTTTCGCGACGCCGAGAGCGGCGAGGAGTTGCAAGCTCAGGCGCGAATCGTGATCAACGCCACGGGCCCCTTCAGCGACGGGCTGCGACGGCTTGCCGAGCCCTCGCTCGAACCGATCATCGCGCCGAGCCAGGGAATTCACCTCGTGTTTTCGCAATCGTTTCTGGCGGGCGATCGGGCCATCATGGTCCCTCACACCAGCGACGGCCGCGTGATGTTCGCGATCCCATGGCACGGCCACACGATTGTCGGCACCACGGACACGCCTCTGAGCGAAGCCACTCTGGAACCGGTCGCCACGGAGCAGGAGATTGATTTCATCCTGCAGACCGCCGGCCTGTACCTCGACCGCAAGCCCACGCGCGCCGATATCCTCAGCGTGTTTGCCGGAATCCGGCCTCTGGTGCGTTCCGGCTCAAATGGCAATACAGCCGCTTTGTCGCGCGATCACACCGTCCGGATTGAGAACTCCGGGCTGATCACCATCTGCGGCGGCAAATGGACCACGTACCGACACATGGCCGAGGATTGCGTCAATCAGGCCGCCACGCTCTCCCGTTTGCCCGAGAAGCCCTGTGTCACGGCCGATCTCAAGATCCACGGATATGATCGTGCGGCCGAGCGGTTCGGGTCGCTGGCCGTGTACGGCGCCGATGCTCCGACTGTGCAAAGACTGGCGCAAGATGATCCGACGTTGGCGGCGCCGCTCCATCCCGCGCTGCCGTACACCGGCGCGGAGGTGGTGTGGGCCGCGCGCTACGAGATGGCGCGCACGGTCGAGGACGTTCTCGCCCGCCGCACTCGCGCTCTATTTCTTAATGCGCGCGCCGCCATTGAGATGGCCGCGCCGGTCGCCGACCGGCTGGCTCGAGAGCTGGGTCGCGACCGGGAATGGAGTTCCGGGCAAATCCGCTCGTTCCGTCAAACGGCGCAGAGCTATCTGGCGTGAGCTCCTCGGTTACTCCTCCCAGTCGAAAGACCGCGTCACGGCCTTTTTCCATAACCGGTACATCCGCTCGCGTCGTGCCGCATCCATCTGCGGCTGCCACTTGCGGCCGACCGACCAGCGCGACCGCAATTCGTCCACGTTTTCAAAGAACCCAGTCGCCAATCCCGCCGCGTACGCCGCTCCTACGGCGGTGGTTTCCTTCGTCTCCGGGCGGACCACTTCGCGGTCCAGAATGTCCGCCTGAAACTGCATCAGCAATTCGTTTTCGACCATGCCGCCATCCGTGCGAAGGACCCGCACCGGCATCCCGGTATCGTTCTCCATGGCTTCCACGACTTCCCGCGTCTGGAAGGCGGTCGCTTCCAAAACCGCGCGCGCCAGGTGGCCTTTGTTGCTGTAGCGGGTCAGCCCGGCGATCACACCGCGCGCATCGTGTTTCCAGTAAGGCGCGAACAGTCCCGAAAACGCCGGGACGAAGTAGACTCCGCCATTGTCATCCACGCTCCGCGCCAGCACCTCGATATCAGAACTTTTCTCGATGAGCCCGAAGTTGTCGCGCATCCACTGCACCAGGGCGCCGGTGATCGCGACGCTCCCTTCGAGTGCAAAGCTCGCCGGCTGCGTGCCGAATCGGAAGGCAACGGTGGTGAGCAGACCACAACGCGACTGAACAATTTCGCGGCCCGTATTCATCAGAAGGAAGCATCCGGTGCCGTACGTGTTCTTGGCTTCTCCTGCGCTGAAACAGGTTTGCCCTACCAACGCCGCCTGCTGATCTCCGAGAATACCCGCGACCGGGACGCCTTCTAGCGGCGCCGTCCGGGCCAAACCGTAAATCTCACTACTGGAGCAGATCTTGGGCAGAACCTGCCGGGGAATGCCAAACGCGCTCAGCAGATCCGCATCCCAGTCGAGAGTCCGCAGGTTCATCAATTGCGTGCGGCTGGCGTTGGTTACGTCGGTCACGTGCAGCCCGCCCGTCAAATGCCAAACCAGAAAGGTGTCGATGTTGCCGAACAGCAGATCGCCGGCTTCCGCCTGCCTGCGGGCTTCGGGAATGCGGTCGAGCAGCCAGCGAATTTTCAGGCTGCTGAAATATGTCGATAGGGGCAGCCCCGTCGCGCCTCGAAACCGGTCGGGGCCACCGACGCGCGCGAACTCATCGACCATGCTTCCGACGCGCGTATCTTGCCAAACCACCGCGTTGGCGACGGGCTTCCTGGTGTGCCGGTTCCAGAGAATCGTGGTTTCGCGCTGGTTCGTGATTCCGACGGCTGCCAGGTCGCTGGGACGCAAACTTCGTTGGGCCAGTGCTTCCGCCGCCACTTCCTGCGTGCGCTGCCAAATTTCGTCCGGGTCGTGTTCCACCCAGCCCGGTTCCGGATAAATTTGCCGATGCTCTTTCTGCGCCGTTGATACGATCCGGCCCGTCCGATCCAGAATCAGAAAACGCGTGCTGGTGGTGCCTTGATCGATGGCTCCGATGTAAGAGGGCATGAGGTCAGAAATAAATACCGGACTGCGGTGGGGAACCACAGTCCGGCATTTAGGATCTCAGCAATGAGAGGTGGTGTCAAAGACACCAGTTATTGGTAATTCCGCTCCGGCGCCGATTGGTTCGGAATTTTTCGCCGGGTCTACTGTTTTTTGGCCGTGAACTCCACCGGATTCCCCCGGCCGGCCACTTCGCGCGTAAACTTGATCTCGTCCCCGGCAACGGTCCCCTTGTAGTTCTGGGCGATCTTGTTTCCCTGGAACTCCAGATTCACGACGAACGAGAGTTTGTCGCCGTCCACCTTGCCGTCGGAGATGGTCTGATCGCCGCGCCCACCGGTAATCGTTCCGGTGACCGTGCTGCCGTCTTGCTTGAGGTTAAACGTAATTTCCTGAGTGCCTTGCCGTCCCGGGACTTGTGCAACCCACTTTCCCGTGACGTCAGCAGCCCAGGCTGCCACTGCGAAAATGCCCAAAAGGGCGGAAAGTACGAGGGTTTTCATGCAAGCAAAGATGGTGTTCCGACGGTCCGACGTTACAATAAATTCTGTATTCTATACGTAATCAAACGTTCGTACTAGAGACCCTTCTTTTCCAGGAACGCGATCAGATCGACGATGCGGCAGGAGTAGCCCCATTCGTTGTCGTACCAGGACACCACCTTGACGAGGTCGCCATCCAGCACCTTGGTCATCTCCGAATCCACAATGCTGCTGTTCGGGTTGCGCATCAGATCGCTGGACACCACCGGATCGGCCGTGTAACCCAAGATCCCTTTCATGGGGCCCTCGGCGGCCGATTTCAGCGCGGCGTTGACCTCTTCAGTCGTGGTCGGCTTGTCCAGCACCGCGACCAGATCCACCACCGAGACGTTCGGCGTGGGCACACGCATGGCGTAGCCATCCAGCTTGCCCTTGAGCTGCGGCATGACCAAGCCGATCGCCTTGGCGGCGCCGGTCGTGGTCGGAATCATGTTAATTGCCGCCGCGCGCGCCCGGCGTAGATCTTTATGCGGGAAGTCCAGCACATTCTGGTCGTTCGTGTAGCTGTGGATCGTCGTCATCGACCCTTTCCGGATCCCGAACTTGTCGTGCAGCACCTTGACGACAGGAGCCAGGCAATTGGTCGTGCAAGAAGCGTTGGACACGATATTATGCTGCTTCGGGTCGTACATGTTGTCGTTCACGCCCAGCACGATCGTGACATCCTCATTCTTGGCCGGCGCGGAGATGATGACCTTCTTGACCGGGCCGCGAATGTGCTTGCAGGCTTCCTTGGCGTCGGTAAACCGCCCGGTGGATTCCACAACAATCTGGGCGCCGACCGAGTTCCAGTCGAGCTGCGCCGGGTCCTTCTGCGCGAACACCTTGATCTTCTTGCCGCCGACCGTAATTGAATCAGCGTCGGCCGTGATCGGCATGTCCAGATGCCCAAGCACGGAATCGTATTTCAGCAGGTGCGCCAGCGTTTTGGTGTCGGTCAAGTCGTTGACCGCGACAAACTCCATGTCCTTGCGGCCGAGGGCGGCCCGAACCACGTTCCGGCCGATGCGGCCGAAGCCGTTGATGCCTACTTTGACTGCCATTTCTTCTCCTAACTTCGTGAACCCAAAGGATAACAGCAGGCGGGAGGCGGCGCAAACCGGGCAGAGGGAGGAACTGGTCTGAAATCCAACACGGAAAATTCCACTTGACTCTGACATTACGTCAGGCTCGAACATAGCCACATAGGGGACGCTATGGACAAGTCGTATCGCGTGGCCGAGTTCTCCGAACTGGCCGGCGTGACCGTGCGCGCGCTGCATCACTATGACCGCCTGGGCCTCCTGAAGCCGAAGCGGACGCGCACTGGGTATCGTTTGTACAGGGCGCGCGATGTCGAGCGCCTTGAGCAGATCGTAGCGCTGAAGTTTCTGGGCGTCCCCCTGAAACAGATCCGGACGGTGTTGGATCGTGACGCTCGCGAGCTACCGGCGGCCCTCCGCCGCCAGCGCCTGGCGCTGGAAGAGAAGCGGCGGTTTCTGGACCGCGCGATCGAGGCGATCCGGCGGGCTGAAAAGTCGGTTCAGCCGGGACAGAAGCCGGACACAGCCCTTCTCACGAAAATTATTGAGGAGATTGAAATGCAAAATAACCCCAACTGGATGAGGAAGTACTACACAGAGGAGGCATGGGACAAAGTCACCAACCGCCGCCCGCAGTGGACGCCGGAGTTACAGGAGCGTGTTTCCCGCCAATGGGCGGAACTGATCCACGATGTCGAGGCGGTGCTGGGAGAAGACCCGGCTGGCCCGCGAGCCCAAGCTCTGGCGAATCGATGGATGAGCCTGGTGGAAGAATTCACAGGAGGCGACCCCGAAATCGAGACGAGCGTCGGGAACCTCTACCGGGACCAGGCCAACTGGCCGGCGGAGTTTCGACATCAGATGTCGCCCTTCAGCAACCAGCAGGTGTGGGCTTTCATGCACAAGGCGCTGGCCAGACGGAAATAGCGCGCCGCTACTTTCCGGGAACACCAATCCAGTTGCGCGTAAAGAAATCGCTCAACGTGAGCAACAGCAGGATCGCGAGCCACATCAGCCCGCCTAAAATTACCAGGCGTGTCAGCTTCGTGCTGTAGCGCACGTGCATGAAGAACAGCGCCACCAGCAGCATCTTGGTAACCGCGATCACCAGCGCCACCACGACGCTGAAG
>Ga0335079_10008069_pt1 | contig 11982 bp, 7 predicted proteins | sample Lox_Sample_33_FD_206719 | JGI IMG/M metagenome (GOLD analysis project Ga0335079, IMG submission 206719) | Soil microbial communities from Loxahatchee National Wildlife Refuge, Florida, United States - Lox_Sample_3.3 | ecosystem: Environmental > Terrestrial > Soil > Wetlands | place: USA: Florida... | reverse complement strand
TCGGTTGCACAATTACGGCGGGGGCGCCGACGTAGGCTACCAATTCGGAACGACGGGTGAACTGCGGGTCGGTTATGAAGGCGGATGGCAAAAGTTCGTGCCGGAAATCGGGAATCGCAGCGAACTGCCGACTTTTTCAGGGGGCTACGGGGACGCCAGAGTCCGATACCAACTGGATCGCCGAGACGATGCCGTAATCCCCCGCTCGGGGCAAGCTGCCACCGTCGATTTTCGTTGGTACAACGCCAGCGCCACCATATCCAGCCCATACCCGGTGCTCGAAGCCACCGGCGAGAATTTTTTCCGGATAAGTCAACCGGCATCAATTTTCTTGCGAGGCTTTGGGGGGACAACCTTCAACTACGAGACGGGCTTTCCACAGTTCTCTCTGGGAGGCTCGCAGCGGCTGGTGTCCTATGGGACCAATGAACTGCTGATGAACGAATATTTCCTCTTCCAAGCCGGCTACATCCGGCAAATGGCGCGGCTGCCTCCGCTGTTGGGCAGCGGCGTCTATTTCTTGGGTTTGTACGAGGCGGCTCAGGTCTACGGTCCGCCGCACACCATGATTAATAAGGCCTCAGGTTTGCCGACGGATGCCGCCGCCGGCCTGGTCGTCAACACCATCTTTGGACCTGTGGAGGCAGCCTATGCCTACGGTGATACCGGACATCACAAGTTTTTTTTCAGGATAGGGCGATTGTTCTAGTGGATGGCGGGTATTGCCCTCGAGGGCGTGCCCAAGCATAGGCTGATCGGACGACCACCAGTGGTTCTAAGTTTCTCCCGTCGGGGTTTGCTGCCTCACCCGGCTGGAACTTCCACGGATTTGTTGAGCGGGACGCCTGAAGATCGGCCAAGTAGGAAAACACTGCCGCATATCCCGGCTGCTAAGGAGGCAGCCAGCGTTCCAATCTTCGCCAGGTCGAGCAACATTCCTTCACCGAAGGCCAAGCTGGCGATGAACAATGACATCGTAAAGCCGATTCCGCACAGCCAACTTGCTCCGAAGAGTGCTTTCCACGACATTTCGGCAGGCGCTGTCGCCAAGCCGATTTTCACCGACATCCAGGCGAACAGCCATATTCCGAGGGGTTTGCCGATGAACAACCCGAGGACCACGCCCAAGCTGACCGGATGTCGAGTCGCCGACCAGATATTTCCCCATAACCTTACGCCCGCATTGGAAAAGGCAAACAGCGGCATCACCAGAAAGCTGACCCAGGGCTGAAGATAGTGCTCAATGCGATGCAATGGCGATTCGATCAATTCGCATTGCGCTTCGAGCGTATGAATGGAGGCGTGCCATTCGAAGGAGTTCTCGGGTGCACTTTCAAATTGATCGAGCAGCCACCGGCCTCGCTTGAGAAAAACCTCGCGATCCATGTAGGTTCGCGCTGGGATGGTGAACGCCAGCAGCACACCGGCTATAGTTGCATGCACTCCCGACTTGAGTACGGCGAACCATACGCAGACTCCGATGGCTGCGTAGACTGCCGGCTGGTTAACGCCCAAGAGATTGATCGCGAAGCAAAAGGCCACACCCGCCACACCGATGCCGAGACTGTAGAGTTGAATTCGATCGGTATAGAACAGAGCGATCACGAGCACAGCAATAATGTCGTCCACGATGGCCAGGGCAGTGACAAAAATCTTCAGCGAGACCGGCACGCGACTGCCGAGCAGAGCGAGTACACCGAGCGCAAAGGCAATGTCGGTCGCCATCGGGATGCCCCACCCTTTTTGTGCAGGGCCACCGTGAGTAACCGATAGATAGAAGAGGGCGGGAACTATGGTTCCGCCGACAGCTGCGATGAAGGGAAAGGCCGCCTGTCCGAGCGAAGACAATTCTCCGATTAGGACTTCGCGCTTAATTTCGAGCCCGACCAGAAAAAAGAAGATGGACATGAGCCCGTCGTTAATCCATTGATGGCGGCTCTCCGATAGAATGAACCGGCCAAATCCGGCCGGGATCTGCACATTCCAGAGAGCATTGTAGCTATCTGCCCAAGGTGAGTTGGCCCAGACGAGGGCGGCCACCGTGGAGGCCAGAAGCAGAATACCGCTGGCCGCCTCCATCCGGGCAAAACGCACGAATGGACTGATCAGCGTTTGATAGGGTAAAACCGTGGTCGGCGCAGGCCGGAGTCCCTCGGACATAGGCGCTTATTAGACCCTACTCTGGTATTCCATGAACTGTCACTTTTGCCAGTTTGTCCTGGGTCGCCTGCCATCTAACCTTAACCAAGTTTGAATGCATATCTCCCGCGTACAGAGTGCTTTCGGGGGAGGAGCGTACCCATGCCCGGACCTGGTTCTGCCATTCTCATGCGATTCACACAACTTCGATTGCGCCGCAACTCGTCTCCCAGTTCATTTGTTCGGGGACGACGATTCGCAGCCCTCGTCGGCATATTCGTAGCTGTGATTCTTGTAGGCTGCAACGAGAAGGAAGCCCCTCAAGCGCCAAAACCCCCGGACGTGGAGGTTGCGGAGGTTACCACCCAGGATGTTCCTGTTTGGGGAGAGTGGGTGGCGCAATTGAACGGCCCGGTGAACGCCGACATCACTCCCAAGGTGCAGGGCTACCTGTTAAGCCAGGACTATACGAACGGGGCGTTCGTGAAGAAGGGGCAACTGCTTTTCAAAATCGATCCGCGGCCCTTCGAGGCGGCGCTCGATCAGGCCAAGGCCGACGTCGAGCGAGCCATGGCATCGCTGGCGAAGGCGAACAACGATGTAGAGCGCGACACGCCACTGGCGGCGCAGAGGGCCATCCCGCAGAAGCAGTTGGATGATGACAAGGCGGCCCAGGCTTGGTCCACGGCGCAGCTGGCAGCTTCGAAAGCGCAGCAGCAGCAAGCGGAACTGAATCTCGGATGGACCAAGGTCTATTCGCCGGTAAGTGGGATTGCCGGAGCTGCGAACTCTCAGATCGGTGATCTGGTCGGCACCTCCACCAAGATGACGACCGTTTCGCAGATTGATCCCATTTGGGCATACTTCAATGTTAGCGAGAGTTTATACCTAGGTGCCGCCTCGCAAATTCGGAAGGCCTTGCAGAAATCTGGCACGAGCCCTGTTCCGATTGAATACATTCAGGCCAACGATGTTCCCTACCCATTCAAAGGGACTCTGATCTTCATCAATCGAGAGATCACCGCTGGTACGGGCACGATTCAGCTGGCCGCCGCATTCCCTAACCACGATGCGACCCTGCGTCCCGGAGGTTTCGGGCGCGTGCGCGTGATGACCGGCTACAGCAGAAACGCCATGCTGGTCCCGCAGGCATCGGTGATTGAAGTGCAATCCCAGTACCAGATCATCGTGGTCAGCCCAGACAATAAGGCCACGGTCCGCCCGGTCAAGGTAGGAGATCGGGTCGGCTCGAAGTGGATCATCACGGAGGGATTGAAACCGGGGGAGAAGGTTGTGGTCGAAGGCATACAGAAGGTGCAGACTTTCGCAGCTCAGTCGCCACAGGCGGCCAAGGAGGGAATTCCGGTCACGCCCAAACCCTACGTGGCTGAGCTCGATGGGAGCAGCTGACCATGGCGAAATTCTTTATCAATCGGCCCATTGTAGCTATTGTCATTTCCATTCTCATGGTCTTGGTCGGCGTGGTCGCCCTGCTCAGCCTGCCAACGTCCCAGTTTCCCAACATTGCCGACCCGATGATCCAGGTGAAAGCCACCTATCCCGGTGCGGACGCCCAAACGGTTGCCGAGTCGGTGGCCACTCCGATTGAGCAGCAAATGTCGGGCGTGAGCGGCATGAACTACATGTATTCGCTGAGCGCCAGTTCCGGCGGCGGGGGTACGCTCTATGTCGATTTTAAGCTGGGAACCGATGTCAATACGGACCAAATTCTGGCCCAGATGCGGAGCGCACAGGCCAACTCGCAACTTCCGAGTGAAGTGGTGCAGCAGGGTGTGCTGGTGCAGCCGGGTACGACGGCACCCTTCATGCTGCTCGACCTTTATTCACCGAGCGGCGTCTACAACAACGTTTTCCTGGCCAATTACGCCATCATTAATTTGCAGTATGCGCTGACCCGTATTTCCGGCGTGTCCCAGGTTCAAATCTTCGGCGCAGGGCCGTACGCCATGCGCATCTGGGTGAATCCGGACCGGCTGGCGAGACTCGGAATAACGGTCTCCGACATCACCAGTGCCGTCAAGGCGCAAAACAAGGTTAACCCCGCCGGCCAGGTCGGAGGGGAACCAGTTCCTTCCGGCCAACAATTCACCTACAACGTGCGCGCTCCCGGGCGCTTGCCCACGGTTGAGGAATTCAATGAGATCGTTGTTCGCGCCCAGCCCGACGGCTCCGTCCTGCGGCTGAAGGACGTGGCACGGGTGGAATTGGGATCGCAATATTACTCCTATCTGGCGCGATTGGGAGCCGCCGGAGAAGGCAAGGCTGCCCAGCCCGCAGCCCTCATTGCTCTTTACCTCACGCCCGGCAGCAATGCGATCGAAACAAGAAACAACGTTCTCAAGATGATGGGGGAGGCGCAACGCAGGTTTCCCCAGGGGCTCAACTATATTGTGGCGCTCGATACCACACTGGCCGTCAGCGAAGGCATTCACGAAATCTACAAGACCCTGATAGAGGCGCTGATCTTGGTCATCCTCGTGGTCTACATTTTCCTGCAAGGCTTCCGGGCAACCCTGATTCCCCTGCTGGCGGTTCCTGTTTCTCTGGTTGGAACATTCGTGCTCTTTCCTTCGCTGGGCTTTTCCATCAATACCCTTTCGCTTTTCGGGCTTGTCTTGGCCATTGGACTGGTCGTCGATGATGCCATTGTCGTGGTAGAGGCCGTCGAACACCACATTGAACATGGTCTGTCTCCCCATGATGCGACCGTCAAAGCCATGGAGGAAGTCTCGGGGCCAGTGATTGCGATTGCACTGATTCTGGCCGCCGTGTTTGTACCCACGGCGTTCGTTCCCGGCATCACGGGGCAGCTGTACAAACAGTTTGCCGTTACCATCGCCGTTTCCGTGCTGTTTTCAGCGTTCAACGCGCTCACTCTCAGCCCCGCTCTTTCGGCCATGTTGCTGCGCCCGCGGAAACCCGCCCGAGGACCGCTCGGGGCTTTCTTCCGCTGGTTCAATCGCGTCTTCGGGCGCGCCACCGACGGTTATGTAAATTGGTGCGATTTCCTGATCCACAAAGCTGGCTTTGCGTTCATCCTGCTGGCTGCGCTAACCGTCGGGGCTGGTTTGTTCGGCAAGGCAATCCCCAAAAGCTTTCTCCCGGACGAAGACCAGGGATACATCTATGCCGGCTTGCAACTGCCGAACGCCTCCTCGCTGCAGCGCTCCTCCGAAGCTGCCCGGGAGGTCGAAAAGGCCATTATGGAGACTCCGGGCGTCCAATATGTCAGCTCCATCAATGGGTTCAGCCTGCTGAGCGGAGTCAACGCCACCTACAGTTCCTTCTTCTTTGTCTCGCTGAAACCCTGGGCAGAACGGAAGACTCCGGAAACCAGCTACGCCGGTATCAAGGCCCATCTGCAACGCACTCTTTCGAGCCTACCCTCGGGAATTGCGTTTTCCTTCCCGCCGCCCGCGATTCCCGGCGTTGGGACCTCGGGAGGAGCCACCTTCATTCTCGAAGATCGGTCCGGAGCCCCTGTGGATTTTCTAGCCAAGAACACCCAGCTGTTTCTGGCGGAAGCGCGCAAGCGCCCAGAGTTGTCGGGAGTCATGACGACGGCTCTGTTCGGTGTTCCTCAAGTCGGGGTCAGAGTGGATAACGCCAAGGCCATGACCCAGCAGGTCCAGTTGAGCAGCTTGTATGAAACCGTGCAGACATTTATGGGAGGCGCCCTCATCAATTATTTCAATCGTTTCGGCCTGCAATGGCAAGTGTATGTACAGGCCGATGGGGACTTTCGCACCCAGGCAGAAAATGTCGGCAAGTTTTACGTTCGGAATGCCTCGGGTGGGATGGTTCCGTTGAGCACGCTCACCAGCACCTATCCGCGCACGGGCACCGAGTTCGTCATGCGCTACAACCTATTCAACTGCGTACAAATCAATGCCAGCGCGGCGCCGGGCTACAGCTCAGGCCAAGCGATGGCGGCCCTCGAAGATGTGTTTCACAAATCGATGCCGAACCAGATGGGTTTCGATTACATGGGCATGTCATACCAGGAGCAAAAGGCCGCGCAGGGCGTTTCGCCAGCTACCATCTTCGGGCTGGCGTTCTTGGTTGTGTTCCTCATCATGGCAGCGCAGTATGAAAGTTGGACGCTGCCGTTCAGCGTTCTCCTGGGAGTCCCCATCGCCGTCTTCGGCGCCTTCATGACGCTCTACCTCCGTAAGCTCGACAACGACGTGTACGCTCAGATCGGTTTGGTGATGCTCATTGGGCTGTCTGCCAAGAATGCCATTCTGATTGTTGAGTTTGCCAAACTCGAATATGACAAAGGCAAGCCTCTGATCGAGGCCGCGCTGACTGGAGCCAGACTGCGATTGCGGCCAATCCTCATGACCGCCTTCGCGTTCATTCTGGGTTGCGTACCGCTTTGGGGGGCCTCTGGCGCAGGCGCCGTCTCACGCCGGGTTTTGGGAACCGCGGTCATCGGGGGAATGACGGCAGCGTCCTTGCTTGCCATATTCTTTATCCCCGTCAGCTTCGACGTCGTGGAGCGCTTCGGAATATGGGCGTCCGGGGAGAAGAAACCAACCGAGGTGGGACCAGCACTGGGAGGAGCAGCCGCCGATGACTAAAGGGAAACCAGCCAGAATCGCCCGAAGTTGCTTCCTGGCCATCGTAGGCATGCTCGTGACCGGTTGTGCCGTGGGCCCCAACTACAAGCGACCGCCAGTTACGGTTCCCGACGCGTATCGAGCCGCGCCGCCCGACCAGGCGGCAGCCTCGATCGGCGACGAGAAGTGGTGGACGGTTTTTCAGGATGAGCAATTGCAGAAGCTGATCCGGCAAGCCCTGGTCGAAAATTACGATGTGCGCATTGCGGCGGAGCGTGTTCTAGAGGCTCAAGCGTCTCTCGGCATCACCCGCGCCGATCAGTTTCCCACCATCACGGGCGGCGCGTCCGGCAGCAGCGTGCGCTTCCCGAAGACACCTATCTCGCCAGCCTTCGAGAGCAGTCCGGCGGTAGTCAATCTTTCTCTGTTCTGGGAGCTGGACTTTTGGGGGAAGTATCGCCGGGCGACCCAGGCGGCGCGGGCCACTCTGCTGGCCACGGAGTGGGGCCGGCGGGCGGTGATCACTTCCCTGGTCAGCAACGTCGCCACCGCCTATTTCCAGTTGCTCGAACTGGATATGGAAATGGAAATCTCCCACCGCACCTTGGACGCGCGCCAGGAATCCTTGCACCTGGTTGAGATACGGGCGAAAGGCGGCACAACCTCGGACCTCGACGTGCGCCAGTCCGAATTCTTGCTACACACCGCGGCGGCATCGATTCCCGATCTTGAGCGCCGCACTGAGCAGCAGGAGAATTTCATCAGCATTCTGCTCGGCCAGAACCCGGCTCCGGTGCTGCGTGGTAAGCCACTGGTTGCCACCGTAATCTCGCCCACCGTTCCGCCCGGGCTGCCATCCTCTTTGCTAGAGAGGAGGCCGGACATTCAGGCGGCGGAGCAACAATTGGTTGCCGCCAATGCGCGGATCGGTGTGGCGAAGGCTGCCTATTATCCGCAAATTACCCTGACCGCCGTCGGTGGCTACCAGAGCCCGGCGTTGACCGACCTGTTCACCGGACCCGCGGGATTGTGGAGTTTTGTCGGCCAACTCACGCAGCCGATCTTCGAGGGCGGCAGGATTCGCTCCGGGGTCCGCTTGAGTGAGGCACAACAGCAAGAGGCGGTTCTCGTCTACCAGCAGGCGATTCAGGAGTCTTTTCGCGAGGTGTCCGATTCGCTCGTGGCCTACCGCAAGAATCAGGAGTTTCGCGAGCAGCAAGGGTTGGTGACAGACGCGGCCGTCGATGCAACTCGCTTGGCAAACATCCGCTATAGGGGAGGCGTCGCCAGCTACCTGGAAGTTCTCGAGTCCGACGATCGGTCCTTCTCCGCGGAGCTGAACTTGGCGCAAGCGCAACTGAACGAGCGCTTGGCATTGGTCCAACTCTACAATGCTCTCGGTGGCGGCTGGCAAGAGTGAGCGCGGCGGTCGGACATTCGACTGCCTCGACCAGGCTGACGATCGGGGCCTCTCGCTGGCGCGCATAGCAGAGAAGTGATCCAGAGCATTCAGGGTTCATGGGGCCGGATGCCATGGGGAAGAGGATTATCACAATTCGTGGTGCCAGAATCGTCCTGCTCCTGGCGGTGTTTTGCGTAAGCGCAGCGGCACAAAGTGAGCCGGAGGCCGCAACCACCGAAGCTCAGCCCTCTGAAAGTACCGAACAGTTTCCCGCAGAAGAGCGACCCGCACCGGGCCAAGTCCTGATCGAAGGCCGCGGTCCTATCTTGACAGTCTACGAAACCGTCGGAGGCCATACCCCCCAAGAGCGCGCCAGTGCCATCGAACAGCGCATCATTGCCGTCGCGCAAGACGGTGGAGCTCCGGTTGCGACTTTGGAGAATCATGAGGGGTGGACCGAGATTCTCATGGGCGGCCGGGTGATCATGGCCGTCACCGACACCGACGCCAGAATTGCGGGTGTACCGAGAGAGCAACTCGTAGCCCAGTATGCGAAAACCATCGAGGAGGTCATCCCCGCCTATCGCGAAGAGCATAGCTGGCGAATGCTATTGCGCGGCGTGTTGAAAACCCTCCTGATCACCTTGCTGCTGGTAGGTATCCTGTGGCTCCTCCGCCGGTTACGGTTCGCGCTCAGAGATCAAATCGAAAAACAGATTCGCGCGAATGCGCAGGTCGAACCAAAGTCTGCATGGCACATTATCGCTTCTTACACAGGTTCAATCGCGCTCGGCCTGGGTGCGATTGTGCGTTGGGTGGTCATTCTTGGACTGTTCGAAACCTACTTAACCGTTGTCCTGAGCTACTTTTCTTCTACCCGGGAGCTATCGCTCGGCGTGACACACTGGGTGCTTGCGCAATTGGGATCCTTGACCCGGGCAGCGGTGAATTACTTGCCCGACCTGCTGGTAGTCAGCGTGATTGCTTTGCTCACCTACTATGCGTTTCGGCTGCTGCGTTTGATTTTTGGTGAGATAAGCACGGGGAACTTGAAGATCCGTGGTTTCTACCCCGACTGGGCGGAGCCAACCGAAAAGCTACTACGTATCTTAGTGCTGATTCTCGCTCTCACGGTTGCGTTTCCCTATTTACCCGGAGCCCAAAGTCCGGCGTTCCGCGGAGTTTCCATATTTTTTGGCGTGTTGCTGTCCTTAGGTTCATCGTCGGCGGTGGCGAATGCCATCGCTGGCGTCATCCTTACTTATATGCGTTCCTTTCTAATCGGGGACTGGGTCCAGATCGGCAACACAACCGGAGAAGTAATCGAAAAGAACCTCTTGGTTACTCGGGTTCTTACGCCGAAGGCCGAGATTATCACTATACCGAATGCCACCGTCATGAGCGGTGCGGTGACAAACTACAGCATTGAGGCCAAGAAATCGGGAGTTATCTTTCATACTACCGTTTCGATCGGGTACAACGCTCCCTGGCGAACCGTGCATCAACTGCTGACCGGCGCAGCGCTTGCCACCAAGCATGTGCTCGAAAATCCAGCACCCTTCGTCCTGCAGAAGGGATTAGATGATTTTTACGTCAGCTACGAGCTGAATGCCTATACCAGTGCTCCCAGAGAAATGCTGAACATCTATTCGGACTTACACCAAAATATCCAGGATAAGTTCAACCAGGCGGGAGTGGAGATTTGTTCTCCGCACTTCGCTTCGCTGCGAGATGGAAATGCGATTGCGATTCCGCAACAATACATCGGTCCGGATTACAAGACGCCTGGCTTCCGGATGGCGGCTGGGGACGGTGACCCGAAGAATGGCTCGCCGTCGAATCGGGTTGAGAAAGTTCGAGAGATAGGCTGATCCCGTCCTTCCCGTGAGGGTGAATTCTGGCCAGCATCGCGGCGAATGCCAGAACATACCTGTTTCTTTTGACAGTATCTAGGGCTGCACCTCATCAACTAGCCTAGGTCGGTTGCGGAGAGTGGGAATCTGGTTTTGTCTGCGTTGTTAGTGTGTTCGTCGCGATGTTTCAAGTTAAGGTTGTAAGCGCGATAGCGCCCGGTTTTTCGCGAGAAGGTCGGAAGAACGAAATGGTTCAGCCTTCCGCACCTGAGTTGAGCCGATATAGAAGGAAGTAAGGGAGCGACGGTCGATGGCGAAGAAACATAACCATAACGGCAAAAAGCACAACCAGAATGGAAAAGACAAGCTCAGTCGCAAGCAGTACGAAAAGGAACTGGTGCGGCTGCAGTCGGAACTTTGCAGACTGCAGGATTGGGTGAAGTATAAGGGCCTGAGAGCGATTGTCATCTTTGAAGGCCGGGATGCCGCCGGCAAAGGGGGTACGATTCGCGCCATTAGCGAGCGCGTCAGTCCCCGGGTCTTTCGAGTCGTGGCACTTCCCGCCCCTTCCGACCGTGAAAAATCACAGATGTACTTGCAGCGCTACATGCAGCATTTCCCCGCTGCCGGCGAGATCGTGATTTTCGACCGCAGTTATTACAACCGCGCGGGAGTGGAATATGTAATGGGCTTCTGCAACAAGGAACAGCACCGGCGTTTCCTCGAGCTCTGCCCGATGATGGAGAAATACATCGAGGAAGCTGGCATTATCCTCGTCAAGTACTGGCTGGAGGTGGGAAAACAGGAGCAGGAGCGGCGGTTTGAGGCGCGTATTAAAGACCCCCTGCGACAATGGAAGCTCAGCCCGATGGACCTGGAGTCCTTTCGCCGCTGGTACGACTATTCCAAGGCCCGGGACATGATGCTGAAGGCGACCGACAGCAAACATGCTCCCTGGACGATTGTCCGCTCCGACAGTAAAAGGAAGGCTCGGCTCAACTGCATTTCCGATCTTCTCAGTCGAATTCCTTACAAGAAGGTACCTCAGCCAAAGGTGAAATTGCCGCCGCGATCGAACAAAGGAAGTTATGACGATCAGGTCACACTGAAAGGCAGACGCTTCGTCACCGAGAGGTACTGATACCGCGCGCGGTCAAAGCCACGCGATAGGCGCAATCTCGACAGGAGATTGAAGATGGAAACCGTGGTCGGTCAGAAGGAGCAGTTCCCCCCGGCCGCACACGGGCTGCAAGAGACGGCCAAGACTTTCAAGCGCCCGCTCGAACCGGTGCAGAGAATCTCGGAGATCTGGTTCGGGCTGGTGATGGTCCTCTCCTTTACCTGCTCTATCGGCGTCGCCCAGGCCGGGTCGGAAGAAGTCGGCACCATGCTCCGAGCCGCGGTTGGCTGCAATCTGGCTTGGGGAATTATCGATGCCTTCCTCTACCTGCTTGCTTGTTTCGTGGAACGAGGGCGCTCGATCACCGCGTTGCGAGCGGTGCAACAAACTTCCGATGCCGATCGAGGACATCGCATCATTGCCGACGCGATGCCGCCGCTGCTGGCCTCCGTCTTGTCGCCGGTCGAATTCGAGAGGATGCGACTCAACCTGAAGCAGCTGCCGGAACCACCGCCCCACCACCCGTGGCTCACAAAGAACGATTGGTTAGGCGCGGTTGCCGTGTTGCTGGCGGTCTTCCTATCCACCTTCCCGGTGGCCATCCCGTTTCTAATCGTTGGCAACGCCGGACTGGCCCTGCGCATTTCCAACGCAGTGGCGGTGGTGATGTTGTTTCTGACAGGCTACGCCTTTGGCCGCTATGCCGGTTATCGTCCCTGGAGAATGGGCCTCGGGATGGCGGTGGCGGGCAGCGTACTGGTTGCCATCACGATTGCCCTCGGGGGCTGAGAAATTACGTCGTACTTCGGAATGCTCGCGCTGCTCGTTCTTCTCCTCGGGCACGGGTTGGCTCAGACCACGAACGGTTCAACGTCCGACTCAGAC
>Ga0335079_10008068_pt1 | contig 11982 bp, 14 predicted proteins | sample Lox_Sample_33_FD_206719 | JGI IMG/M metagenome (GOLD analysis project Ga0335079, IMG submission 206719) | Soil microbial communities from Loxahatchee National Wildlife Refuge, Florida, United States - Lox_Sample_3.3 | ecosystem: Environmental > Terrestrial > Soil > Wetlands | place: USA... | reverse complement strand
GCCAATGTCCGCGAACAGGTCGATCACTTGGCGGACGCCTATTTGCGTTTGTTGTTGCCTCCTGCACCTTATTAGTCTGTCTTTATGCGTGGTTGCCTCGAGCAGGGCCGGGATCTATCCGAGGGATTGAACTACAATAACTTTGGTATCCATGGCGCAGGTTCTTCCAATGCTGCCGATGCATTGGCCGCCGTACAGAAATTTGTCTTTGATGAACATAGTCTTTCGCCGGATGAACTCCTCTCCGCACTGGACGCAAACTTCAGCGGTTGTGAATCGTTGCGCCGAAAGTTAGAAGAGCAAGGGCCCAAGATTGGAAATAACGATCCCGTGGCGGATACTTTACTCGTAACCTTGTTCGATGATTTGGCCGACGCTTGTGAGCAGCATCCAAGGACTCCACGCGGCGGCATCCTGCGCCCCGGTACGGGTTCCGCCATGTATTATCTCTGGTTGGCTACCGGCCATGAGGGGATGCGCGAACCGGTTGTTGGTGCGACAGCCGATGGACGGCTGCAAGGGCAACCATTCAGCGCTAACCTTGCTCCTTCGCCGGGGATTCGCGTGCGCGGACCGATCAGCACGCTTCAATCCTTTGCCAAGATCAATTATCGTCGCATCTGTAATGGCGGACCGATCACGATGGAGCTCTCAGACTCTGTTTTCCGTGATTCTGAATCGATCCGTAAGACGGCCATGCTCGTGCGAACGTTCGCTCAGCTGGGTTGCCAGCAGTTGCAGCTCAATAGCTTAAGCCTGAATACGTTATTGGATGCCAAAGCACATCCGGAGAATCATAAAAACCTGATTGTGCGCGTCTGGGGTTGGAGCGGTTATTTCTGCGAACTCGCTTCCGAGTATCAGGATCATGTCATTGCCCGGCACCTTTATGAAATCAATTGAATCCATTTTTTCGAGGAGTATTTATGATAGATCTAAAAGAATATGAAGTCTGGTTTGTAACTGGGAGTCAGCATTTGTACGGTGAGGCCGCCTTGAAAGTCGTAGCGGAACATTCACGGGAAATATCAAATGGATTAGCCAAGGCTAAACAAATACCTGTCAAAGTGATTTTCAAGCCCGTGGTCACCACACCCGAAGCAATTTACGAGCTGTGCCTAGAGGCGAATAATGCCGGGAATTGCGTCGGTTTGATTACGTGGATGCATACTTTTTCTCCGGCGAAGATGTGGATTGCAGGATTGAAAGCGCTGCAAAAACCCCTTGTCCATCTTCATACCCAATTTAATCGCGATCTGCCATGGTCGTCGATCGATATGGATTTCATGAACCTCAATCAATCCGCGCATGGCGACCGCGAGTTCGGCTTTATTGGAAGCCGGATGCGCCTGAACCGTAAGGTTATCGTTGGCTTCTGGCAGGAAGAGGAAGTATTGCAAAGCCTGGGTGTTTGGGCACGCGCGGCCTGCGCTTGGCATGATGCCCAAGGTATGAGAATTGCTCGTTTCGGGGACAACATGCGCGATGTCGCTGTGACGGAAGGCGATAAGGTGGAGGCGCAGATTCGCTTTGGTTACTCCGTCAGCGGTTACGGTATGGGTGATCTCGTCAAATATGTTGATGAGGCGTCGGACGCCGCGATTGATAAGCTGGTAGCTGAGTACGATGAACAATATGTTTTGGTTGATTCGTTGCGCCGAAATGGCACTCAGCGTCAGGCATTGTGCGAGGCCGCTCGAATCGAAATTGGGATGAGGGCCTTCCTCGAAAATGGCAATTTCACAGCTTTTACAACCACCTTCGAGAATCTGCATGGACTCACTCAGTTGCCGGGTCTGGCGGTACAACGCTTGATGGCTGATGGCTATGGCTTTGGGGCGGAGGGTGATTGGAAAACCGCGGCTCTGGTTCGTGCCATGAAAGTCATGGGCAGTGGGTTGGAAGGTGGCACCTCCTTCATGGAGGATTACACCTATGACTTTAATTCCGCCAAGCCCAAAGTACTTGGCGCTCACATGCTAGAGGTTTGCGAATCGATTTCTGAAAAAAGACCATCTCTGGAAATCCACCCGCTTTCAATAGGAGGCAAAGCCGATCCACCTCGGTTGGTTTTCAATGTACGGCAAGGTCCAGCGATTAATGCATCGATCATTGACGTCGGTGATCGATTCCGGATGATTGTCAATGAAGTGGATGTCGTTCCAGCGGACGCAACACTTGCCAAGCTGCCAGTAGCTAGGGCTGTGTGGGTGCCTCGGCCGGATCTTAAGCAGGCAGCCGCAGCCTGGATCCTGGCGGGCGGAGCACATCATACTGGATTCAGCCAGGCGGTGACTAAGCAACACTTGGATGATTTTGCTGAGATAGCCGATATGGAATTTCTATCGATCGGCAACGAAACGCAGTTATCTGAATTTAAGAAAGAGCTCCGTTGGAATGATCTATACTATTGCCTTGGTCGATCAAGCCGATGACTTCTCAATAGAGGTTGGTCTGGGTCAGCCAAATGTTCGAGTTGAGAATTGGACAAGATCATGATACGAAGAGCAGGGAGTCAAAATGTCAGAATTTGAGTTGAAAAGCAAGAAACTCCAGGACTTAATGGAGCGCTATCATGTTACTGCATTGCTATTGTGTCAGGTAGGGAGTTTCGCTTGGTCGACTTGTGGTGCAGCCTCTTATGTGAACACAGCGGTGACGAACGGCTCCTCCTCGCTGTTGATCACATCTTCGGCCCGCTATGTCATCACGGATAATATCGAAGCAACCCGCCTGCGACAAGAGGAGCATCTGGAAGAACAGGGATGGCAATTCCGCATTGCGCCTTGGTACGAAGCGAATCAAGCGGTCACCGAATTGACACGCACATCAAAACTCGGTGCGGATTCTCCTTATCCGGGAGCGGTGGATCTCTCTGCTGAATTTCCACAGTTGCGAGCTAATCTCGGTCCAGAAGAGGGAGAGCGGTTCCGAATTCTCAGCAGGCTGTGTGCGGAGGCAATGGATCAAGCGATCCACTCCGTTCATCCCGGAATGACCGAATATCAAATTGCCGGGGTGTTGGCTGATGCGGTCCAAGGTCGTGGAGTCCAGCCGGTCGTCAACTTGATTGCGACGGATGAACGCATTTATCGGTTTCGTCATCCGCTGCCAACGGATAAGCAGTTGAATCGTTATGCCATGCTGATCGTATGCGGGCGAAAATGGGGTCTGGTCTGCTCGCTCACACGTCTGATTCATTTCGGCCGTTTGCCCGATGAACTGCGTCGCAAGGCTGAAGCGGTAGCTGCCGTAGATGCTCGATTGATCCACGCTACACGCCCCGGTCAAAGACTTTGTGATATCTTCGATCAAGCCACTCAAGCCTATCACGAGTACGGCTTTCCCAATGAATGGCAATTGCACCACCAGGGTGGCCTCGCAGGATATGAGCCTCGTGAGTTTCTGGTTACACCGGCTTCCGAGGATCCAGTATCGGTCGGTCAAGTATTCGCATGGAACCCATCGATTACTGGCGTCAAGTCTGAAGATAGTATTTTAGTTGGTGTTAATGAAAATGAAGTGCTAACCCGCATCACTGGATGGCCGACTACGAAAGTACGCCTCGATGGCCACGAAATTGAGCGTCCAGCGATTTTGGAGATCCCTTGAAAGTTGTGACCAAATCCGGAGAGCGGGTGGCAGTGGATCTGGCCATCCTGTGCGGTAAGTGAGAATTTTGCGAGCACGGTTTAACAACGACTTCAAATCGTAGGAGTTGAACATGAATCGAAACAATATCCAAAAAGCAATTGTTGGCGGGAAGACTGCCCTGGGCGTTGAGTTCGGATCGACTCGCATCAAGGCGGTGTTGATCGGCGAGGATCATACACCGCTCGCATCGGGAAGCCATGAATGGGAGAACCGACACGAGAACGGCATCTGGACCTACAGTCTCGAAGATATTTGGACAGGTTTGCGCGAAAGCTATCAAAGCCTAAGCCAGGAGGTATTTGAGAAATACGACACTTCGCTCAAGACCATCGGTGCTATTGGCTTCAGTGCCATGATGCACGGTTATATGGCATTCGATAAAGATGGAAATCTACTTGTCCCGTTTCGTACATGGCGGAACACCATGACCGGCGATGCAGCGGAGAAACTCACCGAATTGTTCCAATTCAACATCCCCCAGCGCTGGAGCATTGCACATCTTTACCAGGCGATATTGAACCGGGAATCCCATATCAAGGATATTCACTATCAGACTACACTGGCAGGCTATGTCCATTGGAAACTGACGGGACAAAAGGTGTTAGGTGTTGGCGAAGCCTCAGGCATGTTTCCCATCGATAGCAAGACCAACGATTATGATGAGGGCAAGATCAAGCTATTCAACGAAAAAATCAGGTCGGAAAACATTGCCTGGAAACTTCAGGACATCCTGCCCAAAGTCCTTATGGCAGGAGATGCGGCCGGTGTTCTGACCGAAGAAGGCGCGAAGCTGCTCGATCCCACGGGACAGCTAAAAGCAGGCATCCCACTCTGTCCACCTGAAGGTGACGCAGGCACAGGCATGGTCGCGACCAACAGCGTTGCAGAGCGAACAGGCAATGTCTCCGCGGGAACATCCGTCTTTGCCATGATCGTCTTGGAAAAGAATTTGTCGAAGGTATATCCCGAGATCGACATCGTGACGACGCCTACAGGCAAGCCGGTAGCCATGGTGCATTGCAACACTTGCACATCCGACCTCAACGCATGGGTCGATTTGTTCCAGGAATTTACTAATACCCTTGGCATGAATATAAGTGAATCCAAACTGTTTGAAATGCTGTATCAAAAGGCATTAACTGGCGATACGGATTGCGGTGGGCTTCTTGCTTTCAATTATTTTTCAGGCGAACCTATCACACACCTGGAGGAGGGGCGCCCAGTATTCATCCGTACGCCCGAGAGCCATTTTACGCTTTCGAACTTTATGCGCGTGCATCTGTTCTCGGCGCTCGGCACATTGAAGATTGGGATGGATATTCTCTTTGAACAGGAGCACGTCAAGATCGACCAACTCCTCGGTCATGGTGGTTTCTTTAAAACTAAGGAAGTGGGTCAAAAAATCATGGCAGCAGCAATGAAGGTCCCAGTTTCCGTGATGGAGACGGCCGGCGAGGGCGGCGCATGGGGCATTGCGTTGCTTGCCTCCTATATGCTCTTTAAGGCAAAGAATGAACCCTTGGAAGCTTATCTCTCCAACAAGGTCTTTGCAGGGGAAAATGGTACGACGATGGCGCCTGATCAAAGGGACGTCGATGGCTTTACGGCGTTCATGGAACGTTACAAAAAGGGACTGGTTATCGAAAGAGCCGCTGTGGATGCTCTGAGGTGACGAGGTAAGATAACGAAGCAAGGAAGTGATTTGATATTCAATGATTCATTATTCGAATATCGACTATTAGATACCCGGAGATGACCATGCTGGAAAATTTAAAAGAACAGCTTTATCAATTGCATCTCGAATTGCCGAAGAATCATCTGGTGACATGGACCAGTGGCAACGTTAGCGCTCATGACCCAGATACAGGTTATGTCCTGATCAAGCCCTCCGGCGTCCGCTATGACGCTTTGCGCCCTGAGCACATGGTCATTCTGGATCTAGATGGTAAGCGCATCGAAGGTGGTCTGAAGCCCTCATCGGATACGTCCAGCCATCTTTATATTTACCGCCATCGTCCAGATGTCAGAGGCATTGTTCATACTCATTCGCCTTACGCGACTGCTTTTGCGGCGCTAGGAAGACCGATTCCAGTTTACCTCACAGCCATGGCTGACGAATTCGGCGGCCCGATCCCGTGTGGTGGTTTTGCAATGATCGGTGGGGAGGAGATTGGAAAGGTGGTGGTTGATTCGATGGGCGATTCGCCTGCGGTGTTGCTCAAGAACCACGGTGTATTCACCATGGGTTCCTCCGCGGAAGCTGCGGTGAAAGCCGCAGTCATGGTCGAAGACATCGCTCATACGGTTTGGATTGCCCTGCAAATGGGTCAACCCGATGAGCTTACCCCGGAGAATGTCGCAAAACTTCGCCGACGCTATCTTGAAGATTACGGGCAGAAAATTAAAGCAGCTTAGATTGAAATGTTGGATGGCGTTTGTTTTGACTTGGCGATGGCTAGGTTCTTAATGTTTTACGTTTTCACTCAACCAGTTGATCCAAGCATCGAGTCCTTCACCGGTGCGGCATGAGACTGGGAAAGTCACGATGCCAGGATTGAGCGCTTCCACGCCGCGCTGGAAGAAGTCCATTTTGAAGTTGATGTATGGTAGAAGATCAATCTTGTTCATGACCAGCGCGTCCACACCTCGATACATGCCGGGATATTTGTAAGGTTTATCGTCTCCCTCGGGAATTGATGCGATCAGCACAGACTTGTGCGTGCCGAGGCGGAAATCGGCGGGACAGACCAGATTGCCGACGTTCTCCACGATGAGCAGATCGAATTGTTTGAGATCAAGTTGATCGAGCGCGCCGCGCAGCATCACCGCATCGAGATGACATTCACCGCCGGTATTGATCTGGATTGAAGCCTGCGCACCAGCCGCGCTGGCGCGGTCGGCATCTAGCGAAGTGGCGATGTCGCCATCCACAACGGCGATCCGCAATTTGCCCGCGAGGCGCGGGATGGTCTGTTCGATGATGGAGGTCTTGCCGGCGCCAGGCGAAGCCATCAGATTGACTGAGAACACATCTGCGGCATCGATGCGCGAATGGTTTTCCTGCGCCAGGCGATCATTGGCGCTGAGGATATTTTCGACAATCGGAACATTTAAAGGCATTTCACTTCTCCATAGAATTGACAGCCGATCCATCGGCTGTTTCGACGTCAATTGATTCTAAACGAAATTCATCACCCGCAGCAACCTTCACGCGCGTGCTCCCGCAATGCGGACAGGCGAGGTTCTCGCCATCGACAGGATAGCGATAATCGCAATCGAGGCAAAGGAACTCGGCGGGCACGCGTTGAAAATGAAGCGTAGCCCCTTCTGCGATAGTGTCTTTCGCAATCATATCCCAATAAAACTGCACTGAATCATCTACCACATAAGAGAGTTTGCCGATGGCCAAATGTAGGTCGGTGATACGCTTCGCTCCGGCTTGCTGAGCGTGGCGGAGTGCAATTTCAAGGATGGATTGAGTGATGGGCAGTTCATGCATTTCGATTTTTTTACCAGGAACTCTTCGGGAAGGCTGTGAACAGCTTTTATGAAAGATCATCACGCCGTGGGGAACAATGCCTTTGCAAAATCCAGCGGTTGGAGGCCGGGAGATTCGATGGAACGTTCAGCGTAGAAGCGCTCGATCAGAGCTGTTACATTCTGTTCGTCAGAAGGTACACCATTCAAAGCGTGTTCCAGTTCGGGTACATCCTCAGCAGGATAAAAGAAGAAATCGCCCGAGATATGTACATAACGTAATTTTTCCTCATCTTTTACCGGAGTGATTCGCACCAAACCGCCGGGTGTTTTGAGCATATTCTGAATCACATACACACCCTCGCGAATCTTCACCTGGTCCACACGCGGACGCCGCCGGTCGTTTTCAGATAGCCATTCGGGAGTATACCCCATCAGCCAACTTGGGTAAATGCAAATTGGTGTGATTTTTACTATCAATTTTTTCTATCGCGCGCCATCAAGAAATCGAACGTGCTAAATGATGGTTGTCACTGGATAAGATCAGGGATTGAAGTTAAGCTATATATAAATTAAGCAAGTATTGAAATTACTGTGAAGCAAACTCTTTCTCCCGAAATTCAGGATTTAGCCGAGCGCCAGGCAATGCGCTGCAAAGTTTTCATTAATGCTCAGCGGGCTCTAATTCTTTGGCTGTTGTAGAAGAAGGAACGAACCGTCAGCCAGATTGCGGATGCGATTGGCACTTCAGAGAATTGAGCAGCATCTTTGTTTCGCGACGGGAGCGACAGAATATCTATATAGTCAGAGTTGATTGTTCGACACACAAAAGGAGTATCTACTATGAAGAACAATACTGGTTTTACTCTCTTATCGATTGTAGTCGTGGGTGTATTGTCGCTTTTGCTGGCATTCCCATTGTTTAATGCCCAAGTAGACAATATCACGCGGCTGACCACGCCTGGACAATGCCCTGCAGGCTATTCAGGAATGTATCCGAGTTGCGTAGCGACGGTCCTCGGCTGTACCAACCCGGGTGCAGCAAATTACGACCCAAAAGCCAGTGTGGATGATGGCTCTTGCGCTTCTGCGATTCCAGCCGTTGAGGGATGCACCAACCCAGGCGCAACCAATTACAACCCAAAAGCCAATGTGGATGATGGCACTTGTAATTCTGCGATCCCAGCCATTGATGGATGCACCAACCCAGGTGCAACCAATTACAACCCAAAAGCCAATGTGGATGATGGCACTTGTAATTCTGCGATTCCAGCCGTTGATGGATGCACCAACCCAGGTGCAACCAATTACAACCCAAAAGCCAATGTGGATGATGGCACTTGTAATTCTGTGATCCCAGCCGTTGATGGATGCACCAACCCGGGCGCAGCAAATTACAACCCAAAAGCCAATGTGAATGATGGCTCCTGCAAGCCATAGACATTCATAAATCTTTGCGATGGAAACCGTCCGCTCTCACAACGGGCGGACGCGTTTTCAAGTAGGGCCACCACCCCGGCCAAATTAGGACTAGTCCCAACAAAGCTAAGTTTTTGACAGGGTAGGTTATCTATGCCTGGTGATTTTATGTCTTTTTTTATATTTACATGATTTCAAAATATTAATAAGTAAGAATTGAAATAACCATGAAACAACCTCTTTCTCCTGAAATCCAAGATTTGGCCGAACGACAAGCAACGCTTTGCAAAGTTTTTAGCAATGCCCAGCGGGTTCTGATTGTTTGGCTGTTGGAGGAGAAGGAACGGACTGTCAGCGAGATTGCGGATGCGATTGGCGCTTCCCTGCCAAGTACTTCGCAACATCTCCATTTTATGGAGTTGAGTAATATCCTTGTTTCGCGACGAGAGCGACAGAATATTTACTATCAACTTGCTGAAAATGATCTTTTGCAAAATTGTCTGGTTCTAGCCAACAAGCCAAAAGACCAGTCGATGGAAACTCAACCCTAAACTTTAACAAGGAGAACAATATGACCATCCCTGAACTTACCAATATTCAAGTATCCAAAGTCGTGGATGCGCGCGCCATGTCCTGCCCGGGACCGTTGCTCGAAGCCAAGAAAGGGATCGCCACCGTGAAGGTCGGCGAGATCCTTGAAATTTGGTCCGGCGATGCCAACACCAAAGTGGATATGCCGCGTTGGTGTGACAAGGTCGGACATGAATTCTTGGGCGTTCTGCAAGGCGATGGTTATGAGCGTTTGTTCATTCGCCGATTGAAATAGGATTGTGATGGTTGGTCAAATACAACAGCCCAAGATTTTGATTCTGGGTACCATCTCAGGTGGGTATGCCGGCGCAGATTCAACCGGGCAAAGCCATCTCGAATATCCGGCCAACACCTACGTTTTGCCAGTGATGTCGCCGGTGATGTTTCCACCAGGGTTTTATCTGCGGGCTTTTGAGCGTGGCATTGACGGCATCATCGTCATGTACAGCGGCACGGACAGCCCATATAAAGTCGAAGCCGATGGAACTGCAAAACTGATTAATAGCGCCTATGCCATGATGAAGGAACGCGGCATCGACATCCGCCGCCTGCGCCTCGCTGCTATCTGCACTGTTTGCGTAAAGCCCTTCATGAAAGAAGTCAATCAGATGAATGACCTGCTGAAAGGCATCGGCTTCGTCAGGGATGAACTCGCGGCGCACTCCAGTGCGATGGAAACGAAGGATGTAGCTCATGGATAACTTGCATATGGATGCGCTGGTCATCGGCGGTGGGATCGCGGGCATGCAGTCTGCGCTCGATTTGGCGGACCAAGGCTTTCAAGTGGCGTTGGTCGAACGCGAACCCAGCATCGGGGGGCGCATGATCACGCTCAGCAAAGTCTTCCCCACACTGGATTGCTGCTCGTGCATTACGACGCCGAAAATGTCAGCGGTAGCGCATCATCCTAACATTCATTTGTTTACCTATTGTGAAGTCCAATCTGTGCAGGAACATGACACGGGCTTCGATGTTTCCATTTTACAAAAGCCACGCTACGTGGATGTCTCCAAGTGCACAGGCTGTCGCGACTGCGAGTATGAATGCCCGATTACTGCGCCAAGTTCGTTTGATCGAAATCTTGGCGCGTATCGCGCCATCCGCGTGCCGTTCTCAACTGCAATGCCGCAGAAGGCAGTTCTTGATCCCGAGAATTGTTTATGGTGCGGCAAGTGCGAACAAGTCTGTCCCGTGGATGCAATTGACTTTACACAACAACCTGAAACCTTCAACATCGAAGCCGCTTCTATAGTCATGGCAACTGGCTTCGATCTGACTCCAGTTGACACTAAAAAAGAATATGGCGGGGGCAAACTGCCCAACGTGATCGACCCGCTGATGATGGAACGCTTCCTGGCACCCACTGGTCCTTATGGGCGTGTTCTACGTCCAGGCGACGGTAAAGAACCAACGTCCATCGCCTATGTCCAGTGCGCGGGTTCACGCGACGAAACGCTTGGTATCACTTACTGCTCGCGCGTCTGCTGCATGTATGCCGTGAAGCAAGCCATGTTGCTCAACGGCGCACTGCCTCTGGCCGATATCACGATCTACTACATGGACATTCGCACTTTTGGCAAGGGCTACGAACAGTTTTACCAAAACGCCAAAGCAATGGGCGTGGAATTCGTACGGGGCAAAGTGGCGAGCATTCGCGAGGACCCTGATCAGAATCCCATTATCAAGGTGGAGATGACAGACACGGGCGAAATCGTCGAGCGGACTCATGATCTTGTCGTACTCTCACAAGGAATCATCCCTGCTTCCCACCCGACCCTGAGCCTGCCTCTCGGTTCTGATGGATTTATCTCTGTCCCAGCACCTGACGCGGCTCCATGCGTAACCGAGCGGCCGGGCATTTTCGTCACAGGGACAGCCATGGGCCCGATGGATATCGTGGATAGCATCATCTCCGCCAGCGCGGCAGCGGCTGAGGCTTCGGCATACATCCGGGAAAACGGAAATAAGCTCGAAGTCCAGAAGGAGGCGATGTATGCCTGAGAATCACGAACCGCGCGTCGGAGTCTACATTTGTCATTGCGGCGGGAATATCAGTGGCACGGTGCAATGTGAGTTGGTTTCAAAAGCCTTGAAGCAACTTCCCAACGTGACCATCACACGCACAGATGAATCGCTATGCTCGGACGCCGGGCAATCCATGATTGAGCAGGACATCAAGGAATTGGGCATAAACCGTGTGGTGGTGGGTGCTTGCGCTCCGATGTTGCATGAGCAGACCTTTCGCGGTGCGGTGACGCGCGCGGGACTAAACCCGTTCTTATATCATCACGTTGGCTTGCGTGAACAGGACTCGTGGGTGCACGAGCATAACAAAAGTGCTGCCACTGAAAAGGCCTTGCGGCTTATGTCGGCAGGCGTAGCCAAGGCGCGTTTACTCAAGCCACTTGACCCGATCCGATTGAGTGCTGAGAAACACGCACTGGTCATTGGTGGCGGTGTTGCAGGTCTGCGTGCCGCATGGGATATTGCGCGACAAGGTTTGCGTGTGACTTTGATCGAGAAATCTCCTTTCCTCGGTGGACGGATGGCGCAGCTCGAAACCGTTTTTTCCACTGAAGAGGAAGCCCGTAAATTGCTGAGCGCGTTGATCGAGAAAGTTGTTGTGCATCCTAATGTCACGATTTTCACGGCCGTGGAAGTAACGGGTGTTTCGGGCTACGTTGGTAACTTCAATATTCAAATGCGTCAACATTCGCGCGGCGTGAACGATGAAAACGCCGAAGCGCTGATGTCCGCCTGCACGCAGGAAGTTCCCGACGCATTCAATTACGGCCTGACGCATCGCAAAGTGATTTATCGCCCCTACGAAGGCTGCTATCC
>Ga0335079_10008067_pt1 | contig 11982 bp, 7 predicted proteins | sample Lox_Sample_33_FD_206719 | JGI IMG/M metagenome (GOLD analysis project Ga0335079, IMG submission 206719) | Soil microbial communities from Loxahatchee National Wildlife Refuge, Florida, United States - Lox_Sample_3.3 | ecosystem: Environmental > Terrestrial > Soil > Wetlands | place: USA: Florida... | reverse complement strand
CCGCTTCAGCTCAGGCTGGGGAACTCTGTTGACCAACGATTTCCGCGGCTGCAATCCCAACGATGGCACAGGGTTCGATCCCATCAGCCTGATCTGCAAGGTGTCGAACGTGGAAGGAAAGCCAGCCGTGAAGCTCTCCGACAACTATTCGAAGGCCTTGGGACCAGCGGAAGAAATTGAGCGCTACCGGCGGGTGTTTGGAACCTCGGGAATCAAGAATGCGCCAGTCATCGCCTGAGGCGGCGAAGGGCGAAGTCACACTTACCGAACGTTCTGTGTCACATTAGAGGTTCATGCCTGCCTCCGCAGACGCCAGGGCTGGACGCGCCGCCTTCACGCATCCAGGATTCGTACTGTTTCAAGTCGCGCGGTTTCTGATCGTCGCTGCCGTGGAGATGCAGGCGGTCGCTGTTGGATGGCAAGTCTACGAGATCACCAAGCGTCCGATCGATCTTGGTTATGTCGGTCTCGCGCAGTTCCTGCCAGGCATTTTGCTCTTTCCACTCTCCGGACACGCGTCGGACCGGTTCGAACGGCGGAACGTGCTTTCCGCTTGCTATGCGGGTTACGCAGTGTGCTTTGCTCTCTTGCTGGTGCTGGCGGAACGCGGAACGCCTTCGATCACCTCGATCTATGTGGTGTTGGTGCTGATTGGGATCGTGCGCTCGTTTAACTCAACCGCCAGCCGCTCGATTCTGCCACAGTTGGTTCCGCAGGAACACTTTCCGAATGCGGTGGCATGGAACGCGAGCATCTTTCAGGCAGCGACGATTCTCGGCCCGTCGTTTGGAGGCATCGTCTACGCGGCGTTCCACGGACCTTCGGCGGTATATGCAATCGCGACGGTGACCGCAGTCGGAGCCACGGTTTCTTCGTTCCGCATCAGGCCGGAAGTGAAAGCACGCCCGCGCGAGCCGATGACGTTGAAAACCGTTTTTGCAGGGTTGCATTACATCTGGAGCAAGAAGCTGATCCTGGGCGCGATTTCGTTAGACCTTTTCGCGGTGTTGCTGGGTGGCGCGGTCGCGCTGCTTCCCGTGTACGCGCGCGAGATCCTTCACACCGGACCTTGGGGATTGGGCCTGCTGCGGACCGCTCCTGGCGTTGGCGCCGCGATCATGGCCGTTGCCGTGGCGCATTGGCCGCTGCGCGGGCGATCAGGGCCGACGCTGCTTTGGGCGGTAGCGGGATTCGGCATCTTCACGATTGTCTTTGGTTTCTCGCGCAGCTTGATTCTCTCGCTCGTCGCCCTTCTACTGTTGGGGGCGAGCGACATGATCAGCGTCATCATTCGCGCGACGCTGACTCAACTGGCCACTCCGGACGAAATGCGCGGACGCGTGACGGCCGTCGACATGATCTTCATCGGCACATCGAACGAATTCGGACAGTTCGAGTCCGGCGTGACCGCGCAGTGGTTTGGAACGGTCCCTGCGGTTGTGCTCGGAGGAGTCGGAACGCTCGTGGTGATTGCGCTGTGGGCGTGGTGGTTTCCGGAGCTGCGGCGCGCGGGCGATCTGCATGCCATCACCGCGGAGACCCTGCAGGACGGCGCCGGCGAACGCGAAAGTCTGCCTTCCTGATTTCAATCCATCATTTGCGATTGACCGGATCGAGGAAATCCATCTCCGATGGGATGGCGTTCATGCCGTAGAATGTCGGTTTCATTCACGGTTGCCAAGGATCCCCATTGCTCGAGCGCTACTTCCGACTCACCGAAAACCAGACTTCAGTTCGCAGCGAATTTCTGGGCGGACTGACCACGTTCATCACGATGGCATACATCGTGGCGGTAAACCCGCACATGCTGGCAGAGACAGGCATGCCGATCGAGGGCGTCATATTCGCGACCTGCATTTCGGCCGCGGTGGCGACGCTGGTCATGGGACTTTACGCGAACTACCCGATCGCTATGGCCCCCGGCATGTCCCTGAACGCATACTTCACTTATGTGGTCTGCATGCAGATGCACGTGCCGTGGCAAACGGCGCTGGGAGTGATCTTCTTTTCAGGAGTGGTATTCCTGATTCTTACAGTGACCCGGGTCCGCGAGCAAATCGTAAACGGGATTCCGGATTGCCTGAAGCATTCGACTGCAGGCGGAATCGGGATGTTCATCGCGTTCGTCGGGTTGCGCAATGCGAAGCTGGTGGTGGCAAATCCGGCGACGTTTGTGAGCCTGGGAAGCTTTTCCAATCATGAAGCGCAGCTCGCGCTGATCGGGCTGGCGATTATGCTGATCCTGATGACGCGCAAGCTGCACGGGGCAATTCTGATTGGAGTTCTTCTCACGACAGGGATCGGCATCTTGCGGGGAATGACCAGCCGGCCAACATCGATCTTTTCCTTACCACATCCTTCAGGGACATGGCTTCAGCTTGACCTCAAGAGCGCGTTGCATCTCGGATTGTTCGAGATCATTTTTGTGTTTCTTTTCGTGGACCTGTTCGACAACGTGGGAACCCTCGTTGGCGTCTGTGAGCAAGGCGGATTTGTGAAAGACGGGAAGATTCCGCGCGTTGGGCGAGCGCTGGTTTCCGACGCCGTGGGGACGCTGTTCGGTTCGCTGACCGGGACGTCGACCGTGACGAGCTATATCGAAAGCGCCGCGGGCGTGGCTGCCGGCGCAAGGACCGGATTAAGTAACGTGTTTACGGCGCTGTTTTTTCTGTTAGCGATGTTCTTTGCGCCGCTGGCGGCGGCGATTCCGGGCTACGCGACGGCGCCTGCGCTGATTCTCGTCGGCGCGCTGATGACCGAGTCGATTGGGCGCGTAGAATGGAACGATTTCACCGACGCGATTCCGGCATTTGTGACGCTGCTCGCGACACCGCTGACATTCAGCATTGCAACGGGACTCAGCCTGGGACTGATTTCTTACACGCTGGTCAAAGTTGCCGCCGGGAGATTCCGCGAGATCAGTCCGGTGATCTGGATTCTGACGGTGTTGTTCGTCTTCCGATACATCTATCTTGCGGCAGAGTAAGTAACTGAACCACCAAGGACACTAAAGTTCACGAAGAGAATCTTAGGGGACGTTCACTGTCACGGTAGACGTCGTGCGGCCGAATTGATTCGTGGCGTAGAGCGTGTAGGTTGTGGTTGCGGTGGGGTTCACCGTCGCGCTGGTTCCGCGGACTGCGCCTAATCCCGGCGATACGACTAGATAATCCGCACTTCCTACACTCCACGAGAGCGTTACGTTGCTCCCGGAGGAAGCATGTGTGGCTGACGAAGAGAAACTGCTGATCGACGGCGCAGCTCCGGTTGGGTAGCTCGAGTTGGTGTAGGCCGGGCCCATCTGCACGACTTCAAATTCCGACGCTGGAACGGTTTTGAGTGAATCGAGATCCGATCCCCATCGGCTGTCGGACACTCCCGTCACGTAGAGCGCACTGCCGTTGTCGGCAAGGATCAGTCCATAGTGCTTCATCGCCGTCAGGATGACCTGCATCTGCGCGGAGAATCCAGAAATATCGTAGCCAGATTTCAGGCGAATGCGCATGCCCATCGGCGGCGCGGATGAGTCGCTGGTGGTTCCTGCCGCATGTGACGCTGGAGGAGTGAAGGCGGCACGCGTTTTTGGCAGGGTGAAGCGGAACGCGTGTTGAATCTTGCCGGATGCGACTTCATCGTAGCGGACAAGACCGGGGAAAATCGGCAATCCTGCCGCATCGGCAGAAGTCCATGTATAAGGACGCTGTTCGTCGCTGAGCAAATCCCAGACGGCGGTCGAGTCGGCATTCCAGGAACCGTCAGAATTGACCGACGAATTGTACAGCTCGTAGAGAAAGCAGTTAGCGTTGTTGAGCACCAGCACGTGACGATCGCCCGTGCTGGACGATCCGCCTTCGACGGGAGCGTTGGCCGGGACAGGCATTGGCCCGGGATCGCTCTCGTCGCCGTAGGCCTTGAGGTTTACGTTCACCAACGGCTGGTTGCCATCGACGACCACGTAGGGAATCCCGTAGGTTGGATCGGTGCCCCAGTCAGGATGAAGATTTACCGAGCCCACCCAATTGCTCATGATGCTGTTGGAGTTGGGATCGGGCTGGGCGGAGTAGATGTCGGTGTTCCACAGGTTAGAACTGGTGAACGGAACAAAGCGGTTCAAGCTTGCGCCCTGCCCAGTCGACATTCCGCTACACGCAAGGTTGCCACCGCCCGTGCCGTTGCCGCCGTTTCCGCCGGAGTTCGATTTGGAGGTTCCGGCGCACGCCATCAGAGCCGCGATCGCCAGCAGGCTCGCGGGAAAAAGGACTTTCCAGGCTGAACAGGGGCAGCGCATGGTACGACTATTGTCGAAGAGTCGGAGCATGGGCCGAAAGAGGCCTTTGGGACATGTCCCGATTCCAGAAGGCTCAACCGGTGTTGCTCACTGTGAATGCGCGGGGCTACTTGGCGTGGATCACGGTTTTCGCGGCGCCCATGTTGTCGTATTTATCGTAGACGCGGACAACGACGACGTGTTCGGATTCCGCGTCTTTTGTTGCTTCGACAGGCACTTTGAAATCGTAGTCTTCAACTTTGGCGTCTGAGAGTTGGCCGGTGGGTTCCACATACCTCCACTCGCCGGCGTCGACGGAGTATTCGGCGCGCTTGATGGTGGAGAATCCGTCTTCCGCACGAAAACGGATGTGAATCTGCTGGCTCTCAAGAGATGCGGCCAGATTTTCGATGCGCGGCGGAGTCGTGTCTACTTCAAAGCGGCGGCTTTCGCGGGAAGCCGTGAGGGCTTCGCCGGGCGAGTGCGAGGGTGCGTCCGACGCAACTACTTTGATCGTGTATCCTCCGTCGGGAAGGAGGCTGGCGTCGAAGGAATAGGCTTTGTCGGTCAGGTTGTCTTTGAGAAGGAGCCAGCGGGTTTCTCCGTCGCCGCGGTAGTAGACCGAGTAGACGAGCTGGTCGTCGTTGTCGTCATGCGCGGTCCACTTTACGCCAACCGCATCGCGATCGTGAGTGCTGGGGACTGGCGATTCGAAACGTGGGCCTAATGCGACGCCGCTGTCGCCGGCGAGGCTGATTGCCGGAGCTTTGGGTAGCGGTTGATAGCGTACGCCGACCTGCACGGAAACGTCTTCAATCTCGGGAGCAACGTTTTTCGGCAAGTAATTCAGCGTCACAGTATCGACTGCGGGCTTGGGATTTCCGGCGTGTAATACGGCCTTCCATTGAGCATAGCGGGCGGCGGGAACTCCCATCTCCGCACCCTTGCTCAGATCGACTTGCTTCCACGGACTCCAGTTGCGGTCGGGATTGTCGACGTTGCCGCTGCGCACGAGAAGATCGATGCTACCGAGGCCGCGAAATTCCACGCGTCCCCAGCGCGAGAAGATCTTGGCGTCAAACACATCGCTCTGATAGGAGCCTTCTGTCTCCGGGCCGGGTCCGAGCACGAAGACTTTTCCCAGATTGCTGCTGGTGGCGTACAGACTGCCATTTGGTCCCCTGGCGAAGCCTGTCACTTGCGATGCGGGGGCTTTCAGCAGGTCGGCAAAATCGTCCTGGCCCTCAATCGCAAAGATGTGCCCGCGATTTCCAGTTCCTGCAAGCAGTTTGTCGTGAGAATCGAAGGCTAGCGCATAGACGATGTCTTCGTGCGAAGTCCAGATGCGCGATGGAGAGCCATCTGCGGCGATGCGATAGATGTCGGAGCCGCCACCGGCACCTCCGCCGGGAACAGGGAATGTAGCCATGTTTACCGGAGCGGGCGTAGGAGTGGCTGCCGGGTTTTGCGGGGTTATCGAAGCGGCTGCCGGCGGATTCATCGTGATGAGCATGGATACGGCTGCGCCAGACGGTGCTCCCGAACCCGCGCGCTTCTCGCCAACACCCGCGGCAAAGATATTGCCATTGTGATCGAGCGCCAGAGCGGTGATCTCTTTCTTGGGAGCGCTATACAACACGAACCCTTCGCCGGCGGGAGAAATACGGTAGATCAGGCCGCTGCCGTCGGTGCCGGCAATCAGATTGCCTTGGGCATCGAGAGCGAGAACCCGTATGTGCGTTTCGTCGCTCTTAAAGAATAACGAGTGCTCGCCTTTGGCCGTGACCTTGTAGATTTCGCCGCGATCTCCCGTGGCAACGTATAAGTTTCCGCTCTTGTCGAAGGCGAGATCCCAGATGTATTTCGTGCCGGGAGCGAAGTACTCGGAGGAACTCCAGGAGGCGTCGAGGCTCGGCTTGGCGTCTTTATCGGGACTCTTGTCTGAGTTCTTGCTGGCGTCTTTCCTTTCGGACGAAGCCTGGGTGATATTGCGGTGTTCGATCTTGTAGACCTTGCCGTCGGGAGCAGTGGCAGCATAGATTGCACCGCCGGGGCCAACCTTGAGCGCCTGCACCTGCAGCTCTTGCGGCTCGAAGATGATGGTGGACTTGCCGTCGGGAGTGATGCGATAGACGCGGGCGGGCGATCCAGTCGCGGCATAGACATTTCCGGCATCATCGGTAGCGACGGCCCAGATGTATGTCGAGGGCGTCGCATAGAGGAGCTTGAAGGAGGGCGCCAGTTCGAGGCCTCCGGAACTGCGGATCGCGACTCCAGTGGCCGTGCCTTTGACCAGATCGTCGAACTTGGACTGCTCCCAGGTGCGAGTGCCATCGGCGAAGGCGGCGGTCGCCAGGCTAAGAAGAACGAAAATGAATGGGAGGAATCTATCAGGAATGGAAAGGCGGAAACCTTGCAAGGTCATAACCTCTGGGTTTATATGCAATCAAACTTCAGGGTACCACGCCCCGCGACGGACTTGAGGCCTCTGTGGCTTGAGGATACGGCGTCCGCGCGGCAAATCAGTTTCTGAAATCCGGATGGCGAAGTGGCCTTCGCATCACGAGTTCTTGACCGTGGTATTGTAGCTTTTCATGCATTCCTCGCGTCAGAAGCTGCTCAGCACTCTTGCGCACAAGTCGTTTCGCCTGGGAGAGTTCAAACTCTCGTCTGGTGGGACGAGCGACTACTACATCGATTGCCGCACGACGACCCTGGACGCTAAAGGATCGAAGCTGACGGGAGAAGTTTTTCTCGAGGAAATCCGCAAGCGGGGATGGAATGCGCAGGCGATCGGCGGGTTGACCATGGGTGCCGATCCGATTGTGGTCGCGGTGTCGGTGGTGAGCGGCGAATTGAACGGATTTCTGGTGCGCAAGTCCGAGAAACAGCATGGGACGGGACAGCGCATCGAGGGATTCCGCGAGAAGGGCGCGCGGGTCGTGATCGTCGACGATGTGTGCACGACTGGCGCATCGACCGTGCAGGCGATTGAGGCGGCGCGCGAGTTCGGATTTGAGATCATCGGCGTGATGTGCCTGGTGGAGCGCGAAGAGGCCAAGGGACGTCCGAATGTGGAGAAGGCCGCGGCTCCGGCGCCGTTCGTTTCGATTTTTACAGCGAACGACGTGCGCAAGGAACATGTGCTGCAGAACGATGACACGGAGCCGAGCATTTTCGCGGTGTCGTCAGTGTGTGAAGTTTGCGGAAGGCCGGCGGTGACGAACAATCCGAGAAGGCTCTGCGAGGCGCACAAGACGTAAGATTCGCCGAAATTAAGAAGACGGCAAACGACTGACGGCTAAGGACTGACGACCGACCACTAACTCATGATTCAAACTCTCGAATGGACTGACAAAGGCGTACGCTTCATCGATCAGACGAAGCTGCCGACCGAAGAAGTGTACGTGACCTGCAAGACGCATGAGCAGGTCGCCGATGTGATCCGCAACATGGTGGTGCGCGGAGCGCCGGCGATCGGCGTTGCCGCGGCCATGGGCATCGCGCTTGGTGTGAATAACTCTCAGGCCGAGACTGCTGGCGACCTGAAGCGAGAATTCGATGCCATCTGCGATCTGATTGGCAAGACACGGCCGACCGCGGTGAATCTGTTTTGGGCGATCCGGCGGATGCAGGAGAAATTCGAGCGCATCCGTGTACGACCGGTGCAGCAGATCAAGCGTGATCTAATCGAAGAAGCGCAGCGCATGCACGCGGAAGACATCGCCGCGAATCAGGCCATGGGACGCCATGGCGCGACGCTCATGCCGACCGAGGGCGGAGTGCTTACGCACTGCAACGCCGGCGCACTTGCCACCGCTGGATATGGTACCGCGCTGGGCGTGATCCGGGCAGCGGTGGAGCAAGGAAAGAAGATTCATGTCTATGCCGATGAGACGCGTCCGTTTCTGCAGGGATCGCGGCTGACGGCGTGGGAACTGGTGAAGGACGGCATTCCGACGACGGTGATCTCTGACAACATGGCCGGCGCGATGATGCGGCAAGGAAAGATTGGCGCGATTGTGGTTGGTGCCGATCGGATCGCCGCGAACGGAGACGTGGCCAACAAGATTGGAACGTACACGGTCGCAATCCTGGCTAAAGAACACGGGATACCGTTCTACGTGGCGGCGCCGATTTCGACGGTCGACCTGGCTTGTCCAGATGGGAGCCAGATTCCGATCGAGCAGCGCAACGGGAAGGAAGTCACGCATATCGCAGGCAAGCAGATGGTGCCGGATGGCGTCGGCGTGGAGAATCCGGCGTTCGACGTGACTCCGGCGAAGTATGTCGCGGCGATCATCACCGAGAGGGGCGTGGCGCGGGCGCCTTACGAGGAATCTCTGCGGTCATTGGCGAGCCAAGATGCGGAAGTACACCCGTAGCTAAGCCTCTATAACTCTGCGAATTCAACCGACACCCGACACGCGCTTTCCCTTGTGGTCATGTGTGCCCACAGCGCCGGGCTTTGCCCTGTCTTGGACGGACCCTTCGACTTCGCTCAGGGCAGGCTGCTTCCCTCACCACACGATCCGTGCCCGCCCTGCACGGTTCTTGTCGGTGCTCGCCAACCCTAATTGCACTTCGCGCAACCCCGGAGGAATGCCTCCGGGGCTACACGATCCGGGTAACCCACGTACATCCCCTTCAGTACCGTGGCCAAGCCGCGCCGGACGGGCGAAGATAACGACTCCAAGTTCTCAGCGTTTGCCGAAAGATGCATTTAAAGGCAAAAGGCTGAAAAAGAACGACTTGGCTGGAGTACCGAGACCCACCCCATCGACACTCATGGCCGACACGATCCTCCAAGCCGAGACTCCGGAACCTGCCGCTCACAGCCATGCGGGCGAACAACAGTCTTCGCAAGAACCGAATATTGTTTGTGATTCATGGCAGCAGATGATTCAGGGCGTGCTCGGAGTCGTGATGCTCGTCGGCGCGCTGGCTATGGTCCACTACTATGGCCCAAGGTCCGTACAGGAAGTGCCTCCCGACGATCTGCAGAAGCAGGTTCACGAACTGACAGCGCAGGTGGAGCAACTCAAGCAAGAGCAGGCCATGCCCGCCGTGGTGCTGAATCGGTATCGCAATTCGATCGGCTACATTTACGGCGTATATCAGGTAGGTTTCCCGAATCAGCGGCCCGCGATCCGGGCGCGCGTTTCCGGGACTGGTTTCCTGGTGGGCGATGGCCTGATCGCGACCAACCGGCACGTTGCCGAGCCGTGGTATGGAGATTCCGAGGCACAAGGGATGATCCAGGAAGGAGCGATCGCATCGCTCGAGAATCTCGTGATCTTTTTCCCGGGCTCGCCCCTGCCCGTGAATCTTCTGCCGGCATCGGTCTCGAAGACGGCCGACTTGGCGGTGGTCCGCGCCCAAGATAACAGAGTCGTGCACGCTTTGCCCGTGTTGCCCCTAGCGAAGGCTCCGGGAGCAGCGGGGCAACTCGTTACCGTGATCGGCTATCCGATGGGAATTGCGGGAATGGTGGCCAAGTCTCCGTCGGGAATTTACGAGCATCTTGCCTATCGGCACAACGATATCAACGCGGCCAGCGAACTGGCGGCGCTGTCGCTGATTCGGCCTTCGACCACGTGCGGACATCTGGGCGACGTGGTAGGCGACAAACTGATTTACGACGCTCCTACCGCACACGGCGGCAGCGGTGGACCGGTCTTCAACGCGAAGGGTGAAGTGATTGGAGTGAACTCCGCCTATATGGATGGATTCTCGGGAGGCACGCTCGGCGTCTCCGTGGACTCGCTGCGGCCGTTGCTCGACGACGCGCAGAAAGCGCGCTAGGAATCCTTCCGACTTCTCTGTTCACTTCTCGTCGGACTCTGATCGGAATCTTCCACTGACTCCGCAAAAATGGCGTTGTGAGAGTATGCCTCGCTGCGCTCGGCGGGGCGGACGAATGCGTCCGCCCCTACACAGGCAACTAGAACGCCCAGCGCAAGGAGAATTGGATCAAGCGCGGGTTGCCGTTGGTTTGGACAATCTTGCCAAACGGGCTGTTTGGTAGGCTCGCTGTCTCCACGTCTGTGACCGTGGGAACACCGAAGTTGGTGTGATTCCACAGATTGAAGAAGTCAGCGGCAAAGCGAACCTCTTGCCGTTCTCCTATCTTGAAATGCTTGAGAAATGACACGTCCCAATTTTGCTGGAACGGGCCGTGGTAAATGTTGCGGCCAAGATCGCCGAAACCGATGACGCAGGTGTTTCCGCTGGGATCCGGGCCGGTTGGAGTGGCGCACTGACCCGGCTGAGTGTTCGGGTAATAGAAATACGGAACTGGTTCGAACGCAGCGGGGTTCAGGTATCCGTTGGCCACGCGTTGATGGACATCTCCTGAGCTGAGGCCGCTTGCGATCGTCTCCCCCGGAGCCAGGCTGGCTCCGAGTAGCGGTGTGCTTCCAGCGCCGAGGAAGGCCGTGCCGGAACTCGAATCAAAGATCGAGAACGGCAATCCAGTTTGGAAGATCGACACGCCGCTGACTTGCCATCCGCCGAGTGCGGCTTTAGTTATCCCGGTGGAATGCTGGAATAACGGTAAGTCGTACGCATAGCTGACTGACAAGCGGTGCGGACGGTTGAAATCGGAGATTCCGCGAGACGCATTGATGTTGCTTTGATCGTTGTAGGCGGTGTTGAACGCTGTGTTGCCAGTCGATGTGGCGTCAACGTTCTTGGAGAACGTGTACGCCGCCTGGAAGTAGCTCTGGCCCCAGCGTCGCGACAAGGTTGTCTGCAATGCATGATAGACCGAATAGGCGTCGTTGGCGAAGATCTGATATCCGCTGTAGCCGTTGAGTCCTGGCGTTGGCGTACGGGCGATCGCATTGGAAAACGTGTTGTTGGTAATGGTGTAGGTATTATTGTTGACGTCGGTGATCGTGAAGGGATGGGAAGGACTCGCATTCACCGACTGAATGCCGTCGCGCGTTTCACGCAAATGGATCCCGCGGGTTCCGACGTAGCCGGCTTCCAGCACCCAGTGTCCGCCGAGCTCACGCTGCAGCGTGAGGTTCCACTGTTGTGTGTTGGGTACGACAAAGTGCCGGGGCACTTCCAGGACGAACAGGTTCTGTGTGGAGTTCACTCCCGGACCGCCCGTGCAAGCGTAGTTCGCATCCGGTATCGCGGGATTGCCGCTGGGCGCAAAGCTGATGAGTTTCGCCAGACACGGCAACCATGCAGCGTTCAGCGACCCAGCGGCTGGGACCGCATTCGGATTTGTGGCGGGGGTTCCGGTAAAGAAGTCGGACATCGTGAACCCTGGCGTCTGACCAAAGAACACAATTGGGATGAACGGCGACTGGAAGCTGAGCTGGTCGACCGCGCCCACGTCTTCGCGAACGTAGTAGAGTCCGTATCCGCCGCGGAGGGTTGTGGTGTGACGGCCCAGGACGTCCCAGGAGAAACCGAAGCGCGGACCAAGCCCAGTGGAGACGTTGTTGTGGAAAGTTGAACCCGTCGCATTACCGCTCAATCCAGTAATACCGAGCTTGTCGACGCAACTCGGATAGATAAACGGATATGTGCCGGACTTCGTCAGGTCAGATTCGATGTTGCCGATGTGGCAGTCAGCGTCAGTCCAGGCACCGAGAAATTCGGCGCGCAGCCCGGCGTTCAGAGTCAGATTCGAGGTCGCTTTCCAGTCATCCTGTGCGAAGAGGGCAGAGTTGCTCTGCTTGTAGGAGTGATTGTAG
>Ga0335079_10008065_pt1 | contig 11983 bp, 5 predicted proteins | sample Lox_Sample_33_FD_206719 | JGI IMG/M metagenome (GOLD analysis project Ga0335079, IMG submission 206719) | Soil microbial communities from Loxahatchee National Wildlife Refuge, Florida, United States - Lox_Sample_3.3 | ecosystem: Environmental > Terrestrial > Soil > Wetlands | place: USA: Florida... | reverse complement strand
CGCGATGGAGAACACGGGCTGCATCACCTTCCGCGAAGTCATCCTGTTGATCGACGAAAAAGAAGGCTCAGTTGATCTCAAGAAGAGCATCGCCGGCGTCATCGCGCACGAGATGGCGCACCAGTGGTTTGGCGATCTGGTCACGATGAAGTGGTGGGACGACATCTGGCTCAACGAAGGTTTCGCCACCTGGATGGAAAGCAAGCCAGTCGAGAAGTTCAAGCCGGAGTGGAATGTCGATCTCGACAATGTCAGCGGCACGGGTGGAACTCTGAACGTTGATGCGCTGGCGAACACTCGCCCCATTCACCAGGCAGCCGAAACACCCGCACAGATTCAGGAGTTGTTTGACGGAATCGCTTATGGCAAGGCGGCATCAGTTCTGCGCATGCTGGAGTCCTATCTGGGCGAAGAAACCTTCCGCGCCGGCGTGAATGCCTACCTCAAGCAGCATCAGTATGGAAACGCGACGGCGGAGGATTTCTGGGATGCACAGGCCAAGACGTCAAAGAAGCCTGTCGACAAGATCATGCCGACTTTTGTGAAACAGGGAGGCGAGCCAATCATCGACGTGAAGACGCAATGCTCTGGCAATACAACGAGTGTCACGTTGACCCAGCAGCGCTATTACTTCGATCGTGCGAAGTTCGCCGATCCCGGCGATCAACTGTGGCAGGTTCCTTTCTGCATGAAGGGATCGGCATCCGGAAACGCCGCGCCGAAGTGCGAACTCCTGACCAAGAAGGCTGAGACTTTCACCTTGCCCGGCTGCTCGAACTGGGTGCTCGCGAACGCCGGAGCGACGGGCTATTACCGCGTCGGTTATCAACCGGAGACAGTCCGGGCAATCGCGGCTGATTCGGAAACAAAGCTGACGCCCGCGGAGCGCATCGCGGTGCAGAATGACATATGGGCTTCCGTGCGCGTGGGGCGCGAGCCGGTGGGCGACTACCTCGCTTACGCGCAAGGCTTGCAATCCGATCGCAATCGGGCGGTTCTCGAAGACGTTCTGGGGCGGCTCGACTATATCGGGCAATACCTGGTGAGTGACAACGACCGCGACGCCTTCCACGCGTGGCTGCAGCGCTTCCTGGCTCCAGCGATGAATGAAGTTGGTTGGGAACCGAAATCCAGCGACACAGATGAGCAGAAGACCCTGCGGTCCCGGCTCATCAATGCGTTGGGCTATAGTGCACGCGATCCGCAGGCGCTGGCCGAGGCGCGCAAGATCGCAGACAAGGCGATCGCAGATCCGTCGTCCGTGGATCATGAACTGGCGGGCACTGCGATCCAGGTTGCGGCAGTGAACGGCGACGAGGACTTCTACAACAGGGTGATGGCAGGCCTGAAGGACTCGAAGTCTCCAGAGGTTTACTACGCTTATTTTTTCACGCTGCCGCAGTTCACCGATCCGAAGCTCTTGCAGCGCACGCTTGATTTTGCTGTCTCGCCGGATGTGCGGTCGCAGGACGCACTGGGGTTGGTGACGGGCGTATTGCAGAATCCGGCCGGAGAGAGGCTGGCGTGGGACTTCATCCAAACACACTGGGATGCAATCGCCAAGGCAGGAGGACCGTTTGCCAGCGCGCAAGTGGTGGGGGCGACAAGCGTGTTCTGCTCCGCTGAAATGCGCGATCAGGTCACACAGTTCTTTGCCGCTCACAGGATCGCCGCTGCTGAGCGCACGTACAAGCAGTCGATCGAGCGGATCAATAACTGCCTCGATTTGAAGTCGCAGCAGGAAACGCAACTGGCCTCATGGCTCGGACAGCATGGGAATGCCGGAGGGAAATAACACTCTTAACCTTGCAACAGCGGCCCGGGTTCGATTCCCGGGCCGTTTTTCTTGCGCCGACCGGCAGGTTGCTGCAAGAAGGAATCAAATCAGAGAGACCGGGAAGGGCACGAGGTCCACTCGTACCGCTAAGCTGCAAGAATGAGCGGCGCTTTAGCGCCTGGGGTTCGCTCTTTGGAGTGGCTCGGGCGCAGAAAAACATTCTCAGCCCACTAAGGCACCACCGGCAACTCGATACGAGACGGCAGTCCCGGCGAACAATAGATGCGCTGCGTGGCTGGAACAAAATCCGAGGCTGCAGCCTTATAAATGCTCGGAACGAACTTCTGCGGATTGCGGTCAATGACGGGGAACCACGTCGATTGAATCTGCACCATAATGCGGTGCCCTTTCAGGAAAACATGATCGTGATCGCGGAGAGGGACATCCCATTCGGTCGGCTTGTTTGGGGTAAGCGGCTGCGGCTTTTCGTAGCTGGCGAGATAACGCCCGCGCCGAACCTCCATCGCGATCGGCAGTTCGTCACCGTTGAGCGATTGTGCGTACTGTCCGGGCTGCGGGCCCTGCTCCGGGCCCCAGGCATTCTTCTGCGCGTTCTGCGGGTACACGTCGATCAGCTTCACGACGAAATCACTATCAGTCCCGGAGGTCGACGCAAACAGTTTCGCAGCGATCGGCCCGGTGACGATGACATCGTGGTCGAGCGGCTCGCTCACAAACGAGAGAACGTCCGGGCGACCATCGACGAAGCGCTGATCCGCAACTTCCCAGTAGCGCCAGTCTCCGCCCGGATAGGTCGGTGAAATGGGACGCTGCCGGTACGGAACTGGATCCGCCGGATCAGAAACGTATTCGCGATACGCCTTAGCATTTATCGAAGACGGCGCCGCGAACGAGAGAGTTCCGTCAGCCTGAAGATATAAATTTGAGACCCTCGATTCCTTCGGCGGCCAGGCGGCATAGGTGTGCCACGTGTTCGAACCGCTCTGAAAAGTGCTGGCTTGCCATGTAGGCCTCTCGCCCTTGCCATGCAGGTAGTAACGGAAAAACGGAGCCTCAATCTTGTCTCGGAATTCGCGCGAAGTCTCGTGCCCTCCGAAAGGAATCAGAGCGATGGAGTCGCCCTTCGGAGCCTGCCATTCGCCGTGATACCACGGTCCGGCCACGATGAAGTTCGTGTGTTCCGGATCGTTTTCCTCAGCGTGGCGAAAAATCTGCCACGGCCCCCAGGGATCTTCCTGATCCCAGAATCCGGCAACGTTTAGGTTCGGAACCGTCGACGCGTGCAACTGCCGCACCCACGCTTCTTTTTTCCAGAATTCGTCATAGTCAGGATGCTCGACGCTCGAATTCCAGTACGGAATCGAGCCGTGCAGGTACTTGTCGTTGATGTTGGAGAGTGGTCCAAGGTTCAGGTACCACTCGTACGTGTCGTAGGTTTCGAAATCGAAATGCGTGTTCTGGTTTTTGTCGGCCTGCTCCATGACCGCGTATTCGAAGTCATAGCTCTCGCGCAACGCGCCGAAGCGGTGGTCGTCGTCGTTCATCCATTGATCGACGGGAGACGCTTGCTCGCTGATGGCTTTGAGCGCCGGATGCGGATGCAGCAGCGCTAGCGCGGTGGTTAACCCGTCATAGGAAACGCCGTACATGCCGACTCGCCCGTTGTTGTTCGGGACGTTCTTCACCAGCCACTCGATCGAATCGTAGGCGTCGGTGGTCTCGTTGGTCGCCTTGGCATCATTCAGATCTACCCACGACGAAAGATTGAAGACTCCCTCGGACTTGAAGCGTCCACGCAGGTTTTGGATCACGAAGATGTACCCGTCTTGCGCAAGTTCCTTCATCGAGGGAGGCATCTGCGCTGGTGGCCTCTCAGGAACCCCATAGGGCGTACGGCGGAACAGGATGGGCAGCGGTCCCTCTTGATCGACCGGAGTCAAGATTGCAGTCTGAAGACGGACTCCATCGCGCACCGGGATCATGACCTCCTGCAATTTGAAAAGAGGCTTGGGCGCGGGTTGATCCGCCGGTTGTTGTTGAGCTGCGGAAGAAATCACCAGAATGAACGGAACGAGAAGGCGCAAATGGTTTGCACGCACCAGTGTTGGCTCCAGAGTCTTGCTTGAGGTGAACGAGGGCGCAGTATATCAATGCTCGCCAGACTCTGGAAACTGGCAGCGCCGCCGTCAGTTCTCATCAGCCGCTAGTGTAGGGTGTCGAGCAGATCGACATTTATGAAATCACCGGCTTCCTCTGTGATCCTCTGTGCTCCCTGTGGTTAAAGCCTTTGAACTGCCAGACATCTCGGATCAAGCCGATCAAGGGGCAAGATGTAACGATCACTCTCTCCGGCGCATTACGCTAGAAAAACCGTCCCATCGAGAAGTTCACGCGGCTTTGGCCCGTCGGACTCACGCTCCCGGCGATCGCGATGGGACCCACGATCGTGTCGGCAATTAATCCGAGATTGAACGTGCCGCGGACTGCGACCGGACCGGGATCGCGGGCGGTCGTGCCAAACGCAGTCCCGGCTTCATACCATCCGCCCCAGTAGATTCTCTTTCCGACAATCGGCGGAAGGCTGAAAAGTTCTCGGCGAAATCCCAGGGAAGAATACGCGTAATGGTTGCCGAGAAATTCCTGCGGCAAGTAGGCCCCAAGGCGAAACGGACCGCCGAGAGCGAACACCTGAAACGGGCCAGCCTCGCCCCGGAACGTTGTGCCACCCGAAGCGGCGAAGAACAATGAGGATTTCGAAGTGACGGCGACGAAGCTCGATGTCTGCACATCGAGTTGTCCAATCGAATGCGTCAAGCCGGGACTCTGTAACACGCGAGACAGCGTCGCGACGACGCGAGTACCTTTGCTGGGTACCGAAGGGCTGTCTTGCCCATCCCACACATAACGGGCGCGAACTTCGCCGGTGCTTCCGTGGACGATCGGAAGCCCCGCCGCTCCAATCAGCGGAGCCAGTTTGCCTTCGAACAGTTCGTAGCCGATGCGGATCTCACTGCGGCGGCCGGAGTCGTAGCCAATATCGAATCCACCTCCGGCGCGCTCGTCGCCAAACACGGCGATACGGGTCAGGCCACTGAACGAGTTCCGCGCGAACTTTGACGCGAACATGTAAGGGGCTACAAAAAACGGCGACTGCCCCACCGGTTGGTAAAACTCCGTCGCTCCGAGGTTGCTCGAGCCGAACAGCAGATCACTGCGCCACTCGCCGCCATGATGTCCGACGTCCATGAAGGTGATGCGGGTTCCGGCGGAAAAATCAAAGGCAGCGACTCCGGATCCGTCGACGTTGAATGCGAGGTCGACAAACGGGGGCCCATAGGATTTTTCGTGCGCTGTAACTCGCAACGCAGGTACTCCGTTCTGGACAAAGCCTTCGTAGCCAAGATCGTCGAACTGTCCTTCGCCGGCGATGCGAGTCAACTGGGTTTCCAGCACCGGCAAGTTGACCGATCCCTTGAGATGCCGTTCCAGCCTGTGTTCGATGCGGCGACTCGTGTCCGCATCGGCTCCGGTTACTTCGATTTCTTTCGCTTTCTTGATCGACACGCCTTTTCTTGCCGTCCTGTCGGCAAGATACTGCTGCCACTCCTCCGGGTCCCGAATCGAATAGCGCAGCAAATCTGCTGACTGGCTGGCCGCAGTCTTGTATCCCAGTCGAACCAGTTCTTCGACGCGGTTGTAGTCGGTGACCGAGAAGCCGGTCATATCGACGCTGACCTTGGCATCCGCCAGTAATAGAGACCGGCGCTCGTTCTGCGTGATCATGACGCTCACCGCTCGTGAAAGCACCCCAGTCAAGCTTTCCAGTTGCGAAGAGTCGCCCGGCGGCACGCGCAGTTCGACGGCGATCACGGCCTCGGCATCCATGCTGCGAACCGTCTCAACTGGGATGTTCTGTACCATGCCGCCATCGGCGAGGATCCGTCCATTGAGTTCGACCGGAGTAAAAACACCGGGAATCGCCATCGATGCGCGCACAGCGCGGGCCAACGGTCCATCGTGTAACACCACCGCGTCTCCGCTTTGCATGTCGGTCGCTACGCAGCGGAACGGAATCGGGAGATCATCGAAGGACTTGATCCCCGATTCAGGAAATGCGATGCGGTCGAGCAGCAGTCCTACGCCTTGTCCGGAGTTGAATCCGTTGGGGCCGCTGAGCCCGTGCTTCAGGCCGAGTGCCGTGTTCACCAGGAAATCGCGCCGGTCCTGCTTGCGGCGATAGGAAAGCTGGCTGTAGACAGGCTCCGGAAGAAATGCTTCATCCCAATTGATCTTCTCCGCGAATTTTTGAATTTCTGCTGGTGACATACCCGTGGCGTACATCGCGCCAATGATGCTGCCCATACTGGTTCCCGCAATTCGGTCTACCGGGATGTGATTCTCTTCCATCCACTGGAGCACGCCGATCTCGGCCAAGCCGAGCGCACCACCTCCACTGAGCGCAACACCGATGCGGGGACGTGGCGCCTTTTGCTCCGCAGGCGAAGCTGCATCCTGCGCGTGGCAAAGGACAGCGAAGAGGATTGTCACTAGCAAGAAAGCTGTCGAGACAGAGGTCCGTCGATCGGTGAATGCCATCGCGTGCTCCTGAAGTGCGGAGGCTGTGTGCCTTCAAAGCAAGGATTGTGAGGCGAGTGAAAAGGTTAGCAGGTTTGTGCGGCCCAAGTCAGGAGCCAACGGGAATCAATGCCGGTAGTCGGTGGGAACCAGCGGGTGCGATGCACGATCGAGCACCTCGCGGACTGCGGCGATCACCACGTCGGGACGATCGATCTGAATATAGTGCGCACTGTTTTTGGCGATCGCCTGCGTTCCCCGAATCGAGAGATGCGCGAGATCTTCCTGCATCTTTTCCCAGGCTTCGTTGGTGGCTTTAGCAACATCCGGCGGAAGTTCCGCCGAGGGCTTGTCGGGATCGTGGGAGAGCACTGCCAGAGGCATGTCTCCGAGTGAGCCGGTCGCAGCAGTTTGTGCCGCGCTCTCCGGAAATGCCTTCAGTTCGGCCACTCCTTCGCGGGCGCTGTGAAAGTTGCAATCGGCGGCGCGTTGCGCAGGTTCCTCGTCGCAAAGTCCAAGTAGCCGAGGCGCTCCGAACGGCGTGGTGTATTCCATAAACTGGGCTTCGCGCCGCCAGCTTCCTTCCATGTCTTTCAGCGCTTGCGGAAACCGGTTTTCCTGGTCGGGATGCGAAGCATCCACCAGGACCATCCCGGCAACTTCGTTACGATAAAGGCTGGCAAAAAGGCGCACATCGTACCCACCCATAGAATGTCCGACAAGAACGTACGGCGGCCGGACGCCCGCTGCTTGCAGCAAAGCGTGCAGTTCTTCGGCGATCACCTTTGCCGTGCGCGGCTGAGAGCTGGGATCGCTATAGCCAAGACCCGCGCGATCGTAGGAACAAACCCGCGCGAACTTCGCAATTTCCGGCTGCACCTTTCGCCAGGACATGAAGGTATCGCCGAGACCGGACTCGAGAACCACCGTGGGATTGCCGTCTCCAGTGCAGTCAATATGCATCTTGCGGCCACCGACATCGACGAGTTTGCCAGGCATGCGATTGAAGCGCCGGTCGCGCGCCTCAGCAATATTTTCGTAGAGAAAACCCGCGGCAACCAGCGCGAGCACAAAGACCATCAGGCCGCGCAAGGTCCAGCGAAACCACGGCTTCGACGGCGAGGACATGGGGCTGTCCACAGTCACAGTTTGATGCTCCCAAGCGCTGCGGTGTTTGGGCATTTTACATGACTGGCGGCACGCTGATGCCCATGACCTCAAGGGCGCGGATCAGTTCGCGGCGCACCACGAAGACGGTCGCTAGTAAGAACCTTTTTCGCTTCTCGTCGGGTTCGCTGAGGATCGGATAGCGATGGTAGAAGGTATTAAAAAGCTGCGCCAGTTGAAATACGTGCTTCGCCAAATAAGCCGGCTCAGTCGTTGCGATGCATTGAGCGATTACGTAAGACGTCTTGCCCGACGCCAGCCAGAGTTCCCAGATTTCGTTGCCCGATTCTCCGCTCAAGTAAGGTGCGGCAGACGCCAGATCAAGTTCTTTGCCGAACGTATCCGCGTCGATTCCAGCCTTGCGGAAAATGCTGGTGGCACGAACGACGGCATACTGGGCATAAGGCCCGGTCTCGCCTTCAAAGCTCAGAGCTTCTTTGAAATCAAAGGCTATCAGCGACTGCTTGGTGTACTTCATCATGAAGTACCGAAGCGCGCCGATGGAGATCTGTGTGGCAATATCGAGCCGCTCAGCATCCGCAAGTTGCGGATGGCGCGAGTCGACTTCCTTCTTCGCCGAGGCGATCAACTGATCGAGCAGGTCATCGGCTTTGACTCCAAACCCTTTGCGGCCGCTGACCTCGATGAACGGCCGCGTTTTGTCCTCATCGCTCAACCGGTAGCCGAGTTCCTCGGCACACCGCGGAGTCAGCACGACCATCCCGTAGGAAAAGTGAGTGAAATGGTCGGCGGCTTCGCCGTGGCCCAGGCCGCGCAGGGCTTCCATCACCGTGTTCTGCGCTTCCGATTGCCGCACATCGATGACGTTGTAGTTCTCCGTCACGTCGCCGAAGTGAGGATGCACTTTCTCGCCGTCCATCGCCGAGATCCAGCAGTCATGCTGATTCGGATAGCGGTAGAACTTGCGATATCCAAAGTCGCGGCCCAGCAGTCCGAACTTCCACATGTGGTAAGCAATGTCCTTGCCGACGTAGCCGACGGTGCCGTTGGAGCGCACGATAACTTTCTGATCCTCCTCAGTGATTTGAGATTCAAGGCCCTGGGTGCCTATTTTGGTGAGAACCTCATCGAGGGTTTCCTCCGTGTCCCCTGTGCCCCCCGTGGTGAGTTTCTCTTTCGCAGTCCCCGCCCGCCGCATAATCCAGCAGCCCTTGTTCTTGCCCTCGGTCTCGAAGGTCAGCACTCCTGACTCTTTGAGCTTCGTGAAAGCCGCATCCCAGAAGTGAAGATGCAATATTTCGCTCTCGCGCGGCAGAAAGTCATATTCGATGTCGAGGCGATCCATCGTCTCCAGATGCCGACGGAGAACTGCGATCGAGATCAGATCGGCAACGGCCGCAGTTTCACTCGAAGCATCTTCGATGGCGTGAAGCGTCTCGAGGCGAGCCTGCTTGTTCTGCGGATCGGCTTCGTACCACTGAAAAACGCGAGCGTACAGATCCCAGCAGTAGTAATCGAAACGCGGCTGGCGCGTCAGGGCCTCGATCTCGGCGCGAGATTTTTTCTCGAGATGAGTGAATCCCACCACCACGTCTGCCACCTGCACGCCGGTATTGTCGATGTAATTCTGAATATCGACTTCGCGTCCGGCATAGCGCAGCAGCCGGACGAACGTGTCGCCGAGGATGGCGTTGCGCAAGTGCCCGATGTGGGCTGCCTTGTTCGGATTGATACTCGAGTGCTCGACCAGGATCTTCCCCGCCGGCACATCTGCCGCCGGCTTGCGGTCAGCGGCGAGCGCACCAGCCATCCAGGCGCGGTCGATCTTGACGTTCAGATATCCGGGCGGCGCCACCTGCATTTCGGCAATTCCATCGACAGCGCCGATTTCGGAGCGGATGCCCTCGGCAATCTTCATCGGCGCGGACCGCAACGGCTTCGCAACAGGAAAGATCGGAATCGCAAAATCTCCGAGTTCCACCTTCGGAGGCTGATCGATCACCACGGCAGGCAAAGCCACGCCAGGATGGCGTTTCTCTAAACACTCCCGCACACGCTGCGCCAGACGCTGCTCTAGATACCGATACAAGGATTCCCTCTAAGCTATTGAAGAAACAGCGATTTTATCAGAGCGTGCGGCGGACGCGGGTTTGACGCGAGAATTCCCGTTCCCTATGATGAAAGTTTCGTTGGAACTGCTCACTACAGAAGTACCGAGACACGGAGCCATTATTTTCCTCCGTGACTCCGTCTCCGTGGTGAGAAAAAGTGACGCCATGCGCATTGCCTATCTCGAATGCTTCTCCGGCATTAGCGGCGATATGTTTCTCGCCGCTTTGGTCGATGCCGGAGTGTCCCCGCAAGTGCTGCAGGATACAGTCGCGGCGCTCGGAGTCGGGGCGAAGCTCGAGGTTTCTCGCGTCGTTCGCAGCGGGATTTCCGCGACCAAGGTCGATGTCTTGGTCGATGGCGAGAAAGACTTGCCTCGCGAAGAGTTCTGGGCGAAGCAGAATGTGGCGCGGGCACTCTTGCCCGCGAAATCTCACCATGAGCACGGGCATGATCATGCCCATGAACATCATCACGCTCATGAACATAACCATTCCCATGAAGCTGAGCATTCGCATGAACGCGAGCATGCGCGTGCCGCCGAGTCCGACTCTGGCGCGCACTCGCACAGCCACGACCATTCACATCGCGGACTGAACGAGATTCGAAAGATTATCTCTCGGGCCACGATCTCCGAAACCGCCAAGACAAAGGCGATCGCCATCTTCGAGGCTCTAGGAGCGGCTGAGGCGAAGATTCACAACGTTCCGGTCGAGACTATTCACTTTCATGAAGTGGGCGCGGTCGACGCGATTGTCGACATCGTTTGCGCTGCGGTCGGAGCAGAAGCTCTCGGGGTTGAGGAGATCGTCTGCTCGGCGCTCAACGTCGGCGGCGGCACCGTCAAGTGCGCGCATGGGACGTTTCCCGTACCGGCGCCTGCGACGGTGGAATTGCTGAAGGACGCTCCAGTGTATTCGTCGGGCGTGCAAGCAGAATTGGTCACGCCGACCGGAGCTGCAATCGTGAAGACTCTTTGCCGCCGCTTCACTGCGTTCCCCGAAATGAAGATTGCGAAGTCTGCGTACGGAGCCGGATCACGCGATTTTTCCGGTCATCCGAACGTTGTGCGACTCGTGATTGGGGAAGCTGCATCGGCGCTCGCGGCAAAGGTGAACACCGAGACGGTCTCCGTTCTCGAAGCGAATCTCGACGACCTGAATCCGCAAGTGTTCGGATACGTCATGGATCGGCTGCTGGAAGAGGGCGCGCTCGATGTTTTCGGCGTGCCAGTTCAGATGAAGAAGAATCGTCCGGGAACGCTGTTGACTGTGCTCTGCAAGCCAGAAACAGCGGCCAAGTTGACGCAGTTGATCTTTACGGAAACCACGACTCTGGGAGTCCGGCGGCGTGATGAAGTGCGCCAGACTTTGGCGCGGCGCTGGGAAACTGTACGCACCGCCTGGGGCGAAGTTCGCATCAAGATTGCCAGTATGAATGGGACAGTGACGAACTACGCCCCTGAATATGAAGACTGTCGGCGGATCGCGGCGGAACATCATGTGCCGTTGAAGATGGTGATCCAGGAAGCGGCTCGGGCATATCTCGGAGTCACCGCTGAAAAGCATGAACCACAGAGGACACAGAGATAGTCTGTGAAACCCTGTGATCCTCTGTGACCTCTGTGGTGAAAAAAGATTATGACCAGGAAGTTTTACATCACGACCCCGATCTACTACGTCAATGCGCGGCCCCACATTGGGCACGCGTACACGACAATCGCGTGCGACACAGTCGCGCGGAGACAGCGACTGCTGGGCGCCGACACCTTCTTCCTCACCGGCACCGACGAGCACGGACAAAAGATCGAGCGCGCAGCCCAGGCTGCCAATAAATCTCCACAGCAGTATGCCGACGAAGTCTCCGGCGAATTTCGCGCTCTCTGGAAGCGGATGGGGATCTCCAATGACGATTTCATCCGTACCACGGAAGAGCGTCACACCAAGCGCTTGCAGGAACTGTTCCGGCGTATTCGTGATAACGGCTACATCTACAAAGGAACCTACACCGGGCAATACTGTGTGTCCGACGAGCTCTACGTCGATGGTGCCCAACCGGGCGACCCCTGCCCGCTTTGCGGCCGCATCACCGAAACCGTTCATGAAGAAAATTACTTCTTCAAGCTTTCGGCATTTCAGGACAAGCTGCTCGAGCTCTATGCGAACCCGGATTTCATTCGTCCCGAGACCCGGCGCAACGAAGTCATCTCGTTCGTGCGCTCCGGATTGCGTGACCAATCGATCAGCCGGTCGACATTCTCGTGGGGCGTTCCGGTTCCGGATGATCCGAAACACGTCATCTACGTCTGGTTCGACGCCCTGGCCAACTACATCACTGCCATCGGCTATGGATCGAAGCACGCGGGTGCGCAGG
>Ga0335079_10008062_pt1 | contig 11988 bp, 12 predicted proteins | sample Lox_Sample_33_FD_206719 | JGI IMG/M metagenome (GOLD analysis project Ga0335079, IMG submission 206719) | Soil microbial communities from Loxahatchee National Wildlife Refuge, Florida, United States - Lox_Sample_3.3 | ecosystem: Environmental > Terrestrial > Soil > Wetlands | place: USA... | reverse complement strand
CGAATCCGTTGTAACAGCTCGGGTTCGAGCAGTTTCACGATGACCGGATCATCCAGAACTTTGGGCTCGCCATCGGTGAGCTGATGGGCCGCCCTCATGGCGGCCACTCCCAGGGCGGTTCGGCTCCAGGCGCGTTCGCTCATGGCCGGCAAAGTGGATTTCGAGGGGACATTCGACCTCCAGAAGTATATAGGCCCTGCTGGATGGCTGGCCTGAGCTGGAGGGTGCGGCAAGGTGGGAAGCCCGAACGAAGCGAAGTGGCAATCAATTCCAAAATGGGACTTCCTTCTCAGGAAAGGTCTCCAGCCACCATCCGGCGCCGCCTAACGCAACTATGATTGAACCAAGAGGCGCTGGCTTAGCGGCCTTGTCTTTCCTTTTCCGGCTTCCCTGCCTGACGACATTAATCGGGCGGCAGCGTGATCTATGACATCCAGCGGCAATGGCGTGGTACCCGGGGAGCGCTGGGGCGAAGTCTTGCGCGATGCCACCACCGAGGTCTTCTCCATGATGGTGGGAGCGGAAATCACCCTGTCAGAGGCCGCCGGTCCACCCTCACTTCCGAGCGTCACCGGCACCGTGGGAATTGCTGGCGCGATCACCGCGATCTTTACCCTCCGTTGCAGCACGCAGTCGGCTACCCGCATCGCCTCGCAGATGCTCGGGGTCTCGGCCGACGACGCCGCCAGTCACAACTGCGATGCGGTGGGCGAGGTGTGCAACATCGTGGCCGGCCACTTCAAGGCGAAGGTCGGCCTGGGGGATAAATGCATGCTTTCCGTTCCCACGGTGATTACCGGAGGCGACTATCGAATTCTTCCACCGGCGGGAGGAGAGCGGCTGAAATTGCCATTGCTTTACGCAGGAGAGCCGGTGTGGATCAGCCTAGATATTCGCAAGTGAGCCGCTGGCTGGGGGGCCGCTCTCAACCTCTTGCCCCTATCAGTAAGCCCTCGCCAAAGAATGACTTAAGGCAAGGCCGAGGAAACCACCCTCCACCCTGCGGCAGGGCCCTCAAATTGGAAACCATCTGTGAGAGGCCGACATCTCAGTGGGTGCGGGAACCGGTTGGGAGGGTTTGGTTGCCGTTGGGAGTGCCCTCCTTGAGCCGGTGACCGGAGCTCGACTAGCCGTCTTCCCGCCGTGCCGCTTCTACACTCCGGGATTTGCCCGGCTTGCTTCAGCGTGCCAACTGATTGTAGTCACATGGCCTTGTAATCGCGATCACAGATCAATTTCAGAAGTTGCGCCAACAATCTCGCCAAGAGTTTGTCCGGGAGGTTTCTATGGACCCTCCACTGCCGGATGAGCCGAAAGGGTGGCGCGAGCTGCAGGCGCAGGCGCAAAAAGAGCGCGACCCGCAGAAGCTGGCGAAGCTAATCAACCGAATGAACCAGATCCTCGCCCAGACGGAGAAGTCGAAGGTCACCCGAAAAGCCAGGAAGCCGAAGCCGCCAGAATCCTGAGCCGGCTAGCCTTCACACTTGCCTAATCCTGCGCTTGCCAACGATACTGGAGATTCATCCGGCATATGAACACGCTCCTGTCTGTCCTCGCTCCCTCGGAAGTGGAAACGGAATGTCTGGCCGTCGTTGTGCTCGACCGCTCGGAAAAGAGCGACGGCAAAAACGGCCAGGCCAAGCCCCAGCTCTCGGTTGAGAGCAGCGACGCGGCGGTGAAAGAGGCCGCTGTGGAGGTGATCGCCAGCGGCGAGGTTTCCGGCAAGCCGTTCGAGGCCACGCTGCTGCACAATCCCCCTAAGCTCAAGGCCAAACGCCTGCTGCTCTTGGGCGGAGGCAAGGCCAAGGGATTCTCGGCCTTCGAACTGCGCCGCCTGGCGGGCGCGGCCGTGCGCACTCTGAAGTCGCGCGGCGTGCGCAGCTTGGCTTTTGTGGCTCCGGAGAATGGCATTGCCGCGGAGCAAGCGGTGAAAGCGATGGTGGAAGGCGCTTTCGTCGGAATCTTCGATCCCAACACCTACCAGAGCGAGCGCAAAGAGCAGACGATTGACGCGCTCACTATCGTCGCCAGCGGCGATGCGGCGAAATTGCGGCCGGCGCTGGACGCGGCCCGGATCGTTGGCGAATCGCAGAATTTCACTCGCGACCTGGTGAACGAGCCTTCGAATCGCATGACGCCGACTATTTTGGCCGAGCGGGCGAAGAAGATGGCCCAGGAAGTCGGCCTGAAATGCGAAATCTTCGGCGCAGACAAAATCAAAGAGTTGAAGATGGGCGCCTTCTGGGGCGTGGCCCAAGGTTCGGACGAGCCTCCGGCGCTGATCATTCTGCGTTATGAGCCGGCCGGGGCCCCGGAGAAGCCAGTGTTGGGACTGGTGGGCAAGGGCATCACCTTCGATACCGGCGGCATTTCTATCAAGCCCAGCGACGGCATGGAGAAGATGAAGTACGACATGGCCGGGGGCGCTGCCATGCTCGGCGCCATGCGGGCGATTGCCCTGCTCAAGCCAAAAGTCAAGGTCATCGCACTGGTCTGTGCTACCGAGAATATGCCTTCCGGCAAGGCGCAGAAGCCGGGCGATATTCAGACCGCAATGTCAGGCAAGACCATCGAGATCATCAACACCGATGCCGAAGGCCGCCTGGTGCTGGCCGATGGCCTCTGCTACGCCCGCCAGCTGGGCTGCACCCACCTGGTGGATGCCGCTACGTTAACCGGAGCGGTGGTGGTGGCGCTGGGATACGCCAATGCCGGCGTCTTTGCCAACGACGACGCCTACTACGAGCGCTTTCAACTCGCGCTGGCCAAGGCCGGCGAAAAGTTCTGGCGGCTGCCTCTGGGAGATGAATACCTGGAAGCGATGCGTTCCAACATTGCCGATCTGGTCAATTCCGGCGGGCGTTGGGGCGGCGCCAGCACCGCCGCCGCGTTTCTGAAGGAATTTGCCGAAGACACTCCCTGGCTGCACCTGGATATCGCCGGCACCGCCTGGATGGAAGACAACAAGCCCTGGATCGCCAAAGGGCCATCGGGCATTGCGGTGCGCAGTCTGGTGGAACTGGTCAAGGATTTCGCCGGCTAGATTGTCCCGTTCAGCCGACGGAAAGCCTACCCGCCTCTGCCGGCGAACCGGTATTCAGCCCTGTATCGGCCACGCGACGTGCACGCTCCGGGTCCATCTTGCGCGTGATCTTCTCTCTTAAGCGCAGCATGGGCTGTTCGATCAGGTAATAGGAGAGGGCCGCGCAGGCCAGGGCCGGCAGCACCAGCGCATATCCCAGATGCAGCGAAGCGTTACCGCAGAATAATTCCTGCCACAAGTACAGGCTGTAACTGATCCTGCCCAGCCACATGACCGGCGCCCAGTTCAGAAACCGGTAGGGAACCTGGATAACGTGCAGGATGACGCCGGCTATGGACACATCGAACAGTGGCCGAAGAACAAACAGCAAGAAGAGTGTGCGCGGGCGGGAGATCGCCGGAAACCAGGGAATCCCCATCACTGCCAGGGCCATCAGAAGCGCCACCCCGCCGCTGATTTTGGGAAGACGCGGAAAAAGAACCGCCAGCAGACATCCGATCGCCAGCTGACTGGAGAAGGCCGGAAGGCTTCCCCTGATTCCGTTCTGCACCTTGAAGGCGTAGAGCGCGGTGCGAAAAACCGGGGTCGCCCAGAAAGCGCAGAGCAGAATGGCTACCTTGTGGCGGTGCCATTTCTTGAGGACGAACGGCCACAGCAGGTAGAACTGCTCCTCCAGGCCCAGCGACCAGAGGTGGCCAAAGACCCAGGGCCGTGAAAAGTCCATATTGGCCACGTAGAGAAACGCGGCCGCGATGTGGTACCAGCGCATCTGGTGCCAATACAGAATCACCACCACGGCAAAGAACACATAGGCGGCCGGGAAGATGCGGAAGGTGCGGCGCAGGTAAAACTCTCGCAGGCTGATAGTGGCAGTGCGTTCCTGCTCTCTCAGCAGCAGACTTGTAATCAGGAATCCGGAGAGGACGAAAAAAATGCTGACCCCGACCATCGCGTAGGTCTGAACATGCGCGAGCGAAATATGCTTCCACTTGATGAGGTGAGCAAGAATAACCAGGGTAATGGAGATGGCCCTTAAGCCATCCAGCGAAGGAATACGTCGCATGCTCCGGGAAGCGTACCACAGTTGACCGGAACCCGAATCCGCCGGTTACTACGCCTTACCCTGAGATGCTCCGAGCCTGACAACCCAGCAGCCCTTTCCCTTTCCCCGGCATCTCAATTGCCTGCGCCGTTCGTGCTCGGGTATGCGAAGGGGCGCTCAACCGCAAACCGGAGGTCTTCGCATGAAGGCACTGTTTGGCATTGGGCTGGTGGTGCTGATTCTGGGAATTGCTTCTTTCTTCGTTCCCATCCCGCGCCAGGAAAATCACGGCATCAAGGTAGGTGACGCCAAGATCGGCGTGCAGACGCAGCACGACGAGCACCTCTCACCCGTCATCAGCGTGGTTCTGGTGGTGGCGGGCGCAGGCATGATGATCGGCGCCCGGGGAAGAAGCTAGTCTATTTTGCCGCCCGTTCGAACGCCTGCCGCAACTCAGTCAGCAGCGGAGTCTCGCCCGCCTGCAAGCCGCCGGGCCCCATGGCGCGCCACAGAAAATTCTGGCGCGGCCAGCCGTGCCCGTCATAGACGGCGAGAATATCTTCCGAAGGGTAGCTGTCGACCACCAGAATCATGTCCGCTTCCTGCGGCTTGTACACCAGAATGAACTTTCCCCATTTCTGGAGGGCGTTCTGCACCGCCACAATGGCCTGCCGCTCCTCGGGCCGAAGATTGGGATCGAACTGGCCGCCCTCATAGCTGGTGACGTAAACGTAGCGGGCGTTGATGAGGGTGCCGGGAAAGGGCTGCACTTTCTGGTGAGCAGCCGGGGCAGCCACCGCCAGCCCAGCCAGCAGAAGGCCGGTCAGCATTGCGCTTAGAGTTGTTTTCATCGGAGCCTCCCGTCCGCGCAAGGACTCTGGGTAATTAGATGCGCGGCCGCGACGACAGATGCGCCCGGTCGCGGGGACTCTTTTTCAATTGTGCACCGGCAATCGAGCTCCGGCCGCACCGATGGTTTGGGGAAAGGAATTGCTTCAGGAAAGGGTTTCGGGAGATTTGGCGGCCAGGGCGGCGGGCGCGGCTGAGCCGTTCGTAGGAGAAGTGGGCGCCGGAGGCGCTTCGGCTCCGCCCACGCGATTGTTCAGGCAGTAGAGGGCCAATTCCAGCCGGTCGGCTACGCCCAGCTTGTCATAGACCTTGCGCAGATAATTCTTCACCACCTGCTCAGTTGTCCCCACGCGCAGGGCGATTTCCTTGTTCTTCATGCCCTGGGTGACACAGCTCACAATCATGGATTCTTTAGGCGTCAGTTGTGCCTTGGTTCGCCCGGGCAGGGGGCGCGTGCCCTGGGTGCGATAGGCCTCCAGCACCCAGTAAATGGCGCGGCTATCGAGCCAGGGATCGCCCTTCGAAACCCGGCGCACGCAATCCACCAGCATTTCGGGTTCAATGTCGCGCGCCACAATGGCATGAGCGCCGCGGCGGAAGAGCTCCAGCGTCAGTTCTTCATCGGCCGTGGGCGTCACCACCACCACCCGCACTTCGGGCGATTGCCGCATGAGATCGGCAATGGCCTCAGCGGGATTGGCGGCCAAAGAGGACTCGAGAATCAGCAGATCGGAGGAGAAGCGCTTGCAGGCGGCCAGCGCCTGGGCCATGGTTTCCGCCTGGCCCACTACCCGGATGTCATCTTCGAGCGCGAATATCTTGCGCAGCCCGGCGCGGAAGATAGCCTGCGAATCCGCAACAATGACGCGAAGAAACTGTTCTTCCGCGCCTCCCTCGGGAGGGCGGTTCGCCTGCTCCGCTCTGACCGGAATCGTCGCCATCCCAGCTTCCTGTAACCCTGGCTCCCTGCGAGCGCTACTGGCGCTCGAAATGGTACTCGTCAATCACCACGCCCACGCCGCAGCGGCCGGCATCGTCAAAGCTGCGCACCACGCGCCCGCGGCAGTCCACGCGCACGTCCATCTCGGAGCCGACGACTTCGGCCGGCAGCGCAATCGTGAAATCCACCGCCGAGCCCACGGGCATCTCCGCATCCAGCCGGAACAGCACGCCATTGGCCGAAATGTTTTCCGTCTCCGTGCGGCTTTCGCCGGTCTGCGATTTCACGAACAGGGGCAGTTTGATGGGGAAGCGGGCTGCACTTTGCAAGTCGGAGTAGTGCCCCATGGGGCCGCCTTCCTGCGCCGCCACTCCGCACTCCGGCGGAATAGCACAGGCAGGCTCGGGCCCTCCGGAGGCAACTGGGCGTACGGGTTCTGCGGAGGCTTCGTTCTGCGACATCAGGCGCAGATTACACCCCGGAATCAGGAGTGCAAAGTTACCGAAGTCACGGAACAGATGGGGCGTAACGCCTTTGGGGTCAAGGGATTGCAGGGGAAATCAGCGGCCGGCGCCAGCGCTCAGCGGTCAGCATTGAGCGATCGGCATTCAGCCAGGCAAGGTTAAGGCTTGACCTTCAGCACTTGGCAATTGGCATTTGGCCGTGGCGGATCAACCTCGGGCAAGAAACCCGTGGCACATAACGCTGAACCTGAGAGCTGACGGCTGAGAGCCGACAGCCAAGTGCTGAATGCTGAGTGCTGAATGCTGAATGCTAGAACTTCGTCACTTCGGTAAAGTTAAACTCACGCACCTTCATCGCGGGCACCACCATGTCGAAAGATTCCTCGCCACTGGCGCGAACTGGCGTGCCCATCTCCTCGACATTCGAGAACATATGGATGAGGCTCTCGTTGAAGCGGAAGTTGCGCAGGCCAGAGCGGATTTTCCCGCCTTCGACCAGAAACGTGCCGTCGCGGGTCATTCCGGTGAGAATTTTTTCGTAGGGATCTACCTCGCGGATGTACCACAGGCGAGTGACTAACACGCCGCGCTCGGTGGAAGCGATCATCTGGTCCACCGTCTTGGGATTCGCCGGTCCGCCGAAAACCAGATTCATGGGCGCTTCGCCCATTTCGTTGGGCAGAGGGAAGCCATGGCCGGTAGGCTCGACCGGGCCGACCGTGTCTTTGAACTCCGATTTTTTCATGCGCTCGGCCGAGCCGCGCGCATACACCAGGCGCTTTACCACGCCGTTTTCGACTAGTTGCAGACGCTGGCGGCGGACGCCTTCGCCGTCGTAGGGCGAGCCGGACTGCAAGGGATGAGTCACATCGTCCCAGATGTTGATGTTATCGCCGAAGACCTTGGTGCCCACGCGGTTGTTGAGAAACGAACGCTGGTCGAGAATCGCGAGGCCGCCAAAATCCCAGAACATGAAGCCGGCCATATCCAGCACGGCGGCAGGCTCGAGGATCACGGTGTATTTGCCGGCGGGAACTTCTTTTGGATGGGCCGAATCGAGCGTTTTGCGGGCGGCAATCTCCGCCAGCGCGGTCGCCTCGAGATTGCGCACGTCAGGCGAGTTGGCCTTCTGCCAGCCGGAGGAGTCTCCCGCCAGCATGGTCACGGAGATTTCAGATGAAGTCTGCGTGTGCCAGTCGGCCAGGCCGCGCGAGTTGAAGATGCCCTCGACGGTGTCAGAACTTGAAAAGATGCCGGCGGTGGTGAGTTTGTGCTTCTCAGCCACGCCGACAATCTTCTTCACCGCTTCCGCCCGCTGCTCAGGCGTGACCGCGGCAGTCTCCGCAAAATGGCGGCTCGGCACGGCTGGCGCGGCGCGGGCACCCTCATCTGCGCCTGCCATTGGCAGCAGATCGGCATCGGGCTGCTGGACTTTCGCCAGTTTCTCCGAAGCCTGCACCACCCGTTTCAGGCTTTCATCGTCCAGCTTGTTGGTGGTGGCGCGCGCCGTGCGTCCGCCGAAGACGGTGCGCACGGAGACGATGTAATTCTCTTCCGCGACATTCTGATGAATGATGTTGTTGGCAAAGCGGGTGAGCGCCGAGTGCCCGCCGTAGATGAGCGCTTCCACTTCGTCGGCAGTGGAATGCTTCCTCAGGCGCTCGAAAAGGCTTGCGGCTTGGTCTTTGTCTAGCATTCAGCACTCAGCATTCAGCACTCAGCCTGCCAGGCGATCGTGCTGGACCTTTTGGATCAGCGAGGTGAGCATTCGCTTGATTTCCACAATCCTGTGATCCAGGGTTCTATGAAGCGTTTTATCAAGGAACCCAAGGTCGTGAGCCAGCAGAAAGTGGTACTCCAGTTCACTTGCGGAGCCAGCCGCGATGCCCAGGAAGCGTTGAAACTCGCCATTTCCGTGGCGCCCGCATCCTTCAGCAATATTGGCGGCGACCGAAGCAGCACACCTTCGAATCTGGCTCGTCATGCCGTACATCTCCTGCTTCGGAAATGCGCCCGTTGCCTTGTAACTCTCGATCGTCAGCTCGTGAGCCTTTCGCCATACGTGCAGATCTCTGAAGTTTTTCATGTCAGCAACTCCCTTCACTGGCTGAATGCCGAGTGCTGAGTGCTGAATGCTATTTGGTCAAATCCAACCTGTCTGTGACCGCCGAACCCTACGTTCCTTTGTACGCCGACCCCACTTTGATGTTCCTAAATCTTGCTGGCGAGGCGCCGTGGCCAGTCCCCATCACTTGCTGCGGCTGGCCTTTGCCGCAGTTGGGCGTGCCCCAGAGCGTCCACTCATCGCGCGAGCAGATTGCATCCATCGAGTTCCAGAATTCCGTCGTGATCCCCGAATAGGAGGGATTCTTGATCATCCGCGCGCGCTTGCCGTTCTTGATCTCCCAGCCCATTTCGCAGCCGAACTGAAAGTTGTAGCGCTTGTCATCAATGGACCACGACCGGTTGGTCTGCATGAGAATCGCGTGATCGGTCGAAGCGACGAGCTGTTCCAGCGTCAGCGGCTTTTCCCCCGGCAGAATGCTGATGTTGGTCATGCGGATAATTGGCAGCCGGTTCCAGCCTTCGGCGCGCAGCGTTCCGCCGGAGCGCTCCAGACCGATCATGTGCGCCGTCTCTCGCGAGCTGAGGTAGCCGGTGAACAGGCCGTTCGTGATAATCGGCGTGCACTGCGCGGGAACGCCTTCGTCGTCGTAGGCGAAGGTTCCCAGGCCGGGACCGTGCTCGGGGCGAGCATCAGCCACCACGTTCACCAGATCGCTGCCGTAACGCAGGGTGCGTAGTTTGTCTAAAGTCAGAAAAGACGTGCCGGCAAAGTTCGCCTCCATGCCCAGCACCCGATCCAGTTCAATGGGATGGCCGACGGATTCATGAATCTGAAGGCCGAGCTGCGCGCTTTCCAGGATGATGTCCATGCGGCCTTCCGGGCACTTATCCGCTTTCAGCAACGCGACCGCCTCTTCGCCGATGCGGCGGGCATTCTCCAATAGTTTGAGTTCTTCAATCAGCTCATAACCCTTGTTCTGCCATTGCCCGCCAAACGAACTTGGGTAAGACCGCTTCTGGATCTCGCTGCCGGCGAAAGCATAAGCGTCGTAGCCGGCCCCGGTGGTGATCTTGGTCTGGTGAATATTGGCACCCTCGGAGGAAACGAACCACTGCTCCTCGCGGCGGAAGTTCATGCTGGTTTCGGCCAGGGTGACGCCCGTCACCGAGCGCAATTCAGAATCAATTTTCAACAGCAGCTCCAGGTTTTGTTCTACCGAGGTGGTGAAGGGATCAATCTGGTGCGGGGTAACCCAGTCGGCGGTTACGGGCTTCTCGGGCGCCAGCCGAATATTGCTTTGCTTTACCCGGGCCGAAGCCCGGGCAATTTCCACTGCGCGCGCCGCCGTGGCTTCGACTGCCTTGCGGTTCAGCTCGTCAGTAGCCGCGAAACCCCAGGCGCCATCGGCAATTACACGGATTCCAATGCCTTGCGACTCACTGTCGGAGGCGCTGCCCACCTTGCCATTCTTGGTGCCCAGGGCGCGGCTGCGGTCGTCCACCACGCGGGCATCAGCGTAGGAGGCACCTCGCGCCGAGGCGGTGTCAAGAACCCAGGAAGTAACGTCTTTCATGGCTGAATTATGAATCTAACACAGGCGAGGTATCCGATCAGGTTCCCACGCGCATCTGATGTATCAATTAGAAACTTTCGTTTCTGAGCCGTGTTAAAACGGGCATATCCAACGGTCCAATTGTCAGATACTTGCTTGGTGCACAAGTCGAATTCTTGAAGGAGCGCAGCTCAGAAAGCTGCGGATCAAGCCATGAGGAAACTGTTGCTTATCCCCGCTCTAGGCATGCTTGCATTTCTGGCCGCTTGCGGTGGTTCGGGAAACGCGGGCTTCGGCAGTTCGACGGTTGGCAATTTTTCAGCCGCCAGCATAAGCGGCAATTACACCTATCAGATCTATGGCTGGGACCTGGGTGTCCAGGCCACCACGGCAACCCCTTTTCGTGAAGCCGGCGTCTTTACCGCTGATGGTAAAGGCAACATTACGGCTGGAGAAGATGACTACGCCGAGGGAACGACGGTCGTTACTCACACCATCACAAGCGGCACCTACACCGTCGCAAATGATGGCACCGGCGATGCGACCTTAAATTTCAACAATGGCGGCGGCATCCACGTTGATTTAACGGTCGCGAGTTCATCGCTGGTTTACGTGATTACGGACGCAATCGGGCCTTTCAGTTCGACCGCGCTATTCGCGAACGGATATGGCACTGTGGAACTGCAGACTGCCAGCGCTTTCTCTGCAGCTCCCAGCGGCACTTTTGTGTTCCGCAAGCACACCGTGACTGCCGGCCAGACCAATTCGACCTCCACGGTCGGTGTGTTCACCGTCTCGAGCGGCACCGTTAGCGCCGGAACGGAGGATGTGAATCAAAACGGCGCCATCACACAGCTCAACCTTACCGCCGGCAACTTCACTACTCCGGATAGCCAGGGTCGCGGCACCGGAACTCTGACTGACAGCAACGCTACTACGACAACGTTTGACTACTACGTGGTAAATGCAAGTAGCATCCGTCTGTTTTCCACTGATACCGGCAATACTGGTCTTGGCCGGGCGGAAGCGCAATCCACCTCGAGCTTCTCCAATGCCTCCCTCTCTGGCGGCTACGCTTTTGGCGCGGACGGTGACGACAGCACCACGGGTCTGGACGGCCTGAAAACCGTAGGTCGCTTCAACGGGGATGGCGGAGGCAACTTAACCGCTGGTGCGCTGGATACCAATGCAGACGGGACTCCCGCCTCCAACGTCAGCTTTACGGGCATGTACAACATCGCCTCGAATGGTCGAGGCACGGCCAGCGAAACCAGCAGCACGGTGCCGCTGATTTTCTATCTGGTCAGCCCCTCACGCGGCTTCTTCCTGGTCAACGATGCCACAGTGGTCGAGGACGGCACCTTCGATGCCCAGACCGGGACGTTCTCCAACTCCAGTATGAACGGGCAGTACGCCTTCAACATGGATGGTTTCGACACATCCGGTAATCTCTGGGACTGGATCGGCTGGCTCCGCGGGGATGGCTCGGGAAACCTGTCATCCAGTGAAGTATTGAATCCGGATGGCTCACCCTCCACTACCGGGATCGTGTCGGGAAGCTATTCGGTAATGAGCAACGGGCGGGCCACGGGCTCGATCAACAATGGCATATTTTCCAACGCCTCAACCGGCCTGGTCTTCTACCTGGTTTCCAGTTCGAGTGGCTACGTACTAGAGCCAGACACAGGATTCCAGGTCAGCGGCTTCATGACCAAGCAGCAGACGCCATAGCACCGACGGCGCGGCTTCAGTCGTGCCGCTTTACATGACGGGCGGCACGCTGATGCCCATGACCGCCAGCGCGCGAATCAACTCCCGCCGCACCACCGCGGCGGTCGCCAGCAGAAATTTCTTCTTTTCCTCGTCCGCCTCCGTCAGGATGGGATGGCGGTGATAGAAATAACTGAAAAGCTGCGCCAGCTGGAAGGCATGCTTCGCCAGATATGCGGGCTCGGTGGTGGCAATGCACTGGTCAATCACATAAGAAGTCTTTGAGGCCGCCAGCCAGAGCTCCCAGAGTTCATCGGCGC
>Ga0335079_10008060_pt1 | contig 11989 bp, 10 predicted proteins | sample Lox_Sample_33_FD_206719 | JGI IMG/M metagenome (GOLD analysis project Ga0335079, IMG submission 206719) | Soil microbial communities from Loxahatchee National Wildlife Refuge, Florida, United States - Lox_Sample_3.3 | ecosystem: Environmental > Terrestrial > Soil > Wetlands | place: USA... | reverse complement strand
GGTATCTGGTGGTTTCACGCCCCCATCGGCCATGCGTTGACGGGATACCTGGCGCGCCGGAGCGCGCTCCCGCCCATCACCGACACGTCGGTTGGAGCGCCAACGCCGCGCGCGCTCCAGAGCACCGGGCAGAAGCTCGAGCGCTTGAAGCAGCCGGCCAGCCCCGATTCCGTCATCCTGAGTGCGAACGAAATCGCGTCGCTGATCGGGAGCGGCCTCGACTGGTCGGTGCGCAAGAGCTTCGATTCTCTGCGCGTCGAGCTGCATGAAGGATCCGTTGCCGTGTATTGCCGGCTCGATACGCGTGTCATTCCGCCCGACGCGCTCGGCCCCCTCACGGCCATACTGAATCCCACGGAGCCGCTCCGCCTCGCCGGGCCCGTTCGTATCGAGCGCCCGGGCGTCGCGCGCTGGCGGATCGATGAGCTCGCGCTCCGCGGCATTCCGTTCCCGGGGCCCATGGTGAAGCAGCTCGCGAAGCGCATGGCCGGCGCCGACTCGACCGGCGCCGTCCCGCTGCGTGTCTCTCCCACCTTCAGCGACGTGGTGGTGCACCCGACGGGCGTCGTCCTGTACCGGCACCGGCGCTAACGTGCCCAAGCGCCGCGTGCTCGTGGTGGACGACGAAAAGGGGATTCGAGACGCCCTGAAACAGCTGCTCGAGTTCGAGGGAATCGAAGTGCAGACCGGCGCGTCGGGCGGGGAAGCGCTGCACGTCTATCCCGATCTGCAGCCGCATCTCGTGTTCCTCGATGTGAAAATGCAGGACATGGACGGGCTCACCACGCTGAAGCGCCTGCGCGAGATGGATCCGGCCGCGCAGGTGGTCATGATCTCGGGTCATGCGACCATCCAGACGGCGGTCGAGGCGACGCATCTTGGCGCCTACGACTTTCTCGAAAAGCCGCTCGACACCGATCGGATCCTGCTGACGCTCCGCAACGCGCTCACGCACGTCGATCTCGCGAGTGAAAATCGCCGGTTGCGGGGCGAAGTGCAGTCGCGCTACGAGATCGTTGGTGCGAGCAACGCCATTCGTCACGTGATCGAGCGCATCGAGAAGGTGGCGCCGACGCCGGCCCGGGTGCTCGTGACCGGCGAAAACGGGACGGGGAAGGAGCTCGTCGCGCGCGCGATTCACGCGCTGTCGCCACGCTCCAAGGGGCCGTTCGTCGAGGTGAATTGCGCCGCGATTCCGAGCGAGCTGATCGAGAGCGAGCTGTTCGGGCACGTCAAAGGCAGCTTCACGGGCGCCTTCGCCGAACGGGCGGGCAAGTTCGCAGTGGCGGACGGCGGCACGCTGTTCCTCGACGAGATCGGCGACATGAGCATCGCCGCCCAGGCGAAGGTCCTGCGCGCACTCGAGGTGGGAGTGATCGCGCGCGTAGGATCGGAGCGCACTCGGGAGGTCGACGTGCGCGTGATCGCGGCGACCAACAAGGATTTGGGCGCCGAGATCGCGGCCGGCCGGTTTCGCGAGGATCTGCTGTACCGCCTCAACGTCGTGCCGATCGAGGTCCCGCCGCTCCGGTCCCGCAGAGGCGACATCCCGCTCTTGATCGAGCATTTCGTCCGGCAGCTTTCCCAGTCGGCTGGGTTCGCGGTGAAATCATTCGAGCCCAAGGCGATCACCCGGCTGTCCGAAGCCGATTGGCCCGGCAACATTCGCGAGCTGCGCAACGCGGTCGAGCGGCTGCTCATCCTCGCGCCCCGCAGTCTCGTCACCGCTGCGGACGTTGACCGGCTGGCGGGTATCCGGAGGGGGAGGAAGGGCAGCACCGACGCTCGTGCGACACCGAAAGCAGGCGATGCGCCGATCCGTCGAGCCGCCGGTCCCCTGGGGGAGGATGGCGGTGGCGCAGGGGTTAATCCCATGCATGCTGCCACGTTCGAGGAATTCAGGCTCGCGGCCGAGCGCGCCTTCCTCCTCGCTAAACTACAGGAGAATGACTGGAACGTCACCGAGACGGCGCGCACCTTGGACATGCAGCGGAGTAGTCTCTATAAGAAGATTGAGCTATATCGGCTGGTGCGTGGCGGACAATGAAAGACGATAAGCAGCAGAAGGATCGCGACTGGGATCAGGAGATGCGGGAGGTGGATCGGCTGCTCGCGAAGCTGCCCACCCACGAGCCGCATGCCGCGCATGCCGGCGCCGGGGGGGACCCCACGGCGGCCCATTCGGCCTCCGGCGCCATCCGAGCCGCGCGGAGCGGCGGGGAGTGGCTCGGGACCTGGGCGCGAGTCGCCCTGGGACTCCTGATCGGCATCGGGATGACCCAGTGGCCCTACACGCACGGCTGCGGCCTGCGGCTGGGCTTCTATCTGCTTGGCGTCCTCGCCGTTATCGTCGCCGGGATGTGGAGCAGCCTATCCTCCTGGAGACGCCGGATGGGGCTCGCACACATTTTCTCACAGCTGCTCATTATCTGGGGTCTCGTCCTGGCCGCGCGCGAGGTGCTTCCGCGCGTCGGCTACTCGCGCATGGACGCGCTCTGGCTTTGTCCTGATGTCGAACCTACGCCCAGTCCCGCCCCCCACGTCCGCCCGCAGCACTGAGTTCCGGAATTTCATCGCGGGCTCATGGGTGGCGCCTGAGTCCGGTGAATATTTCGAGAACCGCAATCCGGCGGACCGCAACGACCTGATCGGCTTGTTTCCCCGCTCCGGAGCGGCCGACGTGACCAGGGCCGTGGCATCCGCGGCGCGAGGATTCGCCGAGTGGTCGCAGACGCCCGCGCCCGTGCGCGGCGAGGTGCTGAAGCGACTCGGCGACCTGCTCGTTCACCATAAGGACGATCTGGCGCGCGCCATGACGCGCGAAATGGGCAAGGTGCTGCTCGAGGCGCGCGGCGACGTACAGGAAGGAATCGACACGGCGTATTACGCGCACACCGAGGGACGCAGGCTGTTCGGTCGAACCGTCCCATCGGAGCTGCGACAAAAGTGGGCCATGAGCTACCGGCGGCCGATCGGGATCGTGGGAATCATCACGCCGTTCAACTTTCCGCTCGCGGTCCCGACCTGGAAAATCATTCCCGCCCTGCTGTGCGGCAACGCGGTCGTGTGGAAGCCTTCGGAAGACGTGCCTCACACCGCGACGTTGCTGGTCGAGCTGATCCTCGAGGCCGGGTTGCCGCCCGAAGTGTTCCAGCTCGTGCACGGACTCGGAGCGCACGCGGGCGATGCTCTGGTCCGGCATCCCGACGTCACCGCCGTCTCGTTCACCGGGTCCACCGACATCGGGGCGCGGCTGGGTGAGGTGTGCGGCCGGATGCACAAGCGGCTCTCCCTCGAGATGGGGGGCAAGAACGCGACCATCGTCATGGAGGATGCTGATCTCACGCTCGCGCTCGAGGGCGTGCTCTGGGGGGCGTTCGGAACCACCGGACAGCGGTGCACCGCGACCAGTCGACTGATTCTTCATGAACAGGTGCACGATCGCTTCCTCGAGATGCTCGTGGACCGTGCCACGCGGCTGCGCCTCGGCGCGGGCGCCCAGCCGACGAGCGACATGGGTCCGCTGATCCACCAGGCCGCCCGCGACAAGGTCGAAGCGTACGTCCGCCTCGGACAGCAGGAGGGCGCCACGCTCGCGACCGGCGGCCGCCGCCCGGAGGACACGCGACTCGAATGCGGGTGGTTTTACGAGCCGACGATTCTCACCGGAGTGCGTCCGGGAATGCGGGTCGAGCAGGAGGAGATCTTCGGGCCGGTCCTCTCCGTCGTTCGCGTGGGTTCCTTCGAGGAAGCCGTGAAGATCAACAACGATGTGCGCTACGGGCTGTCGAGCGCCATCTACACCCGCGATGTCGCGCGCGCGTTCCGTGCCCTGACGGAGCTAGATAATGGCATCACGTACGTCAACGCGCCGACGATCGGCGCCGAGGCCCACCTTCCGTTCGGCGGCGTGAAGCAGACGGGCAATGGTCATCGGGAGGGTGGCTGGGCGGTCTACGATTTCTATTCGGAGACGAAGGTCGGGTACGTGGACTTCTCCGGCAAGCTGCAGCGCGCGCAGATCGATACCGAGGGATCCTGAACGCGACAGAGATGGAGGGCGACCGCGATGTGCGTCCTTTGGGTCGTGGATCACGAATGATCAGTGACGCTCCGAACGACGACGCGCGATTGCGATCCGCGACCGCCGAGCGACGCCCGCAAACGTTCGCATGAATCCTCGACGTTTCGTGCAGTTGACTGTTGCGCCCCGTGGGCGGGTTAACTAGAGTAAGAGGCATGCATGATCTGGGGGCCCCGAACACCGGCTCCGGCGCGAACGAGACGCCGGTGACCGGGCGCCCCGACGAGCGACGCCGGTCGCGGTTCTCGCGGTGGTTCGACAGCTGGATGCGGTCGCTCGGTATGGCGGTTCTTCTCTTCTTCGTTCTCAAGACATTCCTTGTCGAAGCCTTCACGATTCCTTCCGGCAGCATGGAGCGGACGCTGCTCGCCGGGGACTTTCTCTTCGTCAATAAGGCGGTCTACGGCGCCCAGATTCCGGGCACCAGGAGTCGCCTGCCGGCCTTCGAATCGCCGCGTCGCGGCGACGTCATCGTGTTCGCGTACCCGAAGAATCCGGATCTCAACTACGTAAAGCGGGTCATCGGGACGCCCGGCGACACGATCGAAATGCACGCGGGGCGGGCGCGAGTGAACGGACGGCTGCTGCAGGAGGGGTACGTACAGCGCATCGATCCGACGCGCGACGTGGCCGACCCCGAATTCTACTGGCAGCGGGACTATTTGCTCACCTGGTCGAGCGACGAACGCCGCCATTACCACCCGACGCGCGACAACTGGGGTCCTCTGGTCGTGCCGCCGGGGAAGTATTTCGTCCTCGGTGATAATCGCGACAACTCGGCCGATTCCCGCTACTGGGGGTTCGTCGACGCGACGGCGGTAAAGGGACGGCCGATGCTCGTGTATTTCAGCTATGACCGGGAAGCGCACGATGCGCTCCCCTGGCTGACGGATATTCGCTGGGACCGGCTCGGATCGATCATTCGCTAGGGCCGGTATGTCGAATCGTGGACGCGCTCCCGCCGTCGGCGCGCCACGGGGTAGGGTCCGTGCGGCGTCTCATATGCTAGCTGGAGGGGTGACCACGCCATGCGACTGAACACGGCGAAACGGTCGGCGTACGACGAAGGCTCGCTGGACCAGTACCTGCGTGAGATCAGCCAGTATCCGCTCATCAACCGGGCGGAAGAAGTCCGTCTCGCGCAGTTGATCAAACAAGGAGATCCCGAGGCGCTCGACAAGCTCGTGCGCTCAAATCTCCGCTTCGTAGTGTCGGTGGCCAAGAAATATCAGAACCAGGGCGTCTCCCTTTCGGATCTCATCAACGAAGGCAACCTCGGCTTGATCCGGGCGGCCCACAAATTCGATGAGACCAAGGGCATCAAGTTCATCTCGTATGCGGTTTGGTGGATCCGGCAGGCGATTCTCCAGGCCCTGGCCGAGCAGTCGCGTATCGTGCGCGTTCCGCTCAACCGGGCCGGCACGCTGCATCGCATCGGCAAACGCTCGTCCGCGCTCCTGCAGGAGCTCGGACGCGAACCGACGGTCGAAGAGATTGCCGAAGGGATGGATATCTCGGAAGAAGAAGTGGCGAAGACGCTGTCGATTTCTCAGGCTCACCTGTCGCTCGATGCTCCACTCACCCCCGGCGAAGACAACAAGCTGCTCGACTATCTCCCGGACACCCAGAATCCCGGTCCGGACGACGAGATCTTCGAGCACGCGCTGACAGAATCGATCGAGGAAGTGCTGGGGACCCTGAAGGATCGCGAGGCCAAGATCCTGCGCCTGTATTTCGGTCTGGAAGGCCAGGAGCCGATGACCCTCGAGGAAATCGGCTCGCTGCTCGGGATCACGCGCGAGCGGGTACGGCAGATCAAAGAGAAGGCGCTGGCACGGTTGCGGCACGTTTCCCGTGCACGAGCATTGGAAACGTTCTTGTTCTAAGCAGGGACGGGGGAAGGGTACTGCGCGATCGATGCGCCTCGACCCTTCCCCCTTCCCGCTTCCCCCCTCCCCCGATTAATTCCGCCATGGCCAATCTCGCCTCCTTCGATGTTTCCACCGGTGCCGATCTTCAGGAAGTCGACAACGCCGTCAACCAGGCGACCAAAGAGATCGCGCAACGCTACGACTTCAAGGGCTCGAAATGCTCGATTGCGTTCGATCGGACCAAGGCGCAGCTCGTGCTCGACGCTGACGACGATTTCAAGATGAAGGCGTTGTACGACGTGCTGCACGGCAAGCTCGTGAAGCGCGGCGTGCCGGTGAAGAATCTCGATCGCGGCCAGGTCACGCCGGCGGCGGGCGACCGGGTCCGGCAGGAGATCAAGCTCACGCAGGGCATTCCGCAGGAAAAAGCCAAGGCGATCGTCAAGGCGATCAAAGACAAGAAGTTCAAGAAGGCGCAGGCCTCGATCCAGGGCGACGAGGTCCGCGTGCAGGCGCCCTCGAAGGACGAGCTTCAGGAAGTAATCGCCTTCCTCCGCAGCCAGGACTTCGGCGTGGAGCTCAAGTTCGGGAACTATCGCGGATGAAGCTGGGCGTCATCTCACTTGGCTGCGACAAGGCGACGGTCGATTCCGAGCGGCTGGTGGGACAGCTCGTCGGACACGGCGCCGTGATCACCGAAGACCTCCGGGCGTCGGATGTGGTGCTCGTGAATACTTGCGGTTTCATCGACGCCGCGAAGCAGGAGTCGGTGAACGCCATTCTCGAAGCGGTCGAGCTCAAGCGCGACGGCCGCGTGAAAGCCGTGGTCGCCGTCGGCTGTCTGATCGAACGGCACAAGGCCGAGCTCGCGCGCGAGATCCCCGAGGTCGACCTGTTCCTGGGGTTTTCGGAGCTGCACCATCTCGTGCCCACGTTGGCGAGCCGCGGCCTGCTGGATGATCCGATCGCGCGGCATCCTGGAACGCGGGCCTTTCTCGGAACGACGCCTCACGTCCGGTATCTCAAGATCTCGGAAGGGTGCGATCACACGTGCGCGTTCTGCGCCATTCCCCTGATGCGCGGCAAGCATCGCACCGAGCCGCTGTCGCGCCTCGTGCGCGAAGCGCAGGAGCTCGAGGCGGCGGGTGCGCGGGAGATCAACCTGGTCGCGCAGGACCTGGGACATTACGGCCGGGATCAGGGACCGGGCGCGCCTCGCCTTCCCGACCTGCTCGAAGCGCTGCTTCGAGAGACGACAGTCCCGTGGTTTCGCCTGCTCTATGTCTACAGTGCGGGGTTGAACGATCGACTCGTCGAGTTGATCGCGCGCGAGCCGCGCATCGTCCCGTACCTCGATATGCCGATTCAGCACGCCAGCGATCGCATGCTCGAGCGCATGCGCCGGCCCGAGCGCCGTGACACGCTGTCCCGGAAAATTGGCTGGTTGCGGGCCGGCATCCCCGATGTCGCGCTCCGCACGACGTGCCTCGTAGGGTTCCCCGGCGAAACCGAGGATGATTTCCGGGAGCTCCTGGCATTCCTCGATGAGGCGCAGTTCGATCGCCTGGGCGCGTTCGCGTATTCCCCCCAGGAGGGGACGCGCGCGGTGGCTCAGTATGCCGACGACGTGCCCGAGGAAGTGAAGCGCGACCGGCTGGAAGAGCTGCTCGAGCTGCAACGGGCGATTTCGGCCGAGCGGCTGGCGCGGTTCGTGGGCCGCGATGCTGCGGTGCTGGTCGACCGCATCGCGGACCCCGACGACGGCGGCCAGGGCGCGACGCACGTGGGACGCGTGCCGTGGCAGGCCGAGGACGTGGACGGGGTGACCTACGTGGCCACGGGTGGCTGGGCCGAACCCGGTTCGTTTCTGCGCGCGCGCCTGACGGCCAGCGAGGATTACGACTTTCGCGCCGTCGCGCTGACGTGACCCGGTCAGAAGAGCTGTTCGCGCGCGCGCGGACCGTTCTCCCGGGCGGCGTCAACTCGCCCGTGCGCGCCTTCCGCAGTGTCGGCGGCACCCCATTTTTCGTCGCGAGCGGTCGTGGGGCCACGCTCACCGACGTCGACGGGCGGACCTATCTCGACTACGTGTGCTCCTGGGGGCCCCTCATCCTCGGGCACGCGCATCCCGCCGTGCTGCACGCGATCGAGGACGCGGCACGACGCGGCTGGTCGTACGGCGCGCCCTGTCCCGCCGAGGTCGAGCTGGCAGAGCTGGTACGCCAGCGCATGCCGTCGATCGAGATGGTCCGATTCGTCAACAGCGGCACCGAAGCAACGATGGCGGCCGTACGGCTCGCGCGAGCCGCAACGCGGCGCGACGCGATTCTCAAGTTCGAGGGCTGCTATCACGGCCATGCGGACGGCTTTCTCGTCAAGGCCGGGAGCGGCGTGGCGACACTCGGCCTCCCCGATAGTCCCGGTGTCCCCGGTGTGCTCGCCGCGCTCACGCTGACGGCGCCGTTCAATGACGTAACGGCGGTGGAGCAGATCTTCGCCAGGCGCGGATCGGAACTCGCCGCCGTGATCGTCGAGCCGTACATCGGGAACGCGGGCTTTATCACTCCCGATCCCGAATTTCACGAGGTGCTCCGGACCCTATGCGACCGGAGCGGCGCGCTGCTCATTTTCGACGAAGTGATGACGGGGTTTCGGGTCGCCGCCGGAGGAGCGCAAGCGCGGCTGGACGTGCGGCCCGATTTGACCACGCTGGGCAAGATCATCGGCGGGGGCATGCCCGTGGGCGCCTACGGCGGACGCGCCGAGCTGATGCGGCTCATCGCTCCCGAGGGCCCGGTCTATCAGGCGGGCACGCTCTCCGGGAATCCGGTAGCCATGGCCGCAGGGCTCGCCACCTTACGCGAAACGGCGCGACCAGGGTTCTACGAGGAGCTGGAGCGGCGCACGGCACGACTCGTCTCGGGAATCTGCGACGCCATGGCCAGGCGGGGCGCGCCGGCCACGGCGGGGCACGCCGGGTCGATGTGGGGCGTTTATCTGACGCGGGGTCCGGTGCGCAACTACGCCGACGCGAAGCGCACCGATACGGCTCTCTTTGCCAGATGGCACCGGGCGGCGCTCGCGCGCGGGATCTTCCTCGCGCCATCGGCCTTCGAGGCCGGGTTTGTCTCGAGCGCGCACACGGACTCGGATATCACACGGACGGTGACGGAGCTCGATGCGGCACTGGACGAGGCACTGCGCGCGAGCTAGCGCGACGCTCGTGCTCTGGGCCGCGTGCGCGCGGCCCGGCACGACGCCCCCTCCGAGCTCCACTCCTGCTCCCGCGCATACCGAGCCGGAGCTCCGGATTGGCGTCGCGGCGGAGCGGCCCAACGTGGCGATCGGCGGCGACGGCGAACTGATCCTCACGGACGACCGAACGGGCGAGCCGATCGGCTCTATACCGGCCGGCGCGCGCTGGATTGCGGTGCCCGACGGCTCGGTGCTACGGCTGGTACGGCCGGATGGCTCGATGACCGATGCGCACGCCGGCGTGTTCGCGGTCAATGTCACTCAGGATCGGTTTGCCATGGCCGACGGGCACATGTTCCGTGGCCGGCTGGACATCGTCCGGCAGCCCGCGGTCGCCGCCGAGAGCGGGGGAGCGGTCGGCAACGGGATCCTGATCGTCAATCGTGTGCCGCTCGAGAGTTACGTTGCGAGCGTGATCGCGGTCGAGATGGGCCCCCGCAAAATGAACGAGCGCGAGGCCCTCCTCGCACAGGCGATCGTGACGCGGACCCGGGCGTTGCAAAGCCGGGGCCGGTGGGAAGCTCAGGGCGTCGACGCGTTCGCAGATGTACGGGACCAGGTGTATGGCGGTGTGGCAAGCGAAACCGAGCAATCATGGGAAGCGGCGCGTGCGACGTCGGGGCTCGTGCTCACGTACGAGGGGCAGTTGATCGATGCCTACTTCCACTCGACCTGCGGCTACAGCACCGTTCCCGTGCAGGAAGCGTTCAAGACCGCGGTGGCCCGTCCGTATCTCCGGTCGGTGTCGGACGCGCGGGAGTATGGCGGGTACTTCAGCGATGTTTCGCCGCGATTTCAGTGGCGCGAAGAATGGGACGGCGCCTCGTTGCGCAGCATCCTGTCGACAACGCTGGCCCCGTACATGAACGTCGGGGCGGCCGGTTTGCCCCGGATCACCAACATTCAGGTGACCGGGACCACCCGCTCGGGGAGAGTGTCGGAGCTCCGGATCGCGTTCGATCAGGGCGAGGTCCGGATTCCGGGGCCGGACGTCCGGAACGTGCTGCGCCCCACCCCGGATCGCATGCTCGGGTCGGCGATGTTTCAGCTCGACGTGAAGATCGAAGGCGGTGAGGTCACACACCTCGTCGCGACTGGAGTGGGCTGGGGGCACGGCGTGGGGTTCTGCCAGTGGGGAGCGATTGGTCGCGCGCGCGCGGGTGCGGATGCCGCGCGTATTCTCGCCGCCTATTTCCCGGGGACGAAAATTGAGCGGCTCTACTAGAAACGGCATCGCTTTGGTCGTGCTGCTCGGCGCGGGCGCGGGCCCGCTCGCGGGTCAGGCGGTTCTGAACCAATTCTCTTCCGAAGATTTCCGTCTCAGTGCCGTGGGAGTGGATGTGGGAGCGCTTGGCGGCACGAAAATTCTCGGCACCACGTCAGCGGCCATCCGGTTCGACTTCGGGAGAATCGCGCCCGCGATCCGCGTGCTCATCGGGGTTTCGTACTTCAAGTCCGATCTCAGCGGGTCCACGCTCGATCGTTTCGCGCAACGGCTCAAGAACGTCGTTATCGATCCCAGCGGAGACGATACGATCCGCCTGGGAAGCATCACGTGGAGCGATGTGACTGGCGACGTCGACTTCCAGTACATCATGCCCCAGGGCAACGTCGCGACGGCCTACATGGGGCTCGGCGTGAGCGTCCACGCCCGCCACGCGGCCGGCACTGCGGTGGATGGCACGTTTGTGCAGGATGCGCTCGGCGCCATCACCGCTGGGCTGAACGGTACGCTGGGCGCGGAGTTCGGGCGGAAGCGCTGGCGGTTTTCGCTCGAAGGTCGTGGCGTGCTCGCGAGCGGCGTATCGACGCTCGGGCTCTACGCCGGCATCCGCTACCGGTGGGTACTGCCCTCGCCCCGCGCTCAGTGAAGCTCGCCACCGTTCCGCGGCGGGACATCGGTCCGGTCCTGCTCGGGGCGCTGCTCCTCACCGCCAGCTATCCGCCGTTTCGACTTCCGCTGCTGAGCTTCATCGCCGTCATTCCCGCGGTGTTGCTCATTCGCCGATTCATCCGCGAGGAGAATCCGCGTGGCGCATTTCGCACCGGTTTCTGGTACGGCTTCGCCAGTCAGGCGCTCGTGCTCTACTGGATGATCATCGCGCTGTGGCACTTCACGCCTCTCTCCGCGCTCGGATATCTGGCCACGATCACGCTCGAGGGTCTGTGGAGCGGAATCATGTTCTGGTTCGTGGTCCGAGTGCGGCTCTCGATGCGTTCCGTACCCCTGTGGGTCGTGTTTCCCGTCGCCTGGACGGCGGTCGAATGGGCGATCGGCCACCAGGGCGACATTCGCTTCCCTTGGCTCGGCCTCGGGACCTCGCTCGCGGACGGATTGCCGCTGATTCAATGGGCCGATATCGCGGGCGCCCGCGGCGTCACGCTGTGGCTCGCCTGGTGCAACGTCATGCTCGCCGAGGGGCTGCTGCCTCTCGTGGACCAGCCGCGCAGGCCGGTTCCGTTTCTCATGCCGGTCGCCGTTACGGTGCTCGCGGCGCTCGGCTATGGGTCATGGCGCGAGCGGACCCTGCCGGTCCACCAGCTCGGAGTCATCGGGCTCGTGCAGCCGGATGAAGGCTACGAAGACAAATGGGTTCCGGGGCGCCAGGACAGCATCGTCTCGAAGCTGATCGGCATGTCGGAACGCCTCGTGGCGGGGCAGCATCTCGATCTGCTGGTATGGCCGGAGGCGGCGATCCCCGGCTATTTCATCGAGCATCCGCGCTGGAGCCAATCGATCGCCGAGCTCGCGGCGCGAGCCAAGACCCCGATTCTCACT
>Ga0335079_10008059_pt1 | contig 11989 bp, 7 predicted proteins | sample Lox_Sample_33_FD_206719 | JGI IMG/M metagenome (GOLD analysis project Ga0335079, IMG submission 206719) | Soil microbial communities from Loxahatchee National Wildlife Refuge, Florida, United States - Lox_Sample_3.3 | ecosystem: Environmental > Terrestrial > Soil > Wetlands | place: USA: Florida... | reverse complement strand
ACGGGCACTTCGGTCTCGTACGTCTCACACAACTTGGACGCGGCCCGTCGTGGGTGAAGGCGTGAGGTTCTGTCCGAGAGCCGGATGCGGGAGATCTGCACGTCCGGTTCGATGAGCGGGGTGTGCAAACGGAGCGATGGCGAGGGTACTTGGGCACCGCCAGCCGAAAGAGGCGGTAACAGACAACCCGAACCTAATGCCACCGCGTCACATCCCGACTCTACCAGCATTAGTTCACTCAGTCCTATCGCTGACGCCAACAACCAGGTGAGACGCCGAATTGGCGCTTGAAGGCACGGCTAAACGCCGATTCGGAATCGTAACCAACGGCCGCACCAATCTGGGCCAGGCTACCGCGCCCCTCTCGCAAGTACTGCGCCGCCATATGCATGCGCCACATCGCCAGGTACTGCATCGGTGGCTGCCCCACCAGCGAACTGAATCGCTCCGCAAAGACGGAGCGTGACATACCCACTTCCATTGCGAGCGATTCCGCGGTCCATGTCTCTGTCGGGCGCGCATGAAGAACTGTCAGAGCCCGACCGATATGTGCATCGCGCAGTCCTGCGAGCCATCCGCGCCGTTCTGCGGACAGGCCAGCAACAAATTGGCGCACAGCCTCAACAAACAGCAGCTCGGATAGTTTGGCGATCACTGTCGTAGAACCGAGGCGCCCGGCCGCGATTTCGCTTGCGGCAAAACGGAAAGAACTCTCGACCCATGCCCCCGATGGGGTTGAGCGCACGTTTATCTTCAACACCGCCGGTAATGCCGAGAGCAGTGGACTGAACGGTGTGCCACAACCAAGATAGCCGCACAGGAGCTGCGTGGCTGCGCCGCCGCCGCCGTAGACGATGCGTGCGAGCCCACCATCCTGGGCTGGCTGAATGATCTCTCCCGCGGGCACGGGCGCGCGGTTCACCTCACTGCCAAACGTATGAGCACTATTGTGCGGCAGCAGCACCATCTCGCCCGCACCGACATCTATCGCGTCACCGCCCTCCGGCTGCAGTCGCATGCAACCCTGGGCGACAAAGTGGGACGCGATGACATGACGAGGCGCTTCCAGAAAGGGCTTGCAGTCGTCGGATGATACTTTGCCGCTGATACACCACGGCGCCGTGAAGTCCGCTTCGAGAAAGACTCCGCCAGATAACCTGATTACTCGCAAGACGTCAGAGAAGACATCCACAGCTTGCCAGCCTTGCATTCAGAGCCTGGAGCATGAGTTTAGGAGCCTTGGTTATTCAAGGTCAGATTCAGAGCTTATAGAGTCGCGACCACTGGAAATCAAGGAACGAGGCTGTGGACAGAGGGTCGTTACGTTCAGCGGTTCGCCCATACCGCATGGCAATCAGCGCCCAATCAGGACTGTGCTCGCAAGGTCCTGGATGGTTGTCCATCGCTCCTCGAAACACAGTAGGCATGCTCCCTTACGTCACTATTACCAAGAGGCACTTCCTATGAATGCTGCTGTTGCCGAGGTCATGCGCGAGGCTGGTCACTCCGGCCGCTACGCCCGTGTGATCGCACTGTCGAAGAAGACCGAGTGGCAGATTGATCGTGATCTGCTGCGCGGCCGTACATTTGACTTCTCACGCAAGTTTCTGCCGGACAGCCTGACGCTGAGCCATCGACTGACTTTTCTCTCGGCCGACGATGCGCGCCTGATGAGCCAGGTTCAGGGTCGAACCTATGCTTACATCTTTGGACTGGTGGAGCGTTTCATCAGCGCCAAGATGCTCGATCTGACTCGGGCCAAGATATTCGGGGATCAGCTCGCACTGGAAGGCCTAGTGCGCTTCTCTAACGAGGAGATCAAGCACCAGGAATTGTTCCGGCAGATGGAGGCAATGATTGCACCGCATATGCCGGACGGCTATCGTCGAGTCGCCGATCCAAACGATGTGGCCCGGGCTGTGCTCGCCGCCCGCACGTGGGCAGTCCTGGCGCTCACCTGTCATATCGAACTGTTTGTCCAGTCGCACTACGCGGAGAGCATCGCTCCACAACAGGAAATCTGTCCGCTCTTCAGAGACGTCTTCCAGTTTCACTGGAGGGACGAGTGCCAGCACGTGGTCCTCGATGAACTTGAGTGGAAAGCTGAGCACGCGGCGCTTTTGCCTGCCGAACGCGATCTGGCAGTTGATGATCTGATCGCGCTGGTGGCCGCCGTAGACGGAATACTGCAGGCACAGTCAACGGCGGACGCTGGCTACTTTATGCGAAATGCCCAGGGGACCTACACCGTTGAACAGACGGCACAAATAGAGGCCTCCCTGTTGGCTGCTTACCGCTGGCAGTACATCATCTCCGGTGTGCAGCATCCACACTTTGGCCGCCTGTTGACCGGTCTGACGACGCCGGCACAGATGTCACGGATACAGGCGGCATTGGCGCCGATCCTTGGTAGCTGAACTTGCTGTGGCGCCGGCCGCATGCCGGCGCCACGGCCACCGAAGTCGCCGAGATTCTCATGACTATACCGATGTGGATGTTGCTCGGATTCGCAACATGGACAGTGCTCTTGCTGATAGTAACGGTCGGTGTCTACCGATGGATCGAGATCTTGCTTGGACGCAAACGGATGGGAGCTTTTCGTTCTGATCAGGTCGAGGGAGATGACTGGTATCGGCGGTCAATGCGCGCACACGCCAACTGCATCGAGAATCTGCCCGTTTTCGCAGCCATCGTATTGGCACTCTATGTCAGCGGTGTTTCAAGTCCAGCCGTCGATCGGCTGTCCATGGCGGTGCTCGCTGCCAGAGTGGTGCAATCAACGGTTCACGTGTCTCATGTGCAAACCGACGCATTCGTGTCTGTGAGGTTTTCTTTCTTTTGCGCCCAGCTCGCGGCCTTTCTGGCCCTCATCGTCCTGATTGTCCTTCACGCCACGCACGGATAGCCGTGCTCGCGGCCTGCAGCCCGCAACGGCGGCTTCGGATAAGATGAATTCGCGTCTGCCAGGCTTCATTGCGACTCCCCCTAAATTTCGCTGCTCTGAGTACATGCCGCACTCAGTGGCTGGGTAATCTCGGAATCGCGATCGCGACGATCTCGACACCTTTGGCGCCGCACCTCGAGCAGCGCATCAAGCACACCCGATGTGGCGCGGGACGCCTACGTCGGCACTCGAACGGCTCCTGAAGATGGAGAATTCTTGACCGCGTGCCGGTAACCCCAGATCGCGTCTAGTCGACAGAATGGGGATTCGGCGCCATCCGCCTACTCCGTGAGGCGCCTAGGAGCTTTCGAACGCCGTGGCGCTCTTGTCCGACTTTCTCTAGCCGGTTGAATTCAAACGGTATCCTAGTGACCTTCGAGATTGGATTCGGTAACCGCCGAGATGCGAGCGCTTGCTATGCGTAGGGGATCACGCAGTGGTCGGCTGGCCTGAAAGTCGGGCCTTGTGGATCCGTTACAAGGCGCAATTTGCGCGTGAAGAACCCTTCCTGAAAACTGTCCACGCCGATGTTCACCAGGCCAGTGAGGAGTTCACGCGCGAGGAGTGTTTCGATCCGCTTACGCGCGGCAGGTTCGAGTTTATCGAACGCGCCATCGACCACCAACCATTGCGGCCGCTGCAACAGCACACGCGCGAAGGCCAGACTTTGCTTTTCGTCTTCATGCAATCGTTGGTCCCAGCGGTCGCTCGTGTCGAGAAATGACCGCAGGTGTTCCAGTCCTACGGCCGAAAGCACACTGGCGATGGCTGTCTCGTCATAATCGCCGGCCGGATGCGGGTGGGCGAGTGTGGCACGCAGCGTGCCGGGCGGGACGTAAGGACGCGCCGGGAGGAACATCATCGATTGTCTCGGCGGGTGAGTAATCCGGCCGCGTCCCCACGGCCAGATCCCGATGAGAGCCCGGAGCAGGAACGCTCTGGTCGAGCCATGCTCACCCACGATCAGGGTGCGCTCACCGGGTTTCAGCTCCACGTGCGCCTCACTTAGCGTCACCGAGCCTTCGGGCGTCGTCATGCACAGATCGTCGATGCGGATCGAGTCGGGCTGCGTCTCATCCAGATCGATGCGGTCGGCCGATTGGCCGAGGTGATCCATGGTGGCCGTCGCGCGGTGGAAGCTTGCGACACGCCGCCGCGTGGCACGCCAGTCCGCGAGTTGGGAGAAATTATCCACGAACCAGCGCAGCGAACTCTGCACCTGATTGAATGCGCCGACTATTACCATCAGCTCGCCGAAGCTCATATCCCCGGACAAGTAGCTGGGTGCCGCCACCAGGATGGGCGCAACAATCGTAAACCAGCCATAGCCGGCAGTGACCCACGTCAGCCGTGTGAGAGCACCAACGATGCGCCGTGAGACACCGAGGACCATGGCGAATACCCGATCGAGGAGCTGCTTCTCGTCGGCTTCCCCGCCATAGATCGTGATGCCCTCGATCTCTTCGTTGACACGCACCAGGGCTGCGCGCAGCTCTGCCTCGCGCGCATAGCGCTCCGCGTTGAGGCCAATCAGCCGCCGACCGACGCGCCAGCTGATGAATGACGCGGTAGCAGAGTAGAACAGCGCACACCAAACCATGTAGCCAGGCACGTGCACGCCACGACCGGCCAATGGCAGCGTCATGTGCTCCGACAGGACCCACAGGACGCCGATGAATGACACCAGAAGTAGCGTCGCCGACAGCAGCCCTATGCCGAGGTCCGTGACCAGATCGGAGAGACGCTGCGCATCCGCATGCAACCGCTGGTCCGGATTCTGACCGATGGGTCCCGCATTCGACAGATGGAATGCGCGTATCGGCTTTAGCCACTCGTCGAGCAGGTCATGCACCAGACCCTGACGCAGTACGACTCTGGTGGTCTGATTGAGCCACACCTGGCTGACGTTGAGCACTAGCAGTATGGTGGCCAGAATGGCGAACACGCCCAGCTGTCGGAGGAAGGCCGACAGATCCTTGCGCGTCAGCGCATCGTAGAATGGCTGATTCCAGGCGTTTAGCCGGGTTTGCATATAGGCGGTACTCGCGACGACCGCGATCAGAGCGATGCCGAGCAGCAGCAGTTGCTTGCGCTCGCGTGAACGCCAGATGACCGACCCCATCCGCCTGATCTCGGATAAGAGGCCAACCTTCATGGGGATGTCGGCGCTATTGGCGCCCTCTGCAGGTTCGCCCAGAAAGTCGGTCGTCATATGAATCCCTCCTTCCGCTTCGTCGGCACGCGGAGCAGAACGCCGCCGCAGCATTCCGCGCAGTCACCGTCCGACGGGCGGTGCAATTGGCCGAGGACGGATAGCGGGGCGCGACTGGGTCGTAAAGATCGAAGTCTGCGTGTCGACGGTTTGACACAAAAAACAGGTCGCGTGAGTTTCACACGGTCTCGCCCAGAACCCTTGTGCGGACGCGGGAGTGAGGCCACAGCAGCGAGGGTGGCAATGATTGCCCCTCCCGAGCGAGCGCGAGGCTTCTGGCCCGCGTCGAGCCGCGTAAGGAGCTCCTCGACCGAACCTGTCCGCCCATCACGATCAAACGCGAGCGCTGTTGGGTTCTACGGCCTTACCCACTCTTCGGCGATTTCCTTCCCAAAGGACCTTCCACTGCGAACGTGTGGCTGAATCGTGCCGTTGCAACCAGCGCCGGAACTTGTCATTGTCAAATTGCATATCCAATGCCGTAAGGGCTCCCACAGCGAGTCCTGCTCACCACACACCTTAGCAGCGGATGCTGTTGGCCGAGTACTGCCCCTAGGGGCAGCTAATGACGCACGGTAGCGTGTTTCTTTGTTCATTGTTGTCGCGACCAGCCAGCCGCTGAAAGCCTCACTGCAGCCGCTGCTTCAAGGAGAGGTAGCAGAGCTGAATAGGACTGTCGAGCATGCTGCCCCTCTGAGGCTGTATCTAATACTCCTTCAACAGACGTGTAATTACTCCGGACTGCTCACAGGACATCTTCGCGCTCATGCCAGAGTTCCCGCGCAATCGCGGGGACCGAAATCCCACACGCTATTACCGCACTTCCGTACTTTCGATGAAGCTGTCACGCTTGCCAGTGTCTTCTGCCACGAGAATAACCCCGAGCCTGAATACCTTAATCTGCCGGACAATCGTCGTATGCTCTGCAGCCTTATGTCTCGGTTAATTTCCCTGCAGTAACCATGAGCATCGTGCTCCGCTGGATTGTGGTTTGCTTAGGGCTGTGCACTGCGCGCACAGCGCTCGCACAGGACCTCACGCCGCGCGCTTACCTGATCACACCGGTCGGAGGCAATGCGATCATTCTCGCCTATGCGCACCTCAAGGGCAGTCTTGAATTCGCTGGAGCCGTTCCGATCACCGGGGCACAAGCAGATGTCAACCTGCCGATCGCGAGTTACTACCGAAGTCTTGCTTTCTTTGGGCGCAGCGCCAATCTCACCATCGCAGTACCGTACGGCGAGGGTGACTTCAGGGGCACGGTGGTCGACGTGCCGCGGTTTGCGCATCGCTCCGGTTCGTTGGATGCGGTCGTACGATTTTCGGTCAATCTCATCGGGGGTCCGGCCATGCAGCCAGCCGAATTCCTTAAATGGCGCCAAACTGTCCTGCTCGGAGCCAGCCTGACGGTTGTCGCCCCGACCGGCCAATATGACCCGACGCGCTTGATTAATTGGGGCAGCAACCGGTGGGGATTCAAACCAGAAATCGGCTATTCGCAGCGCTGGGATCACTGGGTACTGGACGGGTACGGCGGAGTGTGGTTTTTTACGACGAATCCCGAGTACTACCCCGGAGAGAACCCCAGGACACAAAAGCCTGTCGGCGCGCTCGAGGCGCATCTCAGCTACGATTTCAAGCCACGTCTCTGGGTTTCTTTGGACGCGAATTACTGGTGGGGCGGAGCGACCAGCTTGAACGGAGTGGAAAATCAACTCACGGATCAAAAAAGCTCCCAGATCGGAGTCACCGCCGCCTTCCCGGTCACGCGATCCCAAACCATCAAGTTCAGCTACAGCACCGGCGCCTATGTCCGCTACGGTGGGAACTACCGCACCGTGTCGGTGGCCTGGCAGTACGGCTGGATCGGCTGGCCGAAAGTTCACTAAGGGTATTTCTTACCCAAGACGGTTAGTTCACTGAACACTCAGCGACTGACGTTCGCTGACGCAGAGATGGTTGCAGAGAGCGCTCCGTCTCTTGCTCTCCCGCAAAGTAGGCGGTACACGATGCCGGCGAACCGTGCCCCGATAAGCGGCCGGCTTCGGCCTGAGTGGCGGTCTGGCCGCTAACGGCCCTTGCCGACTGGCGATGACATGCAGTCGCGCTGCGGCAGCGCAGCACCGGTCACTATACGGAAATCGCGTATGTAAAGCTCATACGGCAAGCGCGAGGATTTTAGTGGAGTCCCACAATCCTAATTTCCACGCATTGGGTGCCCGACTGATTACATGCCTAGAAGGAGAGCGCAGTGAATCCTCCGCAGGATTACATCCAAACTAACGAACAGAAGCGTCTGAATGAAGCGCGGGAAAGCGGAATTCCGTGGAAGAAGTGGGGGCCTTATCTCACCGAGAGGCAGTGGGGCACGGTGCGGGAAGACTACAGCCAGGATGGCAATGCGTGGGACTACTTCAGTCATGACCAGTCGCGCTCCCGCGCTTACCGTTGGGGGGAAGACGGTCTGGCGGGGATCTCGGACGACAAGCAGCGACTTTGCTTCGCGCTCGCCTTGTGGAATGGCAGTGACCCCATTCTCAAGGAGCGTCTGTTCGGGCTGACCAACAACGAGGGCAATCACGGCGAGGACGTGAAGGAGTACTACTTCTACCTCGACAGCACGCCGACGCATTCGTACATGAAGTACCTCTATAAGTATCCCCAGGCAGAGTTTCCCTATCGCGACCTGGTGGAGCAGAACCGCAAGCGCTCGCGCGAAGAGCTCGAATACGAACTGCTCGACACCGACGTATTTGATTCAGACCGGTACTTCGACGTCTTCGTGGAGTACGCCAAGGCGGATCCCGAGGACCTGCTGATCCGCATCTCGGTTTATAACCGCGGTCCGGAAACCGCGACGCTGCACGTGCTGCCGACGCTCTGGTTTCGCAATACCTGGTCGTGGGAGGAGGGCGCGAGTCGCCCCTCGCTGCGGCAGGCGCAGGAGGGCGTTGTTTCGGCTCGGCACGCCGAGCTGGGTGAAATAAAGCTTCAGTGCGAAGGCCGGCCGGAACTGCTGTTCACGGAGAACGATTCCAATGCCAGCCGGTTGTGGGGACAATCCAACGCCTCGGCGTATGTGAAGGACGCCTTCCACGACTACGTTGTCTCGGGCAAGCGCAACGCCGTAAATCCGACGCGGACGGGTACGAAGGCGGCGGCGCTCTACCGATTGCAGGTGCCGGCAGCGGGCAGCAAGGTCGTGCGGTTGCGATTGACTGCGAAACCGCCGGCTGAGCCGTTTGCAATGTTCGATAAGACGTTCGCCAGCCGCGTTGCCGATGCAAACGAGTTCTATGATCGCATCACGCCGCCTGGGCTGAGCGACGATGAGCGCCGCGTGCATCGGCAGGCGCTTGCTGGCATGCTCTGGAGCAAGCAGTACTACTATTTCGATCTCGATCGCTGGCTGCTCGAGCACCAAAGCCATCCTCTGGTGGGCAGTGTTCACCGCAACATTCGCAACACCGAATGGTTCCACATGCTGAACAACGACATCATCTCGATGCCCGACAAGTGGGAGTATCCATGGTACGCCGCCTGGGACCTGGCATTTCATACGCTCGCCCTGTCGCTGGTGGACTTCGATTTTGCCAAGGACCAGCTGCTTTTGATGCTGCGGACGATGTACTCACATCCGAACGGACAGATCCCGGCCTACGAGTGGAATTTCAGCGACGTAAACCCGCCGGTACACGCCTGGGCCACCTTGTTCCTCCACAACATCGAGCAGGAGCTGGGCCGCGCTGACATTCGCTTCCTGGAGCGCTCGTTCCAGGGTCTGATGCTGAATTTCAGCTGGTGGCTCAACCGCAAGGATCCCGAGGGGAAGAATGTCTTCGCCGGCGGATTCCTCGGTCTCGACAACATCGGCGTCTTCGACCGCAGTGCACCGCTGCCGACCGGCGGCCATCTCGAGCAGGCCGACGGCACGGCGTGGATGGCGTTCTATTGTCAGTGCATGCTGGAAATCGCCCTCATTCTCACCGAGCATGATTCCGTCTACGAGGACATCGCGTTTCGCTTCCTCGAGCATTTCCTGTGGATCACCTACGCCATGGATCGGATCGGGGCACACCAGGATGATATGTGGGATGCGGAGGACGGCTTCTTCTACGATCTGCTGCGTCTGCCGAACGGCGATTCCATGCGGCTGAAGGTCCGCTCGATGGTGGGCCTGTTGCCGCTGTGCGCGTCAACTGTGCTCGAAGCAACCGGTGTCTTGGCGCGACATCCCCGGCTGCTGGAGCTAATCGAAGTGTTCAAGAAGCGCCATCCGGAGTTGCTCGAGCACATTGCTCCCGCGGACGAGAAGTTCGTGGGTTACGGGGGGCGGCGGCTGCTGGCGGTTTGCAACAAAGAAAAGCTGCAGCGGATTCTTGCTCGCATGCTCGATGAGAAGGAATTCCTTGGTCCCTGTGGCATCCGTTCGCTGTCCCGTTATCACCTCGAGCACCCATTCACCTTCAATCTCCAGGGGCAGGAGTACAAGGTGCAATACCTGCCGGCGGAATCGAACACGGGAATGTTCGGCGGCAATTCCAACTGGCGCGGGCCGGTGTGGATGCCCGTGAATGGCTTACTGATCCGCGCATTGCTGAATCTCTACCAGTTCTACGGGGATGATTTCAAAGTCGAATGTCCAACCGGCTCGGGAAAGTACCTGACGCTGTACGAAGTCGCGCAGGAGCTGGCCCGCAGACTGACCAGCATCTTTCTACGCAACGAGAGCGACAAGCGTCCCGTGTACGGCGGCAGCCGGAAGTTCCAGGAAGATCCCCACTGGAGGGATTACATTCTGTTCTACGAATACTTCCACGCTGATAACGGCGCGGGACTCGGAGCCAGTCACCAGACCGGGTGGACGGGACTCGTCGCTCGCCTGATCGATCTGTTTGCTCGCGGGAATGCAGCCGACTGGCTGCAGAAGTCGCGCGCCGACCTGGCGGCCGAGATGACGCGGGCGCAGGTTGCCGGATAGCCGTCTCTCTGCAGCGCCGCTACTGGCGGATGAACGAGCGTTTGGGATTAGCTCTTACCCTCCACTGACAACTCGGGGGCTCTATGGTCGCTGCTTTAATTGTTTTCGTCAGCGTGTTTACTAGCGGGTTGGTCGGTTTATACCTTCGGAGCCTTGTACCTGAGCAGCACCTGCAAGAGGGCTCAGTCGGCATGGTGCGGTTGGGCGCGGGCGTCCTAGGCACGCTGACAGCCCTAGTGCTTGGGCTTCTAATCGCCTCGGCCAAGGCAAACTACGATCGCGTCAACGACGAGGTCACCCATGCCGCCGCCGCAATTGTGCTTCTTGACCGAACGCTGGCCCAGTACGGGCCGCAAACCGAGGAAGCCCGCAGCTTGGTGCGTACAGCGGTGGCCTCCACGGTCGATACGGTATTCTCGGAACACGGCCACGGGGTAGCAGACCTCGATAACCCCAAAAGGTTAGCAACCGCAGAGAGGCTGCAAGCCGAATTGCGCAAACTGACCCCGGAGAACGACGTGCAGCGCACGCTGCAGGCGCACGCCTTGGAGCTCTCCGACGAGGTCGCGAAAACGCGCCTGCTGGCGATCACCCAAGCAGAGGGCTCGATTCCAAAAGGTCTCTTGCTCGTACTGGTACTGTGGCTTGCGATCATGTTTGCTGGGTTTGGCTTGGTCACTCCGAAGAACCCAACTGTCATCGTGACTCTGTTTCTCTGTGCTCTGTCACTCGCTGGCGCGGTTTTCATGATCGAAGAACTGAATCGACCTCTTGAGGGATTCATGAAGATCTCGAGCGCACCGATGCGCTACGCTCTCGCTCACATTGGGGATTGAACGCATCGGCACCATCAAGGTCACGATCGACGTAGAGTCCCATCAGGCTTCGCGCGGTCGAATCTGAGCATAACCACGATCCTTGAGTCGTGTTTATTTTGCAAAAGGCGCGCCGCCATGGTGTTAACCGAACATTCGCGGTCAGGCATACAAGGAGGAATGCCGCAGGTCGCCACTGTCACAGTGGGTATCGCCCTCTTGCAACTTGCGACGCTAGCCTCAGCCACACAGGCTGATCAGAAACCGCTGCGAGTGGAGACCTTTGTCGCTCCGCCCTTTGTGATTGAGCAGGAGGGCGAGCTGACCGGCTTCAGCATTGATCTATGGAAGGAAGTTGCCGCGCGGTTGAAGGTAGATCCAGTCTACGAGAAGGCGCCTACGCCAAGTGCCGGTTTCGCTGCGTTGCGCTCCAAACAAGCCGACCTGGCGGTCTCAGCAATTCTTGTAACCGTTGAACGTGACCGCGAGTTCGACTTCTCGTACCCGATCCTGGAGGCCGGGCAGAAGGTCATGGTCCGAGATATCGGCACAGCGATGACAGTCCAGCCGCTAAGGGATCTGTTGCATCTGCTGTTCTCCAAGACAACCGCGATTTGGCTTGCCATCGGTTTGCCGCTGGTGCTCATCCCCGCCCACGTTGTGTGGCTGTTGGAGCGGCGTCAGAAGGAAGGGATCATTCCGACGCAGAGCTATTTCCCCGGCATTTTTCACGCAGCCTATTGGTCTGCTTCGACACTGCTCACTCAGGCGGAACAGATGCCGCGTCAGTGGCTAGCGCGGATGACGGCGCTCCTGTGGATGTTCACCGGCATGGTTTTCGTTGCTCTCTACACTGCTCAGCTCACTGCCACGTTGACTGTCCAGCAGATCCAAGGTGGCATCAACGGTCCTGAGGACCTACCTGGAAAACAAGTCGGGACACTCGCGGGCACCGCTTCAGTCACGTATCTTCGTCAGCACAACGCCAAGCTTCAAGAGTTCACGCAGCTCACTGAGCTCTATCAAGCATTGGTCGA
>Ga0335079_10008056_pt1 | contig 11990 bp, 8 predicted proteins | sample Lox_Sample_33_FD_206719 | JGI IMG/M metagenome (GOLD analysis project Ga0335079, IMG submission 206719) | Soil microbial communities from Loxahatchee National Wildlife Refuge, Florida, United States - Lox_Sample_3.3 | ecosystem: Environmental > Terrestrial > Soil > Wetlands | place: USA: Florida... | reverse complement strand
CCGCTTCGATATCGCTGATTACCAGCGCCAACTCGAGCGTGGCGTGGAGGAATCCTAGCAGAGGGAGATCTTCGGCTGGCCTGGTGGGCCTGCGTCAGGCGCTGGGACAGATCACGTTCGACACGTTACGGTTCATCGTTCCAGGAGCAGTGATGGGTGTGGGATCGCCTATTGGCTGAGTTCCCTGCTCCCGTCGGGCCATGCAGGTCGATCCTGCAGCTCATTTAGCGCCGCGTCGGGCTCTTACGGTTCCACGTACACGCGGACGCGGTTGCTTTCCTGGCCGTCGGCGCTGAGGTACAGTTCGGCGGGACCAGCGTTCACCAGCGCGGGTAATTGCAATTCGATCAGATAGAAGCCCACGTAACCCGGGGCCAGGGTGGCGCGCGTCACTTCGATCGGCGTGCGATCCAGGTATGCCTGTACCTTGGCTACCACTGCCGGTGGATTCTCAAGTGGCGCCGCCAGTCCGGTCGGCCATTGCGGCTTCACACGGCCAAGTCCGGTGGCCAGAATCTGAATGCGCGCGTTAGAACGTGCGCTGTTGGCGGCGTCCAGCATGAGCCCCGTATCCGCATCCAGCAGCATGGGCGCGCCATCGTGATCGACAAAGATCGCGGGCGAAGCCGATTGCACTACCAGGCCTACGGCAACCAGTCCGGAAGAGGCATCGAGCGTCAGTCCCACAGTGGTACCCACCGCTTCAAATGGAACCTGCATTTGTGTGCTGTTTTCCGATGAAGCCAGAATCGGAAACTCGAGATCCCCCGCGCGTGCCGAACGCACTGGCCCGCCCAGCACGCTCACCAGCGACCCGGGAGCCGCGGGACGGGTGCTGAAGTCCGCGGCATTTACAATCCGTAGCGTGGCTGCGCGATGGGGCGCCGCCGCTGCGTAGACCCCATACCCTTCGACCGCCACGTAGAGCTGGCTGCCGGTGGTATCGAGGGCCACTGCATTGGCGTGCGCTGCGGGCAGGTTGGCCGAGATCAGCGTCCACGTGGATGGCGGACCAGGCGCCTCGAGATCTTCATGCGCCCAGTAAACGCCGCGGTCCGTCGCCACATAGACGGCGCCGGCTGAACGGTCGGCTACAACTCCGTGTGCCGGAACATCAGGGAGATTGGCGCTCAAGTCGTCCCAAAACCCGCCGGTGTTCGTCGTGCGAAGTACCTGTGCGCCAGAGCCGCCCATTGCCGCCAGAGCGACACGCGGCGCTTGAGGATCCACAAAAATATCTTGGACCGCGCCGTTCGCGCTGGCGGACGAGAGAGCCCATACACGGCCGTGGTCCACTGAGACCCAGATTCGTCCGTCCTGGGACCCGGCATACACCACGTCGCCTGCAGATGCCGCCGCCGTAATCTCCGCGCCCAACTGGGCCGAGTACTGGCGCCGTGTCTCGGCATTCCGATCCGTGCCCAAACCTTCAGCGAGCTGCCATGGGTAGGTTGCCGCACTGTTACCCGGTGGCAGCTCAGCCGCGCCGACGGCGTCGATTTCGACCTCCACGCCGCGCCCGTTCGCTGGAGTCGCCAGAATACGGCGGACCGTCAGATTTGGAAGAAAGCGATTCAGCCCAGTCCAGGTCATCCCGCCGTCCCGCGACTGCCACACACCGTGCTGATTGGCGACTACGAGTTGGCTCGAATCGACCGGCGAAGCCGCCAGGTCGTGCTGTCCTGCGCCGATCACGGATTGGTCCTTGTAGGACGTCAAATTCGTCCAATTGCGCCCGCCGTCTTCGGATTCATACACGTGATCGGCAAGCGCGTAAAGGCGGCGGGAGTCCGAGGCACTCGTGCGGAGAATCGCGTTGGGCGCGGGCAGCCGCTGCGCGGATGCGGTAGACTCAGCCCGAGCCGCCGGCGCCGCCGAAGCGGTCCAATTCTCGAAGTCAGCCGTCTCGAAAGTTTTTCCGGAGTGCGTTCGTGCGTAGAGCGTGTGCCCGTCCGGCGAGAACCAGACGTTGTCTACAGGCCCCGTCGCTGGCGCAGCCAGTCTCAGTTCGACGGAACTGCTGCCCACTTTGCGCCAATCGGGGTGCGGCGCTGCACGATCGGCCTGGCCCAGCGCAACCGCGCTCGTGAGAATGCAGACAACCACCGATCTGCGGACTACCCGGCTTGTAGCCGACTGACACATCCGTGTGTCCATTTTAACGCAAGATTAGCCGCCCAAAAACGGAGAACTTAACTCAAAGGTGTTGTATTTACAGAAGTTATCGCAATTTTTTTCCGGCGGCAATCTAGTTGCAGTACTTTTTTGGTGATAGACTAGGGGGCGAAAGTGTCGAAACTAGCGGAAATCACGCCCCGTAAAGGGTTTGCAGGCGGCTGGCTCCGTGTAGCCTTAGTACTAGGCGTGTGCGCTCTGGCGCTCCACGCGGAGGAAAGTGGCGCCGCGAAAGTCCTTACGCTGAACGGCCAGGTTTCCATTCTGCGCGACAACTCGCCTTGGGCCCTCAACGTCGGCGACTCCGTACAGCCCCGCCAGATCATCGTCACTGGACCAGACGGTTATGCCCAGCTGCAGGTTTCCGACGGCAGCACTTTCGAAGTTTTTCCGAGCTCGCGCGTCGTTTTCCGCGATAATCCGGGGAACTGGAAAGACCTGCTGGAGGTTTTTCTCGGCCGCGTGAAAATCCAGATCCAGAAGATCGGCGGCCAGCCGAACTACAACAAAGTTCGCACGCCAACCGCTGTCATTTCCGTGCGCGGCACCATCTTTGACGTCAGCGTAGAGGACGAAGACGCCACCACGTTGGTCGTCGTGGATGAGGGACAGGTAGAGGTGCGGCACGCACTGCTACCTAGCGGCATCAAGACCCTGAATGCCGGTGAGTGGATCCGCGTCTATAAGGGCCAACCCCTCGCCGCCAAGAGTGTCGATCGCGGCAACGTGGTCCGTGGGGCCATGCGCGCCGCTGCTGAAGCGCTGTACGAAGTGATGTACCGAACGCAGCGCATCCCTTCTTCAGGCGGGGGCACGACTGGACCTACCAGCGGCGGCGGAACTGGATCGGACGCTGGCGGCGGCAACGGCAACAAGGGACCAAGCTCGACACCACCGCCACCACCACCGCCTCCGCCACCCGCGCACTAAGCTATTGATTCAGCGCCTTCTCGACGGCCTGAACCAGCGTTGCATCGTCCGGCTTGACCTTCGATTCGAACCGCGCCACCACGTTTCCGCGACGATCGACGAGGAATTTCGTGAAATTCCACCCGATCTCTCCGTTCGTGGCTGAATTCGCTTCCTCGGTCAGGTAGTGATACAGAGGAGTCTTGTCCTCGCCCTTCACCGACACCTTCGCATACATCGGAAAACTCACCTTATAGGTCCGCGTGCAGAAGGTCTTGATCTCCGCGTTGGTCCCAGGTTCCTGAGCGCCGAAATTGTTCGCGGGAAAACCGATCACCACCAGGCCCTGGTCTTTGTACTTTTCGTAGAGCGATTCCAGTCCCGCATACTGCGGCGTGTATCCGCACTTGCTGGCCACGTTCACCAGCAGCAGCACTTTGCCTTTGAACTGGCTGAGCGGTGCATCCTGGCCGTCAATCGAGGGCAGCGTGAAGTCATACACACTCGATGCCGCGAACAGCGCGGAAGCAGGGATCAGCAGGAAAATCCCAAGAGCGAAGTACTTGATGGTTTGAGTTATGAGCATATGGTTAATATCCGATTGCGGCCGGAAGTAATCAACTTCACGGAGGTGGATTTAACAGATCAAGCTCTGGATTCGACGTCCTGGTTATAATGAGGCGAATGGCCGGGGCGCGCACGTACGCAGCGAAACTCGTGCTCGTGTTGCTGATCGCCGCGCCTGGGCGTCTCCTACCTCGTCCCTTCCACCAATACCGTGTTGCGAGTCGCTTACGCCCGAACCTTCGAGACTCCGTTCAATGAAAACTTGATCCTTTCGAGCGGGACCGGCGGTGGCCTGGCGGCGAATGTTTTTGGTTCTGAATCCGCGCCGATCCAACCCGGAGCCCGCAACCAGTTCAATACGGGTTTGCAGCAGAGGATCGGGCGCTGGCTGATCGTGGATGCGGACTACTGCTGGAAATTCACGCACAATGCGTACGATTTCAGCATCCTGTTCAACACGCCGATCACGTTTCCGATCGCCTGGCACAATTCCAAGCTGGATGGCGTGACGGGGCGCGTAAGCACCGTCGATTTACACGGATTCCAGGCGTACATGACGTTGGGGCACACAAGGGCGCGGTATTTCCCTCCCGAAACCGGCGGCCTGGTTCCGCTTGGCGGATTTGCCGGCGGCGTCTTCCGCATCGATCACGATCAGGCGTATCAGCAGAACGCCGTTTTCCGCTATCAACGGCCCCACAACACCGAGTGGATCGACTTCACATGGCGCTATGACAGCGGGCTGGTTGTCAGCGGCGTGCCGGATGTTTCAGCGGCGCTGGCGCTGACTGCGGCGCAGCAGGTGGCCATCGGCTTCTCCTGCAATGGAGTGTTTGCGACCTATGGAAACCCGATCACCGCCTGCTCGGGCGTGGGAAAATCCTCGCTGCTTACGCTCCCGCAGACCGGCGCCGAAAACGACGACCACAATCCCGATCGTGTGAAGGCGCGCAACCTGTTTAACGTCGGCATCGGCACCGACAATCTGTTTCATCACGAGCAAGGCGGGCGCGTGACCCTGCGCTTTGCGGTGGAGAACCTTACCAACAAAGTGACTCTCTACAATTTTCTGTCGACGTTCAGCGGCACACATTTCGTGGCGCCGCGCACGTATCAGGTTTCGATTGGGTACGCGTTCTGATTTATCGATTCGAGCTAGCTGGCGGTAGGTGCTAGCCAGCCGCCCCCGTAGGTTATCCTTGTTAGTTCATGCTCAGCGAGAAGTTGCGCGAGTGCGGCGTGGTGGGAGCCGGGGGCGCGGGATTCCCGACTTACGTCAAAGCGCAGTCTCACGTGGAATACCTGATCGCCAATGGTGCCGAGTGCGAGCCGCTCATTCACAAGGATGCCGAGATCATGAAGCACTTTCCCGCGGAAATCCTGGCGGGAATGGCTACCATGATGGAGGCGGTTGGCGCGAAGTCGGGGAAGTTCGGCGTCAAAATCAAGAACGCCGAATCCATCGACGCGCTCAAGCTGAATCTGAAATCAGACCGCATCGAGTTCGTGCTGCTGGAAGATTTTTATCCTTCGGGCGACGAATACGAACTGGTGTACGCGGCTACCGGCCGCCTGATTCCGCCGGCGGGGATCCCGCTGAACGTGGGCTGCGTGGTCAACAACGTGGAGACGCTCTACAATGTGCACCTGGCCGAGCAGGGCCGGCCGGTGACCCAGAAATTCCTTTCCGTGTGCGGAGCCGTGAAGGAACCGAAATCATTTTGGGCGCCGATCGGCACTCCGTTCCGCGACCTGCTGGCGCTGGCCGGGGGCTCCACAGTCGCCGACTTCGGCATTTTTGTCAGCGGGATCATGATGGGCACGCTGACATTCGATCTGGACGACGTGGTGACCAAAACTACCGCCGGCTTGATTGTGCTGCCGCGGGACCATTACCTGATGACGCGCCGCACACGGTCGCAGCAGGAAATGAACCACATCGGCAAATCCGCCTGCGACCAATGCAGCTACTGCACCGAATTGTGCCCGCGGTATTTGATGGGCTACGAAATAGTGCCGCACAAGGTGATGCGCAGCCTGGGTTTCACCATTACCGGCGGTGAGATCTGGAACCAGTGGGCTGAGCTGTGCTGCGGCTGCGGAATCTGTACGCTGTACGCGTGTCCCGAGGATCTGTATCCTAAGGAGGCATGCGACCAGGGGAAGCATGACCGGCGCGCGGCGGGGTTGAAGTTCGTGCAGCAGAAGCCGGTGGAGCTGCATCCCATGAAAGAATACCGGCGCGTGCCGCTCTCGCAATTGCGACGCCGGTTACAGATCGAAGAGTACGAGAAGGATGCTCCGTTCGCCAGCGTCGAATGCCGGCCGGCTGTGACGCGCGTCAAGATGAGCCAGCACTCGGGACAAGCCGCGCAACCGGCCGTGCGCGAAGGCCAGAACGTCGAGCTGGGGCAGGTAGTGGGGCGCGTGGAGGATTCGAAACTCGGCGCGCACGTGCACGCGGGCATCAGCGGCAAGGTGCGCACGGTAACACCGGAAATCGTCGAGATTGTGGCATAAGCCATGGCAAAAAATTCAATTGGTTTGATCGAGCTGACCAGCATCGCCGCCGGGTTCCAAGTGTGCGACGCCATGTTGAAGACCGCGGATGTCGACCTGTTGCTGTCGCGGTCCATCTGCTCCGGCAAGTACATGGTGATGGTGCGCGGGGACGTGGCAGCCGTCGAGGCCAGCGTGTCAGCGGGCATCAGCGGCGGCAAATTTTCCGTGATTGATTCATTCGTGATTCCGAATCTGCACGAAGCGGTGTTTCCAGCCATCAGCGGAACGTCGAAGATCGAAGCGTTGGAGGCGTTGGGGATACTGGAATCGTTTTCCGTGGCGGCGTTGATTGAAGGAGCGGACGCTGCAGTCAAGGCGGCCAATGTGCAGCTCCTGGAAATCCGGCTGGCCATGGCGCTGGGTGGCAAAGCCTTCGTGACCATGACGGGCAACGTGGCCGCCGTCGAGAGCGCCATCGACGCCGGAGCGCAGATTGTCGGCCGGAAGGGGATGCTGGTGAATAAAGTGGTGATCCCATCGCCACGGCCAGAGCTGCTCAACGAAACGATCTGACTCTGTGCGTCTGAACTTGACCAGCAGCCTGATCCCGCGACACCGACCTGGCGAACCGCGGATGCCATGCCGAAACTCCTTCTGATTACTGCATCCTCGGATGACATTCGCAGAGCGCGAAGGTCACGGTTCCTTAATTTCCAGCAGATTACCATGCCATACCTGGCCGCGAGGGTTCCTGCCGATTGGCATGTATCTCACGTCGATGAAGAGGCCGAAGAAATCGACTGGACGGATCAGCCCGACGTCGTTGGCATCACTTTTCATACGCCGAGTGCTCAACACGCCTATAGTCTCGCGGCCCGTTTCAAGTCGCGAGGAGTTTGCGTGGTGATGGGCGGCCCGCATGTGACGTTACTGCCGGAGGAGGCCGCCCTACATGCGGACGTGATCTTCGTCGGAGAAGCCGAAGGCCTATGGGAGGAGTTCCTGGACGGCTTTGTCATGGGGACCTATCGTCGCGTGTACCGGCAGGCCGGACCAACGTCTCTGGAGGGCGTCCCCATGGCGCGCAAAACGTTCTTTCATCGGAACGACTTCACGAGCGGCGTCTTGTTTGCCACCAGGGGATGCCCGAACCGCTGCGATTTCTGCGCCATTGCCGTAATCTATCGCCACGGACTGCGCAAACGGCCCGTGGCCGAAGTTGCGGCCGAATACGGTTCTTTCCGTGGAAAGAGAATTATCTTCTGGGACGACAACATCACCGCCGATCGGGAGTATGCCAAGGAGTTGTTTCGCGCGATCGCGCCTTATCGCAAGTGGTGGAGCAGTCAGGCCAGTATCCAAGCGGCCCGGGATGACGAACTTCTGGACGCGGCAGCCCGGAGTGGGTGCAAGCAGTTGTTCTTGGGTCTGGAGTCGGTCTCCCAGTCGAGCATGGATGAGGTGCGCAAAGGGTTCAACCGAGTAGAAGATTATGCCCGCATGGTCAACCGCGTCCACGCACATGGGATTGCCGTTCAAGCCGGGATTGTTTTTGGATTTGACAACGACACTCCGGCGATCTTCAAGGAGACTCTTGATTTTTTAGAAGAGACAGGCGTGCAGAACGCGACGTTCAATATCCTGACGCCATATCCGGGTACGCCGTTGTTTCAAAAGCTGGAAGCGCAGGGGCGCATATTGACCCGAGACTGGCGAAAGTTCAACGCACGAACCGACGTGGTGTTTCAGCCGAAGCAAATGAGCGTAGACGAGCTCTTGGCGGGATTTCGATATGCGAATCAGCGTTTCTACTCTCTACCCAGTGTGGCCAAACGGCTGTGGCGATCGCCTGTCCAGATATGGTGGACTCTGCCGTTGAACCTGGCGTATGTGGTCTCATGGGCCAACGGACAGTTGAAAATTCGCCGAGGTATCTGACAAGCGGGCCACGTCCGGCTATCACACTTTTCACTCGAACCGCAGAGCCTGCATGGGATCGATGGTCGTAGCTCGGCGCGCTGGCAGATATCCGGCCAGCAGGGCCACGGCCGCGATGCCGAGCGTCGCCAGCATCATGGTGACCAAGTCGGTGGGTTTGACGCCGAACAACTGCGCCTCTACCAGCCGCGTGAGGCCGACCGCCGAGGCCAATCCGATCGTGAGACCCGTCGCGGCCAGAAACAGCACTTCCCGCATCACCAGCCAGACCACCGACTCGCCGGTTGCGCCCAGGGCCATGCGGATGCCGATCTCCCGCGTGCGCCGCGCCACCATGAACGCCATCACACCGTACAATCCAATGGCCGCCAGCAGCGTGGCCAGGATTCCGAAAACGCTGGAGAGCGTGGCCAGCAGGCGCTCCGTCACCAGGGAATTCTCCACCTGCGTATCGAGCGTGCGCATTTCATACGTCGGCACGCTGGCATCCACCTCGCGCACGGCTCTGCGCAAGGTGCCGAAGAAGCTCACCGGCGCGGTTTCAGTCCGCACATAAGTGGTCATACCGAGGACAAAGTCCTGCTGGATCCAGGGCACGTAGAGCTCATACGGGATTTCCTCCCGCATGTTTTCGTACTTGGTATCGCCAACCACGCCGACGATCTCAATATCCGTTTTGGTCCCCGGGTCGCCGCCGAACCCCACGTGGCGGCCGATCGGACTGACGCCGGCGAAGTAACGCTTGGCGAACTTTTCATTCACGATGCCGACTTTCGGCGCACCCTGGCCATCCTTGATGGTGAAGTCGCGTCCCAGCAGAATCGGAATTTTCAACGTCTCAAAAAATCGGGGCGAGCAGAATTGCATGTGCGGGTCCGGTATCTCGCCTTGCTTCGGAGTGAAGCCTTCAACCGTCACCCAGTTGTCCCATTCGTTGTCCACCAGCAGCGGGATGATGGCAAGAGCTACGGACTTGACGCCGGGCAGCGTTTCGAGGCGCTCTACTAATCGCCGGTAGTATTGCCGCCCCAACTCCGGTTTGTACCCGTTCAGAGTCGGCTCTACCGCAACCGTAACGAGGTTCCGGGTTTGGAAGCCGGGATGGAGTTCCTTCAGATTGTTCAGGCTCTTGAGAAAGAGACCGGCACCCACAAGAAGCAGCAGCGAGAGCGCCACCTGGGCCACTACCAGGCTCTTGCGCAAACCAGCGGACGTCCCGCCCGCTACCGAGCCGGCCTCGTCCTTTAGAGTCGTCGCCAGCTCCGGCCGCGTGGCTTGCAGTCCTGGGACGAGTCCGAAGACGATGCCGGTCAGGAGCGATACCAGCAGGGTGAAGAGAAGAACCGTGGCGTCCGGAGCCGTGGAAAGTGCGATGCTCCAGACACCGGGCGGCTGGAAGCGAATAAGCGCCCGGTCCATCCACATGGCGAGCACCAGCCCCGCGCCGCCGCCTGCGAGCGAAAGCAGAATGCTCTCGACAAGCAGCTGCCGAATCAACCGCCACCGGCCCGCGCCCAGGGCTAATCGCACCGCAATCTCCTTCTGCCGTGATGACGCCCGCGCGATCAGCAGATTCGCCAGATTGGAACAAGCGATCAGCAGCACCAGCCCGACAATTGCCATCAAAGCTAGCAGCGGTTTCGAGAATTGCTGCCGCAGTTGCGACCGTCCCTTGGAACCAGGCACCACATCCATCCACATTTTCAAAAACTCTTGCTTGCTGTAGGGGCTGGCCTTGGCGAAGTCCTCCTGCTGCACTTCCATCTGCAAGATCTGGTGGAACAGCGGCTGCAGTCCGGCCTTGGCTCGCGCGATCGTCATGCCGGGCTTGAGGCGGCCGAATACCTGGATGAAGCGGCGGCGACGGTTATTCAACTGCATAAAAGTTTGGCCTGGCGGCAGGCTGTCCTGCATGGTGATGGGAACGCGAATCTGCGGCGAGTATCCGGGCTCGACGCCGTTGAAGCCCTGTTCGCTCACGCCCACGATGGTCATCGGATAGCCGTTCACCACGATCTTTTTTCCAATGATGCCGCGATCCCCGCCGAAGCGCGTTTTCCAGTAGCCGTAGCTCAGAACGGCGAGGGGATGGCCGCCCTGCATGAGATCGTCGGAAGCGTTGAACACGCGCCCTAATGCTGCGCCAACCCCCAGCACGGGGAAGTAGTTGCCCGAAACCATCTCCACGGCCACCAGCTCGGTGCGACCCTCGAAGCCGGCGCTCATGTCTTCCCCATGCCGGCAGAACATTCCCTGAAACACCTGGTTCTTGGCGCGGAAATCCTGATACATCGGGTACGAAAGGGCGTTCGAGCCGCTGTTGCTGCCGTAATGGTGCCCGCGCCCGGTGAGCAGCACCAGCTCTTCGGGGTGCCGGACGGGCAGATATTGCAAAATGAGCTGGTTGATCAGCGTGAAGATCGCGGTATTGGCGCCGATCCCCAGGGCCAACGACAGCACCGCCACCGAGACGAATAACGGCGACTTTCTAAGCGTGCGAACGGCATAGCGCAGGTCTTGCAGGAGGGCTGCCATCGACCTTTATACTGCCGGTCGGGGAAAAGGTTACTCGAAGTTTTCCACCAGCATCAGATTACTGCCGGATTGATCGTACTGCGTGTAGAGAATCCAGCGGCCGTCGGGAGAGACGGTAAGCGCAGTGGAATCCGTGTCGACTGATGTGTCCTTCGAAAACTCCCTAAGGAGCGTCAGCTTGCCTGTAGCAAAACTGTAGAACTTAAGGGCGATGCCGGTCGAATCATTGAGGTCGAAGAAGTAGATTCCCTGGCCGGTTAAAGCCCAAAGGCTCTCCCTACCCCGATCAAGCACCTGCGTTCCCTCGCCGCCCTCCACCGGCACCTTCCAAATGCCAGGCGCACCCAATTTGGCGTAGTAAACAAACTTGCCGTCGAGCGATTCAAATGCCTCCTCGCCGGCGTTCTTCTTTGTTACCTGTAAGGCGGCGCCGCCCTGCGCAGGCTCTTTCCAGATGTCCAAATCTCCGGTCCGATTGGAACCGAAGTAGATCCACCGGCCGTCTCTGGACCAGCTCGGGCGCACGTTGTTAGACGGTCCGTTAGTCAAACGGCGCGGCTGACCCCCATTCGCACTGATGATGTAAATGTCGGAATTGCCCTGTATGGGACTGTCGAAGGCAATCCATCTGCTATCCGGAGACCATCGCGGGCTCCCCACGATGGGGCCGTTGGTAGAAGTCAGTTGCACGGGATTCCGCCCTTCGCGGTCGCAGACCCAGATTTCGAAATTGCCCGAGCGGGACGAGGTGAAAACGATCTTCGTGCCGTCGGGAGAGAATTGGGGTTCCTCATCCTGTTGGGTAGAGGCAATCAATCTGGTGGGCGCGCGTTCCTGGTCGGACGAGTTCGGGCCAGGAATTCGCCAGATGCTGGAGTGGAACACGTCGCGTTCGTAGACCAATCGACTGCCGCTACGAGAAATGGAGAGTTCCGTAGGGTTCTCGCCCGCGACGGCCAGGCGTTCAGGCGTCCCCCCGGAGGCGGGGATCGTCAGCAGATTCGTGTTGCCGCCTTGACCCGACGAATACACAATTCTCCGACCGTCGGCAATCCAGTCCAAGCCAAAAATCAGTCGTTCATCGTGAGTCAGGCGCCGAGGTTCCCCTAGTGGCCTTCCATCCGGAGTAACAGGCAACACATAGATCTCGCCACTAAGAACGGAAGAAGATCGACCAAACGCGAGCGTCTTACCATCTGGGGAGAATCGGGGACTCCAATCCCCGGCGTATTCAGCAGGCGGTAAAGTGAGCCTTCGTTTGTCACCAGTCTCGACAGAGAGCATAAAAAGGCTATCGGGCTCTCGCGGCGCGTTTTTGTCAACCAGCACTAGATACTTCCCGTCCGGAGACCAGGCTAGTCCTG
>Ga0335079_10008051_pt1 | contig 11993 bp, 9 predicted proteins | sample Lox_Sample_33_FD_206719 | JGI IMG/M metagenome (GOLD analysis project Ga0335079, IMG submission 206719) | Soil microbial communities from Loxahatchee National Wildlife Refuge, Florida, United States - Lox_Sample_3.3 | ecosystem: Environmental > Terrestrial > Soil > Wetlands | place: USA: Florida... | reverse complement strand
TGTCGCGCGGGGGCTGCGCACGGCCCACGCGGTGGGAGCTTCGGTGATGCGTTGTTACATGGGGACGCGGGCCGACCGGCACACCGCCTTGCCGATCGAAGGCCACATGGAGAACGCCATCCAGGTGCTGCGCGCGGTGCGTTCGCAGGCGCTCGATCTGGGCGTGCGCATCGCCGTGGAGAACCACGCCGGCGACATGCAGGCGCGCGAGGTGAGGACGATTATCGAGGAGGCGGGCAAGGATTTCGTGGGCTCCTGCCTGGACACCGGCAACCCGATGTGGGTGGTGGAAGATCCCCTGGTTACGCTGGAGACGCTGGGGCCGTACGTAGCGACGTCGCACGTGCGCGACAGCGCGGTGTTCGAGCATCCTCGCGGGGCCGCGGCGCAATGGGTGGCGCTCGGCGACGGTTCGGTGGATTTCGCGCAGTTCATGGAACGGTATCGCAAGCTGTGTCCGGCCGCATCGGTGCAGCTCGAGATCATCACGGGGCGGCCGCCGGAAGTGCTGCCGTACCTCGAGGCGGATTACTGGAAGGCTTTCCCCAAGACGCCCGCGTGGGAATTCGCGCGCTTTGTGGCGCTGGCCAAGAGCGGGCGGCCTTTCATGGGCGCGATGGTGATTGGAGAATGGTCCGGTAATTCGCCCGCGCTGGAGGCCGCGCTCAAAGAGCAGCAGCGCGCCGATCTGGAGCGCAGCCTGGAGTTCGCCAAGAAGAAGCTGGGCTTGGGGATTCGCTGGCGGGGGTGACGGGAATTGCGCCGCGGACCAGAAGAGCGGATCTGATTATACTGTAAGCAGTCATGATCCCATTTCAGATTGTAGTGTGCGCGGGCGTTGTCCCCGATCCGCTACAGACGCTGGAGCCCGTGAGCGGCGCGGGCGGTCCGGCTTTGAAGAACGAGAGCATGCTGCCCGCGATCCTGGATCCCTGGGCGGCGCACGCGCTGTACGAGGCGGCGCACCTAGCCTTGCAGGCGCCAGGCAGCAAGGTTTGGCTGGTCAGCCTGGGGCCGAAGGCGAAACTCCAACAGGTGATGATGACGGTGGCGCAGAAGGCCGCGTTCGAATTCGTGGCCATCGACGGCGCGGCCGGCGGATTCAGCGAAGCACACGACGTTGCAGAAGCGCTGGCCGAGGCGGTCCGAACTCTTCCCGGCTTGGACCTGGCGCGGCTGCTGCTGTTCGGCGGGTGGGAATCGGCATCGCGCGGCGCGGGAGCGACGATGCAGGTGCTCGGCGAACTACTCGGGATTGTGGACCAGTTTCAAGGCGTGGACGAGTTGCGCGCGCGCGCGGACGGCACGCTGGAAATCCTGGAGCGGGTGGAAGGCGGGCGGCACCAGGTTTCGGTATGTGCGGGTCCGCCCGCCGTATTGGGGTGGGCCACGGGGAATCTGCCGGAGCCGCGCAACAATCCGCAGACCGGCATGGCCAACCTGCGCGGCGTAATGCCGGCGCTGCAAAAGGCCAAGCCGGCCCGCTTCCCCGCGAGCGGCGTGCGTTTTCTAAGCGCGGCGGCGCCCCGGCAGCAACGCGAGACGCGCGTGGTGAAAGACCTGCCCCCCGCGGATATTGCACGGGAAATCGCCGCGTGGATTGCGCGAGGCTGACATGGAAAACATTCTGGTAATCGCGCACACGGAGCCGGACGGATCACTGGAAAAAGCTGCGCGGGAGGCGCTGGGAGCGGCGGTAAAGCTGCGGCGGGAGTTATCCGGCGCGAATTTAGCCGTCGGCCTGGTCACCGGCGGCGAGGCACAGAGCGCCGCCAATTCCATCGCGGGCTGCGGCGCGGCGCGGCTGCTGGCGGTATCGGGCGGGGATTTTGCAGTTTCGCGCTATGCCACAGACGCCGCGGCGGCGGAAGCCCTCGCGCGCGCGGCGGAAGCCACGCTGGTGCTGGCGCCGGGAACTTCACGGTGGGCGCGCTGCCTGGCGGGAGTCGCGCAACGGGTGCACGGGCGCGCCGATACGCACGTGACGGCGCTTGGAGTGGCGGATGGTTCGCCCACGGCGACGCGCTGGTATTACCGCCAGAGGATCGAAGGAATTTTGCAACGCACGGGGCGGCCCTGGTTTCTGCTGCTGGAACCGGGCTCCGGCGAGCCGTGGCAAGGAGCCGCAGGGCAAGCCGCGCTGGAAATTGTGCCGGCTGCCGTCGACGATCGCCTGCGCCGCACCGCGTTCGACGGATTTCGCGCACCGCGCACGGATCAACAGACCATTCGTCCGGAGGCCGATCTGCTGCTGGTGGCGGGCGGCGGTTGGACCAAGAAGCAGGCCGACGGCGAGACCCATGTGCCGGATGCGGAGCGGCTGATCCTGGGATTTTTGCAGCTTGCGCAAGCGTCGCTGGGCGGCAGCAAATCTCTGGTGGACCAGAGCGGCGAAGGCCAGGCGGTACTGCGCTTCATGACGCACCTGAACCAAGTGGGCCAGACGGGTTCGACGCCGCGGCATCCGAAGGGATTGGCCACCTGCTGCCACGGCGAGGAGCCGCACGTCGTCGGCTGGCGGTTCATCCACGAGCGGCGCGCCATCAACCTGGACCCCAATTGCGGCTGGGCGCGCGGCAAGGCGGATGTCCTGTATGTGGCGGACGCTTTCGCAGTGATGGAGCAATTGAACGCGATTCTGGCGGAGTACAATGAACAACCGGGGGGACGGATCAAGAAATGACGCGACGCGTGGTATGGGTCTGGATAGCGGCCGCGGCGGCGGCTTGGGCACAAGAAGCCGCCACCAAGCAGGTGGAGATATACGGCGAGAAGATTTACTACCAGGAGGCGGGCTCGGGGCCGGACGTGATCCTGCTGCACGGGCTGGGCGGAGACCGCACGAACTGGGCCCCGACGGTGCCGGCGCTGGCGGGCAAATATCACGTTGTAGTTCCGGACCAGATTGGCTTCGGGGAATCCGACAAGCCGCTGATCAATTACCGGCTGGCCACGCTGGTGGATTTCCTGAACGCGTTCTATAAGAAACTGGGAATCTCGAAAGCCACGCTGGTAGGCAATTCGCTGGGCGGTTGGGTGGCGATGGATTTTGCGCTGGCGCATCCGGAGAAGGTGAACCGCCTGGTGCTGGTGGATAGCGCGGGTTATTCGCAGGCGCGCACGGGGGGGCCCGCGCTAACGCGGGAGCGGCTGCTGGGTTTGAATCCCGGGACGCTGGACGGCACGAAACAATTGATGTCCATCGTGTTTTATAACAAGAATTTCGCAAGCGACGCGGTGGTGGAAGCGGCGCTCACGCGGCACCTGCGGAAAGGCGACAGCCCGACGATCAACAGCTTCATCGATTCGATTCTGCGGCAGGAAGACGTGGTGGACGGCAAGTTGGGCGGGATCAAGGCGCCGACCCTGATCGTCTGGGGGCGGGAGGACGCTTTAGTGCCGCTGGCGGCAGGCAAGGCGCTGGGGGAAGACATCGCGGGTTCGCAGACGGTGGTGCTGGATTCGTGCGGGCACGTGCCGCAAGTGGAATGCTCGGCAGGGTTCAACGCGGCGCTGTTGAAGTTTCTAGCGGGATCGGCGAACTGAAGTTCGCCGCGGGGCGGGACGGAAGTCCTGCCCCGCAAGCTGAAGCTTGCGCCACGTCACTTGGCCAGAAGTCCGAAGGCGGCGACGCCTGTGGGTGTGCCGACATAGACTTTGCCGTTGGCGATGGTCGGCACCATGAACTTATTGCCGGCGCCGAACTGGTCGCGGCCGCCAGAGGCCTGGTTGCTGTTGTATAGCTCGATGGCTAAGTTCTCGGCCGAGTAGGCATGCAGCACAGCGGGCGTAGCATTCTCCACGGCCCAAAGGATACCGTTGGTGGCGCCATTCGACGAGATACTGGGCGTGGCTCCGGGGTACCCGAAAGAGTGGCCGGTAACCGACGACGGAGTGGACATCAAGCGCGCTTTGCTGAACTGGAACGCCTGAATGGAGTTATTCACAGAGCCGAAGTAGACCTGGCCATGAAAGTAAGCCGGCATGGACCATACTCCGCCGGGAAGCGCATTGGCAAGCTCCTGGTAGATGGCGTTGTTATTCTGGGAATTAAACTTACCCATGTTATCGCGATCGACCAGGTAGATATCGTAATCCTTTCCGGCTCCGATGGCGAGATGACGGGTATTGCCGCTGGAATCCTGCATATCGGGTAACACAAGGGCCGCGCCGGAACCAAGGTCCTCGTCGCCGTCGGATTCCGATACCGTGTTATACATAGCGAAGTAGTCGGCGACGGCAAGCTGGTGGCTGGTAGTGGATAGCTTGAGGAAGGAGTTGCCGTAATCGCCTTTATTTGGGAAGCCCTGGGAAGTAAGCGTCGTGTCGAAGGTGCCGTTGGCATCGAGGAAGTAGAGGTTGCCGGTTCCGTCGGCCGCGAGGCCTCCGCCAGCGCCCCAAATCGCGCCTTCACCTCCGTTGGGAGTGACATTCAGCACGGTGGTCTGCGTCAAGGTGGACGCATCGTAGCCCATGATCCATCCGGTATAGGGCTGGGCGTCGCAGTGGGAGCCCCAGACGAGGTAGACCATGCCATCGAGGACGAGCAATCCGGACCGCTCCTTATACTGAGCCGGATCGAAGATCACGTAGCCGCCGCTGCTGTTCTCGCCGGTCCCGGGGTACTTAGCCTGTATCTCCGCGGGTCCGCCAAACATCTCCTGGCCGGTCTGGAGATAGAGGGCATGCAGACGCTGGTGATAGTTTCCCGAAGAGTCCTTACTCATCGCCACAGTGTAGACGACCCCGACGCCGGCGCTCTTGAGATAGATCCCGGGAGTAGAAGTGATGCCAATCTGCGGCGTGACCTGGCTGCAACCGCGGTTATCGGACGGCTTTTCCCCGGCCAGAAGCAGAGACGTGTGCCAGAGCGGCGCGCCGGTATCGGCATCCAGGGCGTACATACTATCGTTTTCGGTGGCGACGAGAAGTACGTTATGCGCGCCACGGCCGGGGATGGAGACACCCGAGACGTAGAGCGGCTGGGCGTCCACCACGCCGTCGAGGGTTGCCAGGAAAAGCTTGCCGAAGGTGGCGGACTTGACGTTCCCGAGAGTCAGAATGGTCTCGGCGGAGTTCAGTCCCGTGCGGGCGGCGTTGTTGTGATAGGTGAGCACATTGGCCTGCCCGGACAGGGGCCCGGCGGCAACCAAGAGAAGATACACCCAGTGGGACGTTCGCGGTAAGCTCATCATAGCTCCTCACTGGCTATTGTGCTACGAGGGCCGCGAATATTTCTACGGATTGGTACCCTTCTGCGTGCGTATCAATACTGCGATTACTAACTAAACCGTGTTATGGAGTGAGCAGGCCGAAAGCGGCGACGCCGGTGGGTGTGCCGACGTACACTTTCCCGTTAGCGATGGCAGGAGTGATGAATTTATTACCGGCGCCGAAATTGTCACGGCCGCCCGGCGCCTGGCTGCTGTTATAGAGCTCCTGGGCCAGGTTATCGGCGGAGTAGGCGTGCAGCACGGCCGTGGAACTGTTCGCTACAGCCCAGAGGATGCCATTCGCGGCGCCATCGGCCGAGATACTTGGAGTGGCTCCAGGGTAAGGGAACTGGGTGGCGGTCATCGAAGCAGGGGTAGCTGAGAGGAGAGCTTTGGCGAGCTGGAAGGCGCGGATGCGGTCATTGTTGGCGCCGAAATATACCTTTCCCTTGTAATAAGCCGGGGCGCCGCGAATGGCGCCGCCGAGCGCCGCCGCGAGTTCCTGGTAGAGACTATCATTGTTTTGGGGATTGAACTTGCCCATGTTATCGCGATCGGCGAGATAGATATTGGTATCTTTCCCGGCGCCGACGACCAAGTGACGCACCTGTCCGTTGGAATCGGTCAGATCGGGCAGCACGAGCGCGCCGCCCGAGCCAAGATCCAGGTCCGCGTTGGATTCGGTCCCGGTGTTGTACATATTGAAGTAGTCGGCCACGGCAAGCCGGTGGCCGGCGGTGGAGAGCTTCATAAAGGCGTTGCCGAAATTGCCGTTGGCGGGAAAGCCCTTGGAATTGAGGGTGGCGTCGAAGGTGCCGTTGGCATCCAGGAAGTAGATGTTGCCGCTGGAGTCAGCCGCAAGACCGGCGCCGGCGCCCCAAACGGAGCCACGGCTGCCGTTGGGAGTGACATTGAGGACGCTGGTCTGCGCCAGGGTGGAGGCGTTGTAACCCATGATCCAACCGGTGTACGGGTTCAGATCGCAATGCGATCCCCAGCCCATGTAGACCACGCCGTTGAGGAGCAGGAGGGCGGCCCGTTCGAGGTAGTGGCCGGGATCGAAGGTCAGGGTGCCGCCGCTGCCGCCGACTCCGTTGCCCGGGTAGGTAGCCTGGATGTCGACGGGACCACCGAGGAGTTCGGCGCCGCCGGGCAGAGACAGGGCATGGAGGCGCTGGTGATAGGCCCCGGACGAATCCTTGCTCATGGCGACGGCGTAGATAATGCCGGCCGCTGTGCCGCCGTTGAGAGAGATGACCGGTGTGGCGGTGATGCCGATCTTCGGCGTCACTTGACTGCAATTGCGGTTATCGGAGGGCGTCTCGCCGCTTTTCAGCAGCGAGGTTTGCCAGAGCAGCGACCCGTCATCGGCATCCAACGCATACATGGTGTCGTTCTCCGTCGCCACGATGAGGACGTTGTGGGCGCCTTGATTGGGAATGGTTACGGCGGCGACATAAAGCGGCTGCGCATCCACCTTGCCATCGAGCGTGGTGAAGAAGACTTTACCGAACGTGGCGGAAGTCACGTTGCTTGGGGTCAGAATCGTTTCGGACAAATTCTGTCCCGTGCGGGCGCGGTCGTTATGGTAGGTGAGTACGTTGGTCTGCGCCAGCGCCACAGACAGCGCAAAGCACGCTAAAGACAGTCGCATATAGCTCTCACAGCTCCTTGGGTGTCTTCCATTGTAGTCTGCCGGCCGGTGGAGAGGCGAAGAGCGCCCTGTGCGAATTCGACGGGGACGCGCATGGCGCGCAAGACGTGCGAGATTTCGACGGCGCCGGAGTGACAAGCCGCGCCGGCCGAAGCGGCGACGCGGTCCCCGATGGCGCCGAGCAACTGCTGGGCAGCCGCGCCGGGGAAACTCACACTCAGGGTGTTCGGGAGGCGTTCGACGGGATGGCCGTTGACGCGCATGGCGGAGATCCGCGCCCGCAATCCATCCTCGAGCGCGTCGCGCGTGGCGCGCATGTGCGCCGCGTGTTGGGTTAAGCCGCGGCGGGCGATTTCGCAGGCTTTGCCGAGTCCTACGATTTCGAGCACGTTTTCGGTGCCGGCGCGGCAACCGGCTTCCTGCCCGGCGCCATGCAAGAACTTGTCGAGCGCGACGCCGCGACGAACGAACAGCGCGCCGACGCCTTTGGGCGCATACAATTTGTGGCCGGCGAGCGACAGCAGATCGACGCCCAAAGCTTTCACATCCACCGGAATTTTGCCGGCCGATTGCGCCGCGTCGGTATGGACCAGCGCGCCCACGCGGCGGGCTGCGCGGGCGATCGGGGCGATCGGCTGGATGGTCCCGACCTCGTTGTTGGCGTGCATGATGCTGACCAGGATAGTCCCCGGACGCAGGGCTGCTTCCACATCGGCGACCGCGACCATACCGAAATCGTCCACCGGCAGCCACGAGATCTCGAAGCCGCGGGCGGCCAGCCAGAGGCACACTTCGGAAACGGCGGGATGCTCGATACTGCTGGTGACGATGTGGTTGCCGCGATCGCGCAGGGCGAGGGCCGCGCCTTTCAAAGCGTAGTTATTGGATTCGGTGCCGCCGCTGGTGAACACGACTTCGAAGGGTGCGCAATTGAGCAATTCGGCTACGCGGGCGCGAGCGCGATCGACTGCCTCGCGCGCCGCGATGCCATAGAAGTGGGCGCTCGAGGGATTGCCGAAGTGATCCTCGATGTAAGGACGCATGGCGCCGATGACTTCGGGATCGAGCGGCGTGGTCGCGTTGTAATCCAGGTAAATCGGTTTGGCGGTCATCGCAATTTGTAGCGCTGCACTTTTCCGGTGGCGGTCTTGGGCAGCTCGTCGAGGAATACGATCCGGCGCGGGGACTTATAACCCGGGAGGCGCTGCCGCACGAACTGGCGCAGCTCGCCGGCCAGGGCTTCGCACGCGCGATCCGGTTGCTTCAGCGTCACAAACGCGCAGGGTTTGAGGAGGCCGTTTTCATCGGGATGCGCCACCACAGCGGTTTCCAGGACGGCCGGATGCTCCACCAGCGCGCTCTCGACTTCGATGGGCGACACCCACTCGCCCGAGACGCGGAACATATCGCCGGAGCGGCCGGCGTACCAGAAATATCCGGCGGCATCGGAGCGGTACTTGTCGCCGGTGAAGAACCAGCCGTCGCGCATGCGATCCGCCGTAAGCTGCGGACGATTCCAGTAATGCGTGGCGTTGCTGCGGCCGCGCACCCAAAGGTCGCCGATTTCGCCGGCCGGCACGTCGCGCCCCCCCTCGTCTGCAATGCGCACGTCGTATCCCTCGACGGGCACGCCTGAGCTGCCCGGCCGCACGCATCCCGGACGGTTCGAGATGTAGATATGCAGCACCTCGGTGGAACCGATGCCATCTAGGATGTCGAAGCCGAAGCGCGCGCGCCAGCGGCGGACGATTTCGGCGGGCAGCGGCTCGGCGGCCGAGACGCCGAGGCGGACGCTGCTCAAGTCGTACGAGTTCGCCGCGGCGGTTTCTTGCAGCATCGCCGCGAAGTGGGTGGGCACCGAGAAGAACAGGGTGGGGCGGTGCTGGTGCGCGTACTCAAGAATGGTCTTCGCCAGCGGCTTGCTTGGACAAAGGACTGTGGTGGCGCCGGCGTAGAACGGGAACATCAAGCCGTTGCCGAGGCCATAGGCATGAAACAGCTTGGCGGAAGAGAAAGTCACATCGCCGGGGCGGATATCGAGCACTCCCCGGGCGTAGGCTTCGCAGCATACGGGCCAGTCCTGATGGCGGTGGACGGCGGCTTTGGGCGACCCGGTGCTACCGGAGGTCCACAGCCAGAAGGCAGGATCGTCCGCCGATGTAGGCGCGCAGTCGAGCTCCGAGGAGCACGATTCCAAACCCGGGATGCCTTCGCCGGTGACAACCAGTTTCGCTTCGCTCTCCGCGGCCAGACACGCGTAGTCCGCAGGCCGCAACGCGGTGCTGGTAGGGACCGCCACCGCGCCGATCTTCATCGCGCCGAAGTACGCCGCTACGAACCCGGGACAATCGGGCATCGCGATCATGACGCGGTCGCCCGGCCCGACACCCGCACGGAGCAGCGCGTTTCCGGCTTGGTTCACGAGCGCGGCAATCTCGGCGTACGTGGTGCGGCGCCCCTCGCAGACGATGGCAGTGCGGCTACCGCGGCCCCCGGTGACGTGCCGGTCGACAAAGTATGACGCGAGGTTGAAGCGGTCAGGCATCCACGGCGGTTGTCAGGCGAGAGCGGCTGCCCCACATCTCTTCAATGTAAGCTAGCGATCCTCTTGCGGATTTCGGCGGCGTCCTTGGCTTCAGGCTGGAGCACGAGATACTGGGCGTAGGCTTCCTTGGCGTCCTTGGAATTCTTGCGCTTTTCTTCCGCTTCGGCCAGCCGCAGCCAGGCTTCGGCGAGGTTGGGGTTCCAGCGGGTGGCCTCCCGAAATCGTCCGGCCGCCGCTTTGTAACTATGCTTCTTGAAGTACTCGTTTCCGACTTGTAATTCTTTGTTCGCCTGCAGAGGATTGAAGGCGTATTCCTTCACGCGTTGGTTGGCGTCTTCTTCGGGCGGCGGCTGTTCCTGAGGTGGCGGCGCGGGGGGTTGGGGCTGTGGCTTTTGCTCTGCGGATGCGCCCGCGGAAAGTGCGGACAGGCCGGAGAACAACAGCACGAGCACCCAGCGTGACATAATTGAATTATAGCTTTCCTCGATGGACCTGCGTGAAAAAGCGGCCCAGTTGCCTCTCGCGCCCGGCGTGTACCTGTACAAGGACGCCGGTGGCCGAGTGATCTATGTCGGCAAGGCCAAGAGCCTGCGGCACCGTGTGCGCAGCTACTTTTCCGATGACCGCCTCGCCGACGTCAAGACCGGCACCCTGATCTCGGAAGCCACCGACGTCGATTACATCCTCGTCGATAACAACAAAGAAGCGCTGGCGCTCGAGAACAACCTGATCAAGCAGTGGAAGCCGCGCTTCAACATCCTGCTGCGCGACGACAAGACCTATCCGTACATCAAGCTGACGGGCGAGAAGTATCCGCGGGTCTACGTGACGCGCCGGCTGCGTAAAGACGGCTCGACGTACTATGGCCCGTATTTTCCGGGGAACCTGGCGCATCGGCTGGTGCACTTCATCCACCGCCATTTTCTAGTGCCGTCGTGCAAGGTGGACCTGACCCGATTTCATCCGAAGCCTTGTTTGCAATACCACATTCATCGCTGTCTGGGACCGTGTGTGGAAGGACTGACGACGGACGATGCGTATAGCCGCGCGGTGCGCGATGTGCGGCTGTTTCTGGAAGGCCGCCACGGAGATCTCGCGGCGGAATTGCGCGCCCGCATGGAAGCTGCCTCGGAAGCCATGCGGTTCGAAGAGGCGGGCTCGCTGCGGGACCTGCTGGCTACCGTGGAAGAACTCGACGAGCGGCAGAAGATGGCCGCGGCCAAAGGCGACGATATCGATATCTTCGCCGCTTACGCGGAGCCGCCGCTGGTGGCGCTGAACGTCTTCCACCTGCGCAACGGGCAGATCGTGGATCGGCGCGAATACTTTTGGGAGGACCAGGAGGAGTTCGATGCGCCGCAATTCTTTTCGGCGCTGTTGAAGCAGATCTACCTCGACCAGCGGTACGTACCCGGGATCATCCATGTACCCGTCGATTTCGAAGATCGCGCCGCATTGGAAGAACTGCTCTCGGAGAAGCGCAACCGCAAGGTGGAGATCCACACGCCGCAGCGGGGCCAGAAGAAAGCGCTGCTGGACCTGGTCGAGACCAACGCGAAGCACAGCTTCGAAGCGCGTTTCCGGGTGCTGAAGCCGTCGTCGCGGGCGATCCAGGAGGCGCTGCAAGAGGCGTTGACGCTGCCGGAGCCGCCCAAGCGCATCGAGTGCTTCGACATTTCCCACATACAGGGAACGGATAAAGTGGCCAGCATGGTGGTGTGGGAAGACGGCCGCATGAAGAAATCCGATTACCGCAAGTTCATCATCCGGACGGTGATCGGCAACGACGATTTCGCCAGCATGCGGGAAGTGGTGACGCGGCGGTACGCGCGATTGCAGCAGGAAGGCCGGCCGATGCCGGGGCTGGTGTTGATCGACGGCGGCATTGGCCAGCTTCATGCCGCCGCGGACGCGCTGGAAGCCATCGGCATCATCAACCAGCCGCTCGCATCCATCGCCAAGCGCGAGGAGATCATCTATGTTTACGGGCAGGAGGACGAGCCTATCGTTCTCGACCGTTTCTCACCGATCCTGCACCTGGTGCAATCCATCCGCGACGAGGCGCATCGCTTTGCGGTGACCTTCCACCGCACGCGCCGCAACGCGCAGGCGCTGACTTCGGAGCTGGACCGGATCGAAGGCGTTGGCGAGCGGACCGTGCAGAAGCTGTTGAAGCATTTTGGCAGCTCGGAACTGGTGCGTGCGGCGGGTGAGGATCAGCTCGCGGCGGTGGTGGGGCGGGCGGCGGCGCGGCGGGTGTTGCGGTATTACGAAGAGGCGCCAGCAGGACGCAAGGGGTAGCCACGACGGAGCCGCCCGGCTCATTGAACCAGTGAGGACGAAGGTCGGGCTTTCCTTCTTCCCAAACTTCGAGGCAGTACCCATTGCGAAAGTTTCCTGTCACGGACGAACCGGTTCGGTCGTATACTTGGACCGATATGCGGCGACCGTGAAACGCCGGCGCCCAACTCGCGGCTTCAGGAAGGGGAGGCTGTCAATGAAAACACTGGTCTGTGTCGTCTTTTCGGTCGCGTCGGCGCTTGCGCAAGATTTAGCAATCCAACCGGAAAACAGCACGTCC
>Ga0335079_10008050_pt1 | contig 11994 bp, 13 predicted proteins | sample Lox_Sample_33_FD_206719 | JGI IMG/M metagenome (GOLD analysis project Ga0335079, IMG submission 206719) | Soil microbial communities from Loxahatchee National Wildlife Refuge, Florida, United States - Lox_Sample_3.3 | ecosystem: Environmental > Terrestrial > Soil > Wetlands | place: USA... | reverse complement strand
GACGGCCGGTACCGATGCGTTACTGCGCGATCCGGACTTGCCGGCGGTGCCGATCGCGCGCTGCGGCGATCCCTCCGGCGACGCGATGATGAACGAGACGGCGTTGCTGCACGTGCTGCGGCATCATCGCCACATGCCCGAGTATTTGCGCGCGCAGCAGCGCGGCGAATGGCTCAAATTGCCGATCACGCCGGCGCGCGAGCGCAAGGTCGGCGTGATGGGTCTCGGCCCGATCGGACTTGCCGCCGCGCACGTGCTTGCCAAAGCCGGCTTCCAGGTCGCCGGTTGGGTGCGCCGGCCGCGGCCCGCCGGCGACATCGAGATCTTCAGCGGTCGCGAGCGCCTTGCCGCCTTCCTCGCGCGCAGCGAGATCGTGGTGAACCTGCTGCCGCTGACGGCGGAGACGCGCGGCATCCTCGATGCCGAGGCGTTCAAGGCGCTGCCGGCCGGTGCGGCGATCGTCAATCTCGGCCGCGGTGAGCATGTCGTCGAAGCCGATCTGATTGGCGCGCTCGATTCCGGCCATCTGGCCGCGGCGACGCTCGACGTGTTTCCGGTCGAGCCATTGCCGGGCGATAGCCCGCTGTGGCGGCATCCGAAGATCACCGTCATGCCGCATGTGGCGCGCCGGCTGGTGCCGATGCAGCTGGCGCCGCGCGTGCGCGACATCATCGAGGATTTCCGCACCGGGCGCCCGCTGACCCAGTTGGTCGACCGCGCGCGCGGCTATTGATGGCGCCGGCGCTAAAACGCCTGATAGGCCTGCCCGAACTTTCCGCCGACGCGGCCGAAGCCGTCGCGCGCCGGCTGGTACTTCTGGTCGATATTCATGGCGCGCGCGTAAGAGCCGGCGGCTCTCTCCTTGTCGCCCAGCCGCTCATAGGCCAACCCGCGGCTGGTCCAGGCCTGCACGTTCTGCGGATCGATGGTGACCGCGTCGTCGAGATCGCTCGCCGCGTTCTTGGGATTGTTCACGGCGAGGTAGCTCAAGCCGCGCGCGATATAGGGCTGCGCCTGCTGCGTCGACAGCCCAATGGCGGTGGAGAAATCGTCGATGGCGAAACCGTGCTGCTGCTGGCCCTGATAGAGCAAGCCGCGATTGTAATAAGCCTGAGCATTGTCGGGGCGGATGGCGATCGCCTTGTTGAAGTCGGCGAGCGCGAGCGCCGGCTTCCGCTGCGCGCGATAGACCATGCCGCGGCCGAGATAGGCCACCGCGTAATTCGCATCGATGCCGATCGCCTTGTCGTAGTCGGCAAGCGCGAGGTCGTATTTTCCGGTCTGGCGGTAGACCAGGCCGCGATTGGCATAAGCCTGCGCGTAGTTGGCGTCGATCGTGATGGCCTTGTTGAAATCGGCCAGCGCCTCGTCGTAGCGGCCGGCCTCACCGAGCACCGTGCCGCGCATGTTGTAGGCCTGCGGATCGTTCGGGTTGCGCGTCACCACGTCGGTGAGCGAGGCGATATTGGCGGGCGAAGTGGCGTAGAGCGCGTCCTCGCTCTCCGGTGCGCCGGTGCCGACGGCATTCATGGTGGCGGTCGAACAGGCGCCGAGCGCGAGCGCGACCAACAGCGCGGTGGCTGCGCGATAGCCGATGGTCTTCGCGGCGGTCATCGGCGGCTTGCTCGCGTCCGCATGCGGCGTTCGTTCGGCGGCGTCATTTTCGCTTGCGCATGATCTAATCCGAAAACCGGTTCCCACGTTTCGGGATCGTGCGCATATTTAGAACGCAAAAGCGCGGGCGTTTGAAGGCCCGCGCCGCGAAACGATCGAAATCGAGGTCGGTCAGAAGCCCGGACCGCCGCCGCCAAACCGCGCCGAACCGCCACGGCCGCCGCCGCCCGGGCCGCCGGCGCCCGGCACCACGCGGGGCTTCATCGGCAACAGGCCTTCGCGCTGCATCTTCTTGCGCGCGAGCTTGCGGGCCCGGCGGATCGCTTCCGCCTTTTCCCGCGCCTTCTTTTCGGAGGGTTTTTCGTAATGGCCGCGAAGCTTCATCTCGCGGAAAATGCCCTCGCGCTGCATCTTCTTCTTGAGCGCCTTGAGGGCCTGGTCGACATTGTTGTCGCGAACGAGAACTTGCACGCTTGCTCCTTCGTTGTTGCGGGGCCGGGCTAAAGGGTCGGAAAACCCGTCAATCGGGGGCTTCCGAGTCGCGCGGCTCTAGCAGAAATGGGCTTAAGAGTCCACAATTGCCAGTCTGGCGGCCCCAATTCGGGCCAAGCGACGCGGTTTTCGTGAAAGGGCGTCGATGGTTGCAGGGTACGGCCATGGCGGACGGTTGCCCGCGCGGCGCGCGCGGCGGGACGTGCTCGGCATGGCCGGCGCGATCGCGGTGGCCGCGCTTGCGCCGGGGCGGGCGGCGGCGCAGGTCTACACCGCCACCTCGATCAGCCACGCCGCCCAGCAGGCTCGGCGTGACGTCGGCGCGCTCGCCCGCCGCGCCGATAACCTGTTGCGCCTGACCGTCGCCGACGGCCAGGAGCGCAATGCGGTCGCGGTGCGCCGGTTCCGCGCCGAGCAGGTCGGGCTCGCCCGCGAACTGGCCGATGTCTTCAATAAACGCGTCAGCGAGGACGACTGGCTGCTGATTGTGCCGACCGCCGAGCTCGATCTGGTGCTGGCGATGCGCCCGCTGGTGATCCGCATTGCGCCCACGGCGGATGAGGTTGAGGCGGCAATCAAGCGGCCGCTGCCGCAGATCGAGCCGCTTCTCGGCGACGAGGCGAGCGACGTGCTGCTCACCATCGTGCTGGACAGTTTGGGCCTGACCCGCCGGGTCGCCTTGTTCGAGCAGCTCCGCAACGACCCGGCGCTCGGCCCGGCGCTCCAGGCCGCGGCCGCAGCCGGCAAGGCGCGGCGTTACGGTCTGGCGGCGCTGGAACTCGAGCGGGTGATGCGGGCGATGGTATTGCCGGCGACCGTCGCCGGGATTGCCGAAAATCTCGGGCAAGACGCCCCGCGCACGCTCTACCGGTCGCTGATCGTGCGCTTTGTGCCGTTTCTCGGCTGGAACTATTTCGTCAGCCTGCTGCTGGCGACGGTCTATTACAACGGCGACACCAGCGCGCCGGTCTTGCGCTAGGGGGCGGGGGCCGGCCGGTAAAATAACCCACAGCCCCACTTTGTCCTCTTCTTAATCTGAACTTTGGTGTAAACCTTGCCGTTTCCTGTGAGGCTCCCCAAAGGGAATGGAAACAGCCGTGAACATCCAGACCTCCACCAAGCAGCCGCTCGGCGCCCTTCTCAACGAAGGCAAGACCAAGAAAATCCACCAGATCAAAGGCAACGCCGATCTGGTCTGCGTGCTCGCCAAGGACGACATCACCGCCGGCGACGGCGCCAAGCACGACGTCATTCCCGACAAGGGCCGCATCGCCACCGCGACCACGTCGAACGTGTTCCGCCTGTTGAAAGACTGCGGCCTGCCCGTCGCTTTCGTCGAGCAGGACAGCGCCACCTCGTTCATCGCGCCCGGCTGCACCATGCTGCCCTACGAGGTGGTGGTGCGCCGCGAGGCGCACGGCTCCTACCTGAAGCGCAATCCGCATTTGGCGAAGGGGCAGCTCTTTCCGCATCTGCTGCTCGAGTTCTATCTCAAGACCAAGAACAAGGACTGGAAAGGCAAGCCGCTCATCGCCGACGACCCGCTGCTGCACTACGAGGATGGAGGCAAGGAGATGCGGCTGTTCAATCCGGCGAAGCCGCTCGTCGGACAGGAGCCGTTCCTGGTGCTGCCGACGTCGGACGTGTTCAGCCGCGACAACGAATCGTCGTTCTTCCCGGAAATGCGGCGCATCGCCCGGCAGACCTTCCTCATCCTCGAGAAGGCCTGGCAGCTCGAAGGCGGCACGCTGGTCGATCTCAAGGTCGAGTTCGGTTTCGACACCAAGGGCCGGCTGCTGCTCGCCGATGTGATCGACAACGATTCGTGGCGCGTGCTGCAAAGCGGCGCCTATATCGACAAGCAGGTCTATCGCGACGGCGGCGCGCTCGACGACGTGGCCGCCAAGTACCGGCAGGTCGCCGAGATCACCGGTCATTTCCGCGTGCCGCGCCAGCGCATCATCCTGTGGCGCGGCTCCGACAAGGACAAGACCGACGCCTTCGCCGACGCGCTCGGCGAATTCAAGGACATGATGACGGTGGTGACCTGCTCCATCCACAAGGAGCCGGTCAACGGCGCCGCCATTTTCCAGCGCCTGATCCAGGAAGTCCCCGACACCGTGGTGGTCGCCTATATCGGCCGCTCGAACGGCGCCGGACCGGTGCTCTCGGCGATGTCGAGCATCCCGGTCATCACCGTGCCGGCGAGCGTCAAGGAGTTCCCCGAGGACGCCTGGTCGTCGCTGCGCGCGCCGAGCGCGGTGCCGGTGATGACGGTGCTCGAGCCGTCGAATGCGGTGCTCGCCGCCATGCAGATCTTGTCCGCCCGCAATCCGCGGCTCTACGCCCACGTGCGCGGCGGCATCGAGACCCGGACGGTCAACACGATCCAGCTCTGACCGGGCCAGCATGGCTCCCGCCCATCCCGTCGCACGAGCGTCCGCGCAGGGCAGCGTCGCGATGAATGGCGACGCGGAGCTGCTGCGGGCCGAAATCGAGCGGCTGAAGGCCGAGATCGCGCGCGCCGAGCGCAAGATCGGCGAACTGGAGGCGCGCGCCGACACCGACCCGCTGCTCGACATCCGCAACCGGCGCGGCTTCCTGCGCGAGCTCAAGCGCTCGCTCGCCCATCTGCAGCGCTACAAAGGCGAGGCGGCGCTGCTGTTCATCGACCTCGACGGCTTCAAGGCGGTCAACGACCGCCACGGCCATGCCGCCGGCGAAGCGATCCTCAAAGCGGTGGCGCACAAACTCGTCAGCCATGTGCGCGCTTCCGACGTGGTGGCGCGGCTGGGCGGCGACGAATTTTGCGTATTGTTGTGGAATCTCGCGCCCGCCTTGGCGGTGGCAAAGGCACACGAACTGGAACGGCTGATCGAATCCGCGAGCGTGGCTTTCGGCGAGACCCAGCTTTCGGTCGGCGCCAGCGCCGGCGTGGTGCCGCTGGCGGCGGAAACGCCGGCCGAGCAGATTGTCGAAGCCGCCGACCGCGCGATGTATGTGCGCAAGAAGGAGCGCAAGCGCGGCCGCTAGGCGCCGTTGAGCGCGAAGCGGTAACCGGCTACGCGATTATATCAGGGGTAAGCTGGTCCTCGATGGCGCGGATTTTGTCGCGCAAGACCAGTTTGCGCTTCTTCAGCCGCTGTACCTGAATCACGTCGGATCCGGGCGACATCGCCAAGGCGCCGATCGCGGCATCGAGGTCGCGGTGTTCCTGCTGCAGGCGCGCCAACTGCTCCCGCAACTCGCGTTCTTCGTCCTGCGTCATCGCCACCGCTGGTTTGTTTTCCGGCTGCCCAGGCGGCCCGGAAAAATTTGTTAATTATTGCGTTTTCCACAAGGCCGTTCAAGCTAAGCGAAAATACCGATGCATCAATGACTTTGCCGGCAATTGCCGGGTCAGGACCGCGGGTGTATCGTCGCCCTTGAGACGACTCTGCGTTAGACTTATGTGGTCGTTAAGAGTCACCGTTTGAGGAGACATATTGAATGTCGATGCAATCGCACCTGGCGGAACTCGAAAAAAAACATCAGGCCCTCGAGCAGGAAATCAACGAGTGCCTCACCCACCCCGCGGTCGATGACCTGAAAATCGTGGAACTCAAGCGCAAGAAATTACAAGTGAAGGACGAGATCGAGCGGTTGCGGCACGACGGCCACGCCAGCGTCCACTGATCGATCGTTCCCGACACCGTTCTAGCCAGCGCCGCCCCCGGCGAACCGTCGGGAGGCGGCGCTTTTACATTTCAAATTGGTCTATAGTGTCCCGCAAAAGCGGGGGGACATATGCGCTTCAATCGATCCAATGCATTTGCGCTCGCCGCGCTCGCCGCCTTTGTCATCATGCTGGCATGTCTCGGCGCGGCGCGCGCCGCCGACTATCCCAACCGCGTCGTCACGCTGGTGGTGCCCTATCCGCCGGGCGGCGGCGTCGACGCCATGGCGCGCGTGGTGGCGCAGAAACTGTCGGACGCGTTCCACCAGCAGGTGATCGTCGACAACAAGCCCGGCGCCGGCGGCACGCTCGGCACGCGCGCGGTCGCCCGCGCCGCGCCCGACGGCTACACGCTGCTGCTCGGCCATACCGGCACCATCTCGATCAATCCCAGCCTGTACGCCCACGCCGGCTACGATCCGCGCAAGGACTTCGCGCCGATCGGGCTCGTCGCCTCGATGCCGATCGCGCTGATCGCGCATCCCTCGTTCCCGGCGCATTCCGTCGCCGACGTCATCGCACTGGCCAAGAAGGAGCCCGGCAAGCTCAACGTCGGCACCTCGGCGCTGGGCACCGGCGGCTATATGACCGCCGAGCATTTCAAGTCGCAGGCCGGCGTCGACGTCGTCGTCGTTCCCTACAAAGGCACCGCCCCGCTGATGACCGATCTGCTCGGCGGCCACGTGCCGGTCGCCTTCGGCGTGCTGCCGCCGGCGCTCGGCAACATCCAGGCTGGCAAGCTGCGCGCCATCGCCGTCACCAGCGCCAAGCGCTTCTCACTGCTGCCGGACGTGCCGACCTTCGATGAATCCGGCATGCCCGGCTTCGAAGCCGTGCTGCATTACGGCCTCTTGGCGCCGGCCGGCACGCCGGCGGACATCGTCGACAGACTCAGCGTGGAATTGCGCAAGCTGGTCGACAATGAGGAGGTGAAGAAGCGCATTCACTTTGAGGGCGGCGATCCGCTCACCTCGACGCCGGCCGAATACGCCGCCGATATCGACAAGGAAGAAAAGAAGTGGGCGAGCTTGGTGCACAAGCTCAATCTAAAGGTGGAATGAACCGCTCTTCGCTCGGACGGGTCAGCGGTGGCTGTATCGTCTGATTGGCGATTTGCTGCTGGCCGAGCGCGTATTGTTGCTCACGCACCAGCACGGCGAACGCGAGAAGCAGCGCGCTCACCAGCATGGCGCCATTGAACAGGACGTTGAACACGAGACGTCCGGTCGCGCGTGCTTCGCCGCGGCGCGGTGGCGGCAAGGAGGTCGGCAAGGAGGTTTCTCCCTCTGCTTCCGGCACAAAAGGTCTGCAACGCAACCGGCGTCGACGGGTTCGCGGCCAGTATGAGCGGTCACGGCTAACGAATCGTGACGATTTGCCACAATCCAGTTGTGGATCGCAGAGCTATGCCAGCTGAGAAAGCAAATCTCGCGCCAATCTCCCCTTGCGTTTGATGCCGACCGGCTTGACGGTTCCCGACGCCGGCAAAGACGGCGGTAATTTGCATTTGCCGCCCTGCGGCCATAATCTGGTGGTGCCTTGCCGCTTCGAACCCCCGTGAGGCCGTCATGAAGCATCTGCCGCCGTCTTCGCCGCGTCATCGCTTGACCCTGCTGGCCGCCGCCTTTGGCTTGGCGGTGTGGGCCGCGCCGGCCGCGCATGCCTTCACCATCGACAACCAGGGCAATGCCAACACTGACGGCAACGCCCGCTACGTCGATCCCGACGAGCGGTTCTCCGGCGGCGGCGACGGCCAGACCGTCATCGGCCAGGGCAACACCACGTTCCGGTTCGGCCAGGGGCAGTCGTTCGATCAGCGTTACGACACCAATCGCATGTTCAATCCGCTCGGCCGGCCGGGCGACGATCGCTGAACTGCCGAAAGAGCCGAAAGACCAAGGGGCCCCGCGCGGGCCCCTTTGCATTTGCGCCGGCCGCTCAGAGCGAACTATTCGCCGGCCGCTTTCACGCTGCCGCAATCGGCGCTTGCCCAATGGCCGCTCATCACGCGCTTGATCGTCATGCTGCGTGCGCCGTCCGACATCGTCATGGTGATGGTTCCGTTCACCGTCTCGGGTCCGGCGGCGACGAAGTGGAACGTGCCGGACGTCGTTTCCCTTTGGCCTTTGCACTGAACGCTCACGTCCATGGCCGAGCCGGTGCTGGAGAGCACGCGGTTCTGGCAACGCGCGCTGACGTCCTCGTTGAGATCGATGCCCCGCCGCAGGCTCGCCTCGGTGATGCACTGCTTGAACGTGTGCGGCTTGGCCATGCGCGCCTGGCTTGCCGCCATCGCCGCCTCGAATTTGGCGCGGCGCTCGGGCGGTATGCGGGCAAGCAACTCGGGCGGGATCGGCATCGTGCCGGCGGTTTCAGCGCTGGTGGTCAATTCCCAAAGGCCCGGCCGCAGCTTGAGCGAAATCGATTCGGCGTGTGCCGCGACGGCACAGCCGGAAACAACCGCGAGGCCGGCAAACAGTAAGCGTGGCGTGGACATGGGGGATCTCCGTCGGTTGGTCCTGTCCCCAAACCGATAGGCCGCGCGAGCGGCCCCGCCCCCATCCGCCGGGAATTATAGGCCGGCTTTGCGCGCCGTCCATGGGGTCGCGCCGCCGCGCGCAGAAATCGGGTGGCTGCAACGCGGGTGCTTCGCCATGTAAGCCGCAGACGCCCTCACACCGCCTTCGCCATCTCCCGCAGCTTGAACTTCTGGATCTTGCCCGTGCTGGTCTTCGGGATTTCCGCGAACACCAGATAGCGCGGGCATTTGTAGCCGGCGAGGTGCTGCTTGCACCATTGCAGCAATTCGTCGGCGCTCGCCTGCGCGCCGGCCTTCAATTCCACGAAGGCGCAAGGAGTCTCGCCCCATTTGTCGTCGGGTTTGGCCACCACGGCGACCGCCATCACTGCCGGGTGCTTGTACAAAGCATCCTCCACTTCGATCGAGGAGATGTTCTCGCCGCCGGAGATGATGATGTCCTTGGAGCGGTCCTTGAGCTGGATATAGCCGTCCGGATAGATGACGCCGAGGTCGCCGGTGTGGAACCAGCCGCCCAGGAAGGCCTTTTCGGTCGAGGCCTTGTTCTTTAAATATCCTTTCATCACCACATTGCCGCGCATCATCACTTCGCCGAGGCTCTCGCCGTCGCGTTCGACCGGCTTGAGCGTGTCGGGATGGCGCACGTCGAGCGCTTCCAGCGCGCCGTAGCGCACGCCCTGGCGCGCCTTCTTCGCCGCCTGCTCGGCCGAGGACAGCGCGTCCCATTCGCCATGCCAGTCGTTGACCACCGACGGGCCGTAGCATTCGGTCAGCCCGTAGAGATGCGTGACGTTGAAGCCGGCGCCTTTCATCGCCGCCAGGACCGCTTCCGGCGGCGGCGCCGCGGCGGTGAAGAACTCGACCACGTGCGGCAGCGCCTTCTTCTCATGCTCCGGCGCGTTGAGCAGCGTCGCCATCACGATCGGCGCGCCGCACAGATGCGTCACCTTGTGGTCGGCGATGGCGTCGTACATCGCCTTGGCGCGCACCGCGCGCAGGCAAACATGCGTGCCGGCGACCACCGAGATCGACCACGGGAAGCACCAGCCGTTGCAGTGGAACATCGGCAGCGTCCACAGATAGACCGGGTGCTTGGCCATGTTGCAGGTGACGATATTGCCGACGCCGAGCAGGTAGGCGCCGCGGTGGTGATAGACCACGCCCTTGGGATCGCCGGTGGTGCCGCTCGTATAGTTGAGCGTGATGGCGTCCCATTCGTCGTCCGGCATCGACCAGCGATAGTCGGGGTCGCCTTGCGCGACGAACTCCTCGTATTCGATCTTGCCCAGCCTTTCGCCGGCGCCCGAATATTCCGGGTCGTCGTAGTCGATCAGCAGCGGCTTCACCTTGCACAGCGCCAGCGCGTCTTTCATCACCTTGGAGAATTCGCGGTCGATGATGACGACCTTGGCCTCGGCGTGGTCGAGCGAGAAGGCGATGATCGGCGCGTCGAGCCGAGTGTTGAGCGTGTTGAGCACGCCCTGGCACATCGGCACGCCGTAATGGCATTCGAGCATGGCCGGCGTGTTGGCGAGCATCGCCGAGACGGTGTCGCCGCGCTTGATGCCGCGCTTGGCCAAGGCCGAGGCGAGCCGCCGCGTGCGCGCGTAGAACTCGGCATAGCTTCGGCGCAGCGGTCCGTGGATGATCGCGGTGTGGTCCGGGAACACGGCGGCGGCGCGATCGAGGAAGCCGAGCGGCGTCAGCGGCTGGTAATTGGCCGGGTTGCGGTCGAGGCCGGTGTCGTAGGGCGTTTTCGCCATTGGGTCATTTCTCCCCTGGCAAAAAGGTAGCGGGCAATTTCTGACTTGTCATCGCCGGGCTCGCCTCCGGCCATGACAGATCAGCCGTGCAGCATGCCCGTCATCCCCGAGCGCACCAGCTCGACCGAGATGACGAACATCAGCACCATGGTGACCTTGTAGAACACCTCCTGCGGGGTGATGCGCACCACCCAGAAGCCGAACATGTTGGTCAGCATGGCGAGCGGCAGCAGCAGCAGCGAGGTGCCGAGGCCCTTGGTCGAGAACTGGCCAAGCGCGACATAGGGGATCACCTTGAACGCGTTCACGCTGGCGAAGAAATAGGTGATGGTGCCGGCAAAATTCATCTTCGGCAGCCGCCGCGACAGCGCGTACATCTGGATCGGCGGCCCGCCGGCCTGGCACAGCGTGGAGGTAAAGCCCGACATCGCGCCGGCCAGCACGCCGAGGCCGACCGCCGGCGCGGCGTCGTCGCGGGCAACGCGCGGGCCGAGCCAGTGATACAGCACGAAGGCGATGGTGGTGACGCCGATGAACACGCGTACCGCGGCGTCCGAAATATGCGCCGCCAGCAGCCAGGCGGCGCCGACGCCGGCGAGCGCGCCGGGCAGGGTGGTTGCCAAGAGAACCCGGTTCCAGTCCTTGCGGTAAACCCATAGGGCGGCGGCGTCCTGCGCCATCATGATCGGCAGCAGGATGGCGGCGGCCTCGAGCGGCGGCATCGCCAGCGCCAGCATCGGCGTCGCCATCTGGCCGGCGCCGGCAAAGCCGCCTTTGGACAGGCCGAGCGCCACTACCGCGGGAATGGCCAGCGCGTAGAACAGGGGGTCGGTGATAATGGTCACGGGGCCTTGTACGACCAAATGGGCAGGCCGCCTTTGCTTAAAGTCAAAGCCATGCCCGGGTCGGTTGCGCCAGCCTTGTTTGCGCATGGCCGCCGTTCCACAATCGCGGCCAAAATGCCTAGGGAGGCAGCACCATGGACGCCCGCACGAGCCGGTACCACGACGTCTACGCGCGCTGGCAGCGCGACCCGGAGGGCTTCTGGGGCGAGGCCGCCAAGGAGATCGACTGGTACGAGCCGCCGAAGAAGGTGTTCGACAAGGACGCCGGCATCTACGGCCGCTGGTTCACCGGCGGCGTCACCAACACCTGCTACAACGCGCTCGACCGCCACATCGCCAAGCGCAACGACCAGGCGGCGCTGATCTACGATTCGCCGGTCACCAACACCAAGCAGACCTTCAGCTACGGCCGCATGCTGTCCGAGGTGCAGTTGCTCGGCGCCATGCTGCGCGACTTCGGCGTCGCCAAGGGCGACCGCGTCATCATCTACATGCCGATGGTGCCGGAGGCGGTGTTCGCCATGCTCGCCTGCGCGCGCATCGGCGCGGTGCATTCGGTGGTGTTCGGCGGCTTTGCCGCGAAGGAACTCGCCACCCGCATCGACGACGCCAAGCCCAAGGTCATCCTCTCCGCCTCATGCGGCATCGAGGGCGCGCGCGTCATTCCCTACAAGCCGCTGCTCGACGAGGCGATCCATCTCGCCAAGCACAAGCCGGCGGCCTGCATGATCCTGCAGCGCCCGCAATGCGAGGCGCCGTTGACCCCCGGCCGCGACCACGACTGGCGCAAAGTCTGGGAGCACGCGGTCAACTACGCCAAGACCTCGGAGTGCGTGCCGGTCGCCGCCACCGATCCGCTCTACATCCTCTACACCTCCGGCACCACCGGCATCCCCAAAGGCGTCGTGCGCGACAATGGCGGCCACTTGGTCGCGCTGAAATGGTCGATGCAATATCTCTACGGCGTCAATCCCGGCGAGGTGTGGTGGTCGGGCTCCGACGTCGGCTGGGTGGTCGGCCACTCCT
>Ga0335079_10008049_pt1 | contig 11994 bp, 11 predicted proteins | sample Lox_Sample_33_FD_206719 | JGI IMG/M metagenome (GOLD analysis project Ga0335079, IMG submission 206719) | Soil microbial communities from Loxahatchee National Wildlife Refuge, Florida, United States - Lox_Sample_3.3 | ecosystem: Environmental > Terrestrial > Soil > Wetlands | place: USA... | reverse complement strand
GCTCATGGTTCGCTCCGTCTGTTGAGATACTGCGCTCGGGGGTTGGGACGTTTCGCTACGGCTAGTACTACCCAAACTGTCAGGGTGGGGCGGGCGCATCGACATGGTCAACGCGCCCCGCTCATTGGAAGGGTTGTTCTTGGGGTTGTTGCTTACATAGTGCGCCAGAAGCTCCGAACGTTTCACGGACCGGCGGCGCCTCGGATGAATTAAGCTTGATCCAGGAGGAATGCGACGGTGAAAAGGATCCTGCTTTTGGCGATGCTCCTCGCGGCCGCGGCATGCGCGTTCGGTCAGGTGTCGATAGGGATAGAGATCGGGCCGCCACCGCCACCACGCGTCGTCCGGGTTCTCCCTGCACGTCCAGGCCCCGAGTTCATATGGGTGGAAGGATATTGGTATCCCGTGGGACACCACTACAAGTGGCATGCCGGATACTGGACTCGTCCGCCATATCCCGGCGCGCGTTGGGTTATTCCACACCACGACGGCCGGCGCTTCTTTGCCGGGTACTGGGAAGGCGATCGCGGACGGCGCGAGCACGACCATCACTGGGACCGCGATCATGACCGCGATTTTCGTGAACACGACCGTCACTAGCTGACGCTCAAAGCCACGATTGCATTCGTCCTGGTACGTCCGCCAGCCGGATGTTTGTGTTTGTATCGAAATCGTCATCAATCCTTCGACAATTTGTAACAACCATATGAGACATTGGCATCTCTGTGCCGGTGTCCTCACCGTCACCTTAAAAGTCCAACTTGGCGATCCAGACTCTGAAAACTGAAGGAGGCTTGGCTTGAGCAACTTTCGCACTGGTTCGGCCGTCTTGTTTGCGTCGACGGTTCTCGTTTTGACGTCCTGCGGTGGAAATTCGGAAACCGCTGAAGTCGTGAAGCTGCAGGGCGCGGGAGCCAGTTTTCCCGCTCCGCTTTATGTGAAGTGGTTCAAGTCGTACAGCAGCGCTCACCAGAATGTGGAAATCGATTACCAGTCGGTGGGCAGCGGCAGCGGCGTCAAGAGCTTCGTGGACAAGACCGTGGACTTTGGAGCGAGCGACGCCGCCATGAAGCCGGAGGACATAGCGCGCGTCGACACCGGGGTGCAACTGCTACCGATGACGGCAGGAAGCATCGTTCTGGTGTACAACCTCAACAGCGTAACTGATTTGAAGCTGTCGAGGAAAGCTTACGCCGGGATCTTCTTAGGCACGGTGAAGAAGTGGAATGACCCGCTGATCGCCAAGATCAATCCCGGGGTCAAACTGCCGGATGCAGCCATCAATGTTGTCGTGCGCGCGGACAGCAGCGGAACAACCTTCGTGTTCACCAAGCACCTGAGCGCCATCAGCGAGGAGTTCGCCAAGAGCCCAGGGGCCAACAACATGCCTAACTGGCCGGTGGGGACGCGATCCAAAGGCAATGAGGGCGTGACGGCAAGCTTGATGACGACGCCGAACTCCATCGGATACATCGAATACGGCTACGCCAGAAGCCAAAAATTGGCGATGGCATCCCTCGAGAACAAATCCGGCAGTTTTGTCGCTCCCACAACGGCATCCGGGCAGGCGGCCCTGGCTTCCGCGCAGCTTCCCGACGACATGATCGTGTGGGCTTCTGATCCCGAGGGCAAGGAAGCCTATCCCATCGTCACCTACACCTGGCTCCTCTGCTACAAGCAGTACCAGGACAAGAAGAAGCTGGAAGTCCTGAAGAGCCTGCTGGAATATTGCCTGACGGACGGCCAAAAGGAATCGGAAGCGCTGGGCTATCTTCCGGTGCCGGCGGAAACTCTGGCCAAGGTCAAAGCCGCGGTGCAGAACATCAAGCTGGCGGTGAACGCCAGCTAGCTCGGGAGATGATGCATTGGTCAGCCCTCAGGTAATCGACGAAGGATTTGTTGTAACCGATGCCGCGCAGGTTTCGCGGCCTCCCAGCCCCTTTCAAAAAGTGGCCGACAAAGCCTTCCGCAGGCTCTGCTGGGGACTGGCTTGGCTCTCCGTTCTCCTGGTCGCCTTTATTGTTTTGAGAATCGCGACTTCTGCCGTGCCAGCGGTGCGCCAGTACGGGTTGGACTTCCTGTCCGGAACCACGTGGGACCCGAACAAAGAACAATATGGGATTCTTCCCGAGATTTGGGGCACGCTGTACAGCTCCCTGCTGGCTCTGCTGATCGGAACAGCGTTCGGGGTGGCCGCGGCGATATTCCTCAGCGAGGGCTATCTGGGCCAGTTTGTTTTCCAGACGCTGAAGGTTTGGAATCTGCAACTCCATCCGCTGTGGGGTAAGCTGCCGGACCAAATGGAGGGCCTGCTCAAGAACCTGATCGAATTGCTGGCCGCGATTCCGAGCGTGGTCTACGGGTTGTGGGGCTTGTTTGTGGTGATTCCCCTGATTCGTCCGGCCTGCAACTGGCTCCACATGAAGATGGGATGGTTCGCCCTGTTTGGGACGGACCTCAGCGGTCCGGGAATGCTGCCGGCAGTAATGGTCCTGTCGATCATGATTCTCCCCACGATCACCGCCATCAGCCGCGATGCGCTCGTGTCGGTACCGTCCAAGATTCGCATGGCGGCCTACGGCCTGGGAGCCACGCGATGGGAGGCGATTCTCGCCGTGATCCTTCCGACGGCGGCGCGGGGCGTTTTTGGGGGCGTGGTACTGGCGTTCGGAAGAGCCCTGGGTGAAACCATGGCGCTGGCGATGCTGGTTGGAAACGCCAACAAGATCAGCCTGTCGTTGTTCTCGCCGGCAAACACACTGGCTGCACTCTTGGCCAACTCTTTCCCGGAGGCCCATCCGAAAGAAATCGGCGTGCTGATGTATGCCGCGCTGGTCTTGCTCGGTATTACGCTGCTGGTCAATGTCATCGGTTCGGCCATTCTTCAACGAGCCTCGGCCGGACTGGAAGGTGGCAAATAATGCCGCAGGAAGCCCTTGTGGGCCAGCAGGGTGACCTGTTCCCTCCGGATATGAATCCGTTCGAGGGTGTGGATTTTTCCGGCCTGGAGAGATCGCTGCGCCGCCCGCGGACGCTGGTGAGTGTCTTACTGAGCGGGCTGGTCACAGCGATGACGCTCCTCGCCTTGATTCCGCTATTTTCAGTGGTCTGGATGCTGGTTTGGCGAGGCGGCCGCAAACTGAGCCTGGCACTGTTGACGCAACTGCCCCCGGCTCCTTTGGAACAAGGCGGGGGCGTCGGCAATGCCATTGTGGGCACGTTGATCATCATTCTGCTGGCGACGGCGATCAGCATACCCATCGGCGTCCTCAGCGCCGTCTTTCTGACGCAAGCCAAGACAGGAAACAGGCTGGCCGATGTCGTGAGATTCGCCGCCAAGGTGCTGACGGGGTTTCCGTCCATTCTGGCCGGAGTCTTTGCGTATGGCGCCGTGGTGCTGGTGACGGGCGGCTTTTCGGCAATTGCCGGAGCCGTGGCCGTTTCCATTCTGATGCTGCCCACCATCATGCTGACGGCTGAGGACGCGCTGCGCATGGTGCCGTGGAGAATGCAGGAAGCGGCCATCGGCATGGGGGCCACTCCGGCGCAGACGGCCTGGATGGTGCTTCTTCCCACGGCCATCCCCGGTATTCTGACCGGTATCATGCTGGCGGTGGCACGTGGGGCCGGCGAGACGGCTCCGCTATTGTTCACCGCGCTGTTCAGCAACTATTGGCCTATCTCACGCGGCCACTTGCATCTTATGCGGCCCACACCGTCGCTGGCCGTGCTGATCTACAACTTTGCCGGCATGCCTTTCGAGAACCAGGTCGAGCTGGCCTGGGCCGCCGCCCTCGTTCTGGTCCTGCTGGTCTTGGTCGCCAATCTCGTTGGACAAAGCCTTTCCAGGCGGCAGGTACGGGAATAGGAGCTTCGAACATATGACCCAGGCGAGCGCAGCCGCTAGAGAGCCTTTCGACAAATCGACCCAGCAGAACGGCGTGGTAATCGATTGCAAAATTCAGAAGCTTTTCTACGGGAATTTCAAGGCCGTACGCGATACGACCATCCCGGTCAAGAAGAACACGATTACGGCCTTCATTGGGCCGTCTGGCTGCGGCAAGAGCACGGTGTTGCGGTGCCTCAATCGCATGAACGATCTGGTGCGCGGGTTTCGGTTCGAGGGCCAGGTACGATTCCGGGGAAAGGACATTTATCATCCGTCGGTGGATCCGGTGGCCGTCCGGCGTTTCATCGGCATGGTGTTTCAGCAGCCCAATCCGTTTGCGACCAGCATCTTCAACAATGTGGCGTTCGGTCTGCGGCTGAACAATTACAAAGGGGACCGAGTCGGGAGAGTCGAGCAGGCCTTGAAGCGCGCCGCCCTGTGGGATGAAGTGAAAGACAAGCTCCATAAGAGCGGTCTCTCACTGTCCGGCGGCCAGCAGCAACGGCTGTGCATCGCCAGAGCCATCGCCACCGAGCCCGAAGTTCTGCTCATGGACGAGCCGTGCTCGGCGTTAGATCCTATCGCCACACGCAAGATTGAAGAGCTGATGCTGGAACTGAAAACGCGGTACACGATCGCCATCGTCACGCACAATCTACAACAGGCGCAGAGAGTGGCCGACCACACCGGGTTCCTGTATGTGGACACCTCCGAAGGAGGGCGCACGGGGTATCTCGTGGAGTTCGGCGACTCGCAGCAGATATTTCAGGATCCCAAGGAAAAGCACACCAAGGATTACATCAGGGGTGAGTTCAGCTAGCCGGTATGAGCTCAGATAAAAACTGCTGCCGTCTGCGTGTTTCGGCGGTAATGGCCGTGGCTCTGGCGGCCGCCGGGACCGGCTGTTCGTCCCCGGATCAGGTAGCCGAAGCCAAAGCCCCGGCCGGCGGCGTACTCCTGAAAGGCGCCGGCGCGACACTCCCTTCCCCGCTTTACAAAGAGTGGTTCGCGGCCTATCAGAGCGGGCATCCCGACACCGCCGTCGCCTACGACAGCGTGGGAAGCGGCGAGGGTATCCGGCGTTTTCTTGGCAAGAACGTCAAGCCAGAGGAACTGGTGGACTTCGGCGCGAGCGACGCTGCCATGCGGGATGAGGAAATCGCGCAATCTCCGAAAGGCGTGTTGCTCTTACCCATGACGGCCGGCGCGGTGGTGCTCGCTTACAATCTTCCGGATTTCGACGGCGAGCTCAGGCTCTCACGCAAAGCGTATACGGGCATTTTTCTGGGCGAGATCAAGAATTGGAGCGACCGGCAAATCGCTCAGGACAATCCGGGCAGGAAATTGCCCAAGCTCACCATGGCCACCGTCGTTCGCCAGGACGGCAGCGGGACAACATATGCGTTCACCAAACACCTGGACGCCATCAGCGATCGTTGGCGCAGCCGGTATGGGGCCGCCACATTGGTTGACTGGCCCGGGAACGCGATGCGAGCGCCGGGCAACGAGGGTGTCGCGGCGCGCATCAACCAATCGGTCGGTTCGATCGGTTACGTCAGCTATGAGTTTGCGCGTAAACTGAAGCTGAAATTCGCGACGCTCGAGAACCGGTCCGGACATTTCGTGACGCTGACCGGGCAAAGTAGCGAGGCGGCACTTGCCTCAGCCGAGTTGCCAAACAACCTGCGATTGTTTATGCCGGATCCGCCGGCGGCCGATGCCTACCCGATGGTCACCTTCAGTTGGATCCTTCTCTATACAAACTACGCAGACGCCAAAAAAGCGAAAGCTATTCGCGAGCTTTTTCGCTGGTGCCTGTCGGATGGCCAGAATAGCGCGTCGCAGCTAGGCTACGTAAAGTTGCCCCCGAATATAACGGCAAGGGCTCTAACGGCACTCGAAACCGGAGTCACTTCGCCATAGCGGACTTGGCTGTCGACTTGGCCACGATGTTCTCGACCGCGGTCCCGTATTCGACCATGAGTTTGGCGCGGACCGCTATATCCCCGCGGTCTTCTGGCGTCGCCCTGCGCATGACTTCTTCGAGGGCCTTCATGGACGGCTCATTGGGGTGGTGAATCAAGTAGTACAGAGCGAGCAGTTCGCCATGCAGTATCAGAGCCATCGGATCGATGGCGGCACCGTAGTGCCTAGGAGTTGGACTCATAAACGCCTCCTTTTGTGGACCGAATTCCCACCCACTCACACAGGGAATTGCAGATCCGAATGCATGATATTCCCAATGATTAACTGTGTCAATCCCGATTATTCGACGCGCAATTGATTTTGATAAACGGATGAAATCGGCCCTGTTCAAGATGAGCACAGCTGGCCGGATTCGCACACATTTGCCGGTTTTATCGTCTGATTACGTCCGTCGAATAGCGAGCGCAGGTTTTGAGCCGAACTCCGCCCTTTTCAATAATCCGGCTTCCTCCGTCATTCCTCTTCATCGAACTCGACCTCGGCCGCCGGAAGCATATCGTGTTCGCCCGCGACCCAAACGTAGAGAGTCGGCAGCAAGAAAATGTTCAGCACCATGGCATCCTGCGGCCCGTGCACCCTACAGCGGAGCGCCAGCGGGATGGCGAACAAGCGGCAAAAAAGGGCCATGATCGGAAAGGTTGATTTAGTGGGTTTTTCGTTTGTTTTGTTGGAGGCGCGGGTCGGAATCGAACCGACGAATAAAGGTTTTGCAGACCTTGGCCTTACCACTTGGCTACCGCGCCTGGTGGAAGTCCTGCTCTTTGGAACATAACGCGCCAGAGCGCCCGAAGTCAATTCGGAATCACGGGCAATAACACGCGGGACGGATGGGCCCTGTCGTGGTAGAGGGTTTGGAAGGCGTTGCGCAGTGTGGTTTCATCGGCCACGGGGCGGCCGGTATTCGGGTTGCGGTCGAAGCGCGGAAAGTTGCTGCTTGAAATCTCGACCCGCACACAATGGCCCGGCAGAAATACGTTGCTAGTCACGCCGGCGTCGATAGTGAGCTTATAAATCTGGCCGGGCTTTGCCAGCTCGGCTTTTTCGAGCGAACTGCGGTAGCGCATCCGCAAGATGCCATCCGTCAGGTTCCGCGCCTCGCCACCGGGAAACACGTCCACGAGCTTAGCGGTAAAGTCCGTGTCCGGCGCCGAAGTGGCGGCGTAAAGTTCCACGCGCACCGGTCCCGTCACTTCGAATTCTTGTTTGAGCGGCGGAGAAGTGAAAACGAGAACATCCGGACGCCGCTCGACCGCCCTCTGGTCCATCGGTCCCCAGGGGAAGATTTTTGGGTTGCAGCACACGGCTCCGCCCGCGGTCGGCACCGGGTTTCGCGGATCGAACTCAAACCGGTCGGGCGAGGCCTTGCGAGGCGCGCCGGCGACCAGGGCACCATCCCCATTGAGCGTATTGGCCCGCCCTCTGCTGGCGAGATACATTGGCGTCAATCTGGTGCGCGCCAGGGGCCATTCGTGTTCGTCGCGCCAGCGATTGGCGCCCATCACGAAGATGCGGACTGGGGGTTGTGACATGATGGGCGTGTCTCTCGCCCTCAGCCACTGGTCGAACCACTGGAGCTGCAGGCGGCGGACTGGCGCGCTCGCGTCCTTGCCGAAATCGGCGTTGGAAAGCTTGATCGACATGTTGTGCCCCCACGGACCGATTACGATTCGATGCACGCCGGAATTCCGGCGCAGCGCGGCGTAAGCGGCCAGATCGCTTTCGACGTAGTTGTCGTACCAGCCGCCCACGGAAAAAACCGGCACGGAAACCTGATCGATGTGCGCGCGTGTGCTGGTGTTACGCCAGAAGGCGTCTTCGGCGGGATGATTCAGCGCTTTCTGGAAAATCTCGCAGCGCTGTCCGGTAGCCGCCATGTCTGCCTGGCGCAAGGGCAGCGCGCGTACGTAGCGATCGAAGCTGGGCGTCTGGAAATCCGGCGCACGGAGGTTCTCCGCCATCCACAACAGCCGGTGTCCCACTTGGAAAGCGCCGCCAGTCGAATAAAAACGGTCGCGGTAGTCATCGTAGCCGGAAACCACCGGCGCGATCGCCTTCAGGTGCGGGTTGCGCAGGAGAGCGGCTTTCCACTGTACGATCCCCAAATAAGATCCGCCCAACATCCCAATCTTGCCGTCCGACCATGACTGGCGAGCGATCCAGTTCAGCGTGTCATCGCCGTCTTTAGGTTCCTGAGTGAACGGGTCAAAAGTGCCCTCCGACTCATAGCGGCCGCGCACGTCTTCCACCACCATGCCGTAACCGTTGTCCACGAAGAGGCGGTAAGTGGGATTCAGATCGCCGCCTTTACTGTACGGCGTACGCACCAGGAGGATGGGAAAGCGGCCCGCTTCGGACGGCAGAAAAATATTGGCAGCCAGTTGCACGCCGTCCCGCATAGGGACCCTCACGTGGAGATGCTTGACGATTTCGGGCGCAGACGCAGAGACGGTGAGGCTGACCCATGCAGACAGAATTAGCAGCGATGAGCGCACAGCGTTTCCCAATAGAGCTCCGAGACACGCTCCAGAGAGTGGAAGGAGTGAATATGCCTGGCTCCCCGTTTGCCGATTTCCAGCGCGGTCTGCGGAAGCGACGCAGCTAATATACTATGTTCCGTCAAACTGTCCTTCTCGGCAACACCGGGCGGGATGCGGAAACAGGCTGTCTCGGCATAGCGCGAGGTTTCTTCCCCCAAAGTGACCATCACCGGTTTCGCGATTCCCATCAGGCGCACGGCAATGCCGGAGGTCTCCCCTGCCCCGGGATACCGCAGATTGATGCAGGCATCCACAGCAGATGCAGCCAGCCAGAACTCGCGCTCGGGCAAGCGGTGGAGGTGCAACACGCCGGGAGCGCGGAGCGACGGTTCCGCTGCGCGAGCCAGGTCCTGCGATACGAAGTCTCCCGCGAATAGCAGAACGCTGTGCGGCGCAGCACGGTGAATCGCGCTGAAGGCGCGGAGGATGTTCATGATGCGTTTGGATTCCCGCAAGTACCCGAACACGCCGAAAACGAACTGGCGCGGTGAAAGTCCGAGCGTCTGGCGATACCTCTGAACCTCCGCTTGGGAGGGCAAATCAACCGGAGCAAACAAGTGCGGGATCTCGACAATGCGCGCCGCCGGAAAGTGCTCTCGCACCATGCGCGCCGCCGCAGGATTGTGCACCACCACAGCCTGTGCAGTCTCCGCGATGCGCCGCAGCATGGGATACGCATAATAGCGTTGGCTCAAAGCCGAACTTGCCCGGCTGCGCCACAGCTCGCGCGCCAGCTCGCGATGCCATTCTCCGTAATTGAAAACGAATTCCTCGACGTATTCGTCCTCGTTGAGCGAACCCAGAAAGAAGTGCTGCAGAACGGCATCGTGGAGCACGACCACGCCTGGGCGCGTGAGCGCGCGCTGGTAAGTTTCACGGTGCAGCTGATTGTTACCCAGATGGTACAGCCACACATCGGCTCGCTTGGCGCTCACTTCTAGGGTTCCATGGCGGCGCAACGCGGTCAAGAGCGAGGCTGCGTAATCGGCAACGCCAGTGCGCGCCGGGGGAAGCGGCGCATCGAATGCGACCGTCATGGTTTTTTGCGCTTCCCGAACAGCGCCGTTCCAATGCGGATAAAGGTCGCGCCCTCTTCAATCGCGACTTCGAAATCGTGCGACATGCCCATGGAAAGATGCGGCAGCCCGTGCTGCGAGCCGAGCTCGCGCAAGCGCCGGAAATACGGCCGCGACTGCTCGGCGTCTTCCGTCCATGGCGGCACGGTCATCAAACCGAGCATGCGCAGATTCTTTGACGCCTGCACGGAATCGATCAGAGCCGGCAATTCCGCGGGATCGGCTCCGCTCTTGGCGTCTTCGAGCGAAAGCTTCACCTCGAGCATGATGTCGAGCGGATGTGCGGCTTCATCCAGGCGCCGGGCAAGCTTTGGGGAATCGACGGTTTCGATCACCTGGAACAACTCGCATGCTTTTTTCGCTTTGTTCGATTGCAGGTGCCCGATCAGGTGGAAGCGGGCGCCGGCGAGGTCGCGGATCTCAGGCTCCTTGGATTCGAACTCCTGCACGTAGTTTTCCCCGAAATCCAGGACGCCGGCCTCGTAAGCCTCGCGAATTGCACTGGCGGGAAAGACTTTGGTCACCGCCACGAGGGTGATGGAGTGGGGATCGCGTCCGGCGCGGGCGGCGGCGCGCTCCATGCGCTCGCGTACCTCCGATAATCGTTCGCGAACGCTCACACGGTCTCACTGCGCCGGCGCGGCTTTCCAATCGCCATCATCCACCGCCGCGCCGTTGGCCAGCGCGATGGCGTGGTACGTACCCTCCATGCCGGCCCCCTTGCGCTCTCCGCGAATCGTGGATTGCAGCCGGTTGCCGCTGAAGTCGTAATCATACTGCGCTTCGATCTTGGCGCCGTCGATCTTGCAGAGCGTGACATTGGTTTTAACCTCTTCGCCGGCGTAGTCGAAGCTCACGGTACATTTAATTTTGCCGCCCTGTTCGGCAACCGAGAGTCTGAACTTGCCGCCCGCGCCCGAAGAGCCGCTCCAGCTTCCGACAAAATCACCGCGAATGGCGTCCTCGGCGAAAGCACAGAGGGCCAGCATCGACAAAAACAACACGGAGAGCGCAACGCGTCGCATGCCGTCAAAATACCAGCCGGGACTGCCGTACGCAAGTTACAATAAGAACTTGAGCAAGACCGCCACCCGGCGGGCTCCCGGCCGCAGCGCCGACGAGATCCAGGCGGCAGTTGAGCGTTTTCTCAAGGCCTCCGGAAAACCCGCATTGCTCGAACCCGGCGAGCCCATCATTCCGATTACGGGCACGAACTTCTCACTCGATGTGCGCAACGCCCGCTTCACCGTGCAGGCATGGGACGACCAACGCAACGTAGTCCGGCGCATTGTCGACATTCAGGAAGAGAAACGCGGGCGTCTGGAATTGGTAGCCGAGCGGTTTGCGGGAAAGCGTGGCGCGCTCTACCTGATCGATCTGGCGCGACCCGCCGGCCCCGATTGGGAACGCCGCGGCACGCGTCTGGTGTTCCGCGAGCGATTCCGTCAGTTTGTCTCCCGTGAATTTCCGGCTTGGCGCATTGCCGACGTTTCGACGGAGCGGGACCTGGAGCACAGCCTGTCGCCCGCCTATCCGCGAGCTCTGCTTAAACGTGGCAGCACCGCGCTCGCGGCCATCGGCAGCCCGCCAGATGGGCTCAATTCCTCAGGGGTACTTAGCTTCGGCCTGATCTGGCTCGATTACCTGCGAAAGCGCGAGCGGCGCACGCCGGTTGAGGGCCTGGTGCTGTTCGTGCCAGCCAATCAGGAACGCAATACCTCGCTGCGTCTGAATTTCCTAAATACCACGCGGGCCCGATTTGAGCTATTCGCCTATTCCGAATCCGGTCAAACCGCGCGGATCGACCTTCGCGACCGAGGCAATCTCGATACGAAATTGGACATCTGCCGGCAAAGATCGACTGCGCCCTTGGATGGGATGGAGAGCCTGCTCTCCGTCAGCGGCGTCGAACAGATCACAGCGGGCGATGGCGAGATCAGTCTGCGCGTTCGGGGCCTCGAGTTCGCGCGAACGGCCGGCCCCGAAATGTTATTTGGCCTCGGCGCGCGTGTTCCTCTACGAGCTGCAAATCTGCCGGAATGCGAGCAACTGGCTCGTGAGCTGGCACGTCTGCGCGAGCCAAAGGCGAAACAAGGCGATCTCTATCTCCGCAACCCCGAGGCCTGGCTCGAATCGCAAGTGCGGCGTAACCTGGAAGTGATCGATCCGTCGCTCGTCCCGCGACCGGTCTACGGCCAGGTGCCGGCATTTGCCGCCGGAGATCGCGGCATCATCGACCTGCTGGCGGTCGACCGCGCCGGCCGGCTGGCGGTGATCGAACTAAAAGCGTCGGCCGACCTTCACCTGCCTCTGCAAGCCCTCGATTACTGGATGCGCGTCCACTGGCACCTCACGCGGGATGAATTCTCCCAGCACGGATATTTCCCCGGTGTCGCGCTGCGGAAGGAGCCTCCGCGGCTACTGCTGGTCGCACCCGCACTCGATTTTCATCCGACGACGGAAGGCGTCTTAAGTTACTTCGCACCCACGATTGCAGTGGAGCGGA
>Ga0335079_10008047_pt1 | contig 11995 bp, 8 predicted proteins | sample Lox_Sample_33_FD_206719 | JGI IMG/M metagenome (GOLD analysis project Ga0335079, IMG submission 206719) | Soil microbial communities from Loxahatchee National Wildlife Refuge, Florida, United States - Lox_Sample_3.3 | ecosystem: Environmental > Terrestrial > Soil > Wetlands | place: USA: Florida... | reverse complement strand
GTCGGAGTAGAAGCGGGCCTTCTCGAACTCGTGGTTCGCGATGGCGTTCTCCATGCGGTGCACGATGAACTTGATACGCTTCTGGATGTCGGCCAAGTCGCTCGGCAGAGTGGTCTGGCGCAGCTTCACGCGCGCGCCGGCTTCATCGATCAGGTCGATGGCTTTGTCCGGTAGGAAGCGATCCGGAATATAGCGGCTGGAGGTGAACACGGCCGTCTCGATCGCGTCGTCGGTGTAGCCGACCGCGTGGAATTTCTCGTAGCGGTCCTTGATGCCGAACAGAATCTTGACGGCGTCGGTTTCGCTGGGCGGCGGAACCTTGACGGCCTGGAAGCGGCGCTCGAGCGAACGATCCTTCTCGATGGATTTGCGGAATTCCGAAGGGGTGGTGGCGCCGATGCACTGGATTTCGCCGCGCGAGAGCGCCGGCTTGAGGATATTGGCGGCGTCGAGGGACCCTTCGGCGGAACCGGCGCCGACCAGCGTGTGGAGCTCGTCGATAAAGATGATGGCGTTCTGATTTTCCATCAGCTCCTTCATGATGGTCTTGAGCCGCTCCTCGAACTGGCCGCGGTACTTGGTTCCGGCCACGATGAGCGAGAGGTCCAGAGCAAGCACTCGCTTGTCGGCGAGGAAGCTTGGGACCTCTCCGTCTGCAATGCGCTGGGCGAGACCTTCGACGATGGCTGTCTTGCCGACGCCCGGCTCGCCGATAAGGACTGGATTGTTCTTGGTGCGGCGGCACAGGATCTGGACGACGCGCTCAAGTTCGCCGTCACGGCCGACGAGGGGATCGAGCTGCCCGTCCATTGCGGCCTGGGTGAGGTCGCGACTGAACTCGGCGAGCAGGCTGGACTCGCGCTGCCGCTGCTGCGCCGGAGCTTTCTCCTGAGTGACGCGGGCCAGCTCATCGCGAATCTGGGCGAGCTTGAGGCCGCGCTCCTGCAGGATCTCGGAGGCGAAGCATTTTTCTTCGCGCAACAGGCCCAGCAGCAAATGCTCTGTACCAATGTGCTTATGACCCAGCCGCTCAGCTTCCTCGGCGGCGTACGCCAGGACGCGCTTGCACTCATTCGAGAGAGGCAGATCGACGGATGTCGACACCTTCTCGCGAATCGTGGTGTGAGCTTCAATCTGTTTCCGAATCGACTCGACAGAAGCATGCGAACGCAAAAAGCGATTGGTTAACGCCTTGTCCTCGCGCAACAGACCGAGCAGCAGGTGCTCAGTTTCGATATAAGGTGAACCGAACTGGCTGGCCTCATACCGCGCGAAGAAGATCACGCGCCGTGCCTTCTCCGTATAGCGTTCGAACATAGAGTTCTCCTCTTACAGCGGGCTTGCGGTGGAAGTAGCTGTCCGATGCTCTCAGCACCCCGTCAACCAAACCTGTTGACGGGGACCGGGATTTCAGACTCAGCTCACCCTGTCCGCGCCCTTCTTTTGACTACGCCGCCGGAAGCCCCTGGAAAATTGATATCGCCCCGAACAGCTCTTTTGGATGGACCGGAGACTACAGACCCCCTTCCGGTCGCCCCGGAGTTGTTCTTCCGCAAGCACCCACCCACCGCATTTCAGGTCCTGCTAGCAACTTCGGACCCACTTATATCATCAGACTCAAAAACCACCCGGAAAGGTGCTTGAACTTACGCTTGCCGGGGTGATGTCCGCTCAGGAAGCAGTTGAAGCAGTTGCTCCCTTTGCGTGCAGGCGCCCGCCCTCCAGGCGCAGAGTCCGCGTACAGCGCGCGGCCAGATCCAGGTTGTGGGTCACCAGGACCGAGGTGAGCCCGTGGGTGACATGCAGACGTTCAAGTAGATCAAAGACTCGGCCAGCGGTGGACTCGTCCAGGTCGCCGGTGGGTTCGTCGGCCAGCAGAAGCCGCGGATTGCCAACCAGGGCCCGGGCCAGCGCGACTCGCTGTTGCTCTCCCCCGGAGAGCTCTCCCGGACGGTGATCGCTGCGATCCTGCAGGTCGACCTCCTTAAGCCATTTAGATGCCTCGTCTAGAGCCTGCCGCCGATTAATTCCTCGTGCCAGCAGAGGCATGGCTACGTTTTCAATTGCCGAAAACTCAGGTAACAGATAATGAAACTGCCAGACGTAGCCGATCTCGCGATTGCGAAAAGCCGCGGCCTCCCGAGCGTTGAGAGTTGCCACGTTGGTTGAAGCGCAGTGTACAGTGCCCGCAGTCGGCGTATCAAGGGCACCCAGAATGTGTAAAAGTGTGCTCTTTCCTGCCCCGGACTGGCCAACAATTGCAACGAGTTCGCCGGAATCGACCGTCAGTTCAAGCCCATGGAACAAAGTTAGCGCTCCCCGGGCCGTGCGATAGGTTTTCTCGAGGTTATGGACCTGGATGATTGGGAAACCCTCCTGCGCCCGCAAGTTCGACTGCCGCTTGAAGCGGAAAGCCGGACCGGCAGCCGCTGGAGTGGTTTGAATCATTAGCTCGAGCTATTTTATCGCGAAGGACAAAGGCAGCGTCATGGCGAAAGTCATCTGTGCCCGCTTTAAGGTACCCAATTATCACTGCGTGATACCGGTTTTCGATTGCAGTTATAAAGACAATATTTCTTTGAGCGGATCTGCGTGGTTCGAACTGTCAAAAATGCCAGTTCTTCGCCGGACTGCCCTGTGGTGTAACTGCTGAGAGGGGTAGCATATTGGCGAACCGGCAACTCGCCTTTGAGAGAAGCGGGCCCTATCAACACAGAAGTCGAGACGTGATCGATGATCAACGATTCCCTGACCGATAAGAATTCGCGCACGCCACATACGCCCATCGAGGTTATTACCAGTCCATTTGTTCGTTTCTCCCGAATGGAAGCAGCGGGGGGAATTGTCCTGCTTACCAGCACCATTCTGGCGCTTGTATGGTCCAACTCTCCCTGGCGGCACTTCTACCTCGATTTCTTTGAAACTGACATCTCGATTGGGTTCGGAAAGTTCGTGCTCACTGAGAACCGCCATGAGTGGATCAATGACGGGCTGATGTCGCTCTTCTTCTTTCTTGTCGGGCTGGAGATCAAGCGGGAGATCCTGGTGGGAGAGCTCTCGTCGCTTCGCAAAGCAGCATTTCCATTTATGGCCGCTCTTGGCGGCATGGCCATTCCTGCACTCATTTACATTGCACTCGTGCACAATCCGCAATATCAGAGTGGCTGGGCGATTCCCCTTTCGACGGACATTGCGTTCACGCTTGGGCTGCTCACATTCTTCGGGTCCCGGATTCCGATCACGCTCAGAGTTTTTGTGACTGCGCTGGCCATCGTGGACGACATCTTTGCCGTTGCCGTGATTGCCATCTTTTACAGCAACGAAATTCACTACGTCAGCCTTGCGATTGGCGTTGCCGGTGTGCTCCTGTCGGCAGTGATGAATCTGCTGGGCGTTCGCAAACCGGCGATTTACGCAGCCATCGGAATTGTTGTGTGGTGGGCTGTGCTGAAGTCGGGTGTTCACGCCACGGTTGCCGGCATCCTTCTGGCCTTCACCATTCCTGCACGTAACTTTCTCGAAAAATCCGAGTTCCTCAAGCAGGGTCGCTGGCTGCTGGATCGGCTGGAAGAGGCTTCTCCCGACTCGTTTGAAGAACATTCGGTCATACACACGCTCGAAGTGAATGTCCAGATGGTGGAGTCGCCGCTGCACAGGATTGAACACGAACTTCAGCCCTGGATCAGTTTCCTGGTCATGCCGCTCTTTGCCCTGGCCAATGCCGGGGTGGACGTAACGCACAACATCGTTGGAGCTGCAAAGCATCCGCTCAGCTACGGAATTCTCTTTGGCCTTTTCGCTGGGAAGCCGGCTGGAATCTTCCTCTTCTCGTGGGTGGCAGCAAGAACGGGCCTCGCCACAGTGCCGGACGGAGTCTCATGGCCGCAGATCCTCGGCGCGGCGTGGCTCTGCGGCATCGGCTTTACGATGTCGCTTTTCATCGCGGGCCTCGCGTTTGAAGACGAAACTCTCTTGAGTGTCTCGAAGATCGCTATCCTGGCCGCTTCCCTTGTTTCAGGAATCGCCGGCTGCCTGGTGCTGGCGAGATCGAGCAAAACTCAGATCGCGGAACATACGACTGAAGCACACCTGGAGAGTGTTTGAGCCTCAGACTCGCTTCGGAAGCTTCGGTCCAGTCAGTCGCCGCCTCGATCGATCTCCGGCTCCGCTGCGGCGGCGTCAAGCGAGCGAGTAGGCACGCTGTTGAATTCTGAAGAGCGTATGAGGACAACGTAGGCTCCTCCCGCCGTGAAGAATCCAACGAACCACGCGTAGTCGTAGAGAAAGTGCAGCGGCTTGACGAACAGGCCGACGAGGGCAATGGCAACACCGAGGATGAGGGCTGCGATGGCGCGAGGGTTGATTCCCTTAGCGTAGTGATAGGCACCTTCACTGTGGTAAAGCGAGTTCACGTCGAGTTCGGTCTTGCGGATGAGAAAGTAGTCGGAGACCATAATGCCCGCCACAGGACCCAGCAGGCCGGAATAGCCGACGAGCCAGCCGAAAATGTAGGCGTCGGGCGTGGCCAGCAGTTTCCACGGGCACATCGCGAGGCCGAGGAATCCGGTAATCAGGCCGCCGGTGCGGAAGCTTATGAGGCGCGGGTAGAGGTTGGAGAAGTCGTTCGAGGGAGAAACGACATTGGCGCCGATGTTCACATTGAGCGTTGCGATGAGGATCGCGACAAGCGCAATGAAGGCGACGATGGGTTGGTGAAAAGCACCAATGAGCTCGATTGGATTCCAAATGGGGTGGCCGAAGAGCACCTCCGAGGCCGAGGTCACGGAGATGCCGACGAAGGTGTAGAGCGTCATAGCTACCGGCAGGCCGAATGCCTGACCGTATGCCTGTGCGTGCTGGGATTTCGAGTAACGGGTGAAATCAGGAATGTTGAGCGCAAGAGTAGCCCAGTAGCCGACCATAGCGGTGAGCGATGGAAAGAAGACTGCGAGGAACTCGCCTGTCGAGTGGAACTGGCTGGGTGTGGAGAGCATTCGGCCGAAGCTTCCCGCCTTGATGCGCACCCAGATGAGCAGCGCCGCTGCCATGATGAACATAAACGGTGCACCGAAGGCCTGCAGGTGGCGAATCGATTCGACCCCGCGCCAGACGATGACCATGTTCAACAACCAGAAGACGAGAAAGCATGCCCACTTGGCGAAGGCTGAACCGGCAGTCGCAGGCCAGATAACAGCAAGCATGGAGTGGATGGCGGTACCACCGATCCATGACTGGATGCCGAACCATCCGCAGGCAACGACGGCGCGCAGAATCGCCGGCAGATTCGCGCCGCGCACTCCGAAAGGCGCGCGAATGAAGACCGGAAACGGAATGCCATAGCGGGTCCCCGCGTGTGCGTTGAGCAGCATGGGAACAAGCACGATCAGGTTGCCCAGCAGAACGGTGCCCACCGCTTGCTTCCAGTCCATGCCCTTGGCGATGAGCGAGGAGGCGAGCTGGTACGTTGTGATCTCCATCGACATGGAGAACCAGAGCGCGACGTAGCTGTAGGTCGTCCAGGTGCGCTGCGCCGGCGTAGTGGGGCGCAAGTCGTTGTTGGAGAGAGTAGGGTCGACGCTGCTCAAACGGCCTCCGGGTGGAGACACTTATACACGAATGAAGGTCAGAAGGCGATAAGAAGTTGGCTAGTGGCGCGGCCCAAATACGAGATCGCTGCAAACGTAATCTTCCACCCGTGATACAGTAGGTTTCCACGCACCAGAAGCGGCCAACCTGTTGGGACTTATCTTTCTGCGGGATTGTACGACGTGCTCCTAGGGCTCTTTGGTCCCCATCCATTCTCAAAGAAGAGGGCATCAATGAATCGGCGTTCTTTCCTCTGCCAGAGCTTCTGCTGTTCCCTTCCGTTTTTCGCTAGATCCGGCTTTTCTGAGCAGACCGAAGCGCTTACTATCTCGAAGCTAAGTGATGCCCGCCTCACATCCTTCGCGCGAGGACTCACCGGCCCAGTCTTCCGCCCTGGTGACCAGGATTACGAGCAGCTACGCAAAGGCTATGCAGCCAGGTATTACGCACATCCAGCGCTCGTGGTGCGTCCTGCCACTCCACAGGACATCCAGGCTACCCTCAGCTTCGCAAGGTCCAATCATCTGCCTCTCGCCATCCGCTGCGGAGGCCACAGTTATGCCGGATACTCCCCCTGCGATGGAGGCCTCGTGCTCGACATGTCCGGCTTTCGCAGCATCGCCGTTGCCGCCGACAAGAGCTCGGCCCGGCTCGGCGGTGGAATGTTGTGCGGAGCGGTTGAAATCGAGACCGCCAAGGCAGGATCTGCCGCCGTGCTGGGTCAGTGTCCTTCCGTGGGCGTTGGAGGGTTTCTTCTCGGTGGAGGTGTCGGCCCTCTCATGAGCAAGTACGGTCTTGGTTGCGACAACATTCTTGGCGCAGAACTGGTGTTGGCCGACGGACGGCAGGTCAAGGCCAGTCAGAACGAGAACCCGGACCTTTACTGGGCTATTCGGGGAGGAGGAGGCAACTTCGGAATTGTCACCGCATTCATGTGGCGCTGCACCCTGTCGCGAAGGTTTTCGCGGGAAATATCACGCTTGCGTCTGCCGACCCGCGCGAGCTCTTGCGGGCGTTCAGGGACTTTCTTCCGACAGCACCCGATGAGCTCACACTGATTGCGTTAATGTCCGCCGAGCCGAAGCACAAGCCGCAAATCGACATCCAAGCCTGCTACGTAGGTGAGCAGTCACAAGGTGAGAAAGCGCTGGCTCTCCTTCGTCGTCATCCAGCGGTCGTGCACGACACGGTTCAGTCCAGGCCCTATCTCGAGCTTGAGCAGATGGTACCCGCCGACATTCCCTCAAGCTATGAGCACCATTGCGGAGGATTTTTTGCAGAGCTCGATCAGAGGAGGATCGAGATTCTCGCAAATGCATTCTCGAGCGCGCTGTTTCCCGTCGACTGCTTCTTGATTCATCTTCACGGCGCGGTGACGCGGGTGCCCGTCTCTGCAACGCCGTTTCCGCTGCGTAGGGACGGCATGGGCTGCGACGTTGCCGCCTATTGGAAGGCTCCTGATGGCCAGCGAGCCGCCATCAAGTGGATTGAGGCGCTGAAAGCGACGCTTCCTGTGGACGAAGACGGCAACTACGTAAACGTAATGGAACGGGAGGGAGAGAGCAGCGTCCGGCGCGCCTATGGAGCCAACTACGCGCGGCTTCAGCACCTGAAAACGCGCTACGATCCAGACAACTTGTTCTCTCTTAACCAGAACATACGGCCTGCGTAAAAGTGGCACGCCGATGTGGATCTCACTTCCACGCCCCGCCACGCGCTTCGCGGCGCAGATACCGCCCGCGACCGGCCTTGCCGATGAACTTGCCACCTGAGACAATCAGTTCCCCGCGTGAGTAGACATCGCGGGCGTTCCCGCGCACCTTGAATCCTTCAAACATCGAGTAATCCACGCGCATGTGGTGCGTCTTCGCCGAGATGGTATGGTCGGATTTTTCATCCCACAGGACGATGTCCGCATCGCTGCCGGGAGCGAGCACGCCCTTTTTCGGATACATGCCGAAGATGCGCGCGGGCGCGGTGGAGACCAGTTCAACGAAGCGGTTGATGGAGAAGTTGCCCTGCCCGACGCCGTGGTGGTGCAGCAACTGCAACCGGTTCTCGATGCCGGGGCCGCCGTTCGGAATTTTTGTAAAGTCGTTTTTGCCGAGCGCCTTCTGATCTTCGAAGCAGAACGGACAATGATCCGTCGAGACAACTTGCAGGTTGTCGCTGCGCAGGCCGTCCCACAGCTTCGGCTGGTTGCGCTTCTCGCGCAGCGGCGGCGTGAAGACATACTTCGCACCATCCCAGCCCTTGTCCTGCATGTTGTCCTCTATCGAGAGCAGCAGGTACTGCGGGCAGGTCTCTGCGAAGGCTGGCAGTCCTCGGTCGCGCGCTTCGCGAACCTGGTTCAACGCATCTTCGCTAGAGAGATGCACGATGTAGACCGGCACGCCGGCGATCTCGGCCATGGCGATCGCGCGGTTCACGGCTTCGGCTTCGGCGACGGTAGGTCGAGTCAGCGCATGATAGATGGGCGCAGTCTTTCCTTCGGCTAGCGCCTGCTGGACTATGACATCTATGACCGACCCGTTCTCGGCGTGCATGCAGATCAACGCGCCGTTCTTCGCCGTCTGCTTCATGGCCTTGAAGATCGTTGCGTCATCGACCATCAGCACGTTGGGATACGCCATGAATAGCTTGAAGCTGGCCACGCCTTCGCGCACCATGTCGTCCATGTCTTCGATGCCGGCGTCGGGCAGGTCGGTAATGATCATGTGCAGGCCGTAGTCGATGCAGGCTTTGTCCTCGGCCTTCTTCCACCAGGTGTCCAGCGCGGTGCGCAATCGGGTGCCGCGGGCCTGAATGGCGAAATCCACAATCGTTGTGGTCCCGCCGATGGCCGCGGCCCGCGTGCCTGACTCGAAATCATCCGCCGAGTACGTACCGCCGAACGGCATGTCGAGGTGCGTGTGGGCATCGATGCCGCCGGGCAACAGTAGCAATCCCGAAGCATCGACGACCTTGTCAGCAGTGTTTGCGGGGATGCCTTGACGGATTTCTTTGATGATGGCGCCGTCGATGAGCAGATCAGCCTTCACCGTCGAGTCGGCGTTGACGATGGTTCCGTTTTGGATGAGGAGCGACGGCATGCGAGTCACCTATTCCACGGGACAACTGGACTGCGCCTGAACGAAATTCAAAGCAACTACAGGTTCCTCCGCTCGCTGCGCTCGGTCGGAATGACAGTGCTTCTTGGATCTGGATAACAATAGTGGTCCTACGATCGTTGAGGTTCAGCGCACTCTGTGCCTTCCGTACGCTGTTCCCACGTTTCGGCTGGCGTGCCGGGGTCGACGCGCACCATGGTGATGCACTCGTCCACGGGGCAGACAAGGGCGCACAGGTTGCAGCCCACACACTCCGTCTCATCCACGCGCGGGATCTTTGCCAGCGGCGTTGGATAGGGACCGTGATTTGACGCTGCTTCGGCGCGCTCTTTGCGTGTCACCGGAGTCCTAGCGATTGAGGTGCGCGTACGGAACTCCACGGTCGGCGGCCCATCGTGCAACTCGACCTGCCCATTCACCGGACCCGACACTCGATCCATGTGTATGCACTGGTGCGCGCCATCCCAACAGGCAATGTGGCAGAGGTCGCAGCCGATACAGGTCTGCTCGTCGATATGGGCCACGATCTTGTAGTTGAGATTGAGGTGTTTCCACTCGGTGATCCGCCCGATGGAAAGTCCGCGGAAGTCCTCGAGCGTTGCGAAGCCTTTCGTTCGCATCCAGTTCTCAAGGCCCTCGGTCATATCTTCGACGACACGATAGCCGTAGTGCATCACGGCGGTGCAGACCTGCACGGTTCCGCAGCCGAGCAGCATGAACTCGACGGCGTCGCGCCAATTCGAGATACCCCCAATTCCGGAAAGAGGAAGTGCCGAAGAGTCCTCCGACATGATTTGCTGCACCATATTCAGCGCTATCGGTTTCACTGCCGGGCCGCAGTACCCTCCGTGGGAACTCTTGCCGTCGACATTGGGCCGCGGAGCCAGAGTATCGAGATCGATACCGGCGATGGAATTGATGGTATTGATGGCGGAGAGGCCATCGGCTCCTGCCCGTTTCGCTGCGCAGGCAATGGTGCGGATATCGGTAACGTTAGGCGTGAGTTTGACCAGCACCGGGGTGCGCGCCTTCTCCTTCACCCACGTAGTGATCATTTCGGTGTACTCGGGTACCTGGCCCACCGCCGATCCCATGCCGCGTTCGCTCATCCCGTGAGGGCAGCCGAAGTTCAGCTCCAACCCGTCGGCGCCCGCGTCTTCAGCGCGCTGAACGATTTCGTGCCAGGCCTCGCGTTTCGACTCGACCATGAGCGATGCGATGATCGGGTGATAGGGATAGTACTTCTTCACTTGTGCCATCTCGCGCAGGTTTTCCTCGACTGGGCGATCGCTGATGAGTTCGATGTTGTTCAGACCCATCATCCGTATTCCGTTCAAATCGACAGAGGAGTACCGCGAGCAGACATTCGTAATCGGTTCACCAATCGTCTTCCATACAGCGCCGCCCCAGCCTGCGTCGAACGCGCGCATGATCTGCTCTCCGCAGTTGGTGGGCGGAGCGGATGCGAGCCAGAAGGGATTCGGGGCATCGATGGAGCCGGCAAACTTGTGAACGCGGATATCAGGCATAGGCTGCCTCCGCGATCTTGAGGATGGCGCGCGCGGCACGTTTGCCATCGGCAACCGCGTCGACCACTTCTCTGCCCCCATTGGCGCAGTCTCCGCCGGCGAAGTAGCGTGGATTGCCGGTCTGGCCTGTTTCCGGATCGGTAACGAGGACTCCGTTCCGCAACTCGATGCGACGCAGCTCCTGTACCAGTTGCGCGAAGGGAGACTGACCGATCGCGGGAATCACGTAGTCGCACTCGATGGTGTACTGCGAATCGGAAATTGGCAGAAGGGCCCGATCCACTTCAGTGACCTGAACGGTGTCGAGCAGGAGGCGGCCGCACTCGCTGCTGCGGATGGCGTATGGTTGCCGCCGCCAGAGGAATTGAACGCCTTCCTGCTTGGCGTGCTCGTACTCAAAATCGAACGCCGCCATCTCGCGTTCCCCGCGCCGGTACAGTAAGTACACCGTCTCCGCGCCGAGCCGGCGCGCGGCGTTGGCAGCATCAATAGCTGTGTTGCCCGCGCCGACAACCACGACGGTTCCGTTGAGCTCGCGAAGGCGGCCAGTCTTGTAGGACGCGATGAACTCCAGCGCGTTTAAGACTCCGGGATGATCCTCGCCCGGAATGTTCATCCGGTGCATCGCTCCAAGGCCGACACCGACAAAGATGAAGTCGAATTCTGATTCGAGTTCCTCGAGCGCCTCGGCGGTTTCGATGGCCGCCCCGGTGCGGAACTCCACGCCCATGCGGCGAATCATCTCAGCTTCGCGCAGGCTATCGGTAGCACGCAGTTTGTACTCGGCAACTCCGTAGGTATTGAGACCGCCGGGGAGTTTCTGGCGTTCGAGGATGGTAGCTTGTGCTCCATGCCTGCAGAGTTCGGCAGCGCAGGCCAGCGAGGCCGGACCTCCGCCGATACAGGCCACCTGCACGTTGCGCGATCCACGCGGTGCGGTCAGCAGTTCTTCTCCCGTGGCCTGGAACGAATCCATGGCATAGCGCTGCAGCCGGGCGATCTGGATAGGCTCGTGGTTGTAGCGGTGCATCACGCAGGCGCCTTCGCAGAGCACCTCAACCGGGCAGGCCTTGGCGCAGCTGCCGCCAAGAATATTCGCATCAAGGATACGAAGGGCTGAGCCGCGAAGATTTCCGGTACTGATGCGCTTGATGAACCCGGGCACATCGATGTGCGTTGGGCATGCCCCGGTACACGGCGCATCGAAACAGTTCAGGCAACGATTGGCTTCAATGACAGCCGCCTGAGGCGAAAGCGGGGGCTTGATGTCGCCGAACCGTTCTCGCAACAGAAGATCGTCGGGTAAAGTTGCGGTACTCATGTCGACCTCGGGGAAGCTCTCTATTCTTGCCGGCCTTATAAGGCTATTCTCTGCCTGCATGCTATGGGTTGACGAGGGTTTTCGCCGCCCCGCATGAAGTCCGGGTTCGGTTATGAAGCGACGAGTGGCCCATACATGTCGGGCCGTCGGTCGCGAAAGAACTGCCAAGTGCGGCGAACTTCAGCAATTTCTTCAAGATTAAGATCGGCCGTCAGCACTTCGTCCTTGTCACGCGATGCCTGGGCCATAATCTGCCCGCGGGGATTGGCAAAGTAGCTGGATCCATAAAACTCACCAATGTTCCATGGCGCCTCGGTGCCAACACGATTAATGGCAGCGATGAAGTAGCCGTTGGCGGCGGCATGGGCAGGTTGCTCCAGTTTCCAGAGGTACTCGCTCAGACCGGCCACGGTTGCCGATGGATTAAAGACAATCTCCGCCCCATTGAG